>Ga0209108_10001936_pt1 | contig 11990 bp, 11 predicted proteins | sample Rifsed10ft1_FD_184003 | JGI IMG/M metagenome (GOLD analysis project Ga0209108, IMG submission 184003) | Soil microbial communities from Rifle, Colorado, USA - sediment 10ft 1 (version 2) | ecosystem: Environmental > Terrestrial > Deep subsurface > Rock core/Sediment | place: Rifle, Colorado...
CTGGCCGAGTGCGCAACCCGGACCGAGGCCACCGGAAGAATCTATAACCTGTCGGAGGCGATGACGCTCGAGCGCTTCGTGGAAATCGTCGCTCACGAGCTCGGCGCCAGGCCGCCATCGCTGCGCCTGCCGGAAGCTCCGCTGCGCGTACTCGCGGCCGCAGCAGGAGTGCTGCCGCGGTTTCCGCTGACCGGCGCGCGCGTTGACGCGCTCACCAACCGCAATGTTTACTCGGCCGCCGGGATTGCGGACGAGCTCGCCTATAATCCGGTCATGTCGTTGGAAGCGGGTCTTCGCAAGTTCGTGCGCACCTGGATGAATACCCGGGCCCATGCGTCCTGAAAAACCGCGATACGCGACGCTGGTGAATCGTCTTCAATACCATGGCTACGCCGGGGTGGTGGTAACGATAATCGCCCTGGCGATCCTGCTCTATGGGCAGTGGAAGCTGCTGACCCGCTGGCGCACCGCCGTATGACTCCGGGGCGCAAGCGCATCTGTTTCGTCACCGCCAGCCCGCTCACGGTCAGGGCTTTTCTCAGCGATCAGATCGCAACGCTGGCGCGCGAGCACGACGTCACGGTAATCAGCAATTTCGAAAGCGGCGAGCAGCTTGAAGCGCTCAGGGGCGTGGCTCGCGTGTTGTCGGTGCCGATCAAGCGCGATATCGCGCCGCTCGCGGATCTGCGCTGCCTGTGGCGCCTGCTGCGCGTGTTCCGGCACGAACGCTTCGACATCGTGCATACCGTCACGCCGAAGGCGGGCCTGCTCGCACAGGTGACGGCCTTCGTACTGCGCGTCCCGGTGCGCATCCACGTCTTTACCGGCCAGGCGTGGGTAACGCGCGGCGGACCGTGGCGCTGGTTCCTCAGGATTATCGACTGGCTGTTCGCCGGGCTTGCAACCCATGTGCTGGTGGACAGCCCCTCGCAGCGCGAATTCCTGATCCGGCAAGGCGTCGTGAGCGCGGACAAGTCGCGGGTACTGCTGAGCGGCTCGATCTGCGGCGTGGACACCGAACGGTTCCGCCCCGACCGTGAAGCGCGCGCGCGCATCCGCGCTGCGCTCGGCATCGCTGACAATACGGTGGTGTTTCTCTTCGTGGGACGCCTCAATGCCGACAAGGGCCTGCTCGACCTCGCGCGCGCATATGCGGATCCCGGCCTGCGCGGCGCCGTCCTGCTGGTGGTCGGCCCGGACGAGGAACGCATCCGGCCGCGGATGCACGAGCTGGGCGGCGGCGCGCGGTTGATGTTTCTCGACTACACGCCGGCGCCGCAGGACTACATGGCGGCGGCCGATGTTTTCTGCCTGCCGAGCTATCGCGAGGGCTTCGGCACGGTGATCATCGAGGCGGCTGCGGCGGGCGTTCCCGCGATCGCCTCCGATATCTACGGCGTGCGCGACGCGGTGGCTGACGGCGAAACCGGCCTGCTGCACCCGGCGCGCGATGTCGCCGCGATTCGCGGCTGCATGCTCCGGCTGGCGCAGGACGAAGCGCTGCGGTTGCGCCTGGGTCGAGCTGCTCGTGAACATGCCGTGCGGCGCTTCGCCATGCCGGCGATTACCGCGGCGCTGATTGAGTATTATCGGGGCCTGCCAATATAATCAACGCACAGCGCCGCCACTTGGCGCCGCAGGAAGGACGCATAGCCGACCGTGCTGAAGCGCGCATTCGATCTCCTCGTGTCGTGCGCCCTGATCGTGCTGCTCGCGCCGGTCATGCTGGCGGTTGCCGGCCTGATTCGCGTCAGGATGGGAACGCCGGTCGTCTTTGCGCAACTGCGCTCGGGCCTGAACGGCAAGCCGTTTTCCCTCTACAAGTTCCGCACGATGACCGACTCAGCCGCGCCCGACGGCTCGCTGCTGCCGGATCAGAATCGTCTCACTCCGCTGGGGGATTTCCTGCGCCGCCATAGCCTGGACGAGCTGCCACAACTGTTCAATATCGTCGCCGGCGATCTCAGCCTGGTGGGACCGCGGCCGCTCCTCGCCGAATACGAGAGGCTTTACTCGCCGGAGCAGGCGCGCCGGCACGAAGTCAAGCCCGGCATCACGGGCTGGACGCAGATTCATGCGCGCAATTCAGCCGACTGGGACGAAAAATTCAGGCTCGACCTGTGGTACGTGGACCACCGCTCGTTCTGGCTCGACCTCAGAATCCTGTTCGCGACGCTCCGGGCGCTGCGCTCCGCGGGCATCACGCAGTCCGGGTCCGAGGATGCGCGGTTTCGCGGCTCGGCGCACGAAAGTCGCCGGCGCTAGGCGATACTGATCCAACTGGATGTTGAAAAATGCGTGGCGCTCGGTAATAACGTCATTCCCTGAAATTGGGAATCCGGAAGCGGTCTCAAACATACTCCCTCGCCCCGCGCTGCCGGGGAGAGGGGTGGGGTGAGGGGCAGCAGGACGGTATTATTCATGGCGGAATCCGGACCCTCTGCGGGCCCCCTCACCCTATCCCTCTCCCCCAACTGGGGGAGAGGGGATTATTGCGTTAGCTTTTAGTAACTTATTGATTCGAGTCCATTACAACAGCGGGCAGCGAGTATGAATATTCTGGTTGTAGCGCCCCACCCCGACGACGAAGTTCTCGGCTGCGGCGGCAGCATCGCTTACCACGTCGCGCGCGGCGACACCGTGCATGTCCTGGTGGTGACACGGGGCGACCCGGAGATATTTCCACCCGCTATCATCGAGAAGACGCGCGGCGAACTCGCGATGGCTCATGAAACGCTCGGCATCGCCGGCGTCGAGTTCCTCGATTTTCCAGCGCCCGGGCTCGACGCGATACCCGGCTACCGGATCGCCGATGCGATCGGCAAATCGGTCAAGCGGCTGGCGCCGCGAACCCTCTACCTCCCGCACCGGGGCGATCTCCATACCGACCACCGCCAGGTGTTCGACGCCGCGCTGGTCGCGGCGCGGCCGATCAACGGTTGCAGTGTCAGGACCATTCTGTGCTATGAGACGCAGTCGGAGACCGAGTGGGGCTGTCCGCTCGGGACCGACGCGTTCTCGCCCACCGTGTACATCGACATCTCGCGCCATCTCGAGCGCAAGCTCAAGGCCCTCGGCTGCTACCAGAGCCAGTTGATGCCCGCGCCCCATCCGCGTTCGCTGCAGGCGGTCGAGGCACTGGCCCGCCATCGCGGCTCTGCGATCAGCGCCGTGGCGGCGGAAGCGTTCGTCCTGGTTCGCGATATCGTCGAGTGAGTCCCCGCCTTCGCGAGGACGACTTATGCAGGGGTAGGGTTGTCGGGCGGGGGCGCCGTTCCAGGGTTACCTTGTATTTATGAACTGTCACTGCAGTAATCCAAGCTGTGAAATGGATCCCTCGCGGCGAGGTGGACATCGTCTGATCAGCGCCGGCCGGTCAACGCCGCGACCGGCGCAATTCATGCAATTCTGCCATGTTGTGGAAGATTTACAGGGATCTCCCGAGGCGAAAGGAAACAACCTCTTCCGCTGTGCGTAGGGTGGGCGATGACTCGTGATTCGGGAATCGGGAATCGTAAATGGCAGGGCCACTCCACAAGGCCGTGAATCGTGAATGGTGAATGGTGAACAGTAGACGGCGACGGACGCACAGGCAGGACGTGCGCGGCCGAGAGCAAGGAATATCGGGGACGACGGGGTTCTTTGTGGCGTTGCCAGAGCACACCCGACCGTTTGGGGGCGCGGCCAGAAATGGGCTGATTGTAAATTCAATTGACAATTAGCAAGTCACCGGATAGGGTAGCCGGCATGATCCCCCGCGCTGCGGCCAAGACGCTGGCACAGCTGGCAAAAGGGTATCCGGTTGTCGCCATGACCGGACCGCGACAGTCAGGCAAGACGACACTGGCTCGGTCAGTGTTCGCCAACAAGCCCTACGTTTCGCTCGAAGACCCCGACCAGCGCGAATTCGCCACCAGCGATCCTCGGGGATTTTTGGGGCATTATCCCGAGGGGGCGGTGCTCGATGAGGTTCAGCGCTGCCCGGAGCTTTTTTCTTACCTTCAGCGCATCGTGGACGAGCGTCGGCGTGCCGGGCTGTTCGTCCTTACCGGTTCGCAGCAGTTCGGGCTGCTGGCGAAGATCAGTCAGAGCCTGGCCGGGCGGATTGGTCTGCTCCATCTCTTGCCGTTCTCGCTGGGGGAGTTGAAGCGGGCGCGGCGCGCACCGCGCAAGATCGAACTCCTGCTCTTTCGGGGTTTGTATCCGCCGCTCTACGACAAGAGGCATGATCCCTCGTTGTGGTATGCGAACTACGCGCTGACCTACCTAGAGCGCGATGTGCGGCAGCTGATCAATGTGCGCGAGCTTGGCACGTTTCAGCGGTTTATTCGGATGTGCGCCGCGCGGACGGGGCAGCTCCTGAACCTGTCCGGTCTAGCCAACGATTGTGGGATTACGCATAACACCGCGAAGGCCTGGGTGTCGGTGCTGGAGGCGAGTTACATCGTCTTTCTGCTGCAGCCGTACTACCGCAACCTCAACAAACGTTTGGTCAAGACGCCGAAACTCTATTTTTACGATCCTGGCCTGGCAGCCTGGTTGCTGGGGATACAAGCGGTGGAGCAGCTTGCGACGCACAGCATGCGTGGCGCCTTGTTCGAGACCTGGGTGGTCAGCGAGCTACTGAAGAAGCGGTACAATCAGGCGTTGCCCGCGAATGTGTATTTCTGGAGAGATCGCGCGGGGAATGAAGTGGATGTGCTGTGCGAGGACGGCGACCGGGTGTCGCCGATCGAGATCAAATCGGGTCAAACCATCACCGAAGACCATCTGGCCGGATTGCGCAGGTGGATTGAACTCGCCGGTAAGATCGCGGTGGCTCCGCGTCTCGTGTATGCCGGCAGCAGCCGGTATGCGCGATCGGGTGTTGAGGTTTTACCTTGGGCGAGTTTTTCATGAGGCAGTGGGTCAGATCACACTGACCTCCCCTTTACTTCCCTGTAATCCCCTTAACCTTCCTTCGGTTGGCCGGATCACACGGTTTCGATTGGCCGAGGGGTAAACTTTCAATTGGCCGATGCCCGGGCCGGTCCAAAGTAGCCTTGTATTTATGAACTGTCACTGCAGTAATCCAAGCTATGAAATGGATCCCTCGCGGCGCGGCGGAAGTCCTACGGCATCGGCAAGGCGATCGAGATCCTGCCGTGGCGCTCAGTCGCCCGCGGCGAGGTGGACATCGTCTGAATTCCCCCCAGCTGTGCGTCTCCAAGGCAGAATCAGGGAGCGTCACCAGCGGCTCCACGGCGTGGTAAGGTGGATTTCCCGATTTCCGCTCGCCAAATCCCGACGGTTATCAGGAAAGTAATCGCGGCCGTATGAAAACTCTCTGGAACTCTACCGAAGCCGCAAGCCACCGCACGGATCTGGAATTGCGGGTCTACACCTCACGGCTGCTGGGTCGCGATTCGACGCTGGTCCTGCACGGCGGCGGGAACACCTCGGTCAAGATCCGCGAGCGCAACCTCCTCGGCGAGGAAGAGGACATCCTCTACGTGAAGGGCAGCGGCTGGGACCTCGCGACCATCGAGGCGCCCGGCTTCGCGCCGGTGCGCATGGCGCATCTTCTCAAGCTCGCCCGGCTCGAGGCGCTGTCCGACCCGCAGATGATGAACGAGCTCGCCACGCACGTCACGCGCTCGGGCGCGCCGGCGCCCTCCGTCGAGGCGATCCTGCACGCGATCCTTCCCTACCAGTACGTGGATCACACGCACGCGGACGCCCTGCTCGCGGTAACCAATAATCCCGATGGCGAGCGCCATACCCGGGAAATCTACGGCAAGGACACGGTGATCATTCCCTACGTGATGCCGGGATTCGATCTCGCGCGGCTCTGCGCCCGCAAGTTCGCCGCCGAGGCGGATGCCCGCACCATCGGCATGGTGCTCATGAACCACGGCATATTCTCGTTCGGAAACACGGCCAGGGAATCGTACGAGCGCATGATCGCCCTCGTCGCGCGCGCGGAGGAGTACCTGGCGCGGCATGGCGCGTGGGACCTGCCGCAGGTGAAAACCGACGGCGGCTCCGCTTCGCTGCGGCTCGAGCTGGCCCGCCTGCGGCAGGAGATTGCCGCCTGCGCGGGATTTCCCGTCGTGCTGTCCACCCATTCCCAGTCAGAATTCCTGACGTTCGCCCGGCGCAATGACGTCGCGCGGCTGTCGCAGCAGGGCCCGGCCACTCCCGATCACGTGCTGCGCACCAAGCGCGTTCCAATGCTGGGGAGAGACGTCAAGGCGTTCGCGCGTGCCTATCGCGAGTACTTCGAGCGCAATGCCCGGCTCGCCCGGGAACCCAAGACCATGCTTGACGCGGCGCCGCGCGTCGTGCTCGATCCCGGATTCGGGATGGGCTGCATCGGGCGCACCGCGAAAGACGCAAGAATCGTCCACGACATTTACTCTCACACGATAGACGTGATCTTGCGGGCCACCGCGCTGGGCGGTTACCGGGCGCTGCCGGAGAAGGACATTTTCGACGTGGAGTACTGGGATCTCGAGCAAGCCAAGCTGAAGAAGGCGGGGGCGCCGCCCGTATTCACCGGAGAAGTGTCGCTGGTGACCGGCGCGGCATCCGGAATCGGCAAAGCGTGCGCGGAGGCATTCCTCAGGCGCGGAGCGGCCGTCATCGGTCTCGACGTCGATCCGAAGATCACGGGATTGTTCGACCGGCCGGATTACCTGGGACTGCGCTGCGACGTGACCTCGGAACGGGAAGTGGCGGATGCGCTCGAGGCTGGCGTGCGCGCCTTCGGCGGGCTCGACATGCTGGTCCTCAACGCCGGTATCTTCCCGGGCGGCCAGCGTATCGATGCGTTGCCGACCGAGGAGTGGCGCCGAGTGATGCAGGTCAATCTCGATGCGAACCTCGGGCTGATGCGGGAGTGCCATCCGCTCCTGAAGCTCGCGCCAGGCGGCGGACGCGTCGTCGTCATCGGCTCCAAGAACGTGCCAGCGCCGGGGCCGGGAGCCGCCGCGTACTCCGCGTCCAAGGCGGCACTCACGCAGCTCGCGCGGGTCGCCGCGCTCGAGTGGGGGCCGGAAGGTATCCGCGTAAACACGATTCACCCCAATGCCGTATTCGATACCGGCGCGTGGACGGAAGACGTTCTCGCCGCGCGGGCGAAGCATTACGGCATTTCCGTGGCGGACTACAAAGCCAACAACGTGCTCAAAACCGAAGTCAGAAGCCACGACGTCGCCGAGCTGGCCGCGGAGATGTGCGGCCCGCTCTTTGCCAAAACCACCGGCGCGCAGGTCCCGGTGGACGGGGGCAACGATCGCGTCATCTGACTCGGAGACGCGTGGGTCGTGATTCGTGAATCGTGATTCGACCAGACCGAGCAAAGCAATGACGAACTCCCCTCGTGGTCGAGGAGGGGTGGCGCGCTAGCGCCGGGGTGGTAGTGCTTTCTCCTCACCCCACCTCGCTCATTCCTCCTCGCTCATCCCCCGCCACGCGTTGAGCCTGTCCGTTACCAGGTATATACTGCCCGTATCTATCCCGCGGAGAACCCGATGAAGACGGCCAAGGTGTTCAAGCACGGCAACAGCCAGGCAGTGCGGCTGCCGAAGGAATTCCGGTTTGACGGTGACGAGGTGCTGATCAAGCGTTCGGCCGGCGGGGTACTGCTGCTGCCCAAGAAGATCACTTATGAGCAGATCATGGCCGTGGTCAGCCAGTTCAGGGGCAAGTTTGTCCGGCGCCAGCCCCGGATGCAGAAGAGGCGCTGGCGATGATCTGGATGCTGGACACGGACATTCTGGTCTACTTCATCAACCGCAAGCCGGGCTTCGAGCGGATTGCGCGGCGCATGTCGGGACGCTCGCCCGGAGAAGTCCGGTTGTCGGCGATCACTCTGGCCGAGTTGAAGTTTGGGATCGAGAACGGAGAATTTCGTTCCGAAGACAGCAAGACCCTGGCGGGCCTGCTCGAGTTACTTCAGGTCGACGATTTCCCGGGTGGCGCCGCACAGGACTATGGAGAGATCCGCGCGTCGCTCGAGCGGTCGGGCCGTAAGATCGGGCCCAATGATCTGCTGATTGCGGCACACGCCCGGCACATCGGGGCCACGCTAGTGACCAACAACGAGCGCGAGTTTCGCCGCGTGCCGGGTCTGTCGGTGCAAAACTGGCTGCGGCCATGAAGCTGGAACAGCGTGAGTCGTGATTCGTGAGTCGTGATTCGACCCCTCTGCCTTCTGCCTTGACTCCTCATCCCTCATCCCTCATCCCTCATCCCTCCGGGGTAGAGACGCTGCGCTGGCGGGACGGCCGCATCGAGCTGATCGATCAGCGCGTGCTGCCGGCCCGCATCGACTATCTCGCGTTCGACTCGGCCGAGGGCGTCGCACAGGCGATCCGCGACATGGTGGTAAGAGGCGCGCCGGCGATCGGCTGCGCCGCCGCATTCGGCTTCGCGCTCGAAGCGCGGCGCTTTAAGGCGCTGCCGCGGCCCGACTTTATCGCGGGAATGGAGCGGGCGTTCACCCTGCTCGCCCGGAGCCGCCCGACCGCTGTCAACCTGTTCTGGGCGCTGGAGCGCATGCGCGCAGTGCTGGAAAAAGCGAAAGAGGTCTCGACGGAAGAGATTGCGGAGCGGCTGCTGCAAGAAGCGCAGCTTATTCTTCGCGAGGACGTGCAGGCCAACCGCGCGATGGGAAAACACGGGGCCGTACTGCTGCGGGATGGATCGCGCGTGCTCACCCACTGCAACGCGGGGGCCCTCGCCACGGCGGGACATGGCACCGCCCTGGGCGTGATCCGCTCCGCGGTCGAGGACGGGAAGCGCGTTTCGGTGATTGCAGGCGAAACCCGGCCGTTCCTGCAGGGCGCGCGGCTGACCGCGTGGGAACTCGCGCAGGACGGCATTCCGGTGACCCTCATCACCGATAACATGGCGGGACACCTGATGAGCCGGAGCGAAATTGACGCCGTCATTGTCGGCGCCGATCGCGTCGCCGCCAATGGCGACGTCGCCAACAAGATCGGCACCTACATGCTCGCGGTCCTCGCGCGCCGGCACGAAATTCCCTTCTACGTGGCGGCGCCCCTTTCGACGTTCGATCTCAAGCTGTCCAGCGGGGATGCCATCCCGATCGAGGAACGCGCACCGGCCGAAGTGCGCGGCTTCGGCGACCGGGAATGGGCGCCGCCCGGCGTTGCCGCACGCAATCCGGCGTTCGATATCACGCCAGCCGCCCTGATTTCGGCGCTCATCACGGAAACAGGTGTGGTGAAAAAGCCTGATCGGAAAAAAATTGCCGCTCTCTTTCGGAAATGATCGCGGCCGATTCGATGCAGTGTCATGAATGGTGCGGCGCAAGCGCAAGGATGATCGGATAAAATAGGCCATGTTCAAGCAGGTCATCAACCAGCGTGGCGCGTCGACGTCAACGTGGTTCACGGACAGCCGGCATGGCCTCTAGCCTGTTCGTGTTCGGCGCGAGCGGCCACGCCAAAGTAGTGATCGACATCCTGGAGCGCATGAAGGGCGTGAAGGTCGCGTTCGTGGTGGACGATGCAGCCCAGGCACGCGGCACGAAGCTGTGCGGCTATGCCGTGATCGGGGGGCGCGATGCCCTGCTCGCGAACCGGCGCAAGGTCGAGGCGGGCATCGTGGCGATCGGGGACAACAGCGCGCGCGCGCGTGTTGCCGCGTGGCTCGCGGATGAAGGTTTTCGGTCCGCCACGGCGGTTCATCCCGCGGCCGTGATTGCGCGCGGCGTGCAGATCGGAGACGGCGCGACAGTGATGGCCGGGGCGGTGATCAACACGGATGCCCGCATCGGCGCGCTTGCGATCATCAACACCGGCGCCACTGTAGACCACGATTGCTCGATCGGCGACTGCGTGCATATCGCGCCGGGATGCCACCTGTGCGGCGGCGTGAGCGTGGGCACGGGTGCGCTGCTCGGGGCCGGCACCACGGTCATACCCGGCGTGCGGGTCGGCGCGAACACCATCATCGGCGCCGGCTCCACCGTCGTGCAGGACGTCCCGGACGGCGCGCGCATGGCGGGCTCTCCGTGCCGCCCCGTCACATCGTGACTTCACACCCAATTCCGGCGGTGCGAAGCGAGCTGGCGGCGCAGGGCGGCAAGCCGGTGCGCGCGGTGCCGCTGCCGCCGTGGCCGTATTACGCGCAGGACGAGATCGAGGCCGTGCGCGCGGTGCTCGCTTCGGGCAAGGTCAACTATTGGACCGGGCTCGAATGCGCCGAGTTCGAGAAGGAATTCGCCGCTCTTGTCGGGTGCCGCTACGCGGTCGCGCTGGCAAACGGCTCGGTGGCGCTGGAGCTGGCGTTGCTCGCGCTCGGGATCGGGCCCGGCGACGACGTCGTGGTGACGTCCCGCTCTTTCATCGCCTCGGCGAGCTGCGCCGTGCTGCGCGGCGCGCGGCCGGTGTTCGCGGACGTCGATCCGGCGAGCCAGAACCTCACGGCGGAGACGGTGCGCCGGGTCCTGACACCCGCGACCCGCGCGATCATCGCGGTGCACCTCGCCGGCTGGCCGTGCGACATGGGGCCGCTGCTCGAGCTCGCCCGTTCCCGTGACATCTTCGTGATCGAGGACTGCGCGCAAAGTCACGGCGCGACCTGGCACGGTCGCATGACCGGCTCGATCGGCGACGTCGGGGCGTTCTCGTTCTGCCAGGACAAGATCATCACGACCGGCGGCGAGGGCGGCATGCTGCTGACCGACGACCGCTCGGTGTGGGAACGGGCCTGGTCGTACAAGGACCACGGCAAGAGCTACGATGCGGTGCTCAACCGCCAGCGCCAGCCGGAAAGCCGCTGGGTGCACGAGTCGTTCGGCACCAACTGGCGGATGACCGAAATGCAGGCGGCCATCGGCCGGCGCCAGCTCACGAAGCTTCCGCATTGGCTGGAATTGCGGCGGCGGTATGCCCGCCTGCTGGATGCCGCCCTTGCCGCGGTTCCGGGGCTCACGGTGCACGTGCCGCCGCCGGGCTTCGGGCACGCCTATTACAAGTACTGCGCCTTCATCGAGCCTGAGCGCCTCCGCTCCGGCTGGAATCTCCACCGTGTCGTCGAAGCGATCAATGCCGAGGGCATTCCCTGCACAGCAGGGACCGCAGGCGAAATTTATCTCGAAAAGACCTTCACCGACCACGGTCTCGCGCCGGCGGCCCGGCTGACCAACGCGAAGCGGCTGGGCGAGACCGGCATCCTCTTCATGGTGCACCCGACGCTCTCGGAACGCGACGTTCGCGATACCGCCGATGCGATCGTGAAGGTGATGAAGGCGGCGGCAGCCTGACTCGACGAACATGCGCGCTTTCCTGGTACTGATTCATGACCTGGCCGCGGTGGCGGCAGCCTGGTACCTCGCGTACGCGCTGCGCTTCAACCTCGACATTCCGCAGTTCTTTGTCGAAGGCATGCTTCGCGCAATTCTGTGGGTAGCCCCGCTGCAGGCGCTGCTGTTCTGGCAATTCGGGCTCTACCGCGGGATGTGGCGCTACGCGGGCCTGCCCGATCTCAAACGCCTCCTGCTCGCCGTTGGTGTCAGCGCCATGGCGACAGCGTTGCTGGTGCAAATGCTGCAACTGGGCGAGCTCGTTCCGCGCTCGGTCCTGTTGCTCGACCCGCTGCTGCTGCTGCTGATCATGGGAGGAAGCCGCTTCGCTTACCGCTTATGGAAAGAGCACAATCTTTACGGGTTCACCCATCATCAGGGCAAGTCGGTTCTGGTCCTGGGCGCCGGCGACACGGCGGCGAGCCTGTTGAAGGAGCTGGAACGCAGCCCCGAGTGGCGCGTTGTCGGGCTGCTGGATGACGAACCGGCAAAGCAGGGCAGCCTGATCCTCGGCGTCAAGGTGCTGGGAAAACTGGACGCGCTGCCGGGTCTAGCGCGAGAACTGGAAGTGGGACACGCGATCATCGCGATGCCGGCCGCGTCCCACACCGTGCGCCGGCGCGCCACCACTCTCTGCACCACCGCCGGGCTGAAGGTCATGACCGTGCCCTCG
>Ga0209108_10001941_pt1 | contig 11978 bp, 11 predicted proteins | sample Rifsed10ft1_FD_184003 | JGI IMG/M metagenome (GOLD analysis project Ga0209108, IMG submission 184003) | Soil microbial communities from Rifle, Colorado, USA - sediment 10ft 1 (version 2) | ecosystem: Environmental > Terrestrial > Deep subsurface > Rock core/Sediment | place: Rifle, Colorado...
GAAGGGCAACCTGCTCAAGCACATCAAGGTGCGCAAGGGCGACGTCGAGGCCGGCCTGGCCGAGGCGGCTCTCGTCCTGGACGAGACTTTCTACACGCCGATCACCGAGCACGCCTTCCTCGAGCCGGAGTGCTCGATCGCCCGGCCGCTGCCGGATGGACGGATCGAGATCGTCGTTGGGTCGCAGATCCCGTATTCCGATCGCGAACAGGTTGCGCGCTGCCTCGGGCTGCGCCACGAACAAGTGCGCGTGATCGGGACGCTGATCGGCGGAGGGTTCGGCGGCAAGGAAGACATCGCCGGCCAGATCCACGCCGCGCTCTTGGCGCAGGCCACCGGCAAACCGGTGAAAATCCTGTACGACCGCCACGAAAGCCTGTTGGTCCATCCGAAACGACACGCCACGCAGATTCGCGTCCGCCTCGGAGCGGCCCAGGACGGGCGCCTGATCGCCTGCGAAACCGAACTCTACGGGGATACCGGGGCGTATGCCTCGCTGGGCGAGAAGGTGATGACCCGGGCGACGACGCATTCGGCCGGGCCTTACGTCGTTCCGCATGTCAAGGCCGACTGCTATGCCATGTACACCAACAACCCCCCGGCGGGCGCCTTCCGCGGCTTCGGCGTGACGCAGTCCGCCTTCGCCATCGAGTCGGTGTTGGATGAGCTGGCGGAGCGGCTCCATCTCGATCCGGTCGAGCTCCGCCGGCGCAACGCCCTGCGCGTGGGCGCGGTCACGAACACCGGCCAGCTGCTCACCGAGAGCGTCGGCCTGATCGAATGCATCGACCGCGTCGACGCCGAGATGCGCCGAAGGGCGGGGGGCGACCCGTTTCGATCACGCCGCGTAGCAGGGCAGCCGCACTTGCGGCGGGCCTGGGGCATCGCCGCCGCCTACAAGAACACCGGCCTCGGCGGCGGAGCGCCGGACCGCGCCACGGCTGAGGTCGAGCTGTACGACGACGGCACGGCCGAAGTGCGCACGTCGTCGGCCGAAATCGGGCAGGGATTGGTGGCGGTGCTGCAGATGATCGCCGCCGAGGAGCTGCGTCTTTCGCCGGAACGAATTCACGTCCTGCTGTCCGACACCGATCTGACCCCCGACGGCGGGCCGACGACGGCCTCGCGCCAAACCTACGTCACCGGCAACGCCGTGCGCTTCGCCGCCGAAGGCGTCCGTCAGGCGATGAGCGCCGCGCTGGCCGAACGCTTCGACCTGCCTCCTGAACAAGTCAAGTTCGTCGAGGGGCTGGCGCAAGTCGACGGGCAGCGCCTGTCGTACGGCGATGTCGCGCGGGTGATGAAAGCCGAGGGTCGAGAGCCGCGCGCCTCCTATGAGTATTGGGCGCCGGCCACCCAGCCTCTCGACAGCGGTGGGCGGATGCACTTCGCTTTCTCCTTCGCCGCCCAGGCGGCCGAGGTGGAGGTCGATACGGAAACCGGCGAAGTGCGCGTCCTGTGCATCGTCGCCGCCAACGACGTCGGCCGGGCGATCAACCCGTTGGGCCTGCTCGGCCAGGTCGAAGGCGGGGTGATGATGGGGCTCGGCAACGCGCTGACCGAGGAGTTCATCGTCGAGGACGGCCGGGTCTTCTCCGACCACCTGGCGCGCTACCGCATGCCGGGGATCAGCCACACCCCCGAGATCGTATCGATCGTCGTCGAGCACCCGACGAGCGAAGGTCCCCACGGCGCCAAGGGCGTGGGGGAGATCGTCTCGATCCCGACGACGCCCGCCATCACCAACGCCATCGCCTTCGCCACCGGTGTGCGGATCCGCCGCCTTCCGGTCGATCAGGATTGGCTGGCCCTGGAGATAGCCCGACGCGGCGCTTTGCCGGAGGCGATTTGATGCTGATCCACAACGTGCGCCTGGTGACCTGGGGCCTGACCAACGAGATCCTCGATGGCGGGGCGGTGCTGGTGGAGAAGGGCCGGATCGCCGAAATCGGGCCGGAGGCGCGGATGCTCAAGCGCCATGCTCGGGTCGAACGGCTCGACGGTCGCGGCCAGCTTCTGATGCCGGGAAACATCTGCGCCCACACCCACTTCTACGGCGCCTTCGCCCGCGGCCTGGCCATCCCCGGCCGGGCGCCGCGTGATTTCCCCGAGATCCTGCGCAAACTGTGGTGGCCGCTCGACAAGGCGCTGACGCCCAACGACGTGCGGGCTTCGGCCGAGGTCTGCCTGGTCGATGCCATCCGCCACGGTACGACGACGCTCATCGATCACCACGCCTCGCCCAACGCCATCGACGGTTCGCTGGATGTGATCGCCGAGGCCGTCGAACACTCCGGGCTCCGGGCGGTGCTGTGCTACGAAGTCACCGATCGCGACGGACCGGTGCGGGCGCGGGCCGGCATCCAGGAGAACGTACGCTTCCTGAAACGCTGCGCCCGAGGCGTCGCCGGCGGGAGGGTCGCCGGGCTATTCGGTCTGCACGCCAGCCTGACGCTGTCGGACCAGACGCTGTCCGACTGCCGGGCGGCGGCGCCGGAGGGGACCGGCTTCCATATTCACGTGGCCGAGCATGAAGCCGATCAGTATGACAGCCTGGCCCGATCCGGGACGCGGGTCGTCGATCGGCTGGCGAAAAACGGCATCCTCGGCCCGACGACGATCACCGCCCACGGCGTCCACACCGACGCCCGCGAGGCCGAATTGCTGGCGCAGACGCGGACCTGGGTGACACACCAGCCGCGATCCAATATGAACAACGGCGTCGGCGCGGCGCCGATCGAGTCGTTGGTACGGGCCGGCGTGCGCGTGGCGCTGGGCAATGACGGATTTTCCAATGCGATGTGGGAGGAGTGGAAGACGGCCTACCTGCTGCACAAAGCCTGGCACCGCGACCCGCGCCGCATGCCGGGCGACCTGGTGGCCGAAATCGGCGCCTACAACAACGCCGCGCTGGCCTCGCAGTCCTTTCCCGGCGCCCCCCTCGGCGTCCTGGCGCAAGGCGCCCACGCCGACCTGATCCTGGTCGATTACCACCCGACGACACTGCTGTCGGCCGGCAATCTGCCGTGGCACATCCTGTTCGGGTTCCACGAATCGATGGTGACGACGACCATCGTGGCGGGACAGATCCTGATGCAGGATCGGCGTCTGCTGACGCTCGATGAAGCGGAGGTCACCGCTCGGGCCCGGGCCCTCGTCCCCGGCGTGTGGCAGCGCTACGCCGGTTTTGTCCCGGCCGACAACCAGTAGCATCGGGAGGTCACCGTGCTTCCGTCGAACCCCCACCCCTTTCCCTCGCGACACCTGCACCTGCGGCGCACCGCAGGTGCGGTGCAGGTGAGCAGCCTGGAAGGCCTCCCCCTGCGTGATGTTGCACTCGCACACCAACGAGGGTTGCAGGCCGTCTCACCGCCCCGGTGCACCCTGTTCGGACCGCGAGAACCGGTCCGCCGGGGCGAGACGGCCGAAACGGGTGCGCCCCGGCGGGCCGCCGGCCGTTCGCCCTCGCGGAGCATCCCGATGGGGCGCAGGCTGGCACTCGCAGGGCGCTGGCCAGGACGGGGGGCTCGCGGCCCGAACGGAGGGGAGGGAGGTTCTTCCAGGAGGAAGGGCGTGGCTTTGCCACCCCCTTCCTCCTGGATCCTCATCCCCCTCTCCGCACGTGACTTCTTGGGTCGAGGCGCTGGCCGCGGAGAGGGGGAAGGGGGCCGTCTCGCCCCGGCGGGCCGCCGGGTCTCGCGGCCCGAACGGGGTGAGGCTGGAAGGTGTCCTTTCAGGAGGCTTGTCGTACCATTCGAAATCGGAGAACTCGGGGGGTTGGAGCGCATCTCCCCTCCCCAAACACACAAGGAGAGTCGATGGCAGAACAGCGGCTCATCCTGACGCTGGGCCTGATCGGGGGCACAGGCAAGGAAGGCAAGGGGCTGGCCTACCGCTGGGCGCGGGCCGGCTACAACGTCATCATCGGCTCCCGCACCAAGGAGAAGGCCGAGGCGGCGGCGCAGGAATTGAACGGGCGACTGGGCGGCGAGCAGGTGCGCGGCATGCTCAACCCTGATGCCGCCTGGGCGTGTGACATCGCTATCCTGACCGTCCCGTACGAGGCGCACACGGCGACGCTCGAGTCGGTGCGGGAAATGCTGACCGGCAAGGTCCTGGTCGATGTGACGGTGCCGGTGCGGCCGCCGAAAGTCTCGGTCGTGCACGTGCCGGCGCAGGGCAGCGCGGCCCGGGAGTCGCAGGGCCTGCTCGGCGATCAGGTGCGGGTTGTCTCGGCGTTTCAGAACGTCTCCCACGTACATCTGGCGGAAGACCATCCGATCGCCTGTGACGTGCTCGTCAGCGGCGACGATGCCGAAGCCAAAGAACAAGTGCTGCGACTTGTGGAGGCGGCCGGGATGGTGGGATGGGACGCCGGCCCCCTGGCCAATGCCATCGTGGCCGAAGGGATGACTTCGGTGTTGATCGGGATCAACCGCCGCTATAAGATGAAGGGCGCAGGCATCCGCATCACCGGCATCGATCCGGTCTAATCCAACCGTCATGTCGCCGCCCGAGTCCGTCACCCTCACCGCCCTGCCGGACATCCCCCTCATTCGCCCGGGCGACGATCTCGCCCCGCTGATCCTTTCGTCCCTAACATTCGCCGGGCTGTCGCTCCAGAACGAGGATGTGATCGTCCTGGGACAGAAGATCGTCTCCAAGGCCGAGGGGCGGCTGCGCAACCTGGCCGAGGTGACCCCCGGCGAAGCAGCCCACCGGCTGGCGGCGGAGACGGAGAAGGACCCGCGCCTGGTCGAGCTGCTGCTGGCCGAGAGTCGGCGCGTGCTTCGCACGCGGCCAGGGCTGATCATCGTCGAGCATCGTCTGGGGTTTGTCTGCGCCAACGCCGGCATCGACCATTCGAACGTCGCCGGCGAGGACGAGAGCGGCGACGCCTGGGTTCTGCTGCTTCCGGAGGACCCGGACGGCTCCGCCCGCCGGCTGCGCCAACGTCTGGAGCTGGCGACCGGCGCCCAAATCGCCGTCCTGATCATCGACTCGCACGGGCGCGCCTGGCGCATGGGGACGGTCGGCGTCGTCATCGGGGCCTCCGGCTTCCCCTGCCTGCAGGACCTGCGCGGGCATGAGGACCTCTACGGCTACCGCCTGCGCGTGACCGAAGTCGGACTGGGCGACGAAGTGGCCGCAGCGGCTTCGATGCTGATGGGCCAGGCCGCCGAAGGGCGGCCGGTAATCCACATGCGAGGGCTGACCTATCCGAAGCGAGACGGATCGTTGGCGGAGCTCATCCGGCCTGCGGGTGAGGATCTGTTCCGGTAGCCCCAGGCTTCAGCCTGGGTCCGGAGGAATCCGGTGTAGCCCCAGGCTTTAGCCTGGGTCCGAGACCTACCGCCGTAGCCCCAGGCCTGAGCTTCGTCCGCAGGCTAGAGCCTGCGACTACATGACCGGCGAGGGAGACGGGGTGACATGATCGACGGAATCCCGGAGGAGTTGCAATACCTCCTGCTCGACGAAACACGCGCCTACGCCTATCTGGCGACCGTGATGGCCGACGGTTCGCCGCAAGTGACCCCGGTCTGCTTTGACGTGGCGGACGGAGTGATTCGGGTGAACACCGCCGTGGGGCGGACGAAATGGCGCAACATGAAGCGGCGCGCCCAGGTGGCCCTGGTCATCGCCGATCCGCGGAACCCATACCGCTACCTGCAGGTGCGCGGCCGGGTGGAGCGCTGGACGGAAGAGGGGGCCCGCGAGCACATCGACCGGCTGTCGCAGAAGTACGATGGAACAGAGACGTACGATGGACCGGCCGACGAACAACGTGTGATCTTCCTCATCCGCCCGGAATCGGCTAACGGCCAAGGATGATCTCGCCCGACAAGTTGCTTGACCTCTTTCGGCTCCGCCGCTCGGTTCGTCGATTCACCGACGCACCGGTCGACACGGCGGGGCTCGAGCGAGTATTGGAGGCGGCGCGCCTGGCCCCCTCGGCCCACAACCGCCAGCCGTGGCGCTTCGTCGTGGTTCAGGGGGAGGCGCGCGCCCGTCTGGCGGAGGCGATGGCGGCCCGCCTGCGGTCCGATCGGCTGGCCGATGGGGCGGCGCCGGAAGACGTCGAGGCCGATGCCGCTCGATCGCGCGATCGGTTGACCAAGGCGCCCGCCGCCATCCTGGTCTGCCTCACGATGGAGGCGATGGACCGCTACCCGGATGCGCGACGCGCCCAGGCCGAGCGGTTGATGGCGGTCCAGAGCGTGGCGATGGCCGGAGAGAACCTGCTGCTGGCAGCAGCGGCCGAGGGGTGGGGCGCGTGCTGGATGTGCGCACCTCTCTTCGCCGGCGAGGAGGCGCGCCGTGCCCTCGACCTGCCGGCGGCGTGGGAGCCTCAGGGGCTGGTCTTGCTCGGCCAGGCCGCCGAAGCCCCACGGCCGCGCGGTCGGATCAACCTCGAGGACGTGACGGCGTGGCGCTGAACGTCGCGGCGCTGGCCGGGGGCGTCGGCGGCGCCAAACTGGCGCACGGGCTGGCGGCGGCCCTGCCGCCGGATAACCTGACGGTCATCGTCAACACCGCCGATGACTTCGATCATCTCGGGCTTCACATCTGCCCGGATCTGGATACTGTCGTCTACACCCTGGCGGGCGTCGCCAATCACAAGAGCGGATGGGGTCGGGATCGCGAAACGTGGAACTTCCTCGGTGCGATCGGCGAACTCGGCGGGCCGACCTGGTTTCGCCTGGGGGACCGCGATCTGGCCCTGCACATCTGGCGCAGCCAGAGTCTGCGCTGGGGCATTCCCTTGAGCGCCGTCACGGTCGATGTCTGCCGCGCGCTGGGCGTGCGCCCAACCGTGCTGCCGATGACGGATGACGACGTGCGGACGATGGTCCAGACAGATGAGGGAGAGATCGCCTTCCAGGAGTACTTCGTTCGTCGGGCGTTTCAGCCGGCCGTGCGCGGCTTCCGCTTCTTCGGGGCCGACGCCGCCCAACCCGGGCCGGGCGTCCTCCCGGCGATCGAGGCGGCCGATCTGGTCGTCGTCTGCCCGTCGAATCCGTGGGTCAGCATCGATCCGATCCTGTCGATCCCCGGCGTGCGGGACAGCGTCGCGTCGCGGATGACGGTCGCCGTCTCCCCGCTGGTCGGGGGGAAGGCCGTCAAGGGCCCGGCGGCGAAGATGGCGGCCGAACTCGGCATCGAGCCGACGCCGATGTCGATCGCGGCGCATTACGATGGGGTCATCCGTGGGCTCGTCTACGATGACGCCGATGCCGACTGCGGCGGGATTCTGGCAGCGCAAGGAGTCCGCTCGATCCGTACCGACACTCTGATGCGCTCCGATGGCGGTCGGCGCCGCCTGGCCGAGAAAGTGCTGGCCTTTGGCGCTTCACTCCTCGCCGAGAGGCCGGCGTGACGACCTGGGCCGTTGTCCCGGTCAAGCCGTTGCGGCGGGCGAAGTCCCGCCTGAGTTCGATGCTCGGCGCCGAGGAGCGGCTGGCGTTGAGTCGGCAGATGCTCAATCGCGTTCTCGAGGCGCTGGCCGGGGTACCGGAGATTGAGCGTACGCTTGTGGTGTCGCGCGACTCGGAGGCCATGGCGCTGGCCCGCCACCACGGTGCGCGGACGCTCTCCGAGCGTCCGCCGATCGACCTCAACCAGGCACTGCAGCAGGCGACCCGGGCCGCCGTCGGGTCGGGGGCCTCCGCCGTTCTGGTGGTCCCGGCCGATCTGCCCCTGGTGACGATGGACGACTTGCGCGAGTTGGTCGCCATGGCCGGGCCGCCGCCGGTCGTCGTGCTGGCGCCCGACCGGCGCCAAGCGGGGACGAACGCCTTGTTGGTCTCACCGGCCGGTTTGATAGAATACGTATTCGGGCCGTCCAGCTTCGATCGCCACCGCGCTTCTGCGCTGGCGGCCGGCGCCAGAGTCTTGGTGTGCGACCGCCCAGGGCTGGCCCTCGACCTCGACCTACCGGAAGATCTGGGCCTATTCCGGGAGGCGTCGGGCGGGAAAGTCGCCTGACCAGGACGTGTCCCGCCCTTGGCGGCCTGCGCCGCTTCCGGCGCGCCGCCCTCACCCCTTCGGGTGCGCCGAAGGGCGTGGCGCCCTGCACCCCTTCGGGTGCCCTGAAGAGGGTAGAGGGCGAAGGGCATAGAGGCCGAGAATAGGGAGGGAGTCCCCATGCCTTCAGCCCGCGTCGCCCTCTACCTTCAGGACGCTCACGACCTGCGCGACGGTTTGGACATCGTCCGCTACGCAGAGTCCCGCGGATTCGAGGCCGTCTGGCAGGCCGAGTCGCGGCTCGTGCGGGACGCCATCGTGCCGATGGCCGCGTATGCGGCCGTGACGGAGCGCCTCAAAGTGGGCTCGGGCGTCATCAACAACTGGACGCGCAATATCGGCCTGCTGGCGGCGACCTTCCTGACGCTGGACGACCTGGCGCCGGGCCGGATCATTTGCGGCATCGGCGCCTGGTGGGACCCGCTGGCGCGCAACGTCGGCATCGACCGGCGCAAGCCGTTGGTGGCGATGCGCGAGACGGTCGACGTGCTGCGGCGTCTGCTGGCCATGGAGCGCGTCACGTTCCACGGCGAGTTCCACCACGTCGACGCTATCGAGCTCGACGTCGTTCACGGTCGGCGCGAACCACGTCACGTCCCGATCTACATCGGCGCCACCGGGCTCAAGATGATGGAACTGACCGGCGAGATCGCCGACGGCGTCGTCCTGAACTACTGCGTCCCGCCCGAGTACAACCAGGCGGCGCTCGCCGCGATCCAGGCCGGGGCCAAGCGCGCCGGCCGCCGCTGGGAAGACCTCGACCGGCCGCAGCTGGTGGTGTGTTCGGTGGATACGGACCGTGCCAAGGCGCTCGACACGACGCGCGAGCTGCTGACCCAGTACCTCGCCCAGCAGCCGCACATCGCCCAGGCCAGCGGCGTGGCGCCGGAGATCGTGGCCGAGATCCAGTCGATCCTGGGGTGGCCGGCCACCCACGAGCAGATCCGGCGCGCCAAACACCTGGTGCCGGACGACCTCATTCTGCATATCACCGCCTCCGGCACGCCGGACGAAGCGCGCGCCAAGGTCGACGAGTATCGCCGCAGCGGGGCCACCTGCCCGATCCTGTACCCGGTGGGCGGAGACGTGCGCCTGCTGATCGATACCTTCGCCGCGTAGGGCGGCCGCCATGGACGTGACTCCCAGCGTGCCGCGCGAACGGATCAAGCAGCCCAGCTCGAGCACGTGTTTCATCTGCGGCGTCGAGAACAGTCAAGGGCTGCGCCTGTCGTTCTATGAGACGGGGCCGGACACCGTGGAGACGACGGCGGTCGTGCCCGAGTATCTGCAGGGTTATCCGGGCGTGACCCACGGCGGGATCGTCACGGCTCTGCTCGACGAGGTCACCCTGCGGGCGGCGGTCATTGGTCAGCCCGAGCACTTGATGGTGACCGGCAAGATCGAAGTTCGGTTCCGCCAGAACGTACCGATCGGGGTCCCGCTCCGGGTGATCGGCACGTTGCTCGAACGCAAGCGGCGGGCAGCCCGCACGCGAGGCGAGGTCATCCTGCCGGACGGGACGATCGGCGCCGAAGCCGAGGCGATCCTGATGGATCATCCCCAATCTGGACTGAGCCGCGAGTCGCTGGCCGCCCTTGGCTGGCGCGTGTTCCCGGCCTGAGCCGTGACTCCCTTCAAATACCTCAAGCCCGAATCGATCGAACAGGCGCTGGAGCAGCTGGCCTCGGGCGTGGCGCTTGGCGGCGGGACGACGCTGGCGCCGCGACGCAACTCGCTCGAGACCGTTGTCGATCTGCAGGGCCTGGGCCTCTCCGATCTGGAGGTCTCCGGCGGCAAGGTCGTGGCCGGCGCCGGATGCACGCTGCAGCAGATCGTCGAGGCCAAAGAAATGATGGCCGAGACCCTGGTGGAGGCATGCCGACGCGAAGCCGCCTGGAATCTGCGCAATATGGCGACGCTGGCCGGTGCCGTGCTGGCCTGCGACGGCCGGTCGCCGTTCACGACGGCGCTCCTGGCCGTCGGCGCCCGGGCCGTCCTGGCCGGCGGTGAGATCGTCGATCTGGATGACCTGCTCGACCGAAGGCCGCTGGCGGCCGGGACGCTGGTGACGGCCTTTCAATGGAAAACGAAGGCCACGCTGCGCTACGAGCAGGTGGCGCGCTCCCCGTCCGATCGTCCCATTGTGGCGGCGGCCGTTGGACACACCGATGGGGCGGCCCCGCGCGTCGTGCTGGCCGGCTTTGGCGCTCGCCCGGTGCGCGTCCCGCGCGCCGAGAAGTCCCTGGCGGCGGATGATGCGCGCGGAGCCGGTGATGCGGCGGCCGAGGCCTACGCGCAGGCCGGGGACGCCTGGGCCAGCGCCGAGTATCGGGCGCACACCGCCGGGGTTCTCGTCCGCCGCCTGGCAGCCGGGGCCAAAGTCCCGAGCCGAAGTCCCGAGCGGAGCGAGGGAGAAGCGAGGGACAAGTCCTGATGCGCCTGCGGCTCACTCTCAACGGCCAGCGAGTCACGGCGACGATCGCCCCCGAGGCGACGTTGCTCGAGGTCCTGCGCGGAGAATTCGGGGTCTTCGGCGTCAAGCACGGCTGCGAGACGGGCGAGTGCGGCGCCTGCACTGTCCTGCTCGACGGCGAGCCGGTCAACTCCTGCGTCCTGCTGGCGGCGCAAGCCGACGGCAAGGAAGTCACGACGATCGAGTCGATCGGCCAGCACCCCGAGCAGGGGTGGCGTCTGACCTCGGGACTCGATCCGCTGCAGCAGGCCTTCGTCGAGACGGGTGCGATTCAGTGCGGCTTCTGCACGCCGGCGATGATCCTGGCCGCCCGGGCGCTCCTGGCCGAACAACCCGAGCCCGACGACGAGGATGTCCGCGAGGCGCTATCGGGCGTGCTGTGCCGCTGCACGGGCTATCTCAAGCCGGTCCAGGCGGTGCTGCGCGCGGCGGCCGTGCTGCGCGGCGAAGAAGTCCCGCCGATCGGCGGAGTTCTGGGACGGCCGGTGGATCTGCGCGGTGGGCCTGAAACCGAGGAACCGCCTGCGATCGGCGGGATCCCGGAAGTCCTGACACGCACCGGGATCATGCCGCAGATCCGGGTCTCGACCGACACCCGCAACTGGGCGACCGTCGGGCGGCCCGAACCGAAGGTCGACGCCGTCAAGCTGGTGCAGGGCAAACCGGCTTTCACCGCCGATATCGAGATGCGCGGCATGCTGGTGGCCAAGGTCCTGCACAGCCCGCACGCCCACGCGCGGATCAAGGACGTGCGGGTGGCCAAGGCGCGCGCCCTGGCCGGCGTGGCGGCGGTCCTGACGTGGAAGGACGTGCCGCGCGTCGTGTACTCGACCGCCGGCCAATCCGATCCGATCCCCGGCCCGCTCGACATGTTCTCGCTGGACCGCAAGGTGCGCTTCGTGGGGGACCGGGTGGCGCTGGTGGCGGCCGAGACGGAAGCGATCGCCGAGCAAGCCCTGGCCCTGATCGACGTCGATTACGAGATCTTGCCGGCCATCCTCGATCCGGCGCAGGCGATGGTCGAGGGCGCCGTGGTCATCCACGACGAGCCGGAGTACGTCGACTTCGCCGAGTCGGACCCGGCCCACAACCGGGCGGCGCACATTCACATCGACATCGGGGACGTCGAGAAAGGGCTGGCAGCCGCCGACCAGGTCTTCGACGAGACGTACGAGGTCCCCAAGGTCCAGCAGACGTCGATCGAGACGCACGTCGTCGTCACTTATTGGGACGAGGACGACCGACTGGTGATTCGGACCAGCACCCAGGTGCCGTTTCACGTTCGCCGCCAGCTGGCGCCGGTCCTGGGACTGCCGCCGAAACGCATCCGCGTGATCAAGCCGCGCATCGGCGGCGGATTCGGCGGCAAGCAGGAAGTCATGGTGGAAGACGTCGCCGCCCATTTGACCATCGCCACCGGCCGGCCGGTGCGCTTCGAGACGACGCGGGCGGAGGAGTTCTTCTTCGCCCGCTCGCGCCA
>Ga0209108_10001943_pt1 | contig 11971 bp, 11 predicted proteins | sample Rifsed10ft1_FD_184003 | JGI IMG/M metagenome (GOLD analysis project Ga0209108, IMG submission 184003) | Soil microbial communities from Rifle, Colorado, USA - sediment 10ft 1 (version 2) | ecosystem: Environmental > Terrestrial > Deep subsurface > Rock core/Sediment | place: Rifle, Colorado...
CCCAGGCGTCCACGCCCGGCGGCCCCACGTAGAACGCGCGATACAACTCGTACAACTTGCACTCGCCAGAATTCAGCACCAGCACGTGCCGATCGCCGCCGGAAGCCGCGCCGCCCTCAATCGGCGCGTTCGGCGGAACCGGATACGGCCCTGGATCACTCTCGCTGCCATATTCGGTGAAAACGATGGGGATAAGGATTTGAGATTGCGGGACGATGATGTATGGGATGCCGTAACCGGGATTGGAACCAAAGTCGGCGTGAAGGAATTGGTTGCCGGTCATGTTGATGTCGGCGATGAAGGCCGCCGAGTTCGGGTGAACGGGATAGGCCGAGATGTCGGTGTTCCACGGGTTATCACCGGGGAACATCGGGCAACCGCCCAGCGCGGGGCCGCCCGCGTTCTTCATGACGAGCGGCAGGTAAAGTGGGCCGGGGGCCAGAGGCGCGATTCCCTGCGCGCCGGTCGCCGCAGAGGGCGTCAACGCCGCCACCATAAGCAAAAGGGCGAGACGGACGAACGGAAGTTTGCGAAGCATGTGATCTCTCCTGACCGCTGTGGCTATTGTATCCCGGCTGCCTCAGCCTTCTATCACCCGTTCATCCCAAGCAGGCTTTCATCTTCATCCTTCATCCTTCTTCCTTCAGCCTTTCCTCTCAGCGCCGCTTCCAAATCCACGTATTCGCGCACCGCGCCGCTTTCGATTTTCCACACGCGCGTCGCGAAGCGCTCGATGAAATAGCGGTCGTGGACGACGGCGAGCACCGTGCCTTCGAAACTTGCCAACGCCTGCTCGAACCGGGCGCGCGAGGGGATGTCGAGATGGTTGATCGGTTCGTCGAGCAGCAGGAAGTTGCAGCCCTGCAAGACGAGCGTGGCGAGCGCGAGCCGCGACCGCTCGCCGAAACTCAACCCGGCCACGGGCGTGAACACGTCGTCGCCCTCGAAGAGGAAGTAGTGCAGGAAGTTGCGCAGGCCGGTCTCGGTCTCGCCGGAGAACTGCTGGAGCGTGGTGAGCGCGTTCAACTCCGGGCGCAACAGCTCCTGCTCCTGCGCGAAGTATCCCAGCCGGACGCTCGTCCCCAGACGCACGCGCCCCGCCAGGGGCCGGAGTTGCCCGGCGATGGTGCGCGCGAGCGTGGTCTTCCCCGCGCCGTTCGCCCCAATGAGCGCGACCCGCTCGCCGAAGCGCAGTGTGAGATTGAGGTCCGAGAGCAGCGGCCGGTCGTACCCCACCGCCGCCGACTCCAGTACCAGCACGTCTCTTCCGCCCGCATTCGCCGCGTCGAATTCCAGTTTCATCTGCCAGCCGAGTCTCGGCTTGTCCACGCGCTCGCCGGAGGCGAGATAGCGCTCCAGTTTCTTTTCGCGCGCCAGCGCCTTGCGCGCGACCTTTTTGGCGTAGCGCCGCACGCCCGGCTGGCGCGGCGTGGTGCTGCGCTCCACCTTCAACGATTGTTCTTTGGTGCGCGCGATGTCTTGCCGGACGCGCCGAATCTCCGCCGCCTGATCGCGCCACGCCTCCCACCGCCGCTCGCGCTCCCGCATTTTCGCTTCCACGTAATCGCTGTAGCTGCCGGGGTAACTGCGGACGCCGCGCGTCTCGGGGTCGAGTTCGAGGATCGCCGAGACGGTGTGGTCGAGGAACGTGCGGTCGTGCGAGACGACGAGGGCCGCCCCGAGCGCGCCGTCGTGGCGCGCGTCGGCGCGTGCGCGGGAGGAGGCGGCCCGCGCCGCGCCGCGGAATTGCCTCAGCCAGTCTTCGAGCCAGAGGAGCATGTCGAGGTCGAGATGATTCGTCGGCTCGTCGAGCAATAGCAGTTGCGGATCGGAGAGGAGGACGAGCGCCAGCGCGAGCCGGGTCTTCTGCCCGCCGCTGAGGGCGGCCACCGCGGTCGCGCGCGGAATCCCGCCGAGGCCGAGGCGTGTGAGAATCGCCTCCACTTGCCCGGAGCCGGCGTGTTCGCTCAGATGTCGAAGCCGTTCCAGCGCCGCTTCGTATTCACTCGCCGCCGCCCGATCCGGCGCATCCGCGAGCGCCGCCGCGAGCCGCTCGACTTCCGCTTCGGCCCGCGCCAGGTCGCCAAGCGCGGCCTCCACGCACGATTGCAGCGTGGCCTCCGGGGGCGCGGCGAAACCCTGCGCGAGATAGCCCACGCGCAGCCCCGGCGCGAACTGCACCGCGCCTGCGTCCGCCGCCTCCTGCCCGGCCAGAATCCGCAGCAGCGTGGTCTTGCCGCAGCCGTTCGGCCCGACGAGGCCCACCCGCTCGCCGGAGTTGACGACGAATGACACGTCGCGCAGCACGGCGTTGTCGGCGTAGGTTTTGGAAATGCGGTTGACGGATAACATTCCTCACCCCCCGCCCCCCTCTCCCGATGGAAAGGCACATCGGGAGAGGGGGAGTCGGAGCCAGGTCATTAAAACGAAAAAGCCACGGGCCAAACCCGCGGCTTCTGTGTATTCAATCGTGAAAGAGACTCAATCCAAAGGAATCATACAGACGGGTTCGCCCAGATGCGGATTAGTGAACGATCTTGTTGATCACGTCTGTTGCTCCTGCTGGTTGACGGCGGCATTATACCGGGCGAGGGCGGGAGTGTCAAATTTTACATCCGGCTTACACGCCCGTAACCCACCGCCCGCACAATCCGGATACAATGCCTATGATGAACCAGACCGCCTCACCCACCCTTACACTGCCCACAGCCAAAGCCGCTGCGCGCGCCCGCCCCTGGCATCGCTTCGCCCTCGGCGGGGTGCTGCTGCTCGCCGTCTGCCTGCACTTCTTCCGGCTGGAGCAGGAGGGCTACGGCAACCTCTACTACGCCGCCGCGGTCAAAAGCATGCTGACGAGCTGGCGCAATTTCTTCTACGTGTCGTTCGACCCCGGCGGCTTCGTCTCGGTGGACAAATCGCCGCTTGGCCTGTGGGTGCAGGCGCTCAGCGCCACGATCTTCGGCTTCAGCGGCTGGAGCCTGATGCTGCCGCAGGCGCTGGCGGGCGTGCTCTCGGTGGCGCTGCTCTACCATCTCGTGCGCCGCGTCTTCGGCCCGACCGCCGGGGTCATCGCCGCGCTCGTCCTCGCCCTCACGCCCATCAGCCTCGCCGCGAACCGCAACAATACGATGGACAGCCAGCTCGTGTTCACGTCGCTCCTCGCGGCGTGGGCCGTGAGTCTCGCGGCAGAGAAAGGCAGACTGCGCTGGCTGTTGCTGTGCGCGTTCTTCGTCGGGTTGGGGTTCAACATCAAAATGCTGCAGGCCGTGATGGTGCTGCCCGCGTTCTATCTCTTATATCTGATCACGCCGCCCATCGCATGGTGGAAGCGCGTCCTGCATCTCGCGCTCGCGAGCGTCGTGCTGATCGTGGTCTCGTTCGCGTGGGTCGTGGCCGTTGACCTCACCCCGCCTGACCAGCGCCCGTTTGTGGGCAGCAGCCACGACAACACGGTGATGGAACTCATCGTCGGGCACAACGGCCTGGCGCGCCTCGGGATTCTGGGGCGATGGTTCGGGGGAAGCGGGCCGCGAGCGGGCGAGCCGCCGCCGGGATCACCGCCCGGTGGACAACCCGGAGGCCGGCCGCCCAATCAGCCCCCTTCCGGCAATCAACCGCCGCAGAACCCGCCCCCCTCGGGCGGGCAACCAGGTCGCGGGCCATTGCAGGATGAAACCGGCGAGGCCGGGCCGTTCCGCCTTTTCAACAAGCAGCTCGCCGGGCAGATCAGCTGGCTGCTGCCGCTGGCCGGGCTGGGACTCGTCGCCGCCGCGTGGCAGATCAAACGCCCAGACCTGTCAGGTCTCGCGAAGCGCCCCCGAAGCGAAGCGGAGCGGGGTGGAGACCTGACAGGTCTCGCCCAACGACAAGCGTTGATCCTGTGGGGCGCGTGGCTCGCGCCGCAGGTCGTGTTCTTCAGTTACGCGGGGCTGTTCCACCGCTACTACCTGGAGATGCTCTCGCCCGCGATTGCGGCGCTCGTCGGCGCGGGGTTCGTCGCGCTGTGGAACGATTACCGGCATCACCGCTGGCGCGGCTGGCTGCTGCCGGCAGCGTTGGTCGTCAGCGCCGGGGTGGAAGCCTTCATCCTCGCGCAGTTCCCCGACTGGAGCCGGTGGCTCACCCCGCTCGTCCTCGCCCTGTGCGGCACATCCGTCGCCGTTCTTCTTGCTTTGCGACTGATTCGCCCTCACTCGCCTTCTGCCTTCCGCCTTCTGCCTTCTGCCTTCCGCCTTCTGCCTTCTGCCTTCCGCCTTCTGCCTTCTGCCTACTGCCTTCTGCCTGCTGCCTTCTGCTTTCTCTCCCTCCTCATCGCCCCAACCACGTGGGCCTCCACCGTGCTCGCCGGCCGCAATGCCTCACTGCCCTATGCCGGACCGGAACTGCTCGAACGCCCGCAGCGTTCCGGCGGCAACAGTATGCCCGACGTGAGCAAACTCGTAGATTATCTTTCCGCCAACCGCAATGGCGAGAAGTTCCTCGTCGCCACGCTCAACGCCAATTCCGCCGCGCCCATCATCCTCGCGACGGGCGAGCCTGTGATGGCGCTCGGCGGCTTCTCCGGCAGTGACAACATCCTCGCCACTCAAGAACTCGCGGCCAAAGTCGCTCAGGGCGAAGTGCGCTTCTTCCTCGTCCCGCTCCCGCCCGGCCCCCCTCCCCGGGGTGACAATCCGGGCGGAGGCCCGCTCCCGAATGCGCCCGGACAGCAGAGTGACACACTGCGCTGGGTGGCCGAACACTGCACGGCTGTCCCCCTGTCGTTGTGGCAATCCCAGTCGTCCGCGCCGCCGCCGCCAAACGGCGGGCCGGGTGGGCAACAGCAGTTGTTTGATTGTGGAAGCGCGCAGTGAAATGTGGGACGAATCAAAAAGCCGGGTCGAAGTGACCCGGCTGTATGTTGGCTTCCACTTAGGCAGCGATTGACAGCGGTATGAACAAACTCGGACTGGTCGGTGTTCGCGTGGATTCCTGTCGTGATTTTAGACGCGCAAACACAATCGGCCTGCCTTCGCTGCCGTATTTGTCCAATAACTCCAAGTTGTAGAGACGTATTTCGGGGTCATCTTCGGGCAAGATGACCAACTCGAACTTATCAGGCAAGGAATCGAACACCGGCGGATGATTCATCAAATACCGCATAATCTCGCCCGTCAATCGGGTGTTCCGCTCGACAACATTCGCCGGAGCATTTATTTTTGTTTGAGCCATTCTTCATACCTCCTTCGATACTCAACCCAGTTTGGCCTTCAGCGCCGCCAGCGCCTTGTCCATCATGGGCTTGCCGATCAACGGCCGGATGAAGGTGCGGAACACAAATGCCCTGACCGGCGGCAGGGTGACGGTAACGGTGCGCTCCAGAAGCGTCCCGCCTGCCTGAGGCTTGAAAGTGAACTCGTGCGGGACTTCTCCGAAGTCGGGGTCTTGGGCGACGAACGCGAAGCGGGCGGGAGACTGGTACTGCGTCACGCGGAGTTGGTTAGGCCGATCCTTTTGGCCGGCCACGTCTCCGTGGGAGAGGTATTGGCTGCCGACGGCGACCGGGGCGGAAGAGAGGGCTTCGATTTTCAAGCGGCCCCCGCTCCATTCGGGATGGCGTGTCAGATCGGAGACGTAGGCGAAGACAGCTTCCGGCGGGGCATTAATCACAACGCGATAGGTATGGGTGAGCGTGGTCATGGCATGACTCCTTTTGGATCAGGCTCTCACAAGGGCCCGCCGGGCAGCCGGCCCGCCTTGAGGGCTGTGACCTGATCGGGCGTGAAGGGTGGCTCCCATAAATCCGGCGCCTCCTGGTAGCAGCGGAACAGGTCCGTAATGAAGTGGAGCCGGTCAGGCAAGTCGGCCCAATCCACTGCGCCCGTCTCGCGCAGGCTGTCGGGGGTGGGATCGATCTGTTCCAATAAGGCGCGCAGATCAAGCCCCGTAATCTTCTTGAGCGCTGCCGGATACTCGGCCCTCAAATCATCGCCCAGCCGCAGCCGGACGCCGTGCGGGAAGCAAAGTACCATCAGATGCTCGGTGAGGAGCAACCGGACTTGCTGTCGCGCAACGGTGATCAGCCGGTTGATGACGATATCTATGAGCAAAGGTCGCTGGATGAAGCGCATGAACAGCAGGACCGCATAGACCGGCCAGCCGTAATAAGGAAAGAGGGCGCCGATGACGTCACGCGTCAACTGATCGGGATCGGCTAACGAAGCCTCAAGCGCTTCGGCGATCTCGGGCTGCAAGCGCGTCTGCTCGTGCAGCCCGATTTCGAGGTTGGCCAGCAGCATGAGTTCAGCCCGCGTCTTGGCCTCGCGCTCGAAGAAGGTCTGATAGTAGCGCGTGAAGGCTTGACGCAGGTAGCGCTGCCCCTCAGGCGGCTCACCCGGTCGCAAGGCGTCACAAAAGCGCGCAATGTTTTCGGCGTCGAAGGCCGGGTCATTCAGACAGGCGGCGGCGAAGTGCGCAAACTCGCGTCCGATCTCCGCAAAGACCTTCTGGTTGCCGCGGGCGACCGCCGCGCTGGCCCGCTCGATGGCGGCGAGGGGGTTAAGGGCTTGCCACACCCTTTGGCGGATCTCCTCCGGTTCCCGCCGGGCGCCGATTTGCCGGGCGACGGTCGTGACGTTGGCAGCCGCCTGAAGGGTGGCCGGCGTGGCCGTCAGCATATGTTCCAACGCCCGTGCCAGGTCTTCCTTGCGAATCGTTTGCCCGGCCTGCCTGGAAGCCCAGGTGGCGAACGTACACCAGTTAGCGTGGGGGCCTGTGCGCTTCGCCAGCGCTGACGACAGCTCGTGATAGCATTGCGTGATCTGCAAATTGCGGAGGACTGCATCGCCGAGCGTCGCGATTCGGTCAACCTCCGCGCTGGCAGGGACATGCTCCAGACCGGTAAAGCTGCTCATCATCCGTCCCCAACGAGTTGTGGCACGGGACGCGTCATGGACCTTCAACCGGGCCTGACGAACTAACGCTGGATCAAGGGTAAATACAGTTTCGCCTCCTGGCAGGTGACGATGACATCCGGGAACGATCCGCCATCCCAACTCCCAAAGGCGGCAGAGGGTGCTCGATAGATTCTCCCTTGTAGCACGGCTCCGAATGCCTGGCGGGGAAACGAAGCGGTCGTGCTATAGGATCCATTCGCTGCAATGGCTGCATAGGCAGTCGGCACACCCACGTTGATATAGCTGTCAATCAAAGCCACTGTGCTGGTCGTGACATTCCACACGCGCATCGCGGCATAACCGGATGCCGGAGTGCCCGTGCCCACCGCACTGAACGAATCGCAGGTGAGAGTCGAAGCCGCGATCTGCGCTCCGGTCGTGCAGGTGTCGTAGTTGATTGGCTCGTCCAATTCCAAGCGCTCGCAGCCGGTTTGTTGTAGGCCCAGTAGAAACTGAACATGGATACTGGCGCCGGGCGCCAGCGGTGCAGCCAGAGTCACGGCGTTGACCGACAGGGACGAGTTAAATCCACCGCCGTTGGGCTGCGAAGGGGGCTGTTCCAAAGTCGTTCCGTAGACGGTGACCGGTATTCCACCCACCGTCGCGCTGATGGCGGACGACGTGCGGGGTCGCAGGTCAGCCACGCCACCGGGGGAGGGGAAGGTCGTAAGATCGGTAATTCGGAAGCGAAGGCGCGTAATGGGCTGGCTGCCCGTATTGGTGAACGTGCGCCGAATGCTGACGGTGCCGAAGGTGCTGTTATTGGCCGGGTCGGAGGTCGGGTCGCGCACCAGATTCGGTGTAGCCATGACCTGTGCACTCGGATCCAGAAGTGCGACGGTGAGGCTGGCGGCCAGATTTTCGCCGCTCGGACTGGACAGGTTCTCGGGTCCCGGAGCGCCCAGACGCTGCCCGGCGCCGGCCGAGGTGCCGTTGGTGTCTACAAAGAGAAAGTCGGCCGAGTTGTTGTCGCTATCTTTAGGCGAGCCACCGATGAGGTCACGATAGAAACTGTAGTCAATGCTGAAGGGTGTGAGAGTCGCGTAACCGGTGCCTTCCTTATAGAGCGTGTTGGCCTCACCGGCAGAACCGACTGCATCCAGGCGGTTAGCAAGCGTGAAGTTTACAGCGTTACTGGTGCGAAACAGGGCAATGCCGGCATTGTCGGCAATGTTAGTGGTGTAGGTGGCGTCGCCGGTCGCCGTTGTTCCGTTGCCGGCCGGATAAGCACCGAGGCTGTAACCGACGGAGTTGACTCCAAGGTAACGCCGATGTGCGGGGATCACCGTTCCATTGGGGATCACAAATCGCGCCACACCGTCAGAAGCGACAAGCGCATAGCCTGAAGACCCATCCACGCTCGCCACGGTATGATCGGCAACATTGTCGTTGTAGATTTCGACGAACTCATCATTCGCGCCGTTAGGACCGCGCAGCCGGAACTCGCTGATCACGAGACTGCCGGCCTGGATCACCACGGCCGGCCCATCAGGAACGGGATTAGCGAATGCGCTTGACGCCGAGAAACCATTGGGAAGCAGGGCCACGGTCAGCGTCAGCAGTATGCGTAGCCATAGAGATAGTGGTATTCGAGAATAAGCCGCCAGACGAGATGAGACGGCCAACTTCAAGTGTTTTACGGTATTCATGATGGGGGTGCCTCCATATTCACCTGATTGTTGAATCGGCGAACAGTACAATCCGCAACGGGCGGATCACCCGGTCGCAAGGCGGCACATGCGAATCGTTTGCCCGGCCTGCTTGGAAGCCCAGGTGGCGAACGTACACCAGTTGGCGTGGGGGCCGGTGCGCTTCGCAAGCGCTGACGCCAGCTCGTGATAGCACTGCGTGATCTGCAAATTGCGGAGGACTGGATCGCCGAGCGTCGCGATTCGGTCAACCTCCGCACTGGCCGGGACATGATCCAGACCGGTGAAGCTGCTCATCCTCCGTCCCCAACGAGTTGTGGCACGGGATGCATCATGGACCTTCAACTCATTGTTTTTGCACCAAGGGTAAGTTCACATGTACGACGTCGGCCGGGCAAGTGACCGATCCGTCGTTCGCCGCCATGCTGCCGCCTGACTCACGAGCGAGGATAGAGAAGTTGTACGTATTGCCCAGACCAGTACTGCCATCGCCGACTGGGAGGCCGCAGGTGACCCGAAAGCCCGGACCATATACTTGACCGTCAATGTACATGGAGGCCTGGAAGAATCCGGCGTGATAGGCGCGCAAGCGCCCGTCTATCGTTACCGTCATACTGATGATGGACCCCGGTGAGCTAGCCGCGACGGACAGGTAGCTCCACTGAATGTAGCAGCGTCCAGTGCCCGCCACAGGGCGGGAGCACGTCGGGCTCGGGCTGTCAATCGCGGAGATAGCGGAGACCTCAACGTTGCCCTGCAGTTCGCGGCGCGGCGGCTCCGGCGTGGCGGAGACGAGCGCCGATATGAACGCGGGCGGGGGCCCGGCCGCCACGTCTGCTGCCAATATACCCCAGCCAACCGCCAGTCCGGCCAGGACCAGCATGCCCGCTATGACACGGCGCCAGCCATGTGCTTTCATGGTAACCTCTCGGCTGCCAGGCTAGGGCGTATTGGCCGGGCAATAGGCCGTGCCATAGTTGGCCGCAGTCAGGCCGCCGCTATCTTGGGCCTGGATAGTCCAGGAGTAAGCGTTCCCCAGGTCCGGATTTCCACCAGCGCCGGGCGCCCCGCAGGCCACTTGGAATCCATTGCCCAGCATGTTGTAGGGCACATACATCGACGTCTGGAAAAACCCTCCGACCCTCGCCACGACGCCGACCGCGTTGACGGTCACGGTCATGGCGATCATGTAACTTGGGCTGGCACTCACCGACATGTAATACCAGTTGAGGTGACAGGCATCCCGCGCTGGATCAGGCCGGTAGCAGGTAACGCTCGGAGAGTCGATAAACCCGATGCTGGCGGGCTGCGAGGCGCTGAGTTGGGAGGGTGCCGAGATTTCGCGGACGTTCTCACCCTGCGTTTCTCTATTCACTATTATCGGCCCGTCAGGCCCTTGACCACGGGCGCCACTCTGTATGAGGCCGAAGGTGGCTGCCAAACCTAGAAGTACTGCAAGAAGGGGATACGTGAATTTGCGCATGTTGACCTCGTGTTAGAGCGCAGAGTACGGGAGGATATCGGCTTCTAAATCTCAACTCATTGTACTGTAATCACTGGTAGCCGGTCACTCGCCTTTCCCCGACCCTGGTATTCAGTCATCGTCCCGGCATCTGGCGATGGAACGCGAGGTTAGCCCGCTATCCGCAACACGCGGACGTCCGTTGGTTCACTCTTTCCCCTCAACTCCAACTGTCCGATGACTTCATCGCCGATTAATCGGTCAACCATCGCGTCGGTCCTGGTCAGGACCTCAGTCTCCATAGTAATCTGGCACTCCTCCTCCCACTGCCTTTCTGAGAAGAACAGCCAGGCCGATGTGCGGAATCACCAGGAGAAGAACAGCAAAGATTGACCAAAATGAAAGGAGCCGAGACCCAAACAGCAAGACAAGACCTATGACAACAAACACAGCCGGCGCAATCGCCAAAACAATTCGCGGCCCATGAACTCTCGTGGTGGGTATAGAGGGATAAGTGAGCGCCGCAGCGAGCAAGTCTTTCTTATCGCCTAACATGAAGATAATCCGCTTTGCTCTTCCGAGACTAAAAGAGGCCAGCGCCCCGGAAATCCAGTAGGCAGTGATTAAGATGGCGATGGCGCCTTGTAAGGGGATGGGCAAGGGGATCACGTCCGTTGGGAGGTTGACCTCGGCCGGCTGCAAAATCGCCAGCACCAGGAATAACATTGAGGCAGTGAAGCTCCAGACCAAATAACGTTGAAGCTGCTGGAGGGCTTCTGTAAGGTTTGTTACCAGAATGCTTTCTGGGTCCATTGGTATTACATGTCTCCGTAAGCTCGCCAGATTAGCCGCCTAACGATTCGGGGTCAGCCGCGCCGAGCCGCACGGCGGCGAGGGCACGCGAGCGCCGCGCAGTTGGTGGCGCGAAGCGCGTCAGGCGCAACTCTCCAGGCTGGCAAGGCCAGCCTTCAATCCACAACGACCAGAAAGCTGGTCATTAGCAGGCGGTTGTTGGGCCGCCGATCTTGAACGCTGTAAACATCCAGTTCTATTGCTCATCCCACACTTGTGCCTTTGCTGACCTGTGTCCAAGGTTTTGTCTCGAAAAATGTGCGCTCCTTCTTGTGCCGCTCCAGAATGAGTGCCTTTCGCTCGACAAAGACCCGATCACGCAGATCATAGAACTCTTCAAGGGTTCCCGGAATACTCGTGCTCTTAGGCTTGTAGCGATTGCCGAACGTGTTACAGGCTGTGCAGCATAGCACGCGATTGCTGTAATCTTGATTCCATTCTTCCGGCAAACCTAACGATTTGCAGACACTGTTCGGGATAACATGATCCAGAGCCATAGTCAGCCAATTTTCATACATGCCTACCAAGCTCATTCCACAATATGCGCAATCACCTTGTCCCGTCAATTGCTGGAATTTCAGACCGTAACCATAGCGGCAATTGCTGCCCGACACCAGCCCTAGCAATTTCCGTCCCTGATAGGGGTAAGTGGCAAAAGGGAGTGCACTTTGGTTTGACATGGTCTGCCGCCTTTGATATCCGACCTCGGGGAACCCGGAACACTGCATCGTAGCGTACGACACTGGTCCTTCTAGAAGAGTTGAGATTGTTTGCGACCCGATACGCAAAGTCTGCGCGCGGTAGCCCAACGGTCATGGTCGGCTCCTGTCGCCCTACAGTAAATTATAGGCGGCAGTGTCCAAACCTATCCTGGCACAAAGGGTTCCCTTGGCGGAGTTCAATTGCTACTCGTGTTAATTTGTGCCGCTCCCTCAACACTATTGCAGTCACGACCCCGACCACTTAAGCGAAGCCAGCGACACGACTTACTGTCCCATCGGGCTCACCAATTGAAAGTAATTTCCATCCAGATCAGCCAGCGTCGCTATCCACGCCCCTCCCATTTCGTAGGG
>Ga0209108_10001947_pt1 | contig 11949 bp, 9 predicted proteins | sample Rifsed10ft1_FD_184003 | JGI IMG/M metagenome (GOLD analysis project Ga0209108, IMG submission 184003) | Soil microbial communities from Rifle, Colorado, USA - sediment 10ft 1 (version 2) | ecosystem: Environmental > Terrestrial > Deep subsurface > Rock core/Sediment | place: Rifle, Colorado...
CCCGCTGCCAGCGCGGAGAATTGCGCCGAGGCCAGGATCTGGACATCGCCCCCGTCCCACGTGGCGTCCGTGGAGAGGTAGACCCTGTCAGTCCAGGTGGGCGGGGCGCTGCTCGCCCCCTGGTTGGCCACGGTGAAGGAAAGCGGGAGCGTGTAGGTGCCGGCCTGGTTCGGGCTCACGGGCGTGCCCGGCACCGACAACGCGGTGGGCGTCAGGTCCGGCCGGCCCAGGAGCGTGACCGCGGAGGCCGAGGCCTTGACGTTGTTGGTCTCGTTGGTCTCGAGCGCGTTGCCGTTCGCGTCCGTCTTGACGAGGATGTAGTAGGCGCCCGAGGCCTGGGTGCTGGGTACCCCCACCGTGCGCGTGGCCGGGTACGTCGCCGCGGGGTCCAGTCCGGCGCCGGGGCCCGCACGCGTGTCGAGCGCTGGATCGTTCAGATCCCAGAGGGTGTCGGCCGAGAGGTAGATGGTGTCGGCCCAGAATGGGCGCGCCTTGATGGTGCCGTTGTTCTTCACCGTCCAGGTGACGTCGAAGGTGTAGCTGCCGTTGGCGTTGGCGCTCACGGGCGTGGTGGGCACGGTCAGCGCCGTCACGGTGAGATCGGGCCCGCCGACGTTGAGCGTCATGTTGCCGGCGGCTCCGTACGGCTCCACCATGACCGTGTAGGTGCCCGTCACCGGCAGGTTTGGGATCTCGAAGCGCGAGCCGGAGCTCGGCACCGAGGCCTGGATGAAGAGCTGGCTCGAGTCGGGCTTCGAGATGAGGATGAGGATGTTGCCGCCGGGGATGGTGATATTGGTGAGGTCCAGGACGAGGTTCTGGCCGGCGGTGGCGTCGAAGACGACGAGGCCAATCTTGCCGGCCGCGAGCGAGATGGTCTTCCCCGTGCCCGCCCAGGTCATCCGGCCGGTCGCGCCCACGTCTGTCGCCACTTTCGGCGGAAGCGGGATGAAGAAGTCGGCGGCGCTGGTCACGGTGCCCCCGGGGGTCGTCAGCTTGATCTTCCCCGAGCCGACCGCGCTCGGCACGGTGGCCGTGAGACTGGTCGGCGTCGCCGCGGTCACCGGCGCCAGGCGGAAGGTGTTGAACTGGACCTTGTCGCTCGTGGGCGCGGGATCGAAGTTCGTCCCGGTGATGGTCACGGCCGTGCCGATGGTGCCGATCGCGGGATTGAGGCTCGTGATGGTCGGCGCCCCACTGGTCGCCGCCACGACGAAGCTGGTGCTGCTGGTGGCCGACCCCGCGGGCGCCGTGACGCTGATCGGGCCCGTGGAGGCGCCCGCCGGGACCTTGGTGACGATGGAGGTGGCGGTGGAGGACGTTACCGTGGCCGTGGTGCCGTTGAACTTGACCGTGTTCTGGCTGGGCGTGGCGCTGAAGCCGGTGCCGGTGAGCGTGACGACCGTGTTGACGGGGCCGCTGCCGGGCGTGAACTCGATGAGGAGGACGGCGCTGGCCGCGTAGCGCTCGACGGCAGTGATATTGCTCACCGCGTCGAATCGGAAAATCACGGTGCCCTGGGCCGGGTCGATCACCCCGGTGAGGCGCCCCAGCCTGTCGTAGACGTAGGTGATCGTCGCCTCGGCCGCGCGCGGAACGCACACGAGGCACGCCAGCACGCACAGGACCCGGATCCACACCATGCTCGCCTCCGCGGATCGGACCGTCACTGCCTAGAAACACGGTGTCGCGCGCGGCACTCATGCGTCCGCCGCGCGCGCTTGTCAAGCGATATTCCCCAGAAGATTTCGCGACGGGCAAATTGCCCGATCCGACTGCGCTGCCCTCAGTGCAGCTGAAAGCCCGAGTTGCACAGTGCACAGTGCACTTTCAGGAGGGCCTCAACGAACAATCGCGGACTTAGGCGAGAGAACAACCACAGCGCGCCAAAAATGGTGGGAGACGTCGAATTTGCCCCCTCACCCTGCCCTCTCCCCCTGGGCTGGGGAGAGGGGAAGGGGCTCGCGCGGGAGTGTTATGCTACCGGCCAGGTAAGGAGGGCTCATGGTCATCACCGACTCGCAGGTCCACATCTGGGGCGCCGACACTGCCGACCGGCCGTGGCCGCCGGGCCGGGCGCACCAGGCGCAGAAGCCGTATCCCGTCACCAAGGACATGCTGCGGAACGCCATGGACGAGGCGGGCGTCGGCCGCGTCGTCATCGTGCCGCCCTCGTGGGAAGGGGATCGGAACGACCTCGCCCTCGAGGCCGCGCGCCTGCACCCCGACCGCTTCGCCGTGATGGGGCGGCTCGCCGTCGAGAAGCCCGAGAGCCGCGCGCTCGTCGCGGGATGGAGGAAGCAGCCGGGCATGCTCGGCCTGCGCTTCACCTTCCACACCGATCTCCAGAAGCCGTGGCTCACCGACGGGACGGCGGACTGGCTCTGGCCCGCCGCCGAGAAGGCGGGCGTCCCGGTGATGGTCTTCGTGCCGGGCTCGCTGCCCGTCGTGGACGGCATCGCCGCGCGGCACCCCGGGCTCAAGCTCGTCATCGACCATCTCGCGATCTGGGGTCGGCAGCGGGACGACGCGGCCTTCGAGCACCTGCCGCATCTCCTGGCTCTCGCCAAGCGGCCCAACGTCGCGGTCAAGTCCTCGGCGCTGCCGTGCTACTCGACTGAGCCGTATCCCTTCAGCGGGCTGCACAAGTACCTCAAGCAGGTCTTCGACGCCTTCGGCCCCGAGCGCATGTTCTGGGGCACCGACTGGACGCGCCTGCCGTGCTCCTACCGCCAGGCCGTGACCATGTTCACCGAGGAGCTGCCGTGGCTCAAGGGCGCCGACCTCGAGGGAGTCATGGGGCGCGGCCTTTCCGGCTGGCTCGGCTGGCCGCAGGGAGCGTAACGTGGCGACCCGGCGCGAGACCGACAGCATGGGCGCCGTCGAGGTGCCCGCGGACCGCTACTGGGGCGCGCAGACCCAGCGCTCGCTCGAGCATTTCAAGATCGCCGGGGAGCGCTTCCCGCCCGAGATGATCCAGGCCTTGGGCCTGCTCAAGAAGGCCTGCGCAGAAGTCAATGCCGAGCTTGGCCTCTTGCCGAAGGACGTCGCGCGCGCCATCGTCCAGGCCGCGGACGAAGTGATCGCGGGCACCCTCGACGCGCATTTTCCGCTGGTCGTCTGGCAGACGGGCAGCGGCACGCAGAGCAACATGAACGCCAACGAGGTGATCGGCAACCGGGCCATCGAGCTGCTGGGCGGCCAGATGGGCTCGAAGAAGCCGGTGCATCCAAACGACCACGTCAACCGCTCGCAGTCGTCCAACGACACGTTTCCGACGGCCATGCACCTGGCCGCCGTGAGCGAGATCGTCCGGCGCCTGATTCCCGCGGTCGAGCGGCTGCGGGAGGTGCTCGACGGGAAGGCGCGCGCCTTCGCCGACATCGTCAAGATCGGCCGCACGCACCTTCAAGATGCCACGCCGCTGACCCTCGGGCAGGAGATCTCGGGCTGGGTAGCGATGCTCGACGCGAGCCTCGCCGCGATCCGCGCCACCTTGCCCGCCCTCTACGCGCTCGCGATAGGCGGCACCGCCGTCGGCACCGGGCTCAACGCGCCGAAAGGGTTCGGCGAGCGGGTGTCGGCGCGGCTGGCGGCGCTGACGGGGCTGCCGTTCACGAGCGCGCCCAACAAGTTCCAGGCTCTCGCCTCTCACGAGGGCCTGGTCGCCGCGAGCGGGGCGCTCAAGACCCTGGCAACCTCGCTGACCAAGATCGCCAACGACGTCCGCTGGCTCGCGTCGGGGCCGCGGGCGGGCCTGGGCGAGCTGCGCATCCCGGAGAACGAGCCCGGCAGCAGCATCATGCCCGGCAAGGTCAACCCGACCCAGTGCGAGGCCATGACCATGGTGTGCGCCCAGGTGATCGGCAACGACGTGGCCGTGACCATCGGCGGCGCCTCGGGCAACTTCGAGCTCAACGTCTTCAAGCCGCTCATCATTCACAACGTCCTGCGCTCCATCCTCCTGCTCGCCGACGCCTGCGAGTCGTTTAACGCGCATTGCGCGCAGGGCATCGAGCCCGACCGCGACCGGATCGCGCGTCACGTGCACGAGTCGCTCATGCTGGTGACCGCGCTCGCGCCCCACATCGGCTACGACAAGGCGGCGGAGATCGCCAAGCACGCCCACCACAGAGGGATGACCCTGCGCGAGGCGGCGCTCCAACTGGGCCACGTCACGGCTGAGGATTTCGACCGCATCGTCAGGCCGCAGACCATGACCGGGCCGGACCCCGAGGAGAAGCCGCGATGACCATGCTGAAGATCGGCGACGTAACGGTGGACAAGGTGATCGAGCTCGACCGCTCGACCACGCCTGTCGGCTTCATGCTGCCGGACGCGACGCCCGAGCGGATCGCCGCGCAGCGCGAGTGGCTGGGGCCCGAGCTGCTCGACCCCACCACGGGGAACCACAAGGCGACCATCCACTCCTACATCGTCCGCACGCCCTGGCACACCATCGTGATCGACACCTGCGTCGGCAACGACAAGCCGCGCAACGGCGTCCAGCCCTGGCACCTTCGCAAAGGCACGTACCTCGAGGATCTGTCGGCGGCCGGCCTCAAGCCCGAGGACGTGGACCTCGTGGTCTGCACGCACCTGCACGTGGACCACGTCGGCTGGAACACGCGGCTCGTGGGAGCCCGCTGGGTGCCGACCTTCCCCAGGGCGAAGTACATCTTCGCGCGCGACGAGTTCGAGTTCTGGAAGAAGGAGAGCGAGACGGGCAGGGAGGAGTACGGCCTGATCGACGACAGCGTGATGCCCATCGTCAAGGCCGGGGTCGCGGAGCTCGTCCCGAGCGACTACGTCATCGACGACAGGCTCCAGCTCGAGCCCTCGCCGGGGCACACGCCGGGGCACGTCAACGTGCGCCTCCGCACCAAGGCGGGCGAGGCCGTGTTCACCGGCGACATGATGCACCGGCCCATCCAGGTCGCCGAGACAGACTGGAACAGCCGCTTCTGCAGCGACGGGCCGCTGGCGCGCACAACGCGGCGCGCCTTCGTCGAGAAGCACGCCGACACGGACGCGATCATCCTGGCCGCCCACTTCCCCGTGCCCGGGCGCATCGTCGCCCCCGGCGGGCGGGCACGCTTCAAGCCGGTCGCGCCATGAGGCCCTTTGCCGCTCTCGCGGCCGCTCTGCTGTTGGCGGCGCCGGCTGCCGCCCAGACGCCCCGGCCGGGCGGCGTGATCAACCTCATGCAGCGCGAGGAGCTGGCCGTCGGCTTCGCCATACACGAGACGGCGACCATCGCGACGATCTGGCCGGCGCTGCCCTGCTTCAACAACCTCGTCGTCTTCGACCAGCTCAAGCGCGTCGAGAGCGTCGAGAGCGTCGTCGGCGAGCTGGCCGAGAAGTGGTCGTGGCAGGACAACTATAGAAACCTGGTATTCTTTCTCCGGAAAGACGTCAAGTGGCACGACGGCAAGCTTTTTACCTCGAGGGACGTCAAGTTCACCTTCGACATGGTGCGCGAGGCGCCCGAGGCGCAGGCCAAGCTCCGCACCAACCCGCGCAAGGACTGGTACGCCAACGTCGAGGCCGTCGAGGCCGCGGATCCGTACACCGTCGTCTTCAGGCTCAAGCGGCCCCAGCCCTCGATGCTCCTGATGCTCGCCTCCGGCCAGTCGCCGGTCTACCCGGCGCACGTGCCGCCGGCCGAGCACCGCAGCCGCTGCGTCGGCACAGGTCCCTTCAAGGTGAAGGAGTGGCGGAAGGGCGAGTTCGTCGAGTACGTGAGGAACCCCGACTACTTCGTCAAGGGCCGGCCCTACCTCGACGGGCTCAAGTACCTGATCATCGCCGAGCGCGGCACGCGCACCGCCGCCATCCAGAGCGGGCGGCTCGACGCCTCCTCGCCGGGGGAGACGACGCGCGCGATCTCCGAGCAGCTCAAGGCCGCCGTGCCCGGCATGGTGATCACGACCGTAGGCTCCGGCACCGCCGACAACCTGCTCATCAACTCGACGCGCCCGCCCTTCAATGACGTGCGCGTGCGGCGCGCGCTGTCCTTCGCCATCGACCGGCACGCCTATATCCGCTCGGTGGCTCAGGGCGGAGCCGCCGTCGGTGCCGCGCTGGCGCCCAGGCCCTACGGCCTCTGGGGGCTCGGCGACAAGGACCTGGCCCAGCTGCCGGGCTACGGCAATCCTGCCGACGACAAGGCCAAGGCGCGCAAGCTCTTGGCCGAAGCGGGTTTCGGCCCGTCGAGCCCGCTCAAGGCCGAGGTGCTGGTCCGCGGCATCGCGACCTACCTCGACTTCGCGTCGTTCGTCATCGGCGAGCTCAAGCAGGTCGGGGTCGAGGGGACGCTCAAGCAGGTGGACACGGTGCAGTGGTACGGGCTCTTGACGCGCAAGGACTACCAGCTCGGCGCCAACATCAGCGGCTTCGGCCTGGACGATCCCGACGCGAACTTCTACGAGAACTTCTCGTGCACGTCGCTCAGGAACTACACCGGCTACTGCAACGAGCAGGTGATGAAGCTCATCGACCAGCAATCACAGGAGCTGGACCAGAAGAAGCGGCTGGCCCTGGTCCAGCAAATTCTAAAGAAGCTCGAGGAGGACGCCGCGCGGCCGATGATGGGCTGGCGGCTCGACTACCACGCCCAGTGGCCCTACGTGAAGAACCTCGTCCCCCACCACTACATCTACACGTACGGCCGGATGCAGGACGTCTGGCTCGACAAGTAGCCTCGCCGCGCCCTGCGTCCGGCCGCGCGGGAGCTGCTAACCTTTAAAGCTGATCTTCTTGTGCCCGCCGTCGCAGAAAGGCTTGTTGGCCGAGGCGCCGCAGCGGCAGAGATGAATGGTGTCGCCGCCCTTGCCCGGGATCGGGTTGCCCTGCGCGTCCTCGACCTTGCACTCGCCCTTGACCATCAGGGGGCCATCCGTGAGCACTTTGACCGTCACCGACATTCGGGTCTCCTTTTCGCCTGGTGGATGATGGACCGACGGAGCCAAAGTATACTCCATGACATGACGACCATGCCCGATCCCGTTCTGCCCGCGCCCTTCGTGTCGCGCTTCGCCGGTCTCCAGGAGCTCGCGTACACGGGTCCCGGCACCCGCTTCCACGAGTGCTTCGGCTGCGGCCCCAACCACGACATCGGCCTGCGCGTGCGCACCTTCCGCGGCGACGGCGAGGTGCTGTCGCCCATCGTCATCCCCAAGCGGTTCGAGGGGCCGCCCAAGGGCGCGCACGGCGGCATCGTCGCGGCGTGTCTCGACGAGGTGATGTCTGGGGCGGCGGTCAATCACACCGGCCGCATCCATGTGACCGGGGAGTTGAGCGTGCGCTACGTCAGGCTCACGCCGGTCGAGCGCCCACTCCTCGGCCGCGGCCGCGCCGTCAAGCAGGCCGAGAAGTATCTGGACCTCGAAGCCACGCTCGAGGACTTGGAGACGGGCGAGGTCGTGGCGAAGGCGACCGGCCGTTTCTTTCCCATGCCCGACGGGCCGGCGCCCGACGTGCGCTAGCCGGCGCGCGCGAACTTCTGGAGGCTGCGGATCTCGCGCGGCGGCTTCTCGTGCTGGCCCGTGTTGGTCCAGGAGACCTCCGAGACGTAGACGTCGCCACGCGAGTCGGTGACGACGCCGTGGGGGGCGACGAACTCGCCCGGCTTTTCGCCGGCGAACTGCCCGCCGAAGCGCGCGATCTTCTGCCCCTTGGCGTCCAGCACCGTCACGCGCGGCCCGAGGTTGGCCACCGACGCGTTGACAGGCAGGGCGTGTCCCAGCTCGCCGACGTAGAAGGTGCCGCCGTTCTGGGTGCGGTCCACGAAGAGCCCGCATGGGCGGTGGAGGTTGTTCCACTGGCCCTGGTACGTGCCCTTGCCGTCGAAGATCTGGACGCGGTGGTTCTCTCGGTCGGCGACGTAAACGAGCCCGTCGCGATCCGTCACCAAGTTGTGCGGCAGGTTGAACTGGCCCGGGTCGGTGCCCGGCTCGCCCCAGGACATGACGTGCTTGCCGTCGGGCGAGTACTTGTGCACGCGCGAGTTGCCGTAGCCGTCGGAGATGAAGAGGTAGCCGCTCTTCGGGCAGATGGCGACGTGCGTCGGGCGGTTGAAGGGCTTGCCGCCCTGGAGCGTGGACGGCGTGTCGGGGTTGCCGATGACGAGCAGGCACTTGCCGTCGGGCGTGAACTTCCGGACCGTGTGGTGGAGATCGTCGGTCAGCCACACCATGCCGTCGGCGTCGATGGTGATGCCGTGCGCCCGGCGGACCAGGCCCTCGCCCCACGAGCGGAGGAACTTGCCGTCGCGGTCGAAGACGATGACCGGGTGCTCGCCCCGCGTGAAGCAGAAGACGTTGTCCTTGGCGTCCACGGCGACCCCCGCCACCTCGACGTAGCGCCAGCCGTCCGGCAGCGTGCCCCAGCCCTCGACGACCTTGAAGGACATTCCAGCCCTCACCTCATCGCGCTCGTCGCCTGCGGCTCCTCGGCCGCGCTTCGTCTCGAAAGTCATCTCGACTCCTCGAAGGCCTTGTCCATGCGCTCGAAGCGTCGGCGCAGGGGCTCGCGGGCCTCTTCGTGGGTGATGACGTAGAGCCGGTTGGCCTTGACGGCGCGGAGCACCCGCCCCGCGACGTGCTCCGGCGTGAGATAGCGGCCGATCAGCTCGATCCCGTCGGTCGGCGGCGGGCCGCCCGGATTCTTGAGATCCGCCGGCCGGCTGCGCTCGCTCCGCCCGATGTTGGTGGTCACGCCCATGGGGCAGAGCACCGAGACGCCGATGTTGTACTGGCGCAGGTCCTTCTGGAGCGTCTCGCTGAGACCCACCACGGCGTACTTGCTCGTGTTGTAGACGCCGAGGCCCTGCGAGGCGATCAGCCCCGCCATGGACGCGGTATTGACGATGTGGCCGGGCTCTCTCTGGGCGATCATACGCGGCACGAAGGCTTCGACGCCGTGGATGACGCCCCACAGGTTGACGCCCAGCACCCACTCCCAGTCGCGGTGGGTGGCGGACTCGAGGCCGCCGTGGACGGCGACACCGGCGTTGTTGCAGAGGACGTGGGCCCCGCCGAGCTCCTTCCACGCCCGCTCGGCGAGTGCCTGGACCGAGACGAGTTTGGTCACGTCCGTCTTGACGGTGACCGCCTTGGCGCCCGCCTTCAGGACGCCCGCGGCGGTCTCGGCCATGCCGGTCTCGTCCAAGTCCGCCACGACGACGTTGGCGCCATCGCCCGCGAACGCCAGGCAGAGCGCGCGGCCGATGCCGCTGGCCCCGCCGGTGACGACGGCGACCTTGCCCGTGAGATTTTCCATGTGGTCTCCCCGTGAATGGACCCAGTGAGTGTCGCGCCGGGGGCGAAGGGATGTCAAGTGTCACCGCGCCGCGACGGTGGTAATATCTGCCGCCATGGACTACCGCCTGCCCACCACCGTCGTGCCCAAGCGCTACGATCTCAGGCTCGAGCCCGACCTGGCGGCCGCCACGTTCTCGGGCGAGGCCGTGATCACGGTGGATGTCGAGACGACGCTCACCGAGATCACGCTCAACGCGGCCGAGCTCCTGATCCAGAGCGCATCCGTCGCGCGGGAGGGCGGCGTGCCCGTCCACGGCGCCATCGCGCTGGACGCGGCGGCCGAGCGCGCCCGGCTCGTCTTCCCCGCGGCGATCGCGCCGGGGGAGTGGCGGCTGACCCTCCGGTTCACGGGTGTGTTGAACGACCGGCTCCACGGCTTCTACCGCAGCACGTACAAGGACGCCGCCGGCCAGCCGCACACCATCGCCGCCACCCAGTTCGAAGCCACCGACGCCAGGCGCGGCTTCCCGTGCTGGGACGAGCCCGCGTTCAAGGCGGTCTTCGGCGTGACGCTGGTGGTGGCCGGGAACCTGGCCGCAGTCTCGAACACCGCGGTGGTCAGAGAAGAGCCCCTCGGCGACGGGCGCAAGGTGATCGCGTTCGCCGACACCATCAGGATGTCCACGTATCTCGTGGCCTTCGTGGTCGGCGAGCTGGAGGCGACGGAGCAGGTCATGGTCGGGCCGACGCCGCTCCGCGTCTGGTGCGTGCCGGGCAAGAAGCACCTCGCGCGCTTCGCGCTCGAGATCGGCGCCTTCTCGCTCGACTTCTTCGAGCGCTACTACGGGCTGCCCTACCCGGGGGACAAGGTCGATCTCCTCGCCATCCCCGACTTCGCCGCCGGCGCGATGGAGAACCTGGGCGCCATCACCTTCCGCGAGAACGCGCTGCTCGTGGACGAGACGGCGGCCTCGCACACGGAGCTCGAGCGCGTCGCGGACGTGGTCGCGCACGAACTGGCCCATATGTGGTTCGGCGACCTGGTCACCATGACGTGGTGGAACGGCATCTGGCTCAATGAGGCGTTCGCCACCTTCATGGAGCTGCTGGCGGTGGACGCCTGGAAGCCCGAGTGGAAGCGCTGGGTCACTTTCGGCGTTTCGCGCGCCGCGGCGATGGGCGTGGACGGACTCGAGGCGACGCGGCCCATCGAGTTCGAGGTGCGCAACCCGCACGACTGCGTGGCGATGTTCGACCTCCTCACGTACGAGAAGGGCGCGTCCGTGCTGCGGATGCTCGAGCAGCACCTGGGCCCCGACGTCTTCCGCGAGGGCGTGCGCCTCTACCTCGAGCGGCACCGGTACGCGAACGCCGAGACCACCGATCTCTGGAAAGCGCTCGGGGACGCGGCGCGCCAGCCCATCCCGGCGGTGATGGACGGCTGGATCTTCAAGCCGGGGTACCCGCTCATCACCGTCGAGCCCGACGGCACGGGGCTCAAGCTCTCGCAGCGACGCTTCAGCTACCTGGGCGGGGAGGTCGACACCGGGCAGCGCTGGCGCATCCCGGTCGTGCTCCGCGCCTCCGTCAAGCACGGCTACGTCGAGCGGCGGCTGCTGCTCGACGGCGACACGGCGGCCGTCGCGCTGCCGGCCAAGGCCGACTGGGTCGTGGCCAACTCCGGCGGCATCGGCTTCTACCGCGTGCGGTACGCTCCCGCGCTCCTCAAGAAGCTCGCCGGCGCCGTCGCCAAGATCGCGCCCGTCGAGCGGTTCAACCTCCTGAGCGACAGCTTCGCGCTGGCCCAGGCCGGGCTCATGCCCGTCGCGGAGTTCCTCGACCTGACGGCCCGCTTCACGGCCGAGACCGACCGCAACGTCTGGACCGCGCTGACCTCCTCGCTCGCCTACGTCAACCGCGTGATCAGGGACGACCAGCGCGGCGCGCTCGAGGCGCTCGTGCGGCATCGCGTCGAGGAGGCCGCCGAGCGCCTCGGCTGGGAGCCGCAGGAGGACGAGACCGAGCTCGACCGGCAGCTGCGCGGGGATCTCCTGCGCGCGCTCGGCACGCTCGGCAACGACGAGGCGGTGCAGGCGCGCGCGCGGACCGTTTTCGCCCGCTACCGCGAGGACGAGGGATCCGTGGACGCCAACGTGCTGCCCGCCGTCATCGCCATCCTGGCCGCGTCGGGCGGGGAGGGCGAGTATGCGGAGTTCCGCGACCGCTTCAAGCGCGCGCGCACGCCGCAGGAAGAGCAGCGCTATCTCTACGCGCTGGCCGGCTTCCGCCAGCCGGAGCTCGTGCGCCAGACGCTCGAGATGACCGTGAACGGCGAGGTGCGGAGCCAGGACGGGCCGTTCCTGATCCGGAGCCTGCTGACGAGCGTGGACGGCCGCGGCCTGGCATGGGACTTCGTCAAGGGGCACTGGGAGACCATGGCGCGGCAGTATCCGGAGAGCGCGTACCGGCGCATGTACGAGGGCGTACCCGCGCTCGTGAGCCCCGAGTGGGAGGGGGACGTGCGCGCGTTCTTCACCGACAACAAGATCGACCTCGGCGGCCGGACACTCCAGCAGTATCTCGAGCAGCTCCGCGTGGCGGTGGCCTTCCAGCAGCGCGAGGCCGAGCCGCTCGCGGCGTACCTCTCCCGGCAGAAGTCGCGCTAGCCCCCATGGCCGCGGCGCTC
>Ga0209108_10001948_pt1 | contig 11947 bp, 15 predicted proteins | sample Rifsed10ft1_FD_184003 | JGI IMG/M metagenome (GOLD analysis project Ga0209108, IMG submission 184003) | Soil microbial communities from Rifle, Colorado, USA - sediment 10ft 1 (version 2) | ecosystem: Environmental > Terrestrial > Deep subsurface > Rock core/Sediment | place: Rifle, Colorado...
GCTAGCCTCAGCGGGTGCCATCGGAGCGTTGCGGCCAAGGCCGTACCGAGACCGGTTTTCATCGCGACCCAGAGCTTGGGTGATATCTGCTGAGGCATGAAGATCTCTCCTTATATAAACATAATTGCGGTTCGGGCTGGATTACCTATTGGCGTAGTTTCATGTCACGGGATGGGAATGTGCTGGCATGGAAAATTGGCCACTAATCCACTGGAATTTATTTTCGCGCGAATCCAGTTATCGACGTGGTTGTTCACGCCCGCCAAGTTGAAACCGACGAGGCGCAGGTTGCTCACGCACACCGTCGCCTGGTTCTGGGCGAGGGTCACGGCGTAATGCCCCCCGATTCGACCCGTTCCCTGGTGCGTGTCGCTTCCGGCTTTCCCGGAAACCTTGACTTTGATTCCGAACATGTAGGTAAAGTTTGACTTTAGGCACTTCAAATCCACGTCTTGCGGGTCTTTGATCGTCACGCTCACGTTGACTTTGACCGGCTGGTTCAAAACCTCGCCGACCTTGACCTTGCCCGAAAAGGTCGTTGGCGGTTGCGCCTTCAGGTGGTTGAAAATTGCCGCTTCGGCCGTCGCCTCGCCACCGGGAATCGGTTGCATGAGGCCGCATGTCGAATGCGCCGCCCACGCCGCGCCACTCCCGGTCGCAAGAATTGCGAGCGTGACGTAACCGAGCATCGCCAATTGCTGCTGAACACCGACATTGGATGCGCTTGTCATCGCGATAGCGGAAAAGCCAAGCGGAGCCTGGCTGTTTTTGCTCTCGCGCGAAGCAGCGTTAGGGGAATTCCATGATGGGCTATCATGTCCAACCTCCTATGCCGGACCGGACCCAAATTGTTATTTAATTTCACGACTAGCGAGGAACTCGCTTATTATTTGCTTATTTTTTATGTGCCTATTTTTTATGCAGGCTGTACTCTACGCCCCTAAAATCCGGATTGTCAATTTCATCCTGCGGCTCCCCCTATGAAAGATAGTCCCTAGCCGTGATCGTCTGACCGTCCGACTTATGCCGTGGCTCAAACTGAAACTGCTTGTCGATGACGCGCGCGCCCAGCCGCTCGCGGACGCGCTCGAGGAATGGGGCGCGATCGCGGTGACGCTGGAAGACGCCGCCGACCAGCCGCTGCTTGCATCCATCAGCATTCCAGACGGCACATCCCTGTGCCGGGGGTTTGAAACCCACTGGAACAAAAATCCGCTGTGGTCGCAGGTCCGGGTCACCGGTCTGTTTCCGGAGCGCGCGAATACCGACGATATTCTCGCGCGGGTGCGCGAGTGGATGGGCCTTGCGGAAGCGCCACTGCATCAAATCGAGCAACTCGGCGACGAGGACTGGGCGCATTCATGGATGGCGCACTACCATCCGCTGAACGTCGGCCGTCATCTGTGGGTCGTGCCGAGCTGGTGCACGCCGCCGGAACCGACGGCGATTAACATCAGCCTCGATCCGGGACTGGCCTTCGGCACCGGCGATCATCCGACCACGGCGCTGTGCCTCGCATGGCTGTCGGAACAACCGCTCGCGGGCAAGACCGTGCTCGATTACGGTTGCGGCTCGGGAATTCTCGCCATCGCCGCGCTCCGGCTCGGCGCCGCGTCCGCATGCGCGGTGGACATGGATGCCACGGCGCTCGAGGTGACACGCGCGAACGCCGCGCGCAACGGTATTCACTGCGGATTGGAAATCATGCATGCCGACCGGCTGCCGGCAAGGTTTCAAGCGGACATGGTGGTGGCCAATATTTTCTCGGGAACGCTGATGGAGCTCGCCGCGGAGATCACGTCACGCGTCCGCCCGGGTGGTATGCTGGCGCTGTCCGGTCTGCTGGCCGGTCAGGAGGAGGAAGTGCGTGCGCGCTACGACCCCCCTTTTACATTGACGGCGCACGAGCGCTCGAAGTGGATATTGCTCACGGGGCGCAAACCGGCCGATCTCGGCTAAGCTCATATCAAATGTACGCCCGGTGTCCCGCTTGTCAGACGACATTCAAGATCACGCTGGCGCAGCTTGAAGTGCGCAGCGGCCTGGTCCGTTGCGGCATCTGCTCGGCCATTTTTCGCGCCGATAAAAACCTGATTCAGTCGTTGTCCGATGCCGACACACCGGCCGACACCGCCGAGACGGAGAAGGTCACCGCCCCGACCGCCAAACGCAAACGCTCCGGGAGAAACAAGTCCGCCGCGACCCGCCGGCGCCGGAAGATCGGGGCCGAAACGGCGCCGCCGGACGAGGATGCCGCGATTCCGATCGTCACCGAGTTGCCGGTGCTGGTCCAACCCCGTTCATTCTGGCGCGCGTTCTTCTGGATGCTCGGAATCCTCGCGCTGCTGACACTGCTCGCCGGTCAGTCGGTGTATTTTTACCGCAATGAACTGGCCGTCGATCCCTCATGGCGGCCGTGGGTGGCGAAATTTTGCGGCTATGCCGGCTGTGAACTCCGGCCGCTGCGGGACATCGGTCGAATTGAACTGCTGCAGACCACCATTGCGCCCCATCCGAAATACGAAAACGCCCTGCGCATACGGGCCACGCTGGTGAATCGCGCCGATTTCCCCCAGCCTTATCCTGCGATGGAGGTCGGTATCACCAGCAACACCGGGACCCTGCTCGCGCGGCGCATCTTTTCCCCCGCGCAATATCTTGAAACACCGGCCGTGAGCGAAATGTCCTCGAACATCATCGCCAGTGCATTGCTCGATATCACGAATCCCGAAGGAAAAGCGGTTGGATACGAGATTCGCCTGGTCACACCCTGACGAGTCGATGCTTGCACCATGCGAAATAATACTTGCGCTCGGAAAACAATCATTTGAAATGAATTTTCTTGCGCACGTTAGTCATTTTTTTCGGTTTAATCGGCATTTGAATGAAATAATCCTGTCTTATCATCGTCATGTTTTGATTTTTGAATTTATGTCTAAGCTTCAAAAAATATTTTTTGCCGTTCATCGAATACCCTCTTCCCTGTACTCAGAGTTTCTGGTTAAGATTGCGTCCCCCCGTCGTTCAAGGTAGAGAAATCCGATCATGAGAATCGGGCAATATAAATTGAAAAATAATCTGTTCCTCGCGCCCATGGCCGGTGTCACTGACAGGCCCTTCCGCCGCTTGTGCCGCGAGCTCGGCGCGGGCATGGCCGCCTCGGAGATGGTTTCGTCCAATTCCCTGCTGTGGGGCAGTGAAAAAACCAGGCGCCGCGCCGATCACACGGGCGAAGCGGCGCCGCGCGCGGTGCAGATCGTCGGCGCCGATCCGTCCATGATGGCGCAGGCCGCGCGTTACAACACCGATCACGGCGCGCAGATCATTGACATCAACATGGGTTGTCCGGCCAAAAAGATTTGCCGCGTTTACGCCGGCTCGGCGCTGATGCAGAACGAAAAACTGGTCGCCGAAATCCTGCAAGCGGTGGTGAAAAGCGTCGATGTGCCCGTAACGCTCAAGATCCGCACCGGCTGGGATCGCGCGAACCGGAACGGCGCGGCCATCGCGCGCCTCGCCGAGGCATGCGGTATCCAGGCGCTGGCGGTGCACGGGCGCACGCGTGCCGACGCCTTCCAGGGCGAGGCCGAATACGACACCATTGCCGCCATCAAGGCCGCGGTCTCCATCCCGGTGATCGCCAACGGCGACATCACATCGCCCGAAAAGGCGGCCGAGGTGCTGCAACGCACGGGCGCCGACGGACTGATGATCGGGCGCGCCGCCCAGGGAAATCCCTGGATTTTCAGGGAAATCGCGCATTACCTGGCCACGGGCGCCAAGCGCCCGCCGCCACCGGTTGCGGAGGTGCGCGACACGCTGCTGGCCCACCTCGAGAATCTCTACGCGTTCTACGGCGAATTCAGCGGTGTGCGCATGGCACGCAAGCACATCTCCTGGTACAGCAAGGGTCTGCGTGACGGCGCCGCCTTCCGCCACCGCGTGAATCAGGTCGAATCGCGCGCGGCACAGGTCGAAATGGTGCGTGAATTTTTCGACGCCCAGGATACGACCCGGCATCGGGCCCTGGGCTACGACGGGACAGCCGGCCGGCCGGCTCCGCTCACGGAGTTGGCGGCATGACCAAGGAGCGCAAAGCGCCGCTCTCCGCCTGCGTAAAGCAGTCGCTGGATCGCTATTTCAACGACCTCAATGGGGAGAAAACCTCCGGCGTGTACGACATGGTCATCGCTGAAGTGGAAAAGCCGCTGCTCGAGATCGTCATGCGTCACGTCAAAAGCAATCAATGCAAAGCGGCGGAAATCCTCGGGATTAATCGCAATACCCTGCGCAAAAAGCTCAAAACCTACAAGCTCAGCTGACGGAATTGATTGCGGAAGCGGACGGCGGAATTTAAAATTCCCCCTTTCCAACACTGGCCTATTTCCCGATCCGCACTCCATGACTACCATCCGGCGCGCGCTGATCAGCGTCTCCCACAAAAGCGGCGTGCTGGAGTTGTCCCGCGAACTCAAAAAGTACGACATCGAAATCATTTCCACCGGCGGCACCGCGAAGCTGCTGACCGACAACGGCATCGACGTGGTCGAGGTGTCGGATTACACCGGCTTTCCGGAAATGCTCGACGGCCGGGTGAAGACGCTGCATCCGAAAATTCACGGCGGCCTGCTCGGGCGGCGCGATATCGACAGTCACGTGAAGACCATGCGCGCGCATGGAATCCCGCCGATCGATCTCGTGATCGTCAACCTCTATCCGTTCGAAGAAACCGTGGCGCGAGCGGACTGCCGCCTTGAAGACGCGATCGAAAACATCGATATCGGCGGCCCCACCCTGCTGCGCGCCGCGGCCAAGAATCATCACGCCGTGACCGTGATCGTCGATGCCAACGACTATCGACCCGTGTTGGATGAAATGAAACAAGCCAACGGGTCCGTGAGCGCGGCGACACGCTATCGTCTGGCGGTCAAGGCCTATGAACACACCGCCGCGTACGACGGTGCCATTGCCGATTATCTCGGCCGCCGGAATCCGGACGGCACGCACACGGATTTTCCGCCGACGTTCAACATGCAATTCGTCCACGCCATGCCGCTGCGCTACGGCGAGAATCCGCATCAAAAAGCCGCGTTCTATGTCGAGCGGCGGCCGGCCGAGGGTTCCGTGTCCAGCGCGCGCGTATTGCAAGGAAAAGAGCTGTCTTTGAACAATATCGCCGACGCGGATGCGGCGCTCGAATGCGTCAAATCCTTCGACGAACCCGCGTGCGTGATCGTCAAGCACGCCAACCCGTGCGGCGTGGCCGTGGCCAAGGATTTGCTCAGTGCCTATCAGCATGCCTATGTCACCGATCCCACCTCGGCCTTCGGCGGCATCATTGCAGTCAACCGGCCGCTCGACGCGGCCACCGCCCAGGCCATCCTTGAACGCCAGTTTGTGGAAGTCATCGTCGCTCCAGCGGTCGACGAAGAGGTCAGTCGCATCCTCGCTTCCAAGCCGAATGTCCGCGTGCTCGTGTCCGGCCCTTGGAAAAAGACGACCCCGGCCAGTACGGATTTTCGTCGTGTCACCGGCGGACTGCTGGTGCAGGACGCCGATTTCGATTCCGTAACGGAAAAAGATCTGAAAGTCGTCACGAAACGTGCGCCGACGCCGCAGGAGCGCGATGACCTGCTGTTTGCCTGGAAAGTGGCGCGGTTCGTAAAATCGAACGCCATCGTGTTTTGCCACAACGGCCGCACCGTCGGAATCGGCGCGGGGCAGATGAGCCGCGTCACCAGCGCGCGCATTGCCGCGATCAAGGCGGCCGACGCCGGCCTCGAGGTGCGCGGCAGCGTCATGGCCTCGGACGCATTTTTCCCGTTCCGTGACGGGCTCGATCAGGCGGCCGAGGTCGGCATTACCGCCGTCATCCAGCCGGGCGGATCGATGCGCGACCGGGAAGTCATCGAGGCTGCCGGTCAACACAACATCGCCATGGTGTTTACCGGCGTGCGGCATTTCCGGCACTGAAGCCGAAAAATAACGCCACTGGGAATTTCAATGAAAATCAGCATCGCCGCCACCGATGACGAACTCGTCCGATGCTATCCGGTCATGGCGGAACTGCGCCCGCACCTGAGCGAAACGGAATTCATCGAACAGACGCATCGCCAACAGCGGGACGGGTTCCAGATTGTCTACCTGGAAGACAAGAACCAAATCGTGTCCGTCGCCGGATTCCGGATTCTGGAATATCTCGGTTGGGGCAAGACGCTGTACGTCGATGATCTGGTAACGGTGAGCACCGCGCGCTCGCGCCGGCACGGGGGCAGGCTGTTCGACTGGCTGGTGGAACACGCCGCGTCCCGTGATTGCGATCAACTGCACCTCGATTCGGGAGTGCAACGCCACGCCGCGCACCGGTTTTACCTCCAGCGCCGCATGGATATCACGTGTCATCATTTCGCGCTGAAGCTGAAGCGCTAGCCGAACGAACTGGTTTTACGGTCTGCCGTTAAATTGCACCAAACCCGATGAAAGTGCTCGTTATTGGCGGTGGCGGTCGGGAACACGCGCTGGCGTGGAAGGCCGCGCAATCCCCCCGGGTCAAAAAGATTTTCGTCGCCCCCGGCAACGCCGGCACGGCGCAAGAAAACAAATGCCAGAATGTCGCCATCAGCGCGGAAGACATTGATGGCCTGCTGAAGTTCGCGATTGAAAACAAGATAGACCTCACCGTCGTGGGTCCCGAAGCCCCGTTGGTGGGCGGTGTGGTGGATTTCTTCCAAGCCGGGGGCATGCGGATTTTCGGTCCGGTGAAGGCGGCAGCGCGGTTGGAAGGCTCCAAGGCTTTCGCCAAGAATTTTCTCGCGCGCCATAAAATCCCGACTGCCGACTATGGAAACTTCACAGACGCTGACAAGGCCAAGGCATACATCGAAATGATGAACAAACCGATGGTCGTCAAAGCGGACGGCCTGGCCGCCGGCAAGGGCGTTATCGTCCCGGAAACCAAGGACGAATCGCTGACGGCGGTAGACACGATATTTCACGCCTTTGCCAATACCGGCGCGCGCGTCGTGATTGAAGACAAACTCGTGGGTGAGGAAGCAAGTTTCATCGTGATGGTGGACGGCGAACACATCCTGCCGCTCGCCACCTCGCAGGATCACAAGCGCGTCGGCGACGGCGACACCGGCCCGAATACCGGCGGAATGGGGGCGTATTCGCCCGCGCCGGTGGTCACGGCCGCGCTGCACGCGCGCATCATGCGTGAGGTCATCGAGCCGACGGTGCGCGGGATGCGCGCGGAGGGCCTTCCCTACACCGGTTTTCTGTACGCCGGGTTGATGATCGCGCCGGACGGCACCCCGAAGGTGCTCGAATACAACTGCCGCTTCGGTGATCCCGAAACCCAGCCGATCATGCTGCGGCTGCAATCCGATTTCATCGAACTCATCGAGGCCGCGCTCGACGGCCAACTCGACCGGGTGCAGGCCCGATGGGACGCGCGTGCCGCGCTGGGCGTGGTCATGGCCGCCGGCGGTTACCCCGGAACTTATCAAAAGGGTGATGTCATCTCCGGCCTGCCGTTGCAGCCGCAACCCGACTGCAAGGTTTTTCATGCCGGCACCGCCTTGGAGCATGGAGCCGTGGTCACGAACGGCGGGCGGGTGTTGTGCGTCACGGCGCTGGGCGCTACAGTTGGCGCGGCGCAACAACGCGCCTATGAACTTGTAAAAAAAATCCGGTGGCGCGGCGTGCAGTATCGCACCGACATTGGCCACCGCGCGATCGCGCGGGAGACGAAGCAATAGACAGGATTAACAGGATTTCGCAGGATTCACAGGATTACTTCCAAAATGTTTTAATCTTGTTAATCCTTTTTAATCCTGTAAATCCTGTCCATTCAATTTAATTGGGACCAGCACGATGACCAAACCGTTTGTCGCCATCCTGATGGGTTCGGACTCCGACCTGGAGACCATGCAGACCACGGTCGAGACGCTCGACAAATTCCACATCGCGTGCGAAGTGCGGGTACTGTCCGCGCACCGCACCCCCGACGCCACGCACGCCTACGTCAAGGACGCGGACGCCCGCGGGTGCGCCGTGTTCGTCGCCGCCGCCGGCATGGCGGCACACCTCGCCGGCACCGTGGCCACGCTCACCCACAAACCGGTAATCGGCGTGCCCATGGCTTCGGGCCCGTTGCAGGGTCAGGATGCCCTGCTCTCCACCGTGCAGATGCCGGGAGGAATTCCCGTCGCCTGTGTCGCGATCGGCAAGGCCGGCGCCATGAACGCCGCCTACCTGGCCGCGCAAATTCTCGCCCTCGGCGACCAGGAACTGGCGCAACGGCTGGCGGACGAACGCCGGGCCAATGCTTCGGAAATATTGGCCAAGGACAAGGCGCGGCGTGAAAAACTCGGCTCTATGGAAGCCGGAAGCACCGGTCACGGAACCAAGCACGGAAAGTAAGCCCGTTGATTAGCGGCGAGGTGATTCACGCGGCACGCATCCTGCAACAAGGCGGTGTCGTGGCCTACGCCACGGAATACTGTTTTGGACTGGGGTGCAACCCCATGAACCACGCGGCGGTGCGGCGGCTGCTGCGCGTCAAACACCGCCCGGCCGGCAAGGGCCTGATACTTATCGCCGCCGATCTCGATCAGATCGCGCCCTTCGTGAACAACGTCCCACCCCATGTGCTGGCCACCTGGCCCGGTCCGTACACCTGGCTGCTCGAACCGCGCAGCGACGTGCCGCGGTGGATCACCGGCGATCATCCGCGCCTGGCGGTGCGCGTCACCGCCCACGCCCAGGCCGCGGCCTTGTGCCGCATGGCAAGGATGGCCCTCGTCTCAACCAGCGCCAACCGCGCGGGCGGCCAACCGACGCGCAGCTATCGCGAGACCCTGAGACGATTCAACGGCGAGGTGGATTACGTGTTGCCTGGAAAGGTGGGCGATGCACCGGCGCCGACGCCGATCCATGACGCTGCCAGCGGCGAACTGGTCCGCCCAGGATAAATCCAATAGACAGGATTAACAGGATTTACATGATTAAAAACAAAAGCAAAAAACCAGTTTCATACTTTTTAAAATCCTGTTAATCCTGTAAATCCTGTCCATTCTATTTTTTACATGGCCTTCGACATACAGGTTGTACGCAATTACCTCCTCGACCTGCAGGATCGCATCTGCACGGCGCTGGAACAGGAAGACGGCAAGGAAAAATTCCGCGACGACACCTGGGAGCGCCCGGAAGGAGGCGGCGGACAATCGCGGGTGCTCACCGATGGCGCGGTATTTGAACAGGCGGGCGTGAATTTTTCCCACGTCCATGGGAAAAATCTCCCACCCTCGGCCACGGCGCAACGCCCGGAAATCGCGGGTCGTTCATTCCAGGCTGTGGGCGTTTCGCTCGTGATTCACCCGCGCAATCCGCATGTGCCCACGGCGCACTGCAATGTACGGTTTTTCAGCGCCGAGCGGAACGGCGCCGACCCGGTATGGTGGTTCGGCGGGGGATTCGATCTCACGCCGTATTACGGCTACGCGGAGGATTGCGTGCACTGGCACACAACCGCCCGATCGGCGTGCGAACCGTTTGGCGCCGATTATTATGCCCGCTTCAAAAAATGGTGCGACGATTATTTCTATCTCAAGCATCGCAACGAACCGCGCGGGATCGGCGGCTTGTTCTTCGATGACTTCAACGAAAAGAATTTCGCGCACGCCTTCGGATTCATGCAAAGCGTGGGCAATCATTACCTGCCGGCGTATTTGCCGATCGTCCAGCGGCGCAAATCCGTGCCCTACGGCGAACGCGAACGCGATTTTCAGTTATATCGCCGCGGGCGGTACGTCGAGTTCAATCTGGTCTACGATCGGGGTACGCTATTCGGGCTTCAGTCCGGCGGCCGCGCCGAATCGATCCTGATGTCGCTGCCTCCGGTCGTGAAGTGGCGTTACGACTGGAAACCGGCCGCGGGCACACCCGAGGCGAAACTCTACGAAGTCTTTTTAAAGCCCCGCGACTGGATCGCGACGGAGAGCCTATGACGAATCAAACACAGCTTCCCAACCGGCACGCGACACTGCGGCTGGTACCCATGCCGAAAGACACCAACGCCGGCGGCGACATTTTCGGCGGCTGGATCATGTCGCAGGTCGACATCGCCGCCTCCATCCCGGCTAGCCGGCGCGCCAAGGGGCGCGTGGTGAGCGTGGCGGTCAACGATTTCAAATTCGTCGCACCGGTTTTCGTCAACGACGTCGTCAGTTTTTACTCCGACATCATCAAGGTGGGCACCACTTCGATCACGGTGAAAGTCGAGGTTTTCGTCGAGCGCGGGCAACGCTCGCCGAAATCGGGCGAGGTGGTCAAGGTGACCGAGGCGGTGCTGACCTACGTCGCCGTGGATGAAAACCGGATCAAGCGCCCCGTGCCGCCGGAATGACGCGGTCTTCCGGCGGGTGGACAGCATCGGCTCCGGCCGCTAGGCTCTTTTCATGAACCGAATGGTGGCAAAGGATGATACAAAGCAGGGACGCCCCGTTGCTTACTCGACGGTCGCGTTCGCCATCATCATTCTGCTGAGTTTCACCCCCGGCCTCCACGCGGCCGATTCGCCGGTGCTGATGATCCTGGAGCACGTGGAAGCCAACGCGAAGATCCAAACCAAAATCGAAACCAAGGGCGGTTTGATCGCCTCTCCGTTCAAGGGTAAGCCACAGGAAAAATGGAGCATCCGCCCTGGCGAGGCCCTCACCGCCGAGTCCCGGCCCGGTGAACGGGCGGTCAACTTCTTCCAGGGCACCGGCATTCAAAGCACGCTGCTTTTTATCGTGAGGGTCCGCTATTTTCAAAACAGCGAAGGCAAGTGGGTGCCGCAGTTTCAGCTTAACGAAGAGCCGCTGGTGGTGCGTGGCAAGGACGGCCGCTGGAAACCGCTCACCACGATTCACGGCGTACCCAACCTTATCGTACAGACCGGCACCGCGTTGCCCAATGCCGAAGGATACTCCACTGCGCTCGAGCTCGGCTTCACCACCGGCGCCACGCCGATCGACGCGTGGCAGGTGCAGTAGAACCGGGCCGGTTATTTTTTCTTCAGCAGCTCCAGAAACGGCGTGACCAGATCGATCGGCAGCGGGAAAACAATGGTGTTGCTCCTATCGTTGGCCATGCCGGCCATGGTCTGGAGATAGCGCAGTTGCAGGGCCTGCGGACTCTTGCTCAAAAGATCCCCCGCCTGCACCAGCTTTTCCGCAGCCTGCAATTCGCCCTCGGCATGAATCACCTTGGCGCGCCGCGTGCGCTCGGCCTCGGCCTGTTGCGCAATGGCGCGCACCATGGTGGGATCGATGTCGATGTGCTTGATCTCGACGCTCGAGACCTTGATGCCCCAGGCGTCCGTGGCCGCGTCGAGGATTTTCTGGATGTCGGTGTTGAGCTTGTCGCGCTCGGCCAGCATTTCGTCGAGCTCGTGCTTGCCGAGCACGCTGCGCAGCGTGGTCTGGGCCAACTGGCTGGTAGCGGAGTAATAATCCTCCACCTGGATAATAGAACGTTGCGGGTCAATCGCGCGGAAATACACCACGGCATTGACCTTTACCGAAACATTATCGCGCGAGATCACGTCCTGCGGCGGCACGTCCATTACAATGGTGCGCAGATCGACCTTCACCATCGATTGAATGCCGGGGATGATGATGATCAGGCCCGGCCCCTTGACCTTCCAGAAGCGCCCGAGCATGAACACTACGCCGCGCTCGTATTCCCGCAGAATGCGGAAGGCGGAGAAAATCAACAGCACGATTAAAATAAAAACAAAACTCGTTGTGGTGATGAATCCCATGTTAGTTACCCTCCGGGTTAAACGGCTCCACCGTTAGAATCAGGCCCTCTATTTTGACGACTTTTACTTTCTGTCCGCGTTTGAGCGCCACGGTGGTGCGCGCCCGCCAATCCTCGCTGTGCACCCGCACGCGGCCCT
>Ga0209108_10001952_pt1 | contig 11941 bp, 9 predicted proteins | sample Rifsed10ft1_FD_184003 | JGI IMG/M metagenome (GOLD analysis project Ga0209108, IMG submission 184003) | Soil microbial communities from Rifle, Colorado, USA - sediment 10ft 1 (version 2) | ecosystem: Environmental > Terrestrial > Deep subsurface > Rock core/Sediment | place: Rifle, Colorado...
CCCACTCGCCGCCGCCTTGCTGGCGATCGCCGTCGCCGCGACCGCCGAGGAGAAGCCGATGGACAAGACTCCGCCTGCCGGAAAGCCGGCCGCTCCGGCCGCGAAGCCTCACGCGGCCGCCGATTCCGGCGCACCGGAGCGCTATCAAGTGACGGTCAACGGGCGAACGTTCGACGTGCAGGTCGCGCCCGGCGGCGCGATCACGCATATGGCGTCCGTCGCCCCGGCGGCTCCGCCCATCGCCGCAGCGGCCTCGGAGCAACCCGTCAATGCGCCGCTCGCGGGCGTCCTGCTGCGCGTGCTCGCGCACGAAGGGCAACGAGTCGAGGCCCGTCAGGTCGTCCTCGTCATGGAGGCGATGAAAATGGAAACGGAGATTCGCGCACCCAGAGCCGGCACCGTGACGAGAATTGCCCTCCAAGAGGGCAATGCCGTCGAGCTCGGCCAAACTTTGTTCACCATCGTTTAGCACGGTCGGCGGCATGGAAGACAGCATTCGCGAGCTGTGGCTATCCACGGGCTTAGCCAACTTCAGGCTCGGCCAGATCCTCATGATGCTGGTCGGCGGCACGCTGCTGTTCCTCGCCATACGCAAGAAGTTCGAGCCGCTGTTGCTCGTTCCGATCGGGTTCGGCGCGATCCTGAGCAACATTCCGATCGCCGCCATGGCGGGTCCCGAAGGACTCCTCGGCTATGTCTATGCCGTCGGTATCGAGACCGGCGTGTTTCCGTTGTTGATATTTCTCGGCGTCGGCGCCTTGACCGATTTCGGCGCGCTGATCGCAAACCCCAAGACGATTCTGCTCGGAGCCGCCGCACAGTTCGGCATCTTCACTACGATGATCGGCGCGCTGTTGCTGAACGCCGTGCCCGGGTTCGATTTCACGCTCGCCGATGCCGCCTCGATCGGCATCATCGGCGGGGCCGACGGCCCGACGGCGATCTTCCTTGCGACTCGTCTCGCCCCGGAGCTGCTCGGCGCGATTGCCGTCGCCGCCTACTCCTATATGGCGCTCGTCCCGATCATCCAGCCGCCGATCATGCGGCTCCTGACGACGAAAAAGGAACGCGCCGTCGTCATGCAGCAAATGCGGCCGGTATCGAAGCTCGAGCGTATCCTGTTTCCACTCACGGTGCTGATCGTCACCGCGTTGCTCCTGCCGACGGCTGTTCCGCTGATCGGCATGCTGACGTTCGGCAATTTGCTGCGCGAGTGCGGCGTCGTCGAGCGTCTCAACAAAGCAGCGCAGAATGAGATCATCAACATCGTGACCATATTCTTGGGTCTTGCCGTCGGCTCGAAGTTGAGCGCCGACCAGTTCTTGCGTGTCGAGACGCTCGGCATCCTCGTGCTCGGCGCCATCGCGTTCGGCATCGGCACCGCGGCCGGCGTGCTCATGGGCAAGATCATGTGCTGGGCGACGGGGGGCAAGGTCAATCCGCTGATCGGCGCCGCCGGCGTCTCGGCGGTCCCGATGGCGGCCCGCGTCGTCAATAAAGTCGGGCAGGAAACGGACGAGAATAACTTTTTGCTCATGCACGCCATGGGGCCGAACGTGGCCGGCGTCATTGGCTCCGCGGTCGCCGCGGGCGTGCTGTTGGCTCTCCTCGGGCCCTAGATGCACGTTGCTGATTTTTGCGTTGCCGCACAGTATTATCGCCGCCGTTGCCCGACAATTACGCGCCATATGCCAACCACTCGACTCGATAGGGCCCTGGCGGCGCTCTGTGCGGCGCTGGGCTTGGCGGGCCTCGCCGAGGCCCAGGACTTGAGCGCATCGGCACGCTATGGCGCCGTAACGCTCGAGAGCGACTTTCGCCCCGATCCGCACGTCGTCAACGTCGAGTCCGGCGGCCCCGATGCCGCGTCGTCGCTCGGGTCCGGCTGCACGGGCTACATCAGCAACGAACGCGCCGACTTCGAGCTCACGTATACCGATGCCGGTCGATACTCGCTCGGAATCTACGTCGTCGGCGACGACGACACGACCCTCCTCATCAACGATCCCTCCGGGCGGTGGTTCTGCAACGACGATTTCAACGCGCGCGGCGGCACGAATCCCGGCGTAGTGTTCTCGAACCCCGCCGACGGCACTTACGACATATGGGTCGGCGCTTACGAGCAGGGCGGCACCGGCAGCGACGTCCAGCTTTTCATCACCGAAACGGGCGCGCCGTGGGATCCGTTGTACGGCACCGTGGACCTTTCGGCCAATTTCAATCCGGATCCGTACGTTTCCGAGATCCGCGCCGGCGGATCGGACCTCGCCGAGACGTTGGCTCAAGGGTGCGTGGGCTACGTCAACGCCGCGCGGCCCGATTACGGCTTCAACTACTCCAATGCGGGCCAGTACACGCTGAGCCTGTTCGTCGAAGGCGACGAGGATTCGACGCTCGTCGTCGAGGACCCGTCGGGACGCTGGTACTGCAACGACGATTACTCGGCGGAAGGCGGCCACAATCCGGGCGTCGTGCTCGGCGAGCCCGTGGACGGCTTCTACAAAGTCTGGGTCGGCACCTATGCTCAGGAGGGTCTCGGCGAGGCCGTGAATCTCCTCGTCACGGAGCGCGGCGTACCGTGGGAAGGCACCTCGAACGGCGCATCAGGCCCCCTCGTCGCTCCGCCCGGCGACGGTACCAGCCTCGTTGCGTCGGGCACGGGCTTTCTCGTGAGCCGCACGGGACATGTCCTCACCAACCATCACGTCGTCGGCGAGTGCAACCGGCTCACGTTTCAGCTTCGCGGCGATCTCGCGGTCGAAGCGGACGTCTTGTCGACCAATCAAACGACGGACCTCGCGCTGCTCAAGGTGCCGCTGACCACGATGCAACCCGCGCAATTCCGCGGCCGTGCGGCGGTGCGGCTCGGCGAAGAGCTCGTCGTGTACGGATTTCCGCTGCTCGGCGACCTGTCGTCGCAAGGCAATCTGACCAACGGTATCGTCAGCGCGCTCAGCGGTCTCGGCGACGACCTGAGCCGCATGCAAATGACGGCGCAGATTCAGCCCGGCAACAGCGGCGGTCCCGTCATGGACCGGTCCGGAACCATCGTCGGCGTCGTCGTCGAGACGGCCAACGACGAGTACTTCCGCCGCGAGCGCAATACCCTCCCGCAGAACGTGAATTTTGCCATCCGCGATTCGCTCGCACGCTCGTTCCTCGACACCAACAACGTCGCGTACGACACGGCCGAGCAGGGTAGCGAGACATTGCCGATCGCCGATATCGCCGACCAGGCGCAGAAGTTCACCGGCATCATCCTCTGCTATCAGTAGGGGCGCCGCGGGCGGACCGCGAAGCCCCTCGTCAGTACGGGTTCGCGATCGGCAGCTCTTCCGCAGGATACAGCGTAATGATCTTCGCGCCCTCGGGCGTCAAGACCACTTCTTCTTCGATACGCGCGGCCGAGATCCCGTCCGTGGCGGGGCAGTAAGTCTCGACGGCAAACACCATTCCCACCTTGAGCTCGAGCGGCTCCCTGAACGAGGTCACGCGCGAGATCAACGGGCGCTCGTGCAAGCCGAGCCCGAGCCCGTGGCAGAAGTTCAAACCGAACGCCTCCATCTCGCTCGAAAAGCCGATCTCGTCGGCCGTCGGCAGCGCGTGCGCGACCGTGTCGCTCCCCATGCCGGGCTTCAAGAGCTCGATGGTCCGGTCCATCCACTCGCGAGCTTTACGGTAAGCGGTCCGCTGCGGAGCCGTGGCGCGGCCGACGCTGAACGTCCGGTAATAGCACGTGCGATAGCCGATGAAGGACTGGATGATGTCGAAAAATGCCTGATCGCCGGGGCGAATGAGCCGATCGGTGAAATTGTGCGGATGCGGCGAGCAACGCTCGCCCGAGATCGAATTGATCGCCTCGACGCAATCGGACCCCATCTCGTACAACCGGCCGCTCGCGAGCGCGACGATCTCTGATTCCCTGACGCCGGGCTTCAAAGCTTCGGCGATGTCCTGGTACACGCCGTCGACCATCGCCGCGGCCATATTGAGCAACGTTAGCTCATCGATGTTCTTGACCTCGCGCGCCTGGAGCATCGTTTGCTGGCCGTCGCGCACCTCGATACCTAAGCGTTGGAGCTCGAACAGCATCGGCGGCTCGATGACGTCGACTCCGAGGGGCATGTCGCCGACACCCTCCTCGTCCATAATCGCTTTGATTTCCTTGGCGGCGTCGCGCGCGAGCTTGACGTCGCTGCCGCAGGCGCCGCGCATTCCCAACAAGCCGGCGCGGCAGTGGCTCGTTTGCAGCCACGGAGCGTGCAGGCGATGGTGCTTGGCCGCGGACCCGAAATCCCAGACGTACGGATCGCCGTTGCCGGTGATCAGCGAATAGCGCAGGAGCTTGTCCCTCGCCCACTCGCCGATCACGGTGCTCGTCGTGTACCGAATGTTGTGCTGGTCGAAAAAAAGGAGCGCACCCAAGCCCGACCTCGCGAGCGCCGCGCGCGTGCGCGCGAGACGGTACTCGTGCAAGCGGCGAAAATCGACGCGTTCCTCGAAATCGACCTGACTGTGACCCGGCGCCTGCAATGGACGGTCCCAGCGATGGTGCGGATCGATATCATCGGCGCGGATGACCGTCGGTTCCGCCTTCTTCGGTTTGCCCGCTTTTTTCGCCCTTCGCGCCGACTTCGTCACTATCTTCCGTTTCTTCTTAGCCATGCCCTGCCTCTGCTATGAATGGCGCCGCTCGTTAAGCGATCTATCTTGCCGAGAGCGACGGGAGAGATCAATCCAAGATCGCGGCCTTAAGGCCGCTCCTACGAGAGGGCGGCCGTCGGCGCGCGCACCCACTCGGGCACGATGAGTGAGATCTGCGGCACGTAAGTAATGACGATCAATACCGAGACGAGCACTAGCAGCCAAGGTGCCGCGGCACGGATCACGGCCGTCATCGGGAGCTCCGCCACGCCCGCCGTCACGAACAAATTCAAGCCGACGGGCGGCGTCACGAGCCCGATTTCCATGTTGACCGTCATGATGATGCCTAAGTGAATCGGATCGATGCCGAGCTCGACCGCGATCGGCAGCATGATCGGCGCGAGAATGAGAATCACCGAGGTCGGCTCCATGAAGCTGCCGGCAAGCAGCAGGAGCAAGTTGAGCGCCAGCAGGAACCCCCACGGCGGCAACCCCTGATCCGCAATCCATGCCGACGCCATTTGCGGTATTTGCTCGGTCGTCAGCACGAACGCGAACAAATACGCGTTCGCGATGATGAACATGAGCATCGCTGTCGTCGCTGCGCTCTCTTTGAAAACCCGCGCGATGTCGACGAGGCGAATGTCGCGATAGACGAACACCGAGATCACGAATGCGTAGACTGCAGAGACCGCGGCCGCCTCCGTCGGCGTGTAGGCGCCCAAGTAGATTCCGCCGAGAATGACGACGACGAGCGCCAACCCAAAGAAAGCCTCGCGGCCGGTGCGCAAGAGCTTCCTCAAGGTCGCGCGCGGTTGCCGCGGCATCCCTTGCCGCCGCGCGACGACGGCGACACTCGCAAGAAGCACGAGCGTCAACAGCGCACCGGGCAGGATGCCGGCAAGAAAAAGATCCCCGACCGAGGTTTCGGTGACGGCGCCGTACACGACCATGACGATCGACGGCGGAATCAATATGCCGAGCGTTCCCGAGTTGCAGATCAAACCTGCCGCGAACGCGCGCGTGTAACCCGAGCTCGCCATGCCGGCGATCATGATCGAGCCGACCGCAACAACTGTTGCCGGCGACGATCCGGACACGGCGGCGAAGAACGCGCACGCGAGCAGCGCCGCCATCGCCAGCCCGCCGCGGAAGTGCCCGACGAGCGCGTCGGCGAAAGCGATCATGCGTCTGGCCGTGCCGCCGGTCGTCATCAGCGTTCCGGCAAGCACGAAGAACGGGATCGCGAGCAACGGATAAACCTGCATCGTCGCGAAGAACCGCTGCGCGAGCGAGACCAGCGACTGATCGGCAAAGAAGACCATGGTCCCGATGCTCGCGAGCCCCAGCGAGATCGCGACGGGCACGCCGAGCAGCAGGCAAGCGAAGAGAACGACGACGAGGAAAAGCGCGCTCATCGCGCCGCCCCGCGATCCTGCGCGGCGGCGAACATCCTCCACCCGGCTTGCAGCAAGCGCACTCCGAGCAGCGCAAACGCAATCGGCATGATTCCGGTCAAAAGCCAGCGCGGCAGCGGAATGTCGCGCGCGTCGTTGCCCAAGGTCATCAAGCGATCGACGAAGACACCGCTGCCGTAAATCATGAGCGCGCAATACGCGAGGCTTGCAAGCAGCGCGACCGCACCGACCGCGCGCGCAGCGCGCGGCTTGAGCCTCGTGCTCAGAAGATCGACGGCAATGTGCGTGTTCGTCCGAGCGCCGTAACTCATGCCGACGAGGACGAGCCAGCCGAACGCGTAGGTCGTCGCTTCGAGATGCCAGACGAACCCCGTATCGAAGACATAACGAAGCACGACCTGAACGAACGTCACGATCGTCATGAACGCGAGACTGAGCGCGAGGAACGCCTCCTCAGCGCGATCGAGAATCCCGTCCCAACGCATTCGCATGAGCGTTCGTGGCTACGGGACGGTCGCGCTGCTTTCTGCCGCGTCGATGAGATCGGAGCCGATCACGTCGCGAAACTGCTCCCACACGGGCGTCATGGTCTGCCGCCAGGCCTGAAGCTCCGCCTGCGTGAGCTCGACGATCTCACTGCGGCCTGAGTCGGCGATGCTCTGGCGATCGGCGGCATTGATTTCGGCCGAGCGCACATTGTTCCATTCCGTAACGTCCGCAACGATCTCTTCGAGACCGATGCGCACATCCTCCGGGAGCGATTCCCAGAACGTGCGATTCACCGCGACGAAGTAGCCGATGTAGCCGTGATTGGTCGCGGTGATGTACGGCTGAACCTCGTAGAAACGCGACGAGTACATGTTCGACCAAGTGTTCTCCTGCGCGTCGACGGCACCTGTTTGCAGCGCCTGATAGACCTCGCCAAAAGCCATTTTCTGCGGGGTGCCGCCGAACGCCTGAACTTGCGCCTGCAGGATGTCCGACTCCATGACGCGGAACTTGAGGCCGGCCGCATCGCTCGGCTGCTTGAGCGGCCGTGGACCGCCGAGCTGCTTCATACCGTTGTGCCAGAACGCGAGCCCGATCATGCCCTCGTCCTGAAGCGCGTCGAGCAGCATCCGTCCCGTGGGGGAACGTTGAAAGCGCTCGACGGACTCGATGTCCGGAAACAGGAACGGCAAGTCGAAAACTTGAAAACGCGTCGTGAGCCGGTCGAATACCGACAACGAAACGGCGATCATCTGAATCTCGCCGAACGCGAGCGCCTCGAGGGAGTCGCTGTCTTCCATAAGCTGGCCGGAAGGATAGACCTCGACGGAGACTCGCCCCGGGAAACGGGCTTCGGCCAATTCCTTGAACCGCTGCGCGGCTTGGCCTTTCGGCGTCGCAGGCGCGGTGACGTGCGGGAACTTGATCACGTAGCGCTCTTGCTGCTCGGCCCCGCAGCCCGCGATCAGCGCCGCCGCGATGATCACGCCTACCAAGCGCAGGGCCCGCCTCGATTCGACCATCGCCGCTCTCCCCCTTGTCGTTGTGCGGTCGATTATATAGACCCGGCATCTGCCTCGCTGCATGGCCCGGCGGGTAGGAGAACGCCGCGCGAGTACGTTAGAATCACGCAGTGGATGCATATTCGACGAACACTGCGGCTACCACGAGGCAGCCGCAGGCTCTGGTGAGCCCGGAAATCCGTCTCAAGCTCTATCGCACGATGGTCGAGTGCCGGGCGCTGGAGAAGCGTGCCTACGACTTGTTCATGCAGAACCTCATCAAGGGCACGAGCCACTTGGCGCTCGGGCAAGAGGCCATCGCCGCCGCGTTCGGCGTCGCGATGCGACCCGGCGACTATACGTTCTGTACGTACCGCGGCCATAACCACACGTACGTGCGCGGCGTGTCGATGACGGCGATCTTGGGCGAGCTCATGGGTAACTCGGCCGGGCTCATGCGCGGCAAGGGCGGCTCGATGCATCTGACGAGCGTCGAGCACGGCGCCATGGGCTCGTATGCGATCGTCGGCGCACACCTCACGATCGCCGCCGGAGCGGCGTGGTCGGCGCAGTACCGCGGCACCGACCAGGTGGCCGTGTGCTTCTTCGGTGACGGCACGACGAACATCGGCGCGTTTCACGAAGCGCTGAACTTCGCGGTGATCTGGAAGCTGCCGGTCGTGTTCGTCTGCGAGAACAACCTGTACATGGAGTACACGTCGATCTACGAGGTCACCGCCGTCGAGCACCCGGCCGCGGATCGTGCGAGCGCCTACGGCCTCGAGCCCGTCCTCATCGACGGCAATGACGTCGAAACCGTGTACAAGACCGCGCTGCGCGCGCTCGACGTTGCGCGCCGCGGCGGCGGGCCGAGTCTCATCGAGGCGGAGACTTATCGCCACGGCGGTCACTCGCGCGCGGATCCCGGCAAGTACCGGCCCGACGCCGAGGTCAAGGAGTGGCTCGGCAAGGACCCGATTGCGCGCTACCGCAAGCGCTTGTTGGAGCACAGCTTCGAGGAAGCGGAGCTTTTAGCGATCGAAACGGAGACGCAGGCGAAGATCGACCGTGCAACGGAGGAGGCGCGCAACGCGCCGCCGCCGGATGTCGGCATCGCCGGCATCGACGTCTGGGCCGACGGGGGCGCGGCGTGGCGCAACTGACGTATCGGGAAGCCGTGGCGGCCGGCATGGCGCAAGAAATGCGCCGCGACCGGAATGTCGTGTTTTTAGGCGAAGATGTCGCCCGCGCCGGCGGCGTCTTCAAAGCGACCGTGGGTCTGCTCGAGGAGTTCGGCCCGCAACGCGTTCGCGACACGCCGATTTCCGAGCAAGCGATCTTGGGCGCGGCGATGGGCGCCGCGATGACGGGTCTCAAGCCCGTTGCAGAAATCATGTTCTCGGATTTCTTCGCCGTCTGCTGGGACATCGTCGCCAACGAGATCGCCAAGACGCGCTACATGACGGACGGCCAGGTCAGCCTTCCGCTCGTGATCCGCTCCGGCAACGGCGGCGGCTCGCGCTTCGGCGCGCAGCATTCGCAGAGCGTCGAGAATTGGGCGATGGCGGTGCCGGGGCTCAAGGTCGTGGCGCCTTCGACGCCGGCCGACGTCAAAGGCATGCTCGCCGCCTCGATTCGCGATCCGGATCCCGTTTTGTTTTTCGAGCAAAAGTCACTGTACGCAACCAAAGGCGAAGTCCCGGACGACGAGCACGTCGTCGAGCTCGGCAAAGCCAACGTGCTCCGCACCGGCAGCGACGTCACGATCGTCGCGCTTGCGCTCATGGTACCGCGCGCGCTCCAGGCAGCCGAAGAGTTGCAGGCACAACATGGGATATCGGCGACCGTCGTCGACGTGCGCTCGCTCGTGCCGCTCGACACGCAAACGATCCTCGGTGAGATCGAAAAGACCGGGCGGCTCGTCACCGTGGAAGAGAATCCTCGGCTCTGTGGGTGGGGTGCGGAAATCGCCTCGATCGTCGCGGAAGAGCTCTTTTGGAGCTTGGACGGCCCGATCGTGCGCGTCACTACGCCTCATGTGCCGCTGGCCGCAGCCAACAGCCTCGAAGACGCGCAGCTGCCGAACACGGAAAAGATCGTCGCCGCGGTCAGGCGCCTGGTCGACTGAGACAATCAGGGGGGCCCCTCGTGGATGTCTTGATGCCGCAGCTCGGCGAAACAGTGACCGAAGGCACGATCGCGGCGTGGCATAAGCAGGTCGGTGACCGCGTCGCCGCCGACGAGATACTGCTCGACGTCGAGACCGATAAGGTCTCGATGGAAATCCCAGCGCCACGCGCCGGACGCCTCGCGAAAATCCTCGTCGATACCGGGCAAACCGTGGGCGTCGGCACGGTGCTCGCCGTGATCGAGGTCGAAGGCGAGGCGGCAGCAGGCAAGAGAGAAGATCGCGGCGGGACGCCGCTCCCACAAGAAACTGAAGATCGCGAGCGAAGCTCGCTCCTACAGGGGACCGATGCGCCGGCCGCGGCCGCCCCGCAGGGCGTGCAGGCAGTCGCGTCGCCTGCGCGCACATCGAATCCGAGCGCGCTCGAGCGCAGCGACATACAGCGCTTGTCGCCGGCCGTCCGGCGCCTCGTCGCCGAGCATCAGCTCGACGTTCAAGCGATCGCGGGAACCGGGCGCAACGGCCGCGTCACGCGCCGCAACGTCGTCGATTACCTCGGCACCCGCGGTGGCGAGCCCGAGCTTGCGGTCGAGCCCGCGCCCACCACGGCCGCAGCCATGCCGCCCCCGCGCGCGACGCCGGCAGCGCCGGTCGAGCCGCAGGCCTTGCGCGAAGGGGCATCTGCGGCCGCGAGCCCGCGTCCCGCTGCCGCGCCGTCCCCCGCCCCCGCGCCGGGAACGACGGTGCCGTTCAATCGCATTCGGCGCTTGACGGCCGAACACATGGTCAAATCGAAAGCGACGAGCCCGCACGTGCTGCAAGCCGTCGAGGTCGATTTCAGCGGCGTCGATCGCGTGCGCAAAGCCGTGCGCGAGTCATGGCGCGCGCAGCACGGCTACTCGTTGACCTATTTGCCGTTCATCGCCCATGCCGTCTGCGCGGCGTTGCGCGAGTTCCCGAAACTGAACTCGACCGTCAAAGACGACGCGCTGCTCTTGCACGCGCACGTCAATCTCGCGATCGCCGTCGATCTCGGCGGCGACGGGCTCGTTGCGCCGGTCATCAAGCGCGCGGAATCTCTCTCGGTGACGCAGGTCGCGGGCGCGATTCAAGACGTCGCCGGTCGCGCGCGCGCGGGCAAGCTCAAGCCCGACGACTTCGCGGGCGGCACTTACACGCTCTCGAACTCGGGGACGTTCGGCACGTTGATCACGGCGCCGATCATCAACCAGCCGCAGGTTGCGATCCTATCGACGGACGGCGTGCGCAAGAAACCGGTCGTGGTCGAGCATCCCGACGGCGACTCGATAGCGATACGGCCCGTCGGCATCCTTGCGCAATCCTTCGATCATCGCGCCGTCGACGGCGCGTATTCCGCGGCCTTCCTCGATCGCACGCGCAAGCTGCTCGAGCAGACCGACTGGTTCCGCGAAATCTAATGGATCTCCGGGCCCACACGCTCGGCTGGATCGGCGCCGGCGGACGCATGGGCCACGCGATGGCCAAGCGCCTGCTGTCCGCCGGTTGCGACGTTACCTGTTACAACCGCACACGCAGCAAAGTCGAGCCGCTCGCCGAGCTCGGCGCGCGCATCGTCGACTCGCCGCGCGACTTGCGCGACCGTGACATCGTCTTCAGCAGCGTATCCACCTCGAATGACCTCATCGCCGTGACTTCCGGTCCCGACGGCGTGCTCGGAGAAACGCAATCGCCGCGGCTCCTCGTCGACTGCTCGACGATTTCCGAGGAAGCGTCGGCGGAGCTGCGCGTGCTGGCCGCGAAGCGCGGCACCGCGATGCTGTCCGCGCCCGTGAGCGGCAATGCCAAAGTCGTGAAGGCCGGCAAGCTCACGATCGTCGCGTCGGGCCCGCGCGCCGCCTACGACACCGCCGAGCCCTATCTCGCGGCGCTCGGCGCCGGGGTGACCTATGTCGGCGACGGCGAGGTCGCGCGCATGGTCAAGATCTGCCACAACCTCATGCTCGGCGTCGTCACGCAATGCCTCGCCGAGATCACCGTGCTCGCGGAAAAGCGCGGCGTGTCGCGGCATGCGTTTCTCGAATTCATGAACTCGAGCGTCATGGGCTCGGCTTTCACGCGCTACAAGACGCCGGCGTTCGTGAATCTCGACTTGACGCCCACGTTCACGCCGGTGCTGCTGCGTAAGGACCTCGATCTCGGCCTCAAGGCGGGCAAGGAGCTCGGCGTTCCGCTGCCCCTCACCCAGCTCACGCGCGACATCGTCGACAAGGCAGTGCAAG
>Ga0209108_10001953_pt1 | contig 11940 bp, 12 predicted proteins | sample Rifsed10ft1_FD_184003 | JGI IMG/M metagenome (GOLD analysis project Ga0209108, IMG submission 184003) | Soil microbial communities from Rifle, Colorado, USA - sediment 10ft 1 (version 2) | ecosystem: Environmental > Terrestrial > Deep subsurface > Rock core/Sediment | place: Rifle, Colorado...
CGTGGAGGTCATTGGCCCAATCACTGCCGAACTCTATGCCCGCTCAAGCCTCCAGCACACCGATTTCTTTGCGCGCCTCTGCGATGTTCACCCATCCGGGAGATCGGTTAACATTTGCGACGAACTGCTGCCCGTCATCCCCGACCGGCCCGCGCCGGAGGCGGACGGCTGCCTCAAACTCACGATCAACGTCTGGCCCACGGCGCACCGCTTTCTTCGCGGCCACCGCATTCGGCTTCAGGTTTCCAGCGGCGCGCATCCGCGCTTCGCGCGCAACACCGGCAGCGGCGAACCACTGGCGACAGCGACGACACTCAGGGTTGCCGATCAGACCGTGTATCACGATCCAGCGCACCCGTCGGCAATCACTCTCCCTGTCATGAGCTAAACACAGGCATGTTTCTGAAAAGTGTGTGCATTGAGGCCGAGAGGTTTCCTCGCCTTGAGCGGAATGGATAGCCCGCATGCGCAAGGCACTCGCCTCCCTCGCTAATCTGATCGCGAAATTCATCGCCCTCCTTCTCGCGGCGCTCTTTGTGGTCACGGCCGTGATCGCCTTGCCGTTGTTCAATATCGGCCTGCACCTGTTCAACCCCGGTGTTTACAAGCGCGCGCTGGATCAACAGGGCATCTACGACCGGCTCCCGGCCATCGCGGCGGAGCAGCTTTACACGCAAGCGCATTACGCGGGGCCTCCGCTCGAAGAGGGGGGCGAGGTTTCGCCGCCCGAGCCCGGCAGCAGCCCGCCGTCTACATTCGAGAATCTCACGCAAGCCGGCTGGGAGCAATTCCTTTCCGCGCTCCTCCCGCCCGAGTGGCTGAAGGCGCAAACCGAAAGCGCGCTCGATCAGACGTTTGCGCTTCTGGATTCGACGGCGACGGCGCCGGAAGTCACCATTTCGCTGGTGGAGTGGAAAGCGCACATCACGGGCGAGGCGGGAGTGAACGCCTTCGTGCAGTTGGTGCGTGTTCAGCCGCCGTGCGGTCAGGACGAACTGAGAAAGTGGGTCACGGAAGGCGTGAGCGAACTGCCCACGTGCAGGCCGCCGGACGACGTGCTCGCGGCGGCCACCCCTCAGATTCAGGCGACGTTGAACAAGGTTATCGCCGACCTCCCCGACGAGGCCGCCCTGTCTCAGGTGTTCGAAGGTGGAGGCGAAGACGAGTCGGGGGAAACGCCTCCGCCTGATTCCGGCGGGACCGTGCAGGGGCCGCTCCCATTTCTCCAGACGATCTGGCTCGGCGCGCGCTTGAGTCCGCTGATCCCGCTCGTGCTGTTGTTGCTCGTCGCCCTGTTCGCCGTGCGCTCGTGGAGAGGGCTGATGCGCTGGTGGGGCATTCCGCTGCTGCTGGCCGGTCTCATCGGCGCGGCGCTGGCCGTGGCGTTTCTGCCCGCGATGAAATTCGGATACGTGACCTTCGTCGCCGGCCGGATTCCGCCCTATCTCTCGGACGGCTTCGTGCAGGCCGGGCTGGACGTGGCGTGGCAGATCGCGGGCACGCTGGCGGGTTGGGTCGGGGGCGAGGCCGCGCTCCTGGGCCTCGTCGGTCTCATAATGCTGGCGGCCTTGTTCTTCGTCAGGGAAAGACAAGACCAAAACGGGGCGTCGGCGGCGGCGCGATGATGCACAAAGAAACGATGCCTTTCAAATTCTTTGCACCGGTCAAAGTCCGTTTCAACGAGACCGATTTGCAGGGCCACGTCAACTTCGGGCAATATCTGTTTTACTTCGACGTGGGCGCGACCGAATATCACGCCGCCATCGGCTACGACTACGACCGGATGTGGGCGGAGGGGATTGACCTGCTGTACGCCGAGTCGCACTGCAATTACAAGTCGCCGGTCAAGTGGCCGGAGGCGCTGAACGTCCACACGCGCATCGCGCACCTCGGGCGGCGCAGCCTCCGCTACGAGTTCGACATTCGGGCGGAGACGGACGGGCGGCAGGTGGCGACCGGCCACATCGTCGCGATCACGGCGGAGCGGGGGACGTGGGCGGAACGAGAAATCCCGGAGGGACTCCGGCGGGCGGTGGCGGTATTTGAGGACGCGAGGTGAGGCCCCACCGGCTTGATTCATCACGAATAGCACGAATAAGCGAATGGCACGAATAGCCCACGCTGGCAAAGTAAAATTCGAGTCATTCGTCCATTCGTGTCATTCGTGATCCAAAACGGCTTGGGAGGAAGCAGTCATATGAACCCCACCGCAGACGTCGTCGTCATCGGCGGCGGGATCATGGGCACGAGCAGCGCGTTCCGGCTGGCCGAGCGCGGGCTGAAGGTGACGCTCGTTGAAAAGACATTTCTGGCGGGCGGCTCCACGGGCAGATCGTCGGCCATCGTCCGCTCACGCTACGCCGAGGGCAAGCCCGTGGTCGGGCGGTACGAGTACAGCATTGCGGGCTGATCGGCGGCCCGCAGAGGCTGGAGCCTGACATGCCATTCTCGACGCGCATTCGCGGCGTTCCGCTGAAGGGGGATGCACCCGGCTGGTCCGTGGAGAACGTGTTCTGGTGGGACACCTGGGCGTTGCTGGAGAAGTATCCTCACCGGGTTTTGGAAGGGCTGGCGTACACGGATTACGTGCTGGTGCTGACGCCGGTTGAAGCGATGGAGTGGCAGCGACGCTTCCGGGAGGCCTTCAACCAGGATCCGCATCGCCTCCCGTCGGCGGGTTCTCGTGAGAGCGTCGAGGCATGCAGTCGTCAGTTGGAAGCCACGCGGCATGATATCTGCTGGGTAGTAGTGGAAATGTGCGAGTGGGAATCGGGAATGGATGGCTAAATTCAGCGCCCCTGCTACTCGGTAGTTTCCACTGGTTTCAGCTTCGTCATCCCAATTTCAAATACCTCACGCAGGCTCATCGGATCGCCGGCCAATCGGTGACATCGCCCGCCACGCACTGCGCGCCCATCTTAATCAAGGCGCGGGCTGGTGGGCTGTTGGCATTGCGCACGGGTGCGACGACGTTCCAGCCACGCGCCATTAAAGCCTGCGTCAGCGGTTGTCCAATAAAGCCAGTGCCACCCGTGAGAAAGACTTTCATCTTACACATACACCATCAGCGCTAGTCAGACTCTACTACCGCAAGACGCAGAACCCAGCCATGTATGCGGATTTCCATCCCAACACCAGCCGAGATTTGACCTTCTTTCACTATTAATCCATATGGCTGGAACTCGCTTGTCCCCGCTATAGCGAGATGCGAGTAAAGAAAAACAGCGGCAAGTATAGCGACAGCGACTCGGCCTTGCCCCGCGCTAGGCGTTCAAACGGTAAAAGCGGAAGAAGAAATTGTCAATCGGCAGAACCTCGACGCTGCGAAAACCGGCCTCCATCGCGTAGCGCTGAAGCGTATCCGCACGCATCACCGTGCCGGTTCCCGCCGCCGGCCGCTCGACCATGCCCACCGGCAAACAATGCAGGATACTCCAGCCATACATCATCCACTCCACATCGTTGCCCTGAGCGCTGAAGCGATCCCCGACCCGTTCATCGACGATAAGCACTGTGCCGCGCCCCCCGGTCAGCTGACGCATCATCCGCAGTGCGCCTACGGGATTGGACATATCGTGAACACACTCGAAGGCGGTCACCAGGTCATACTGACCCGCCAGCGTCGGATCACCCGCGTCTCGGGCCTGAAAATGCACGCGATCAATCACGCCATTCCGCCGGGCGTTCTCACGAGCGCGTTCGATGGACGGCTCGTCGAGATCGAAGCCGTCCACATGCACCTTGGGATACCCCTGCGCGATGCCAATACTGGACCAGCCATAACCACACCCAATATCCGCGACGCGGGCAGGTGGATCCGCTTGCAAACGGGCGTGCACCTCGGACATAGCGGGCAGCCACTCGTGAGCCAACTGGTGGGCGAAAGCCGGATAGTTGATCGCGGCTTGGCCCTCCCGGAGATCCATGCCGTAGGCGCCGAAGGGCACGCCACCCCCATGGCGATAGGCCTCCAGTATGGCGGGCAGCGGACGCACGGCCCCGGCGAGAAGCTGGGTGAGTGGCGCCAGATAATTCAGGCTGTCGCACTGAATGAGCGGTTCCACATGGCCGGCGGGCAACCGGAATCGGCGCGCGTCGGTCTCGTGCTTCTCGTTATCAACTTCCAGGATGTGGGCGACGGTTTGTTGTTCGAGCCATTCGCGCACGTACCGCTCGTGGGTGTTCGTGCGGGCGGCCAGTTCGGCGGCGGTTGACGGGCCTCCCTCGGCCAGCGCACGATAGAAGCCCAAACGATCGCCGATGTAGATGGCGAAAATGTTGAAGGTGCCTGACAGCGACTGAAGGAACCTCTCGGTGAAGGCATCCCGCTGTGTGGCAATGGCGTCGTCAGGCATTGGATGTGCGTTGCTCATGATGTCCTCCTGGTAACTTGCGTACGTTGCTTGCTGCGGGGTATCAGGCGAAGCGGTCCAATGAACGCCGAAACACCCAAAAGCTGCATGCTATGTTGGGCGGCGAGACTATTATGGAAGCTCCTAACGTCGTAAGGGTGTCATTACCATGATCGGGATTCGTCGCTTGCCCACACGTTGCTTGTAGAGTGGGTAACCGATGTACGTGTTCCCTGCATATTGCCAGAATCGCTCGTACTCTTCGCCACTGGCCTCATGCGCCATATATTCTCCAATTTGATCCCGTATGGAGCATGTGGCGTGTGGCTTGGCTTTCAGATTGAAGTACCAGGCGGGATAATGCGCCTGTCCCCAGTTTGAAGCGATGAGCGCGAAGGTGGTCGGGTCCTGCTCGTCACGAATGCACAACAGCGGAAGCGTACGCGGCAATCCACTCTTGGCACCAGTGGTTGTCAAGATAACTACTGGCAACCCGGCCACGAGACTGGTCATCGTTGAGCGCCCGCCGGTCAACTTCAGAAATATATGGTCGAAATGGTGCAGCGTGCCGGAGGTGAACCAAGCTCCAGGGCGGGACGAGGCGATTTTCTGCATCAGGGAATGGAAGAGAGAATAGCTTTTTCTGGTCATGTATGACTTCCTTGATTTGTAGACGCCACTGGTGTCGTCTCCTCTTCCGCCGCGCGCATGCCCTCCACGGGCGTCGCGCAGTACGGGCACAGGTTCCACGGCAAATCTATCAGCCTGCCGCAGTGGGCGCAGGTCTTCTTCAGTTTGGTGTGGCAGTTGGGGCACGCCACCCAGTCCTCGTTCGCGTGGCGGCCACAGCCGGGGCACACGCGCTTGTCCTCGATCTCCTGCAGCAGCGCTTCCTCCTCCAGGCTTTGCTCGTAAGTCTCGGCCAGCGTGCGCGGCGGGCGCAGGATCAGGTACACCGCCAGGCCGGGCAGGCTGAGCACGGCCACCACCAGCGCGGCCAGAATCTGGGCGAACACGTCCCGGCTGCGCGCGCGCATGTCGCGGAACGTCCACAGGATCAGGCTCAGCCACAACGCGCTCAGGAACGCGCCGAAGAACGCGACGATGACGAGGACGGTGTCGGTGAGGGAGTCGAGGTTGAGGGTCATAGTGGCGCGGATTATAAATCCAAAAACCCAAAATCCAAACTTCCAACTTCCAACTTCCAACCTCCAACCTCCAACCTCCAATCCCTGGTTACCAGTCACCCCCATTTCCATTTTCCCCACACCTGATATAGACTCGCCTCACCCGGAGGCTCGCATGGGAGAGGACACCGAATATCGCCCCCGCATCACCGATTTGCCGAGCGCCGACCGGCCCCGCGAGCGGCTGGCGGAGGTCGGCGCGGGGAATTTGAGCAACCCCGAACTCCTCGCCATCCTGCTGCGCGTCGGCGCGAAGGGCGAGAACGCGGTGCGCCTGGCCGAGCGCATGCTGAACGCGTTGGGCGGCCTCCCGGGCCTGCATCGCGCCTCCTACAACGATCTGTGCAACGTGAAGGGCATCGGCCCGGCGAAGGCGGCGCAGCTGAAGGCCGCGCTGGAGCTGGGGGAACGCATTGCCCGCTCCGGCCCGGTCGAGCGCCGCGTGATTAGCTCGCCCGCCGACGCGGCGAATCTGGTCATGTACGAGCTGTCCGCGCTGGATCAGGAATATCTTTACGTGATCCACCTCGACACGCGCAACCGGGTGATCGGTTCGCCGCGGGAGGTGTATCACGGCTCGCTCAACACCTCGCTCATCCGCGTGGCCGAAGTCTTCAGCGAGGCCGTCAAGGTCAACGCCGCCGGCATCATCGTCGTGCACAACCATCCCTCCGGCGACCCTTCGCCCAGCCCGGAAGATGTCGCCGTCACCCGCGCGCTCGTCGAGGCGGGCAAGCTGCTGGACATTGACGTGCTCGACCATCTGGTGATCGGCCAGCACCGCTTCGTCTCGCTCAAAGAGCGCGGGCTGGGTTTCAGTGGATGACGTGTAGCATCCTGAGCGGAGCGGCGCGTTCCTCGACTGCGCTTCGCTCCGCTCGGAATGCGCGCCGCGTAGTCGAAGGATGCCGCCTCTCATTGACAATCAACTCATGCTCCTCCCGGCGCGGAATGCCGCGGAGGCCTCGGCCTGGGGCAGCGCGGCGCTGGAATACGCCGCCGCCTTCCGGCCCGTTCACTTCACGCGCGATCCCGGAGGCGTGGACTGGCGCGGCTACCAGCACGTCTCCATCGTCCGCCCCGACTTTTGGCCGGAGGACCTGCCGCTCGTCGTCAAGCAGGCCAACCCGGACGCGCTCATTGACCGCATCCCGGTGGACACGCCCGAGGCGCTGCGGCTCCTGCTCAACGTGCGCACGTTTTACGGCTGGCGCTATGGCCCGCAGACCGAGTTCGACTGGGCGCAGCTCTGGGAACCGGGCGTCGCGCTCATCGGCCTGCACGGGCGCACCGACGGCGAACTCAAGGACGCCGACTATCCGATAGTAGCGCGCGCGCGCCTGGAAGCGGTCAAGATCACCTCGCACGCCACGCTGGAGACGGTGCGGCGGCTGAAGGCCGTCAACCCGGAGATGTTCGTCCTCGTCCGGGCCATCGAGACTTTCGAGGAGGATGGCCAACCCCGGAAGGTGACCCCGGCTCAATTCGTCGAGCGCACCACCCCCGACCTGAGCCGCCTGTACGACGAAGACCCCTCGCTGCGCTACGTCGAGATTCACAACGAGCCGAACCTCCGCTCCGAGGGGCTGGGCGGGAGTTGGAATGACGGCGCCGAATTCGGCGGCTGGTTCCTCGAGGTGGCGGCGCTGTATCGCCAGCGCTTCCCCGACGCGCGCTTCGGCTTCCCCGGCCTCTCGCCGGGGCTGGCCTCGACCGCCGATGGCCGCGTGGACTCGGAGGCGTTTCTGTCGCAAGCCGCGGCCGCAGCCCAGCAGGCGGACTGGATTGGCCTCCACGCCTACTGGGTGAACGAGAAAGAGATCAGCGACGAACGGTTGGGGTTTGGCTTTATGGACTACCGCGCGCGCTTTCCGGAGAAGCTCTTGTTCGTCACCGAATTCGGCAACCCGCTGCAGCCCAAGAACGTGATCGCCGATCAATACGCGCGTTACTACGGCATGCTCCGCCACGTGCGCGGGCTGGGGGCCGCGTTCGCCTACGTGATCTCCTCGCCGGGCCTGGTCGAATCGGCGCGCTGGGCCTGGCGCGACGAGGCCGGGAACGACGTCGGCATCGCCGCCGTGGTCGGGCAGCGCAAATACGTCCGCTAGCAGACCTAACTCCCGGCCCCGTTCTCCCCTTCGCTTCGCTCCGGGGATCTTCGACCTGAGAGGAAAGGGGGAGACCTGCGCTCCCCTCCCCGTTTCGGGGAGGGGCCAGGGGAGGGGTCGGTGAGCGTCGCAACAAAACTCGCCCCAGAATTGAAGTGCACTCTCGGGTCCATTTTCGTTTTGAGGGTTGCCTCGCCGGAGATATAATCACCTCAGAGGGAATGACTATGCCTGACTATCAAATTATCTTGTTGCCCAAAGAGAACTATTACGACTGGGTCGGCGCGGCGCGCGATTACGTGTTGAAGTTTGGCGCGAACCTGACGCCCGACCCGGATTCGGCGGGACGCTACATGACGCCGCAGCAGGTCATCACCATCGCCGGGCTGCCCAACGGCTACCCCGCGCAGGGCGATATTCAGGCGTGGTTCAAAAAAAACTATCCCAGCCTCCGCGTGGACTACCTTCCGGCGAAGTCGCTAGACGAGTTCAAATCAAAGTTGCAGGCGCGCATCGCCGCGAACAGCCGCTACGGGCAGGCGAGCGTGTGGCCCGTCGAGGCGACTTCGTCCCCCGAGCCGCCGCCCACGATCCAATATCCGTGGCTGCCCGGCCTCTGCCTCTCGGGCGTGCATGGCCGCTCCGATGGCCGCATGCAGGAGCCTGACTTCGCGGCCGTGGCGCAGTCGCGGGTCGAGGCGGTGAAACTGGCGTCCAGCGCGGCCCCGGAAGACGTGGACCGGCTGCGCTCCATCAATCCCAACGTGTTCATCCTGGTCCGCCTGTTTGCCTCGTTCAAGGGCCGGAACTATGGCGCGGCGGAGTTTGCGCAGGACCTGAGCCACGACATGGGGCAGTTCTATCAGCGCGGCATCCGCTACTTCGAGGTGCACAACGAAGTCAATCTGATTGACGAGGGCTGGACCACCAGTTGGCAGAACGGGCGCGAGTTCGGGCAGTGGTTCCTGGAGGTGCGCAACCGGCTCAAGGCGCTCTATCCGGAGGCGCTGTTCGGCTACCCCGGCCTCTCGCCGGACGGCGTCCCCATGTCCGGGCGCACGAACGATGTGAGGTTTCTGGAGGAGTCCGACGAGGCCGTGCGCGCGGCGGACTGGATCGGCGTGCACTGCTACTGGCGCGACGAGGCGGAGATGAACGCGCCCGCGGGCGGGCTGGGCTGGCAGGAATACCGCCGCCGCTATCCGGACAAGCTGCTCTTCGTCACCGAGTTCAGCAACCCGTATTCGGACGTGGATCGGCGCACGAAAGCGCAGCAGTACGTGAAGTACTACCAGCTCGTGCGCCACGCCCCCGGCGTCGGCGCGGTGTTCTCGTTTGTGCTTTCGTCGTCAAGAGGCTTCGAGCACGAAGTGTGGCGCGACGAGGCCGGCAACGCCACCGAAATCCCGGGCATCGTGGGGGCGCGGGCGGTTTAGGTCTATTCCTGCGCCAGCAATTCGATGTCGCTGACCTGGCTGTCGAAGACGTGGCCGGCGCCGAAAATGGTGATGGATTTGATCGTCACGGCTTCCGCGCCCCTGTCCTTGAGGAATTCCAGCAGATTGGGCGATTCGTAGGTCTTCCACTCCCCCAGCGTCACGAGTTCGTGATCGCTGCTCACGGCGTTGCAGGAGGGGCAAGACGTGAGGCCGAAGCTGAGATTGGGGTTGGAGAAAAAGTAGAAACCCTTCAGCCAGTGGCGTTCCCCGCCGCCCTTGTCCACGTATTTGAGGTCCACGATCACCGGGCATTCGGTGCCGAATGTTCCGCAATTCCACAGGTCTTGGTTTTTCACCAGCACGGTCAGTTGCAGGCGGAGGGAACTGTAATCCGTCACGTTCCGGTTGATCTCCTGCGTGATGCCCACCTGCCCCCAGTCCTTCCCTTCGCGGTGGAAGTGAACGGCGGACCGCTCGTCTGTAGTCACAATTTCCACTTTCCCCCAATCCTCCGCCGGGATGTTCGGCTGGCGGATGTCCGTCGTCCAGCCCGCGCCCAGCGGCTGCTGAAAATCTCCGTTGACAATCCAGTTGCGCTCCGCGGGCAGCGGGCCGTTCGGAGTCGCGTTCGGGTTGACTTCGGCGCGCTCATCTTTGCTCACGGTCACGCCCCGGCTTTGAGCGATGACCAGAGCTTCCCCCTCACGCACGGTGACCACGCTCTCGTCGAGCGTCGTCTCGAGCGAGACGTAGCTGCCGGGAACGCCGAGCACGGTGATGGCCTCCGGCTTGGAATACATCCAGATTTGCACTGCGCGGCTCACGTTCGGGCTGATCGCCGCCCGCAGACGGCCCACCAGCACCTGCAGGTCAATGCGGCTGGGGTTGACGCCCGTGCCGTAGCGCGGCCGGTCGGCGCGGGTGACGACCAGCTTGGTGTTGCCATAGACCGTCAGGATCGCCAGAGCTTCGCGTCCGTCGGTTGAGGTGAAGGTCAGGGTGGCCTGCGAGTCCGTCTGGGTCTCGAGGGTGGAGCCGACCGGGATGTCCACCAGATTGACCTCCGGAGTGTCGCGGTCGGGGCGCGTGACGAGCACCGTGCCGGAGCTTTGCATGGTGATCGTCTGCGATGTGGAGGCGTGAAGCAGCCACCACCGGCCGCCGTAGGGAATGGCGACGGCCAGCGCGCACCAGATGACGAACGTGCTGTACAGGACCACCCACGCGGCCCGTTCCGGATTGCGGCGCATCATCAGAATCGGATATCGAACCACTTGAACTCGCCCGTGGGGGCCTGCCACTCTTCTTTGACTTCCGTCACCGACGCGGCGGGCGGGCCGCGCCGCAGAAATTCGCGGAGCTGGTCCAGCGACGCGCGCGGCCCCTCGGCCAGCACCTCCACCGCGCCGTCCGCGCGATTCCGCACCCAGCCGGTGAGGCGCAAGCTGTGGGCGCGTTCCTGGGTGTAATAGCGGAAGTTCACCCCCTGCACGACCCCTCTCACCATCGCATGCAGTCGCTCGTGTTTGTCCGTCATCGGCATGAGGAAAGCCATCCTGAATGGGATGGCTTTCAGGCGGGATTATACCCCAGACCTGACGGGTCTTTAAAGACCCGTCAGGTCTCTGGCGGGCTTGCGGCGGATGAGCAGGAAAAACAGAACTGGCGAAAGGAGCACGAGCGCGGCCAGAATGGCCCACGGGACCGGGTCGAGTTGGCCGGGCAGCGGGTTGATCGGGCCGATGTGAAACGCCTCGGCCAGCCACTCGCGCTCCAGCTCGTCGAGCGAGAGGCCCAGCGCGCGTTCCACCCCGGCGGCGCACCCAAGGCCGTCTGCGTAGGCGGCGAGCAGCGCCGTGATGCCTGTCGCGCCGTACGTGTCTCGCATGTAGCGCACCAGCGATTCACTTTCGGCGTAGGTCAGTTGGGCCTGAGCCGGGTCGGCGGGGAGGGGGCCGCACAGGCTGCTCAGGGGCAGCAATGTTCCGGTCTGGCGCGCGGCGTCGAGCGCGGCGGAGAAGCCGGGATCGGGTTCAGCCTGATTCATCACCGCCAGACCTTCGTTCAACCACGTCGGGACCTGCGCGAACCGGTCACGGGTTGCCTGATAAATCAGGATGTGCGTCAACTCGTGGGGGATCTCGCGCCCGAGGTTGACGGCCGCGCCCACGTCGTCGGCGACGGCGACGACGGCCAGCCCGAGCGGCGGATCGGCGTACCCGTCGGCCCAGATCCGCCCGACCGGCGCGAGCGCGGCCCGCGCCGCTTCCGTGTCGGCGTAAATGTAGACGTTCGCCTGCTCCGGCAGCGGCGCTTGAATGTCGCGGTTCGCCTGCGTGAGCGCATTCGCGGCCACGTCCAGCGCCGCCTGCCCAAACGCGGTGTCGCCCTTGTGCCAGTGGACGGTCATGATGCCGCTCGTGAGCGTGCGCCAGTCGAAGCGATTGTCCTCGTAAGGGAACGACTGCGCTTCGGTGATCAGACTCCCGCCCGCGCTGTCGCGGACTTCCCACCAGTATTCCACGGGCGCGAACGGCGGCAGGGGGCGCAGGTTGAGATTGAGCGCATACGTGGCCGTGATCTCCCGCCCGGGCGCGAGGCGCGCCTCGCCCACGAACGTGCGCGCGAAGCCGGGCGCGCGCACGAATACCGTCGCGCCGATGATGTCGGCCCCGCTGCTCCGCGCGGAGACTTCGAACGTCATCGTCTTTCCGAACTCGTATTCCGGCGGCGGCGCGGCCAGGACGGCCAGATTCTCCTGCGCCCAGGCTGTTCGGGGCCGGGCGATGCCGCGCACGTTGACCAAGACGAGGATCAGCAGCACGGCCGCACGAAATGCGGAATGGTTCCG
>Ga0209108_10001954_pt1 | contig 11933 bp, 9 predicted proteins | sample Rifsed10ft1_FD_184003 | JGI IMG/M metagenome (GOLD analysis project Ga0209108, IMG submission 184003) | Soil microbial communities from Rifle, Colorado, USA - sediment 10ft 1 (version 2) | ecosystem: Environmental > Terrestrial > Deep subsurface > Rock core/Sediment | place: Rifle, Colorado...
TCGACTTCCCGACCGAGATCGTGGTGTGTCCGACGGTGCGCGAGCCGGACGGGCTGGCGCTGTCGAGTCGCAACACTTACCTTGACGCAGACGAGCGCCGGGCTGCGACGGTGCTCTACCGGGCGCTCGAGGCGGGGCGCCGCGCGTATGCCGCGGGGGAACGCGATGCCGACCGCCTGCGCAAGATCCTGCAGAGCGTGCTGGCCGAGGAGCCGCGGGCCGAGGTCCAGTACGTCTCGGCCGCCGACCCGAACACCTTGCAGGAATTGCACGGCCCGGTGGAAAGCGCCTTGCTCTCCCTGGCCGTCTTCATCGGGAAAACGCGGCTGATCGATAACCTAGTGATCAGTGACCAGTGATCAGTGACCAGTAACTGATGACTGATGACTGATGACTGATAACTGATCACTTCCCCAGTGAGGTTCCTATGCTGCTCACCATCGACATCGGCAACACCAATATCACCCTCGGTCTGTATGAGGGGGAAGCGCGTCGGGCGGCCTGGCGGTTGGCGACCGAACATGAACGCATGCCGGACGAATACGGGCTTCAGCTTCTCGGCTTGCTAGAACACGCCGGGGTTGCGCCGGCGCAGCTGACGGGCGCCGTTATGGCGTCGGTCGTGCCGCCGCTGACATCGACGTTTCACCAAGCCTGCGTCAACTACCTGGCCGTCGACCCGCTGGCCGTCGACGCCGGAGTCAAGACCGGCGTCCGCATTCGCTACGAAGACCCGAAGGCGGTCGGCGCCGACCGCGTGGCCGACGCCGCGGCGGCCCGCCAGCTGTACGGGACGCCGGCGTGCGTCGTCGATTTCGGGACGGCGACGACGTTCGACGCCATCTCGGCCGAAGGCGATTACCTGGGCGGAGCCATCGCCCCCGGGATCGGGATCGCCGCCGAAGCGCTCTTCCATCGCACGGCCAAGCTGCCGCGCGTCGACCTGGCCCGGCCGCCGGCCGCCATCGGTCGCAACACCGTGCACGCCATCCAGAGTGGGATGCTCTTCGGCTACGCCGGTTTGGTCGAAGGGATGGTCGCCCGCTTCCGCCAGGAGCTCGGGCCGGGGACCAAGGTCATCGGGACCGGCGGGTTGGCGGAGCTGATCGCCGCCGAGACCGCCGTCATCGAGGTCGTGGCGCCGTGGCTGACGCTGGATGGACTGCGGATCATCTGGGACCTGAACCGGTAAGGTTGTTGCGCCGGGCCGTCCGGCCCGACTCGGCGAACCTCGTGAACAATCTGATAAGCTACAAGGCTGGTGCGCACTCTGCCTTCATCGCAACCAGTGGGGCAGCGGGCTCGCTTCGAGACGGTGACTCTTGAAGGAGGCCCTGCTCAGGTGCCTCTTCATCCGATGACTCTCACCCTGTTCCGTCAGCCTCCCGCGTCGATTGGACTGCCAGCCATGCCGGGGCGCCGATGAGGGTATCTCCCCTGGGACGCAACCGAAGCGTCGTGGCGACACGCCATCTGCTGCTGCTCCCGATGCTCGGTTTCGCCGCGCTGACCTTCCTGACGCAGGCCTCCCGAGTCCTGGATGTCCCCTTTCGGGACTACGCCCTGGCCGGCGGGATCGCTCTGGTCCTCGTCGTCGGGCTGTGGGTCTGGCTGTGGCGGGCCGAGCGCCAGGCGATCTCCACCCACGACGGTCGTCTCCTGGTGGGCTTGTTGGCGCTCGGCTTGCTCGGGGCCGTCTTGGCCTCGGTCTATCACCTTCCGGACTCGGACGACTACATGATGACTCCGGATGCCGTGCACTTCATCAGCTTCCCCGACGATCCGCTGACCAACGAGATCCACTACCTGGTTCCCGCCGGCTGGAAGATCAACAGCATCGTCACCGCCACCTCCTTTCCCTTCGAATACACGCAGGCGTTCGCCGCCTGGCTGCTGGGACTGCGCTTCCTCGATCTCTACTACGTCGTGACGGTTGCCGCGGCCGGATTCACGGTTCCGCTGGCCCTCTTTCTCTTGATTTCCCACTTCGCCGCCAGATCCAAAGAGGCCGTGCTGGCGACGCTGGTGGTGGTGGCCGTTGTCACCCTCCTGGGAGAACTCAAGTACAGCCCGGGAACCCTCTCTTTCACGCGGATGTTCCAGGGCAAGGTCGTGCTTCTGGCGTCCGGGCTGCCCTTCTTCATCGCTCTCTCGCTGGACTATCTTGGGCAGGGGTCGTTCCGACGCTGGTTCTATGTGGCGGCTTGCGCCACGGCGCTGTGCGGTCTGAGTTCGACGGCCTTCTTCACCGCCCCGATGACGGCCCTGGCCTTGGGGGCGGCCTTCACGGTGGCGTCGGGGATCACCCGAGTCGGCCTTGCCCGCATGGTGACCTATGGGTTGGGCCTCATCTATCCCGTGGTCTATGGACTTTACGCGACGGCCTCGGTGGCCAGCTTTCGCAACACGTCGAGCTTCCTCCTGCGCGAATGGCCCGACACGTTTTCCGGGCACCTGGCTCTGGTGTACGATGCCGCCCGGCCGGCGACTCCGCTGGTCGTCGGGGCGGCGCTCGTTCTGACGGCTCTGCTCCTGCGGGGTTTCCGGCGACGCCTGCTGCTGCTCTGGGTTGGATTTGTCGTCCTGCTGTTTCTCAATCCCTGGGTAGCGCCATGCTGGATCGAGAACGTAACCGGTCCGGCGATCTACTGGCGAGTGGTCCACCTGATCCCGCTGACGGCGCTGGTCGGGGCGGTGGTCGTGCGTTGGCTCGAGCTCCTGCCTGCCAAGCCGGCGGCGTTGCAGAACGCGATCGCGCTGGCGGTGGTTCTCGGCCTGGCCGGCCTGCATTTTGTCCCCGGCTCGACTTCGATCTACCGCCGGGGCGGGGAGCTTGGGTGGCCCGCCTATAATCTCCGGGGGAGCGCGCTCTCGGTTGCCCGGCGGGTCGCGGCGGAGGCACCCGAGGGACCGATGCTGGCGCCCCCGGATGTCGCCGGGATCATCGGGATGCTGGAGGGCGGCCACCCCCAGGTCCATCTGCGGGAGGAACCAATTCCGATGTGGCTTCCCTGGACCGAGTCGGAGCGACGCTTCGCCGCGACGCGTTTCGCCGAGGGGGATGCCGGCGCGCAGCAAGCCTTCGAGGCTGTCGTCGTGGGTCTTCCCGAACTGGAGGTCGTCGTCCTTCGGTCCTCCCTCCTCCCGAAGGTCTCGGACCTTCTCGAAGAACGCGGCTTCGCGCAGACCCTGGTCGAGGGGGAATATTCGATCCTGTGGAAATGAAGGGGAAGTCGCCATGGGCGCCGCGGCAGCCGGGGATGGCCGCCGGGACGCTGCCCCGGCCTGACCGAAGATGACTGACGAACTCACCGTCGTGATTCCGGTGCTGAACGAGGCCGGGGCGCTTCGGGCGCATCTGGGCAGCTGGCTCGATTGGTGCCGGGCCCACGCCGGCCGGCTGATCGTCGTGGATGACGGGTCGACCGACGAGACGCCCGAAATTCTCGCCGCGCACCCGCGCGACGAGCATCTGCGCGTATTCCGACATCGGCAGAATCGCGGCTATGGCAGCGCCATCAAGACCGGCATCCGCCATGCGGAATCCTCGTTTGTCGGAACCATGGACGCCGATGGGCAGCACGCCATCGCGGATCTGGGAAGGCTCATGGAACTTGCCATCGCCCAGCAGGCGGACCTCGTGATCGGGAGCCGACCCCGGCGCGGGTCGAGCGGCGTCTACCGAGACGCGGGGAAGGCGTTGATTCGCTGGATCGCCAAGGTCCTGTTTGGGGTCACGATCCAGGATCTGAATTCCGGAATGAAGGTCTACCGCACGCGCCTGGCCCAGGCCCTGCTGCCCTACAGCCCGAGCTCGATGGCCTTCTCCGACGTCATTACCCTGACCCACCTGAACCTCGGCTATCGGGTTCTCGAAGCCCCGATCGAGGTGATGGAACGCCGGTCGGGGAGGAGCACGATCAACACGATGACGGCGGTCGACACACTGATCGAGATCGTCAATGTCCTGATGTGGTTCAAGCCGCTCAAGTTCTTCGTCCCCTTGGCGGTGATCGCCGGCTTGGCCGGAGTCCTGTGGGCCATTCCCTTCCTGGTGATGGGGCGCGGCCTGAGCAGCATCTCGTTGCTGCTCCTTCTGGCCGCCATGATCATCGGTATGCTCGGACTCCTGGCCGAGCAGATGGCCTCCAGCCGGCGGGTGGATATGCCGGAGGTTGAGGCGCAGGAGATTCGGGGCGCGACGGACGAGGCCTCCGAGGTGCGGGCCGCCCCGGATGACGCGGCCCAAGAGGCAGGCTGAGGGCGGTCCCAGGCCCGATGCTTCGCCTCTCTCTGATCACCCCGACGCTCAACCAGGGACGGTTTCTCCGCCAGACGATCGAAAGCGTGCTCGGTCAACAGGGGCCCTTCGAGCTCGACTATCGAGTAATCGACGGGGGCAGCACCGATGACACGCGCGCCATCCTGAAGGCGTACCGCGGACGGCTGACGTATATCTCGCAGCCGGACCGCGGGCAGGTCGACGCCATCAACCAAGGCCTGGCCTTGAGCACGGGCGAGATCGTCGGTTGGCTGAATAGTGACGACCTCCTGTTCGCCGGCGCCCTGGAACGGGTCGTGGAAGCGTTCCGCGCGCGCCCCGAGGTGGAGTGGGTCCACGGTCGCTGCTCGATCATCGACGAGTCGGGTCGGGAGATCCAGCGCTGGATCTCGCGCTACAAGCACGCGCGCTGCCGTCGCCATTCGTGGGAGCGACTGCTGCTCGAGAACTACGTCAGCCAGCCGACGGCGTTCTGGCGGCGCCGCGTCTGGCCCGAGGTGGGCCCCCTGGATGACTCGGTGCCGTTGGCCTTCGACTACGACTTGTGGCTGCGCCTGGCCCGGCGGGGTGACCCGGTCTACATCGAAGCGCCGATAGCCGCGTTTCGCCGGCACGCTTTGAGCAAAAGCGGGCAAGCGTACGCCGAGATGTTTCGTCAGGAAGTCCGGGTCGCCCGCCGGCATGCGGCCGACCGACCCGGCCTGCTTCGGGCCAAGCGCTGGAGGATGGCCGCTTTCTCGGCGATCTACCGGGGCCTCGAGTTGGCGCGAGGCTGACTCCCGCATTCGTCTCAGCACTCGCAGGTCGGCCAGGCCCCGGCCTGACAGCGTATAATGCCCCGGATTGGCTGCGGGCCGAGTAGGCCCGTTTCTGGTTTCTCCGCCGGCTGATGCGTCGGAGGGGAAACGCGACGGAGGAGCGATGACCAGCCACAACAGGTCGGCGGCGGAGACTGATCGGACGGCAATCCCGCTGGCCGGGATGCTCCACCTGCTCGTGATCTACGTTATCTGGGGGAGCACCTATCTGGCGATACGCGTGGCGGTGCGGGAGGGATCCGGGTTTCCCCCGTTCACGATGGGGGCGCTGCGGACCTTGATCGGCGGCAGCATCCTGCTCGGGCTGGCGGCCTTGCGGCACCACCGCCTGCGCCCGACGTCGTCGGAGATCCGCGTCCTGGTGGCGTCGGGGGTGCTGTTGTGGGTCGGGGGCAACGGACTGGTCACCTGGGCCGAGACGCGGGCCGAGTCCGGCTACGCCGCTTTGATCATCGCCACGATCCCGATCTGGGTGGCGCTGATGGATGCCATCGTCGATCGTCGGACACCGCCCCCGCTGCTGGCCTTCTCCCTTCTGGTAGGCCTGGCCGGAATCGGCGTCTTGAGCGCGCCGCATCTGGTGGGAGGCGATGCGCGCGATCTCGCCGCGCTCGCCGCGCTGTTGCTGGCGCCGTTCTGTTGGGCGTTGGGCAGCGTCCTGCAACGCCGGCGTCCGGTGGGTGTGGCGCCTCAGGTCAGCGCCGCCTACCAGCAGTTGTTCGGGTCGGTTGGGTTCTTTACCGTCGCGCTACTCGTTCACGAGCCGCCTCCGGCACCTACGCCGGAGGCGACGCTGGCCTGGGTCTATCTGGTGATCATGGGTTCGGTCGTGGCGTTCTCGTCCTATGTCGCCGCCCTGCACCTGCTGCCGACCCGGATCGTGGCGACCTATGCCTACGTCAACCCGGTCATCGCCGTCCTGCTCGGGGCGGTCATCCTGAGCGAGGCGATCACGACCGCCACCATCGTCGGCATGGTCCTGGTCCTGCTCGGTGTGTCCGGAGTCTTCCGGGCGACGTACCGGCCGGCTCCGCCGGCGGCCGACGGCGAAGCGTCCCGGAGGGAGACCTAGCTTCCCGCGAGCTTCGAGCTCGCGGGAAGCTGGTTAGCGCAACCGATCCACGAAATACCGTGGATTGAGGGGCTCGCCGGTCGCCGAGGCGATGTGCGTCGACCAATCTTGGCGGCCGCCGGGCCGGAAGAATTTCTCCCGGAGCCAGTCCCCGGCGGCTTTGCGTCCGACGAATCCTCCGGCGTGGCCGACGATCCGGTCGACGAGTTGGGCTGAGACGAGGGTGCCGAGCTCGTAGTTCTGATAGTAGACCGGGACGAGCGCAACGTGATACTTGGCTGCCCAGTCGGGCGCCTGGCGTGCTTCCGGCCTGCGCAGACCCTGGTAGCGCTCGACCAGATCCCACCAGATCGCATCCAGGTCGGCCTCCGGGTCGGCGTACATCTGCCGCTCGAAGTTCGTCATGACCAGGCACCAGCGGGTGAAGATCAGGTCGCCCGCCCTGCGACGTTCGCGGCCAGCCTGTGCCGCCGCCTGCGCCCGGGCGGCGGGAACCCCCAGAATCGTCGTCAGCCACTCGCCATCGAGCGTCAGGGAACCCATCGTGAGGGCTATGGCTTCCGTCGACAGGATGTGCGCCGGGGCGCGCAGCAACCAGGGCAGCTGCGGGTCGAGATACTGCTCGTAGACGGCGTGCCCCAGCTCATGGTGGAGCGTCTCGTTCCAGCGGTGATTGCGCTCCAGGTTGTTCAGGGTGCGGATGTCGCCCTGCCGGTCGATGTGGGTCATGAAGGCAAGCTGGTTCTTGCCAGGGCGGGCGTACAGGTCGGAGCGGGCCAGGACGGGGCGCACTTCCATACCCAGCCCGTCGTAAGTCGCTGAGGCTACTTCCACCGGGTCTTTCTCGGCGAACAGGGAATCGAAGTCGAAAGCACCCATGGGCGGGGCCTTCTGGAAGAACCGATCGGCGTAATGCCACGGACGCAGCGCTTCGGTCTTGATCTTGAACAGCCGGCTGCGCTGCTCGCCGATCGCCTGGAGCAAGCTCTGGAATGGCTTACGCGATTCGACCTCCAGCTTCTCGAAGAGCGACAGCAACTGCGCCTCATCGATCTCGTTGAGGGTCAGCGAGCGCTGGAAATGATCGCGGAAGCCCTGGCGCCGGGCGGCCTCGTTGCGGACACGGGCGAGGTCGCGCACCTGGTCGGCCACTTCCCCGCCGACCTGCTTGCTGGCTTCCCACACCTGCCGCACCTCGTCGGAGTCGGCGCTCTTCGCCAGGATCTCGTCCATGGCGTTGTCGCTGAGCTCGGCTCCATCGACCCGCCCGCGGAAGTTGGTGTAACAGCCGCGGACTTCCGATTCGAGCGCGGTCAGGCGATCGATGGTGGCCTCATCCTGTTGATTCTGGGCGGCCGTCAGGTAGATCAAGCGGATCTGGCGGGCGAGCTCCGCGTCGGCGCCGGCCTGCTCGTTGTATCGCTTGGCGGCTTCGTAGCGGCCGACGTCGGACCAAGATCGCATGTAGGCGGCCTGGGCCTGCTGGGTGCGCGCCAACGCCTCCGGCGTCCCTTGGACGGCGGCTTCCCATTCGCTCAGCAAGTAATCCTTCTCCAGGGGTCGGACCCGTTCCGTCGTTTCATCGACGAAGCGCTGTTGTTCGGTGCTCATCTCGACTCCGTGGGGAAACGCGCCGGAGTATATCATCCGCCTCAACCGGACTCGCGCCGCCAAGGATTCGTTCCTTCCCCCATTGGATCTCTGGCAAGGCGTCTGGGAGGCCCTCCCTCCCCCTCGGCCAAGACCGAAGGGAAGCGACGCATCTTTGCGGCCGAGGGGGAGGGTAGGGTGGGGGTGCGATAGAGCGCGGGGGGCCCACAGGATAGAATCCAAGGCATGACACTGCAACTCTCCGACCTCGACCGCGCCCTGCTGGGCGGCGATCGCGGCCCAGCCGCCGCGCTGGCGATGCGCATCATCCTGCGCATGGCCGAGGTCTTCGAGGCGGGTTCGCTGCTCGATATCACCCAGGCCCACATCGACTCCACGATCTACATCGGAGAGGCGAACCTCGAGTTCGCCGAGCGGTTGGCCCAGGGCGGAGCGCGCGTCGCCGTCCCGACGACGCTCAATGTCAGCGGCCTGGACGAACACGGCTGGCAGGCCTGGGCCGTTCCGCCCGACTGGGCGGAGAAGGCCCGCCGTCAAATGGTCGCCTACCAGGAGATGGGCTGCATTCCCACCTGGACCTGCGCCCCGTATCAGACGGAGCATGCCCCACGCTTCGGCCAGCAGATTGCCTGGGGTGAATCCAACGCCATCGTCTACGCCAACTCGGTGCTCGGTGCCCGCACCGAGCGCTACCCGGACCTGCTCGACATCTGCGCCGCCATCACTGGTCGCGTCCCGGCCTTCGGCCTGCACCTGGACGAGAACCGGCGGGGCGAGGTGCTGTTGCGGCTGACCGGGATTCCCCCTGCCCTTCAACACGATTCTTCCTTCTACCCTGTGCTCGGGTACTTGCTCGGCAAGTTGGCCGGGGACCGGGTTCCCGTCCTCGAGGGTCTGGAGGCGGACCCCGACGAGGATCAACTCAAGGCGCTGGGCGCGGCGGCGGCTTCCTCGGGAAACGTCGGGTTGTTCCACATTGTCGGGGTCACGCCGGAGGCGCCGACTCTGGAAGCCGCCACCGGTGGCCGCCAGGTGCAGGCCGTCGCCGTCGATCTCGCGGCCTTGCGCTCGGCGCGCGCCGAGTTGACAACGGGCCGCGGCGACGGGCTCGACATGGTCGTCCTCGGCAGCCCGCACTTCTCGTTGGCCGAGTTCCGCCGGCTGGCGCCCCTGCTGCACGGACGGCGCCATCCCGACGTACGATTCCTCGTGACGACGAGTCGGGCCGTGGCTCACATGGCGAAGAAGGCCGGGCTGCTCGATCCGCTCGACTCGTTCGGCGGCCAGGTCACCGTCGACACGTGCATCCTGGCTTCGCCGATGCTGCCGGCCGAGGTCCGCCGGCTGATGACCAACTCCGGAAAGTACGCCTACTACGCGCCCGGCCTGCTTGGGGCGCAGGTCGTCTTCGGTGGGCTGGAAGATTGTGTGAACTCGGCCCGGGCGGGCCGAGTTCTTCGGGATGACGCGCTTTGGGAACGCTGATACGGGGGAAGCCCCTGGTACCCGGTCAGGCCTCCGGCACGGCGCTGGTGAGCCGTGAACCGCTCAGTTTCTGGGGCGGCTACGACCATCGCACCGGAGAGATCATCGACCGACGACATCCGCTGGCCGGCCAGTGCGCCGCCGGCCGGGTGCTCGTCCTACCGTATGCGCGCGGCTCGAGCACGACCACTGCTGTGTTGCTCGAGGCGCTGCGGGCGGGAACGGCCCCGGCGGCGATCCTGACCACCGGTGCCGAGACGTTCTTCGCTCTGGCGGCGATCGTGGCCGAGGAAATGTACCAGCGATCGTTCCCGGTGGTCATCGTCCTCGAGACGGATGCGGTTGCGCTGCAAACGGGGATGCACCTGAGGATCGACCTGGACGGTACAATAAAGATGGAACCCGGCCTGCCAGCCTGAGGGGCGGGCCGCGCCAGCGGGATCGAGTGTCTGGCCGCCGAGATTGAGAGAGACCATGGGCAGCGTGTCGACCATCCCCGTCCTCGCCAACCGCCGCATTCTGCTCGGCGTGACCGGGTCGATCGCCGCGTACAAGGCGGCCGACCTGGCCTCCCAGCTCACCCAAGCGGGAGCGCTGGTGGACGCCGTGCTCAGCGAAGCGGCGCAGCGCTTCGTCTCGCCCTTGACGCTGGCCTCGGTTACCGGTCGCCGGGCCTACACCGACGCCGATCTGTGGGGCGCGGATTCTCACATATTGCATGTCGATCTCGGCAGCGGGGCGGATGTCGTGCTGGTGGCGCCGGCCACAGCTCATACGCTGGCCAAGCTGGCCGCCGGCCATGCCGACACGCTGCTGTGCTTGGCGGCCCTGGCGGCGCGCGGCCCGCTGCTCCTGGCACCAGCGATGGACGCCGGGATGTTCGAGCACCCGGCGACCCAGGCCAATCTGGATATCCTGCGCGGCCGCGGCGCGATCGTCCTCGGGCCGGCGGAGGGGCGCATGGCCTCCGGGCTCGCCGGTCTCGGCCGCCTGCTCGAGCCGGAAGAGATCGTCGGTCATCTGCGGCTGATCTTGGGCCGGGCCGGACCGCTGGCCGGGAGGTCGGTGACCGTGACAGCCGGCGGGACGCATGAACCGATCGATCCGGTGCGCGTCGTCGCCAATCGCTCATCCGGGCGACAGGGCTTCGCCCTGGCCCAGGCCGCCCTCGATCGCGGCGCATCCGTTACGCTGATCAGCGGGCCGTCGACCCTGGCGACCCCGGTCGGCGCCGAGCGAATCGATGTCACCACCGCCGCCGAGATGCAGCAGGCGGTGCTGTCGCGGCTGGAGGCGGCGGACGTCCTGCTGATGGCGGCGGCCGTAGCCGATTTCCGCGCCGATCCATCGGTGCAGAAGATCAAGCGGGCCAAAGGGGAGCTGAATCTCACCCTTCGGCCGACGGAAGACATCCTGGCCCTGGTGTCGCAGCGGCGCAAGAAGGGCTCGCGCCCGAGGGTCGTCGTCGGGTTCGCCGCCGAGAGCCAGGACCTCGTCGCCAACGCCCGCCTCAAGGCGCGCGACAAAGGCCTCGACCTGATCGTCGCCAACGACATCCTGGCGGCCGACGCCGGCTTCGCCGTCGAGACCAATCGCGTTACCCTGATCGACTCATCCGGAAGTGTTCAGGAACTCCCCTTGTTGACCAAGGCCGAGGTGGCCGAGGTCGTGTTGGAGCGCGTCGGGACCCTGCTCTGAGGGTGGCACTGGGTTGCCGCGCCTCGGGGATTCCCACCTGCACTTGGCAGCTGCGCTGCCAGCGCAGGTGCAAGTGTCTCTCGCCCTTCGACGGAGCCTGCCCTGAGCGAAGCCGAAGGGCTCAAGGCTCGCTCGGAATGACATTCGGAATATGATCATCGGTGATGTCATTCCGAGCCCCGTCTTGGCGGGGCGAGGAATCTCCGAGGCGCGGGATTGAAGGCGTCCCCGCTGACCGGCCGACTTCTTCTGGGCACCCAGGGCTTCGCCTTCGACGACTGGGTCGGGCCTTTCTATCCGCCGGGGACGGCGAAGGCCGACTACCTGGCGCGCTACGCCGACCATTTCCACACGGTCGAGATCGATTCCACATTTTACGGGACGCCGCGGCCGGCGGTCGTGCGCGGCTGGTACGACCGGACACCGGCCGACTTTGTTTTCGCCGCCAAGTTCCCGCGGACGATCACCCACGACAAACAGCTGGCGGAGGCCGAGGGCGAGGGGGCCGAGTTCGTAACCGTGATGCAGGGCCTGGGGGAGAAACTGGCCGTGCTCACGCTGCAGTTCGCCTTCGATTTCGAGCCGGCGCAGCAGGCGCGGCTGGAGCGCTTCCTCGAAGGGCTGCCGTCCGGGCCGCGCTACGCCGTCGAAGTGCGCCACCGCGGCTGGCTGACAGCCGCCTTCGGCCAAATGCTTCGCGCCCGCGGCGTGGCCCTGGTGCTGCAGGATCTGTACACCATGCCCCGCATGGACTGGTTGACGGCGCCCTTCACCGTCATACGCTGGCTTGGGCGACGGTCCGATATCGAGCGGTTCGACCGACTGCAGATCGATCGGACGAGGGAACTGGCGACGTGGGCCAGCCGTGTGCGTCGGTTCCTCGACGCCGGGGTCGATGTCTACGGCTACTTCAACAATCATTTCGCCGGCCACAGCCCGGGCAGCGCGCGGCAGTTCGAGGGATTGA
>Ga0209108_10001955_pt1 | contig 11932 bp, 12 predicted proteins | sample Rifsed10ft1_FD_184003 | JGI IMG/M metagenome (GOLD analysis project Ga0209108, IMG submission 184003) | Soil microbial communities from Rifle, Colorado, USA - sediment 10ft 1 (version 2) | ecosystem: Environmental > Terrestrial > Deep subsurface > Rock core/Sediment | place: Rifle, Colorado...
ACACAGCGCATCGCGGCCGTCTCGCTCGGCGTCCAGGCGTGAAGCCTGCACGCCGAGCGAGCCGACCCCGCTGCTTGGTGCAGGCCCTCCCCGCCACGCACGCCTAACCCACATCAGGCCTCTAGCTCTTCCCGTCGCGGCAGGGACATCCATCTCTCCATCGTCACCCTTTCGGAGATGATGGTCACTCGTTCGGAGGACCCACCGCCCCCGTTGGTCTAGTGGGAACCCACCCTTCGGCCGGTGTCGGAAGCGCCGTCCGATCCGACCGTGAGAGTTACCCGATGACAATCACGGGCACATGTCAACCAGGGGCGCTGCGGCGTCCCGCTCGACGGACGGAGGTCCCTCGATCATGAGCGACATCCTTCTTCGCGCGGCGGTCGGCGTTCAGAGCGCCATTTACCGCCTTCGCAACCGCGAGGACGGGCAGACGATGACCGAGTACGCGATCATCATCGCCGCGGTCGCCGTTCTCCTGATCGTCGCCCTGCTGTTCCTGAGCGGTCGCATCGGCGATCTGTTCAGCGACACCGGCAGCAGCATCGACGACCCGATCAACAACTAGGGCTCGACCAGAGCCAGTTGTTGCGGGTAAGCGCCGGCCCGGAACCCCCTCGTCCGGGCCGGCGCTTTCTCACAACGACCGGTCGGGCTCGGTTCTCTTGGGAGCCGATGGTCTGGTTCGAACAGGCCAGTCGGCCAGGGACGGTGTCGTCATCCGACCACACAGTGAGAGTGCCTCGTGACTACGGGGTGCAATTCAACCAGGGGCGCTGTGGCGTCCCGCACGACGGACGGAGGTCCCTCGAGATGAGCGACATCCTGCTTCGCGCGGCAGTCCGGGCGCAGAGCGCCATTACGGACATCCGGCACCGCGAGGATGGTCAGACGATGACCGAGTACGCAATCATCATCGCCGCAGTCGCCGTCCTGTTGATCGTCGCACTGCTCTTCCTGAGCGGTCGAATCGGCGATCTGTTCAGCGACACCGGCAGCAGCATCACCAGCTAGCCGATAGCTCCAGTGCGAAAGCGCCGGCCCGGAACCCCCTCGTCCGGGCCGGCGCTTTCTTTGGTCCGAGGGCGCGCGGGAGGGGTCCGTCCGGTCGTTCCCGTCCGAGCCACTCTCCACACTTTCCCTACTCCTAGAGCGAGGGAGGAGGGTGAATGGTGGGCGAGCGCACAGACACGCGGGAGCGGGGACAGGCGATGGTGGAGTTCGTCCTCGTCGCTCCCCTCCTCTTCCTGGTCGTCGGCGGCATCATCCAGTTCGCGCTCGCTCTCAACTACTGGCTCGACATGCAGCGCCTCGCGAACCAGGGGGCGAGATGGGCCGTCGTCTCGCAGTATCCGCTGCCCGACGGCTCGATGTGTAGCGGCGCCTCGCCCTGCACTCCCACGCTGCAGGTCGCGCTCGCCGAGCAGGCCCAATCGGACGGCCTTAGCCCGACTGTCTCGATCTGCTTCCCTGGAATCGAACCCCCAGGGCTCGGCGTCCGCGGCACGCCGGTCCGAGTTCGCCTCGAGTCCCCGTTCACGTTCGTACCCATTCTCGGGATCGGGACGGTGACGCTCGGTGCCGACGCTGAGATGAGGATCGAGCAGAAGCCGCTCGTCTACAAGCCCGATGAGGAGTGTGAGCCGCCTGTCGGAAGCTGAGGCCCGTCCGAAGAGCCGGGCACGATGGTGCTGCGCCCCGGGCGGTGGCGAGCGACAGCCTCATGTAATGCCGCAATCGTGCCGAAATAGGAGCTAAGCGCCCAAGCGAGGAGAGAGCCCCGTGTCCAACACGATGTCCACCAGAGTTTCCGGTCGCATGTCGTCCCGCGGCTGGGCGATCGCGCTCGGAATCGGTGCGATCGTCCTCGCCGCCGTCCTGCTCGTCGTCTACCTCGACCGCTACCGCGCGCGGGTCGGCGGCGCGAATACCCCCACGCCCGTCCTCGTCGCGAAGCAGGTCATCAAGAAGGGGACGCCGGGCTCGATCATCACGGGCCAGGTCATGTACGAGGCAACGCAGCTCGCGAAGAAAGAGGTGGAGGTCGGCGCGATCGACGACCCACAGCTCCTTACCGGTCGTGTGGCAGCGACGAACATCTTCCCCGGCCAGCAGCTGACGACCGCGGACTTCGTCGCGGGGGGAACGGACTCGTCGGTCGTGTCGCAGATCGTCGGGACCCAGCGCGCCCTGTCGATCGCCATCGACAACGTGCACGGGAGCCTCTCTCAGGTCCAGGCAGGCGACTTCGTCGACATCTACACGGCAGTCACCGGAGAGGTGTGCCTCTTCCGCCCGAACGTCAAGGTGCTCACGATCCCCACCACGACGGGGCCGAGTGGGACCGGGAACCTCGTGCTCCAGGTCGACACGAAGGACGCGGCGGACTTCGCCTGGGCGGCGGACAACACGCAGTTCACCTTCGTGCTCCGACCCGTCGCAGGCGCAAAGCCGACCGCCCCGCGCTGCTCAGATCTCGGATCGCTCACACAGGCTGGCAGGTAGCGGCTCCGGCCATGGCGAGCCGTCCGGTCAAAGCTCTCCTCGCAGTCGAGCCCGGCGTAGACGCCGAGCAGGTCCAGGCGTCGCTGCCCGCAGATGCCGACTTCAACGTGGTCGGCATGGTCTCGGGCGCGGACGAGGCCCTGCACTGGCTGCGCGACACCCCCGCGGACATGCTGCTCGTCGCGTGCGCCGGGTACTCCGACAGGGCCCTGTTGCTGCTCGAGGCCGTGTCCAGGCAGAACCCGGAGCTCTCGATCGTCGTGCTCGGGCACGGATCGCCGAACGGCTTCCTGCGCCGTGCCTTCGAAGCCGGAGCCGACGACATCATCATGCTGCCGGCGACCCGCGACCAGGTCCGCTTCGAGGTTCACAAGCTGCTCGCGCGAAAGCAGGGAGCGGAGACTCCTGCGGCGCCCGAGAACTCGCACCTCGTCTGCATCCTCGGGCCGAAGGGCGGAACGGGCAAGACGCTGACCGCCACGAACCTCGCCGTGGCGTTCGCCCAGCGCGGGCAGCAGGTCGCCCTCATCGACCTCGACCTCCAGTTCGGGGACGTCGCCCTCTGTCTCGGCCTGCCGCCGGAGAGGACGGTCTACGACCTGGCCCAGTCCCCCGGCGCGCTCGACTTCGAGAAGCTCGACGCGTTCCTCGCGACCCATACCGCGGGCGTGCGGACGCTCATCGCCCCGCGCCGCCCGGATCAGGCGAGCGCCGTCGGCGCCGAGCTCCTGCGCGAGGTGTACTCGATCCTCCGGAACCGGTTCGACTGGGTCGTCGTGGACACGCCCCCCGGCTTCACGGCCGAGGTGATCACCTCGATCGACAGCTCGACCGAGGTCGTCATGGTGGGCATGCTCGACTCCCTCTCGCTCAAGAACACGAAGCTCGGGCTCGAGACGCTCGAGCTCATGAAGTACGACCCCGATCGCATCTACCTGCTCCTGAACCGCGCTCACAGCCGCGTCGGCATCAGCCAGTCCGACGTCGAGGCCGTCCTCGGACGAACGCCCGACGTGTTCATCCCTTCGGACCGCGAGATTCCGCGCACCGTCAACGAGGGCATCCCGATCGTCATCGCGCGGCCCCAGTCCGAGCCGGCCGAGGCGTTCAGGCGCCTCGCCGACCTCCTCGGCGGGCCCACGGTCGAGGAGCCCGTCCTCGCTGAGGTGGCGAACGGCGGGTCGCGGCGACGGATCTTCGGACGGAAGGCCTAGGACATGGAACTCCACGAGCGACTCTCGAGCGGGCACGGGCCCTCGTCACAGGAGGCCGAACCCTTCGCCGAGCTGAAGAACCGCGTCCACATGGCGGTCATCTCAGAGCTCGGCCCGCAGCTCTTCAACATCGCGCTCGACCCGGGCGAGCTCCGCGACCGGGTCACGTCCGACATCCGCCGGCACCTGAACGACGAGCCGGGGCTGGCGCGCGAGGACCGCGAGCGGCTGACCGCCGAGATCCTCGACGACATCCTCGGCTACGGGCCGCTCGAGCGCCTGATCGCAGACGACTCGATCACGGAGATCATGTGCAACGGCCCCGACGACGTCTGGATCGAGCGCGGCGGGAAGCTCTACGAGACGACCGTCCGCTTCACGGACGAGTCCCACCTGCGCCGGATCATCAACAAGATCGTCTCGCAGGTCGGGCGCCGCATCGACGAGGCGTCGCCGATGGTGGACGCGCGCCTGCCGGACGGCAGCCGCGTCAACGCGATCATCCCCCCGCTCTCGCTCTCTGGACCGCTCCTGACGATCCGGAAGTTCAGCCGCCGGAGGCTGTCGCTCGAGGAGATGATCAACATCGGGTCGCTCTCCGAGGAGTCCGTGGACTTCCTGTCCAGGTGCATCGAGGCCCAGCTGAACATGCTCATCTCGGGCGGCACGGGCTCGGGGAAGACGACGCTGCTGAACGCAATGTCAGCGGCGATCCCGAACAGCGAGCGCATCGTCACGATCGAGGACGCGGCCGAGCTCCAGCTCGCGCAGCGCCACGTGCTCCGGCTCGAGGCGCGCCCGCCCAACATCGAAGGCGAGGGCTCGGTGCCGATCCGCGACCTCCTCCGGAACTCGCTCCGCATGCGTCCGGACCGGATCATCGTCGGCGAGGTCCGCGGCGCAGAGGCGCTGGACATGCTGCAGGCGATGAACACGGGCCACGACGGCTCGCTCTCGACGGTCCACGCGAACTCCCCGCGCGACGGTCTCCACCGCATCGAGACGATGGTGATGATGGCCGGCTTCGACCTGCCTCTCCGCGCGATCCGGCAGCACGTCTCCGCCGCGCTCGATCTCCTCGTGCACATCGAGCGGATGGAGGACGGGTCGCGCCGCGTCACCCAGGTCGTGGAGGTCTTGCGCATGGAGTCGGACGTGATCCAGCTCCAGGACATCTTCGAGTTCGAGATCCAGTCGGTCGCGCCGGATCGGACGATCGTCGGTCGGCTCCGGCCGACAGGTCTCCGGCCGGTGTTCCACGAGAAGTTCCGCAAGCGCGGCATCGAGCTCCCGCAGAGCATGTTCGGCGAGCGCGTGAGCACCCTCGACGACCGGCGAGGCGCGACAGCCTGATGTTCCCGGGTGTGGGTCGCACCAGCATCCTCCGCTCGAAGCTCGCGGTGGGTCCGGCGCTGCGAGTCGTCGCAGGAGTATTCGCCCTGTGGGTTCTCGCCGGCGCGGCTCTCGCCGTACCCGTCGCTGCGCTCGGCCAGAGCGGCGGGCTCACGCTCAAGGAGGCGCCCGACTCGAGCTTCCCGGACAAGAAGTTCCTCCTGGGGCTGCCCGAGCGGCGCGCGCTGACCGCGAACCAGGTGACCCTGACGGAGAACGGCGCGCCCGTCTCCGACTTCACGATCGAGGCGCCGGGCTCGACGAGCGGCGCCGTGCTGCTGATCGATGCCTCGAACAGCATGCGCGGAGCCCCGATCGCAGGCGCTATGGCGGCCGCGCGCGCGTTCGTCGCGCAGCGCAATCCCAAGCTGCCCGTCGCGGTGATCGTCTTCGGGCCGAGCGACACGGTGCTCGTGGACTTCACGACCTCACAGGAGGAGCTCGTCGCGAAGCTCAACCAGAGCCCCGCGCTTGCCGAGGGCACCCACATCTACGACGCCCTCGTCCGCGCGGCGGGCCTGGCGGAGGACGCAGGACTCCAGCGCGCGACGGTCGTCCTCCTCTCGGACGGCACGGACGTGGGCTCGAGCGCCGCCCGGGCTGACGCGATCGAGGCGCTCGAGGACGCCAACGTCCGTGTCTACTCGGTCGGGCTCAAGTCGAAGCAGTACGACCCGGAGGCGCTCCAGAGCCTCGCGCAGCGGACCGGAGGGACCTACTCGCAGAGCGCCTCTCCCGCCGCCCTCGGGCCGATCTTCTCGCAGATCAGCTCGCGGCTCTCGAGCGAATACACCTTGAGCTACAACTCGCTCCTCCCGCCCGAGGTCGAGGCGTCCGTGCGAGCCGCGGTCGCAGGCGCCGGCGCAGCGACGGCGACGTACACGACCCCGGCCCTGACGCTCGGCCCGCGAGGCTCGTTCGACCGCACGTGGATCGACTCGGTGATCCTCTCCCGGTTCCTCATGGCCTTCGTGGTCGTCTCGGTTCTCGCGCTGCTCAGCTTCGCCGTCCTGACGGCCTTCGACGTCCGCTCTCGCTCGATCCGGCGGCGCATGGCCCAGTACGTCAAGGTTCCCACCGAGGAGGAGTCGAGCATCCGGCGCGCCGAGGTCGCCTCGATGCTCGCGAGCCGGGCCCAGAAGCAAGTGGCGGGTCAGCGCTGGTGGCAGTCCTTCGAGAAGGACGTCGAGCTCAGCGGCTATGCCTCGACGCCCGTGACGATCGCCGGGTGGACGCTGATCGGCGGCGTGCTCGCCTCGATCGTGGCCGCTCTCCTCTTCCAGTCCCTCTTCGGGCTGCTGGTCGGCCTCGCGGCACCTGTGGTCACGCAGATAGTGGTCAAGAGACGCGTGAGCAAGAAGCGCAAGGCCTTCGGCGAGCAGCTCCCCGACAACCTGGACGTCCTCGCCGGAGCCCTGCGTGCCGGGCACAGCCTCGTCGGAGCCATGAACGTCATGGTCGAAGGAGCTGACGAGCCGTCGAAGTCGGAGTTCCGGCGCATGCTCCAGGACGAGCAGCTCGGCGTGCCGATCGACCAGGCGCTCATGGTCACGTCCGGGCGGATGGAGAACCTCGACATCGAGCAGGTCGCGATCGTGACGCGACTTCAGCGCGAGGCCGGCGGGAACACGGCCGAGGTGATCGACCGCGTCGTCGAGAACATCCGCGGCCGGATGGAGATCCGCCGGCTGATCCAGGTCCTCACCGCCCAGGGCCGCCTGGCGCGGTGGGTGCTCACCGCGCTTCCGCTCGTCCTCGTCGGCTTCCTCATGGTGATCAACCCGGACTGGCTCGATCCCCTGACCGAGACGAACGTCGGCCGGGCATTCCTCGTCCTGTGGGCGCTGATGCTCATCGCCGGGTCGATCGTCATCAAGCGAATCGTCGAGATCGAGGTGTAACGAATGGGTCTGGAGCTCATCGCGATCGCAGGCATCCTCATGCTCGGCGCCGGGGTGATGATCCTCGTCGCCAACCTGCGCAAGGAGCGCAGCGCGACGGGGATGCTCGACCAGATCGGGACGTACGGCTACGTCGCGGAAGCGGCGCGCGGCGCGTCCGAGTCGCCCGGACGCCGGCCGCTCGACAGGCTCGCCGCCCGCCTCGGCGACATTGCAGCGCGCAGGCTCAGCCGCTTCAGCGAGTCCGAGCTCAGGCTGAAGCTGCTCTCCGCAGGCATGTACGGAACGACGCCGCGGAAGCTCCTCGGCTACCAGGTCATCATCGGCATCTTCCTCGGCGTCGGCGCTCTCTGGCTCGTCCCGCTGGCCGGAGGGTCAGGGATTCTCACCGTCCTGCTCGGCGTCGGCTGCGGCGCGATCGGCTGGTTCGCGCCCATGTACTACGTGAATCGCCGACGGCGCCTCCGCTTCGAGGCGATGGACCGTCAGATGCCGGACATGATCGACCTGCTCGTCGTCACGATCGAAGCAGGCCTCGGAATCCTGGCGTCGATGCGCGTCGCCTCCGAGAGTCTCAACGACCCGCTGGGACAGGAGCTCCGGCTCACGCTCCAGGAGCAGCGCATGGGCCTCTCCGTGCACGAGGCGCTCGAGAGCCTGGGCCGGCGCGCCGATTGCTCGAACATGCGGATCTTCGTCCGCTCGTTGACGCAGGGCGAGCGGCTCGGCGTGTCGATCGGCACGACGATGCGGAACCTCGCGCTCGAGATGCGCAAGCGGCGGAGGGCGATGGTCGAGGAGATGGCGCAGAAGATCCCGATCAAGATGCTGTTCCCGCTCGCCTTCCTGATCTTCCCGGCGATGTTCATCGTCCTGCTCGTCCCGGCGTTCATCAAGATCTTCGCCGCCCTCTAGCGCATGGCCACGTTGACGCTCCGACGGGAGGACGGTCGGGTCGTATGCGAGCGCTGCATCGTGGCCGACCGGGCGCACCGCAGGATGCGGGGGCTGCTCGGACGGCGCGGGCTGAAGCCGGGCGAGGGCATGGTTCTCCGGCCCGCCTGGAACGTCCACACCGGGTTCATGCGCTTCCCCATCGACGTCGTGTTCCTCGACTCCGACCAGGTCGTCGTCCGCCTGGAGCGCGCGGTCGCGCCCTGGCGCACGGTCTCGTGCCGAGGGGCGCGCGAGGTCGTGGAGCTCTCCGCCGGGGAGTGCGAGCGGCGCGGCCTCGAGGTCGGCGACCGGGTGGCCTGGGCGTCGCGGACCGCGACCGAGATCCGAGCCGACCGCGGCAAGTCCCCCTGGGCCGACGACGCTCAGGAGGCGCGCGCGCACATCCTCGTCGCGAGCCGCGATCCGCGGTTCGTCAAGCTCGCCCGCTTCCTCCTCGAAGGACGCGACCTCGACGTCCAGGAGCTGACGACGCCGGAACGACTGCCGGAGGCCGTCGTCGAGCCGGAGATCGACCTCGTCGTCGTCGACGGCGGAGCCGCCGTCGCGGACGCCTTGAAGACGGCCAACGCCACACGTGTCCAGCGACCTGACGTGCCCATCGCGATCGTGGCGGACTCGGGCGGGCGCAGCCCGGCAGGACTCCGGGTCTTCGATCGCTGGAACGAGACCGAGGAGCTGCTGCTCGACATCGAGCGCTTGCTCGCCGAACGGCTCGCGCCGGCTCCGACGGGCACCGGCTGATGTCCGAGGCTCGCCCCGAGCTCGAACACGGCGTCGCGCTGCCGCTCGTGCGCTCGCTCCCGCGGGGCCGCATCAGGGAGCTCGAGCCGACCGAACGGCTCGAGCGGATTCACGCCTACTTCGTCGACGGTTGCGGGGAGGACGTCCGGCCGGCGCTCGAGAGCGTTCTCGCGCAGGCCCGCGGAGTGAGGGAAGGCTGTGGACACGGCGACGTCGGCGACGATCTCGCGTCCATGTGGTACGCGTCGGCTGCGGTGGTCGAGCTCGCGGCCGCCCTCGAGCTGGACGCCGCCGACATTCGCGGCGCAGCCGCCGCGGTGGCCGAGGCGTGCGCGCTTCCGCTTCCGGCGGCTCGCTACGTCCTCTTCAGCCAGACGGCCGGCAGCCCGAGGCTCCTCGAGCTTCCCCCGCTTCTGGCGCTCGAGATCCAGCTCGACCTCCTCCTCGGGCTCGACGTCCTGTCGGATGTCTCGGTGTGGCACCGCACGACCAGCGGAATCGAGTTCATGCTCGCCCTCGGAGGCTCCGGCGACCCGAGCAGGCGCATCCGGGCCGAGGCGAAAGCCGTGCTTCGCGGGCGCTCGCGGCTGACGGTTCTCGGCGGCTCGCAGCTGCGCTCGGCACGCGTCGATCGCTTCGGCGAGCCGTACGCGGCCATCGTCGGGCGCTGCGGTGCAGTCGAGCACGGAGTCGCTGACGCATTTCTCGCAGAAGCTGCGGCCTTCATGAGCCCGATCGTGGAGCGCGAGCATCTCCTCGAGCACTCGAGTGCTCGCGAGCGCACCCTCGTCGCGGCCTCGGAGCGGCGACTCATGCGGCTCGGCTTCGACCTGCACGACGGGCCGATCCAGGACGTCCTCGCACTCGCCGCGGACGTCCGGCTCCTCCAGGAGCAGGCGTATCCCTTCGTCCTGGCCGAGCATCGCGAGGTCGTCTACGGGCGCTTCGAGGATCTCACGGCCCGACTCGTGGACCTCGACCGCCATCTCAGGGAGATCGCGCACTCGCTCGAGACGAAGAGCGTCCTCAGCCGCCCGCTCGGCGAGATCCTCCACCGGGAGGTCGACAACTTCGCCGAGCGCACCGGGCTCGTCGCCTCACTCGAGATTCGAGGGGATCCCGACTCCCTCTCCTCCGCGCAGCGCATCACCGTCTTTCGTGCGATCCAGGAGGCGCTCGCAAACGTCCGCGAGCATTCGGGCGCGGCCTCGGTGGACGTGCGCGTCCGGGCCCGGCGCAGCGCGATCGAGGTTCAGATCACGGACGACGGGATGGGCTTCGAGGTCGAGCGGGCTCTTGCGAAGGCGGCGCAGCGCGGCCGCCTCGGACTCGTCGGCATCGCCGAGCGGGTGCGGCTGCTCGGCGGCACGTTCCACGTCGAAAGCGCTCCGGGCGGACCGACGAGCCTGAAGTTCACGCTCCCGCGCTGGGAGCCGCTGGGTGCCAATTAGCCCGCAGGACCGGAATCCGCTCGCGCGGATTCCGGTCCGCGAAAATCCCTGAAGACGGCCGCTTCGCGGCCTTGTCGCTGCTCTTTCACAGCAAAACGCCTGGAAGGGAACCGATGCTCGCGGGACTATGCAGCGAGCCGCCGCACGGGGCTGCGCCCGGGGTCGATCTCGAGCGTGAAGCCGCGATCCCACCGGACCGCCACGACGCCCTGATCGTCGACCGCCTCGACGACACCTCGATCGCCCGGCGACAGGCGTTCGTCGCCGCCCGGGTCGACGAGCTCGACCCGCATACCCACAGATACGCCCGCCTTGATCCTCGCCGCGAGCTGCCGCGCGCCGTTGGCGTCCATTTGCCTCGTTATCGGCTCCAACCGCGCTCTCCTCAAGCCTCGTTCGGAGGCTTCGCGAGCAGGAGTGTCCTCGAACCCGCCGAAGGTCGCGCTCCGGCGGGCTGTTCCCGAAACGACGGCTTAGGATCGGCCCGCCGGCTCAGTCCATACTGCATCGATGCCGAGTCCCCGCCGATCGCGCGGCGAGCAGACGGACGAGCCTGAAGACGAGGTCCAGTCCGATCTCGCCCGCCGGGTGCTCGCACACGCAGGCTCCCCCGAGGAGAAGCTCGAGCGGCTACTTGCCGAGCGCAGCCGCGAGCTCGAGGAGCAGGCTGCCCGGTTCGAGCAGGCCATGGAAGACCTCGAGCGGCGCGAGGAGCTTCTGCGCGACATGCGGGCTTCGGTCGACAGGATGCTTCGGCTCGGTGCGAACGACCTGACGGAGCGCGAGGCGGAGCTCCAGGAGCGAGACCGGGCAAGCATCGAGCGCGAGGAGCGGCTGGCCGCCGACGAGGCAGAGCTCAACCGCCGGCGCAGCGAGCTGGGCGCCGTCGAGCTGAAGCGGGAGGCAATCGAGCGGCGGGAGCGCGCGGTCGCGGTCCGTGAGCAGGAGCTCGCCGCCGCCGACGCCACTGCCGCCGCCGCCGAGGGAGCCGAGGAGCACGCGGAGCCGGATTCAGAGCCTGCGCCGGCAGGAGTGGTCTCGCTCCTCTTCGTCCCGGGGCCCGGGTACCGGCTCGTCGAGATCGAGCCTCGGCCGCTCACGGCAGGCGCCTCGATGGAGCTCGACGGTGCCCAGTACGTCGTGGCGCGTCTCGGACGGGCGCCGCTTCCCGCGGATACCCGGCGCTGCGCCTATCTCGAGCGCGGCGCTTCCGGCTCGTCAGAGTCCGGCGGCAGCTCGTAGACCGGAGGACGCCGGCGCGGCTTCTCGCGTGAGCCGATCACCTCGAGCCTTCGCTCGGCATGGGCGGCCAGGAACTGCGCGATGGCGATGTCGTCCTCGTTGAACCTGCGCAAGCGCATCTCGTAGAGCTCGACCAGGCCCCACGAGCGCCCGTGGACCCGCAGCGGAAGCATCAGCATCGCGTTCATCCCCAGCTCGCGCAGGATGAACGCCTCGGCGGAGTCCACCTCGTGCTCGAGGAAGGAGACGGTGCGCGGCTCACCCTGGCGAAGGGTCTCCTCCGTCAGCGGGAAGTCCGAGATCCGGTACGCGGCCTCCTGTCCGAGCGAGATCTCGCGCAGGGCGTGCTCGGTCGCGTCGACGAGGTAGTTCCCGACCACTCGCGACGCCGAGCAACCGGTGGCGCCGACGACGAACACGAGTGCCTTGCAGAGCCGGTTGAGGACGCCGTCGGCGGTGTCCTCGCCCTCGAGCGCGCGCACGGCGGTGAGAGCATCCGCGAGCACCGACCCATCGGCGTGGGGTCTCC
>Ga0209108_10001957_pt1 | contig 11930 bp, 10 predicted proteins | sample Rifsed10ft1_FD_184003 | JGI IMG/M metagenome (GOLD analysis project Ga0209108, IMG submission 184003) | Soil microbial communities from Rifle, Colorado, USA - sediment 10ft 1 (version 2) | ecosystem: Environmental > Terrestrial > Deep subsurface > Rock core/Sediment | place: Rifle, Colorado...
CTTGTTCAGCAAGTGAAACTTCCTTCAGAGGGATTTCACGCTGCTGGAAAATCTTACGCACGTTTTCGTGTAGGCAGGCGGTGAACAAATAGGTAAACGGGATAGCCTCGAGAATTTGGGCTTTAACCTGCTTGCGATCCAGTTTCGACGCTGCGCTGAAAATGGCGAATTCACCATGAGGACCGTGAACAGGAAAACTTACTCCACTGTTCAAGCTGAAATCACGCGCCTCGCCCATGAAGTCGCGAACGATCTTGTCGTCCCGCTCCAGCGGTGTGATTTGTTCCCAGGAGTATGGTGTCAGGTGGCTTACACAATGAGTTACTACAGGGTCAATCGTCATATACCCCTTGGCGAAATAGCGCGCACGCCATTCATCCTGATAATTCCCGATGAAGATGTAATAAGGCTTGATAGAAGGTGTGGGAATACGCGCGCCATACTGGAATTGATCGAAGTTGAATTGATCGCAAAGCGCGGAGCAGGCCGCATGAATCTCCTCGACGGTGCTAGCCTTCGACAGCGACTCGATCAACTCATGACAATTCGCGGGTGTCATCAGAATCCCTCCGTGGGAAACTTATTTATTTCCGCGTGTTACTTTATTGAGACAACACTCGACCACGAAACAACGAGTATTTAGAGAATATTTATCTTAAAAGATTGGATAACTGCCCTGTTGAGAGTACCCCCATGTCACAAATGGAGAAATATTACCGGCTAATATACGCATCCGTCCTGACAAGGCAAGGAGAAGAGAATTCACAACGCGCAAAGCAAGAACTCGCGTAATTTATAAGAATTTCGAGTTGAATACCCATACTGCCGCTAATCCAAGAAGGAAACAGGCCCCCGCAAATACCATCATCCATATCCGGTAGCGTCTGGTGATTTCTTTTTGCGTATAAGCAGAAAGGATATAAGGGCGGGATCCATCGCGGGTTGGGCCCAGGACATTAAGACCGTCGATGATGGTATGAACTTGTTCCTGGCGATTTTTCAGGGTTTCGCGACGCGCCTGCGCGCGGGCAAGCATCCATTCTTTTTCATCTATTTTCCCGTCTTTATTGAGATCGAAACGCTCCACCAGGGCCGGCTGGTTTCTTTTCCAATCGCCAAGCAACCCCCTCACATCCTCGTCCACCGTCGTGTTCCCGGTGAAACTGCTGACGTTTTTCAGCAATCCAAGGGCGTATAGACGATCGCCTGAGTTGATACGCTCCTCGGTAAAGCGATAATTACCCCCGGCATGGTGCGAAGCGACAAAGTTCGTGACAAACGCCGGCCGGGTGATCCCGCTGAAGGAAGAATGAGAACGCCACTTATCCTTGTGTTTCGGCGTGACTACCGCACCCTCTGGATCGACTACGACACGCCCGGTCTCATCTTGCAACCAAAAAGTCTCGGTGCTTTCGCCTTTGTCGATGGTTTCCCAGCGACGATGGCGGCCGCGGCTGGTGGTGGTCGTGACCAGTTCCTCGATTTTATAGCGGAACCAAACACAGGGCAGGCCGGATAGCTTGGCGATAATCGGCGGTCCGTCCATGAGCTTGCCTTTACCTTCAAGTTCCACGTAACCCTGGGGCGCTGAGCGGATTTTAGCGGTTGGCGTATCCTCGATGAGACGGATATGGCTGGCATACCGCCAAGTGCGCCACGAGGTATAGACGCAGCCGGCGGCTAATACGACGACAGCGATGGCAACGGCGACCGGATCGCTATCCTTGATCGAGCTCGCCAGTTCTGCGAACCACTGGGCCAATGGACCGGGGGACGCCATGGCTAGGAAACCTCTGAAATATAAATTTTCACCACAGGGTACGCAGTTATCTCAAAAACATTTTGTCGATATTTTTTTTGTAGGGTGCGTCCCACGCACCATTAAGCTTAAACCTCGGCGTGGTGCGCAGGGCTTGCAGCCCGGGGTGCAACAAAACACGTTGCACCCGTTCGGCGGTGTGAATGTCCACTGAACATTCACGAAAACTCAGCCTCACCCTACGTTATTTTTGAGAAGGTTTTTAAGTATTGAACAATGCCTTGACGTTAACGTCCTTGATTTCGCTTTCCTTGAATTTAAGCAGCGGCCTCAACCCGAAGCGGAACAGCGTGGCGATCACGTTGTCCGGAAACGTTTCGATACGGATATTATTCGCGTTGACCGAATCGTTGTAGAACTCGCGGCGGTCGCTGATCTGCGCTTCGAGCTGGGAGATGCGATTTTGCAGATGTTGGAAGTTCTCATTGGCGCGCAATTCGGGGTAGTTCTCGGCCACGGCAAAGAGGTTCATCAACCCGGCCCGTAATTGGGTCTCGGCCGCTCCGACCGCAGCCACGTCACCGGCCGCGCGCGCCTGGCCGACGGCCGCGCGCGCCTGGGTCACCGCTTCCAGCACGCCACGCTCATGCTTCATGTATTGTTTGCAGGCCTCGACCAGCTTCGGCAACTCATCGTGTCGCTGCTTGAGCAACACGTCGATATTCGACCAGGCCTGGGCGACATTGTTCTTGAGACGCACGAAATTGTTGTACATGGTCACGGCATACAGAAACAGCGCGGCGAAAATGCCAAGAAAAACATAGGTGGCGATAGACATGGTTTCTCCTTTGTCAGCCTGACGACGGCCTCAGTAAAGGAGTATAGACCCGGCCGTGGAGCCGGCTAGGGAGACTCTCCCTCCAGCCCGATGGAGACTTCATTGATATCGCGGCCGCGAATATAAAAACCGCGCATTTCAGGCTCACCTTTTGTTTTCAGGGAGATGATGAGGTAAAGCGAGTCGGGATACTCATGTTGTTCGATGTCGGCCGGCGACGGCAGCGGCGGGGTGGCGGGGTGGGAATGGTAGATCGCGGCGAGTTCTTCGTCATTTTCTCGCATAAGACGCATGGCCGCGATCTGGCCTTGGGGATCGAGCATGAAGAATCGTTTTTTATCGCCGGCGGTATTGGCGACGGGATAGCATTTTTTGAATCCGTGGCGGTCACGCGAGATGAGACCGCAAATTTCCTCAGCAGGAGAATTTTGCGCCAGTTGCAGCAGCCGGTTGAAAATGGAACGTGGCATTCGCACGGAATTCATCTTATTTTGCAAACCGGGCAATCCGGATCCCTTTGCAGCCTCATTTCGCGCCATTCCATGGCGAGCGCATCGAACAAAAGCAGACGGCCCGAAAGCGTCTGGCCGATGCCAAGCAGGACCTTGATGGTTTCGACCGCTTGTATCGAACCGATGATCCCGGCCGCCGGGGCGAGTACCCCGAGCGTGGCGCATGGTTCATCGGCTCCCCCCGTGTCGGTGTACAGGCAGCGGTAGCAGGGACCCTTGGGTGAAAAAACGGCTACCTGTCCTTCAAACCGGACCACGGCGCCCGAGACCAGCGGTTTGCCGGCACGCACACAGGCCTCGTTGACGGCATAACGGCTGGCGAAGTTATCGGTCGTATCCACGACCACATCCGCCAGGCGTACCTGCTCATCGAGCATCGTGCCTTCAAGCCTGTGATTGTATGTGGTGACCCGGACATCGGGATTAAGGGCGGCAAGTCCCGCGACCGCCGACACCACCTTTTCCTGGCCCACGCGATCCGTGGCGTGAACGATCTGGCGCTGGAGATTGGTGAGATCGACGCGATCATGGTCAACCAGGACCAGATGCCCCACACCGCTGGCCGCGAGATACATGGCGACCGGTGAGCCGAGTCCCCCAAGGCCGATAATCAATACCCGAGAACCGAGCAATTTCTCCTGACCGCCGATATCAATCTGCGGCAGCATGATGTGGCGGCTGTAGCGCAGGAGTTGTTTGTCATTCATGGCGAAGCGTAATCATTCGCTTGCATGCGGATCATTTTCGACATTCCGTTATTCGATCGATACCGGACAGATCATGACGACAGGCGATATTGTAATAGCCGTGCCCGGTCAAAATGCCATTGACCGCCTTGGCCTGATCCCAGCCGTGTTCAACGATCAGCCATCCTCCGGTTTTAAGATGTGAGGATGCGCGTTCCGCAATGTGACGGATCGCGGTGAGACCGTCCGGTCCGCCGACAAGGGCCGGCGCCGGTTCGAATCGCAAGTCTCCCTGTGACAGATGCGGATCGCCGGCCGCCACGTAAGGCGGGTTGCTGACGATCAGGTCGAATTTCCGGCGAGCCAACGGGGCGAACCAGTCTCCTTCAAGGAACTCGATTCGGGACATGCCGAATTTCCGCGCGTTTGACCTGGCGACATCGAGTGCCGGACGGGAGAGATCGGACGCGGTCAACCGGCATCGAGGGCGTTCCTTCGACAACGCCAGCGCGATCGCGCCACAACCCGTGCCGAGGTCGGCGATGTTCCATTCGGCATCCAGGGGAATTCTTCGCAGCGCCTGTTCGACCAGCAATTCGGTTTCCGGGCGGGGAATCAACGTCGCCGGCGAGACATTGAGATTTAGCGACCAGAATTCCCTGACACCGGTGAGATAGGCGACCGGTTCGCCGCGTTGGCGGCGCGCCAGCAGGTTTTCCAGACCATGGCGTTCGTCGGCGGTCAAGGATATGTGAGGCCTCGCGATGAAATCGTTGCGCCCCCGACCGGTGACGTGCATGACCAGTGCCTCCGCATCGAGCCGAGGGGTCCGGCTTTCCGATTGGAGAGCGCGCGTCATATTCGCCAGTGTGGCGCCGATACTTACCGTGTCAGCTTCACGAGCAGCGTGCATCATGATCCGCCTCCCAAAGCTGACAGCTGGTTGGCCTGATCGGTGGCCCGCAACGCATCGATGAGTTCATCGAGTTTGCCGTCCATGGCCTGATCGAGTTTGTAAAGCGTCAGATTGATGCGGTGGTCGGTCAGTCGTCCCTGCGGGAAGTTGTAAGTGCGAATACGTTCCGATCGGTCACCGGTGCCGACCAGACTTTTTCGCGTGGCGGCCTCCGCCTCGCTCTGTTTCCGCCGTTCGGCTTCGAGCAGACGCGCGGAAAGGATTGACATCGCGCGGGCGCGGTTCTTGTGTTGCGAACGCTCGTCCTGGCACTCGACCACGATGCCGGTAGGCAGGTGCGTGACGCGAATGGCGGAGTCGGTTTTGTTCACGTGCTGGCCGCCGGCGCCCGAAGCGCGAAACGTGTCGATTTTGAGGTCCGCCGGGTTGATATCGATGGCGTCGATCTCGTCCGCTTCCGGTAACACCGCGACCGTGCAGGTCGAGGTGTGGATGCGCCCCTGGGCTTCGGTTTCGGGGACGCGCTGAACGCGATGCGCGCCGGATTCGAATTTAAGACGCGAATAAACATCCTGTCCCGATATGCGCGCGATGATTTCCTTGTAGCCGCCATGTTCTCCGGAGTTATGATTAACGACCTCGACATTCCATCCATGGGCATTGGCGTAATAGTTGTACATGCGGAAAAGATCGCCGGCGAAAATGGCCGATTCATCGCCGCCGGCCGCGGCGCGAATTTCAAGAAATACATTGCGATTGTCGTTCGGATCTTTCGGCAACAACAGGGTTTGGATTTCCGCTTCGAGCTTTTCAATCAGATACCGCGCGTCGCTGATTTCCTCCTGGGCCAGCTCGCGAATGGACGGATCTTCGTCCGCGAGCATGGCGCGCGCGGATTCCAGCTGATCGCAGGCATGGCGATAGTCGGCATAGAGTTTGACCAGCGGGTTGATCTCGGCGTATTCCTGCGAAAGCTTGCGGAATTTATCCTGTTTGCCGATGACTTTGGGGTCGGCCAGTAAATGCTCGATCTCCTCAAAGCGCTGGGCAAGGCTGGTGAGCCTTGTTTCAATAGAAGGGTTCATGGTTATTCTTCGTTGAGGCCGAACAACCGACGAGCGGCATCGAGCAGCGCGCTGTTGCCGTCGACGTTCGCCTTGCGCAGCACATCGGTGGGGGCATGGGTAAACTTGTTCGTCAGCGCGCGCGCGAGTTGCTCAATCACTTTTCCCGGATCTTCGCCGCGGGCAAGGCGCCTGCGCGCGCGTTCCACTTCCGCCTCGCGCAAGGCATCGGCCGACTCGCGCAGGGCGCGTATGGTGGGCACCGCATCCAGCGATTTCACCCAGCGCATGAAATCCATTACCTGGGTGTCGATGATTTTTTCCGCTTCCGAAGCGGCCTTTTGACGGGATTCCATGTTTTCCTGAACCACGTCCTTGAGATCGTCGATGGAGTACAGGTAGACGTCGTCGAGTTCAGCCACCTCGGATTCGATGTCTCGTGGCACCGCGATATCCACCATGAATATCGGCCGATGCTTGCGTACCTTGAGCGCCCGCTCCACCGCGCCCTTGCCGAGAATGGGCAATTGGCTGGCCGTGGAGGAAATGACGATGTCGGCGTCCGCAAGCCGCGCCGGCATTTCCATGAGCGAAATGGCCTCGGCGCCGAACGGCCTGGCCACCAGTTGCGCGCGCTCGACAGTGCGATTGGCGACAATCATGTGGCCCGCACCCTGATCCCTGAAGTGGCGGGCGCAGAGTTCAATCATGTCTCCCGCGCCGATCATCAGGACGGTTTGTTCCGATAGTTTGTTGAAGATCTGCTTGGCGAGACGCACGGCGGCGGACGCCACGGAGACGGCGCTGGCGCCGATGGCCGTGTCGGTTCGCACCTGCTTGGCCACGGAGAAAGTCTGCTGAAAGAGATGGTTCAGAATTTTTCCCGTTACACCGGCCTTGTGGGCCGTGGTGAAAGCCTCTTTCATCTGTCCAAGAATTTGTGTTTCACCCAGGATCATCGAGTCGAGTCCGGCCGCCACCCGGAAGACATGCCTGACGGCGGCCTGGTCAGGGTGGCGATACAGGTAGGGGTGAACATCGAATTGGTTCAGGCGGTGATAGTGGCAAAACCATTCAATGACGCGCTCATCGTGGACCGGTTCGAGCCCGCAATAGAGCTCGGTGCGATTGCACGTCGATACGATCGCCGCCTCGCTGGCCCCGCCTTTCCCGGTGATCTCGCGCAGCGCGTAGACGAGCTTGTCGGAATCGAAAGCCGCTTTTTCGCGGATATCGACCGGCGCTGTGTGATGATTAATACCGAAGGCAAGCAGGTGCATGCAGAAAACCGGGAAATCGCCGCTGGAGCCCGCGATTTTGACCCATCAGGGTACGCTGTCAAGCTGGGGGCGTGGCGAGGATTTCAAAAAGTTAAAGACCAGTAATGTTACGCCGAGTTCAATGATAATTAATATGATGCCGAGCGCGAACAATATCCAGTCATTCATCGACCACCACTGTATCATTTGGATGGTTAATGCCCAATTCGCAGCGGCCAACAGGAAAATCAAGGGTAGCAGTACGGTCGCGACCGGCCGCTCCAGCTGGCGCAGTGACAGCGTAAGCAGCACGAATCCGAAGACGGCGAAGATCAGGTCGGTCGCACCGAAGATCGGCCATAGCAGCAATCCTCCCAGACCATGCCCGTCGTGCAGGGTCAATGCCGCGGACAGGAAGGCGGCCAATCCGATCAGTAATTTTTCTTTTCCCGGCATGACGGAGGGATAGCGTTCCGCGAGGCCGGCGAGCAGTTGTTTTTGAACACGCAAACCGGCTTCAAGCGTGGCCACGAGAAGTCCGAGGACAACCACGGCCGCGAGCGTTCTTGCCGTAGCCGGATCCAGCCCGAGGATGGCAGCAAACCGGGCAAATCCGTTGACGTAAATCACCGCGGCCTGGTGCAAATCCTTGAATGCATCCCATGACGCATACCGCTGGGTCCAGTCCTGCTCACTGGGGAAACCGGTACCGCCGATGAGAATGGCGCTGAGCGCCAGCAGACCCAGCGCCAAAGCGCCGCCATAGCCGACGTAGCGGGCATCGGATTCCCGCCTGATCTGGCGCGCCGTTATTCCATTGGCAATCAAAAGATGAAAACCCGCCACGGCGCCGGTGGTCAGGGTGATGAACAGCCAGGGTATCGTTTGCGGGATACTTGGATCCTTGTGGAATTCCGGAGCGACAAGGTTCGGGTGATCGATTACCACGGCGGTGTAAAAAATAAGCAGTGTGGTGCCGAGCAGCAGCGCGGTGAGAAATCCGCGTGGGCGGATCAGTTTCCACATCGGCAGGCGCGTGGCGTGATATCCATAAGTAAACAGGATGGCAACCCAGACCACGGTCGCATCGAGCGCAATAGTGTAGTCGCTGGATTCCAAATGCAATGCACCGGTCAAACTCAGTGGAAATTTACCCAACAACCACACGGCCATCAGGCTCAGGGTCAGTGCAATCAACGATGCAGCGACGACCTCATGCGTTTCCCTCCCGCGCAGATAGTTTCCGAGGAATAGGGCGATTGTCAGGATGCCCCAGAACGGCAAGACAGCCGAGGGGAATACGGAGAACAATTGCGCGGCGATGGTGGCGCAGGCGGCATTCATCAGCAGCAACAGAAGCAATGCAATCAGCGTGAATGGCCCGTATGCCGAGGGACCCAGAACGCGCGCGGCGATTTCCGCCGGATCGAGCCCGGGATAGCGCAGCGATAACCAAATCGCTCCAAGACCGTAGGTTCCGGCCGCCGTGACGGTGGCAACCACGGCCCAGAGAAAGGCGGGAATCCAACCCCATATTACCGAGATGACGCTGCCCGTGATGGCGGCGCCCGCGGCGAGCGCGGCCAGATGATGACCGAAAATCAGATGTCGGTTAGGCGCGGTACCTTGCTCCGAATCGAAGCGGCCGGTTGCCGGTGTACTATAATGATCCCCGAGACGAAAGATGCCCGTACCCAGCAACTTGGAATAAAAGCGGTAGCCGAATACAAACGCCACGGCGGTTATGATGAGTAATACCAATGAATTCATGGCATGCCCGCGTCCAGGTACGCTTTGTAAATGGTTATTTTCATATCTTCTTTAGTTTCGCAGTTGCGCGCCTTTCCCGAATATCGGAGACTGCAGTGATTATATTAGATTGTTGGGTGAATCTTTGCCCGGAGCGCAGGTCAATACAGGCTTTACCCGGCAATGGCCCATAGCAAAATCAATTCCAGTATGCATACACAATTATTGCGTTTACTCCCGCCCACGTTGATCTTTTCCATGCTGGTCGCGTGCGCCAGCCCCGGAAAGATCGAAGTGGTGTCCGCGAAAGCCGACGCTCAGGATAAACCGACCGAAGAGGCATTGCCCCGAATCGAGCTGAATTCGGAACTGCTCTATGACCTGCTGGTGGGAGAGATCGCCGGACAGCGTGGTCAGATCGGGATTGCCTCGGGTACGCTCGGAAATGTCGCGAAAAAAACCCGCGATCCACGCGTTGCCGAACGCGCCACGCTCTCCTCGCTTTATGCCAAGCGTTATGCAGAGGCGCTTGCTTCCGCGCGGCTCTGGGTGGAACTCCGGCCGCGCGATACCGAAGCAAATGAGGCACTCATCACGGCCTTGCTTGAACTGGACGAGGCGGAGGAAGCCAGGAGCCTGTACGAAAAACTGTTTGCACTGGAAGATACGCGTCGGAACCTCAACCAGGCCTATTTGCGCGCCGCGGCGGTGCTCGGGCGGGCAAGCAACCGGGGCGCCGCCATCGACGTAATGCGTGCGCTTGTCGCCCTCAATCCTCGGGAAGCCTCGGCCCATTATTCGCTGTCCCATCTCTTGGTTCGGGGGGGCGATCTCGACGGCGCGCTCGACGCGGCGGACGAAGCGCTGAAGCGGCGTTCGAACTGGGAGGAGGCGGCGCTGCTCAAAGCGCGAATCCTGCTCTCGAAGAAAGAAGTTCAGAAAGCCCGAGCATTTTATGAATCTTTTTTGAGTGATAATCGCGGCGCCACCACGCTCCGAGTCAACTATGCGCGATTTCTTATTGACCAGAAGGAATGGGAGAAGGCCTATGCGGAATTCAAACGCGTCGCGGCCGACGCCCCGAATGACGCGGATACCATCTATGCCGTCGGCCTGCTCGCATTGCAAAACAATCATCTCGATGAAGCCAAGAATTATCTCATCCAGGCCCTGAAACTTCGACCGGAGAACGATCAGGCGAGGCTCTATCTCGGACAGGTCGCGGAGCAAGCAAAGCAATATGCGGAAGCAATCGCCTGGTATCGTGAAATCGAAGAAGGCGAATACTTTTTTGAAGCGCAGACCCGCCTGGGCGTGGTGATCGCGAAACAGGGCGATCTCGACGGCGCACGCCGCCAACTGGATGGCATAGATGCCCAAAACGATCCGCAGCGTGTCCAAGTGGCGCTTGCCTTCGAACAGATCTTGCGCGAAGCCAAACTCTACCGCGAGGCGTTGGAGAAAATGAATGTCGCGATACAACACGTGCCCGGGGACAAGGATTTACTCTATGCCCGCGCGCTCCTCGCGGAAAAACTCGACATGTTCGACCTGACTGAGCGTGATTTGCGTGAAATACTCAAAACGGACCCGAAGAACGCCAATGCGCTCAATGCGCTCGGCTACACGCTCACCGATCGCACCACGCGCTTTCAGGAAGCGCTCGACCTGCTGCGGCAAGCCATCGCACTCAAGCCCGACGATGCCTTTATCCTGGATAGCATGGGCTGGCTGCAATATCGGCTGGGGAACAATGTGGAGGCGGTAAAATATCTCAAACGCGCGCTGGAAATCAGAAATGACGCGGAAATTGCCGCACACCTTGGCGAAGTGCTGTGGGTGATGGGCAACCGCCAAGAGGCGGAAAACATCTGGAACCGGGCGCTGCGCGAAACGCCCGACAGCGAAGCACTCAACGGCGTTATAAAAAAATTCAAACCATGAGGTGGATAACCGGATTTTTCGGGCTGGCGATGCTCACTGCCGGCTGCGCCACCGTGCCTGCTCCGCCACCGGTCGATAATCCCGCGGCTGCGTGGCAGAAGCGCCAGACCGAATTGATGCCGGTCACAACCTGGAAAATCCGTGGCCGGCTTGCGATGCGCACCGCGGACGAAGGTTGGCAGGCCTCGGTTAACTGGGCGCGCGAGGGTGAACTGCATCGCATTGACATCACCGGTCCGCTGGGTCGTGGCCATCTGCGGCTGGTACATGACCGTCACGTGGCCGAATTGCTCGATGCCGACAAGCGCACCTGGCGCGCAGAAAATGCGGAACAGCTTTTATACCGCACGACCGGCTGGCGGGTACCGCTCGAGGGGTTGAATTACTGGATGCTCGGGCTTCCTTCTCCCCTCGAGTCGGCGAGCGAAATTCTGGACGACTACGGACGTTTGAAGACGCTGATTCAATCAGGCTGGGACATTCAATTTCTTGAGTACATGCGATACGGAACGCTCGATCTTCCGAAGAAATTATTTCTCAAACGCAAGGACCCGAGTATGGATAATCACCTTACCGGTGACACCACGCTTGAAGTGCGCCTGGTCATCGAACACTGGGCATTGAACTGATGGCCCGAGGTTAACGGCGGATGCAATCCTGGCCGGCACCGGCGAAGCTGAACCTGTTCCTGCAAATAACCGGCCGGCGCCCGGATGGTTATCATACGTTGCAGACGGTTTTTCAGTTTCTCGATTATGGCGATGACCTGGAATTCTCCGTCACAAATAACGGTCGTATTGCGCTCCTCACGCCGCTGACCGGGGTACCGGAAAATAATAATCTGGCGATTCGTGCCGCGGAGTTGTTGAAAAAAGCCACCGGCGTTCGCCAAGGCACGGAAATTCAAATCAAGAAGCGCTTACCGCTCGGCGGCGGCCTCGGGGGAGGCAGTTCGGATGCCGCCACGACATTGTTGGCCTTGAATGTGCTATGGGGCGCCAACCTCTCGGTGACGGAGCTTGCCGCCTTGGGGATCGAGCTGGGTGCGGACGTGCCGGTTTTCGTCCATGGACACGCGGCCTGGGCGGAAGGAATCGGTGAAATTCTTACTCCGCTTGAGCCGGAAGAAGCGTGGTATCTCGTGGTGGTACCGCCGGTGCACGTTTCCACGGCGAAGGTTTTTTCCAATTCTGAATTGACACG
>Ga0209108_10001958_pt1 | contig 11928 bp, 8 predicted proteins | sample Rifsed10ft1_FD_184003 | JGI IMG/M metagenome (GOLD analysis project Ga0209108, IMG submission 184003) | Soil microbial communities from Rifle, Colorado, USA - sediment 10ft 1 (version 2) | ecosystem: Environmental > Terrestrial > Deep subsurface > Rock core/Sediment | place: Rifle, Colorado...
CGACCGCCGCAGCCCGGGCTTCCGTTCGCGCTTCGCGACCGACCGGCTGGTCTATCCGGCGCCGTCGACGCGGGCGGACGAGGCCGTCGAGGCGATCCATGACACCGTCTGTCGGACCGGCGTCGACCTCGTGATCCCGATCACCGACGAGATCGGCCTCCCGATCGCCGCCGCGCGCGACCGGTTCGCTGGGGTCGCGATGCTCGCCCTCCCCGACGCGGTCGCCCTCGGCGTCGCGCGTGACAAGGCGGCGACGCTCGCGCTCGCCGAGCGTCTCGGTGTCCCGGTCCCCCCGACCCGTGTCGTGACCGGCGCCGATGCGGCGATCGCCGCAGCCGGCGAGCTCGGCTGGCCGGTGGTGATCAAGCCGCAGGTCTCGCGGGAAGCCCGCGACGACGGCACGGTCGATGCCTTCACGGTCACGTACGCGAGCGATGCCGCGAGCCTGCGCGAACGCCTGGCGCCGTTCGAGGGTCGCACGGGCGTGCTCCTCCAGCGCTGGCTGCCGGGGGAGGGTCATGGCGTCGAGCTGCTGACCCACGAAGGCCGGCCGCTCGCCGCATTCCAGCATCGTCGCCTGCGCGAGGTGCCGGTCACGGGCGGCGCGAGCTCGCTGCGGGAGAGCGTCGCACTCGACCCGACGCTCTACCGGCACGCGACCCGGCTGTTGGCCGAGCTGCGTTGGACCGGGCTCGCGATGGTGGAGTTCCGGTTGACCCCGAGCGGCCCGGAGCTGATGGAGATCAACGGGCGGGTCTGGGGATCGCTGCCGCTAGCCGTGCGCGCGGGGATGGACTTCCCGGGGCGGCTCGCCGACCTCCTGTTCGACGGCCCGCCACCGCCCGACACGCCGGTCGCCATGACGTACCGCACCGGCCAGCGCGCCCGCAACCTCCGTCTCGAGGTCAGCTGGATCGGCAGCGTCGCCGCGGGTCGGCGACGACACCCGGAGCTTCCGTGGCCGGCGCGGACGCGGGCGATCGGGGCGGCGCTGCGCCTGCTCGATCCACGCATCGCGGACGACCTGTTCGCGCGCGATGATCCCGCACCGGGACTCGCCCAGCTCGCCGCGATCGCCCGGGACGCCATGACTCGCGGGACGCGTCGTGGCGCCTGAACGAGTGACGGCGGTCGCCGCCGCTGTCGGCCGCGGCCCGGTCGCCGGCGCCATGGTCGCCCTCCTGGAGCGCATCGCGCCGTGGCGCCGTGGGGTCCTCGCCGTGCTGACCTATCACCGCGTGGATGTCCCGGAGCACCGACCCGACCTCCTCCCCGGGCTGGTGAGTGCGACGCCGGAGGCGTTCGCCGCCCAGATGGCGGTCCTGGCGGAACGCTACCGGCCGGTGTCGCTGGCCGAGGTCCTCGAGGCGTTGCCCGACCCGCGCCGGCTCCCGCCGCGGGCCGTGCTGGTGACCTTCGACGACGCGTACGCCGACTTCGCGGAGCACGCCTGGCCGGCCCTGCGGGCGAGCGGCGTGCCCGCCACCATGTTCGTGCCGACGGCCTATCCGGACCGGCCCACGGCCGGCTTCTGGTGGGACCGCCTGTGGGACGCCATCCGCACGTCGACCGTGCCCGAGCTCCCGGGATCGCCCGTGGGCCGGCTCCCGCTGGTGCGCCCGGACGAGCGGAGCGCAGCGATGGCCGCCCTGCGGACCTGGCTCAAGACGCAGCCACACGACAGTGCCATGTCGGAGGTGGATGCGCTCGTCGTCGCCCTGCGGCCGGGGACCGGCACGAGCGGGAGCGGCGACGACGCGGACGGGGCCCGTGGCTCCGCCGTGCTCGACTGGGACACGCTCCGCCGGCTCGCGGGCGAGGGGCTCACCCTGGCCCCGCACACCCGCACGCATCCGCTGCTGGACCGCGTCACCGCGGAGACGGCGGTCGCGGAGATCGCGGGATCGCGCGAGGACCTCGAGCACGCGGTCGGACCGACCCCGCCGGTCCTGGCGTACCCGAGCGGCGCGCACGGCGGCGGCGCGGTCGAGGCCGCGAGACGGGCCGGGATGGTGCTCGCGGTCACCACGGAACGCGGCGGGAACGACCTCCGCCACACCGACCCCCTGCGGTTCCGTCGGATCAACGTGGGCCGCCGTGCCCACGTTCCACTCGTTCGTGGCCAGCTCGTCTGGGCCTCCACGTTCGACGCGCGCCGCCGATGATCGGGCCAGCGGCGCCGCGGGCGGGCGCACTATGCAGGTCCGGCTCGTGCGCCTATCCTCTATCCCCGCCCGAGGCCAAAGGACCACCTGGTCCCAGACCCGACTGGAGTTGACGTTGGAACTGTCCGGATACCTCGCGACCGCTCGCCGCTGGTGGTGGACGCTGCTGGTCGCCACCTGGATCGCGGGCCTGGCGGGATATCTCGTCGCGACACGGATCCCGCCCACGTACGAGGCCCGCACGACGATGCTCGTCGGGCCGTACGAGGGCGACCTCGCCACCCTGCGCGCCTCCGGACAGCTGGCGCTGACGTACGCGGAGCTCGCGACCGTCCGGGGCCGCCTCCAGGCCGCGATCGATGAGGTCGGCGCGGACGTGAGCCCATCCGCGCTCGCGGCATCGACCCGCGTGACCGCCAACGACACGGTCCGGACCCTGACGATCCGGGTCCAGGACGGCGATCCGGTGGTCGCAGCGCAGCTGGCAAACAACATCGCCGGTCAGCTGACCACGCTCGTGTCATCCGGGACGGGCAGACCCGAGGGCGAGTTGCAGGTCCTGGAATCCGCCGCTCCACCGACGTCGCCGGTCGCGCCACAGGTCTCGCTCATCGCCATCCTCACCGCGCTGGCAGGGTTCCTGACCGCGCTCGTGCTGGTCGTCCTCATCGAGTACGTCGGCGCGACCGTTCGCTCGCGCGAGGACGTCAGCCGGATCGTGCCGGTCCCGTTCCTCGGGCAGATCGAGGGCAACCGCTCGTCGAGCCCGGGGCGCGGCCTCGTCGTGGAGCAGTTGCCGGCATCGCGGATGGCGTCGTCGTATCGGATCGTGGCGACGAAGGTCGCCTTCGCCGACACCGAGAGCCCGGTCCGCTCGCTCCTGCTGGTGGGCGCCCAGTCCGGCGATGGCACCGGTGAGACGGCCGCGAACCTCGCTGCGGCGCTGGCCACCAGCGGTCGACGGACCGTCCTCGTCGACAGCGACGACATCGATGGCGAGGCCACCGTGCTCCTCGGCCTCGACGACCGACCCGGACTCGCAGAGGTGATCCGCGGGCAGGCCGATGTCGCCGACGTCATCGTCGCCCACGGGTCAGACCTCGACGTCGTGCCGGTCGGGCGCTCCTCGCTGGACCTGCTCGATGACGGTGCGGTCCGGCGCGTGCTCGACCGACTCCTCGCCGACCACGACCTCGTCGTGGTCGCGGGTCCGCCGACGCTCGGCTCGGCCGAGGCGCTCGTCTATGCCCGGGCGACCGATGCGGCCGTCGTCGTCGTCCGCCGTGACCAGACCAAGCGCGATGCCCTGACCCACGCCGTGGAGAGCCTGACGCTCGTGGGCGCCACGGTCCTGGGCGTCGTCCTGGACGCGCGCTCCGGCGGACGCTTCCGGCGTCGTGGGACCGCGGCCCCGGCAACCCCGCCAGACCTGCGGCCGATGACAGCGACGGCCGGCACGGACCGGGGCACGCAGCGGGGGTCGCAGACCGTCCGGATGACCGAGCCGTCACCCAGCGTGCGCGACAGCCGGATCCTGGCAGACCCGCAGGCGCGGCCCGTCCGTCGGTCGAGCCGACCAGAGGACTGACCGCCCCCATGCGCGTCCTTGTCACCGGTGGCGCCGGTTACATCGGCTCGCACACCGTCGCCCGACTCCGGTCGGCCGGCCACGACGTCATCGTGCTCGACACGCTCGAGCGCGGTCACCCGGCCGCCGTCCCGGGCGCACCGATCGTCGTTGGCGATGCCGGCGATCGCGAACTGGTCCGGGGCCTCCTGGTGGAGCGCGACATCGAGGCCGTGATCCACTTCGCGGCACGCAAGTCCGTGGCGGAGTCGCTCGAGGACCCCGGCGGCTACTTCGAGGCGAACGTGGGCGGGAGCCTCGCACTCCTGCGCGCGATGGCCGATGCCGGTGTCCGACGGCTCGTCTTCTCGAGTACCTGCGCGGTCTACGGCACGCCGGACGTCCTGCCGGTCCGTGAGGACAGCCCGCTCGCGCCGGAGAACCCGTACGGCGAGAGCAAGCTGCTCGTCGAGCGGATGGCCCGGTGGTTCGACGATGCGCACGGCATCAGGACGGCGTCGCTGCGCTACTTCAACGCTGCCGGGGCGTCGCTGGACGGTTCCAACGGCGAGGACTGGCGGCGCGCCGAGAACCTCGTGCCGGTGGTCATGCAGGTCGCGGCCGGTCGGACGGACGCAGTCGATGTCTACGGGACCGACTACCCGACCCCTGACGGGACGGCGATCCGCGACTACGTCCATGTCCTCGACCTGGCCGATGTCCATGCCCGCGCGCTCGACCACCTCGCGGCGGGCGGCTCCAGCATGACAGTCAATGTCGGGACCGGCCGTGGGGCCTCCGTGCTGGAGGTCGTCGCAGCCGCGCGTGCCGTCACCGGTCACCCGATCCCCATCCGCGAAGCCCCGCGCCGCCACGGCGACCCGGCGGCCATCTGGGCCGACGGCCGGCTCGCGCGCGACGCGTTCGGCTGGGAACCGCGCCACGACCTCGAGTCGATCGTCGCCAGCGCGTGGCGCTGGCATACCGATCATCCGGATGGCCACGGCCCGCTGCCGGCCGACGTCGCGAGGGCGGTCGCATGACCACGGCCGGCCCGGACGCCGCGACCGCGGGTGTGGCACGAACCTGGGACGACGCCGCGCCCGTCGCCTACCTGATGTCGCGCTTCCCCAAGCTGACCGAGACCTTCATCCTCTTCGAGCTGCTCGCGGTCGAGCGTCTCGGCCAGCGCGTCGAGCTGTATCCGCTGCTGCACCACCGGGAGCCGGTCAGCCACCCCGAGGCCATCGCCCTGGTCGCGCGGGCGCACTACGAGCCGTTCCTCTCGCGGGCGATCATCGCCAGCCAGTTCGACACGCTGCGGCGCCGCCCACGTGCCTACCTCGGGGCGCTCGCGGGCCTGCTGCGCGGGACGATCGGCAGCGCGAACTACTTCGTCGGCGGCCTCGCGATGTTCCCGAAGGTCGTGCACATGGCCCGGCGGATGGAGGCCCAGGGCGTCCGCCACGTGCACTGCCACTTCTCCAACCACCCGGCCGCCGCGGGCTTCGTCATCCATCGCCTGACGGGGATCCCATACAGCTTCGTCGCCCACGGATCGGACCTGCACGTCGACCGCCACATGCTCGACCGCAAGGTCGCGGAGGCGGCGTTCACGGTGGCCATCTCGCGCGACAACCTCGAGGAGATCGTGGCCGAGTGCGGTCCCTGGGCGCGCGAGCGAGTCGAGGTCATCCACTGCGGCGTCGACACCGAGCTGTTGCGACCGCGGCGGTCACCCCGTCCGGACGGCTCGCCGCTCTCGATCCTGTGCATCGGGACGCTCCACGAGGTCAAGGGCCAGGTCCACCTCGTGGAGGCGATCCGGATCCTCCGTGCGGCCGGCGTCGACGTGCGCTGCCGCCTGATCGGCGACGGGGAGGACGAGACGATGCTGCGCGAGCGGATCGCCGCGGCCGGACTCGAGTCGATCGTGCTCCTCGATGGGCGCCGGACCCGCGCCGAGGTCGTCGAGGCCCTCGGCGAGGCGGACGTCCTCGTGGCGCCCAGCGTCGTCGCGCGCAACGGCAAGCGCGAGGGCATCCCGGTCGTGCTGATGGAAGCGATGAGCTGCGGCCTGCCGGTCGTGGCAAGCCGGCTGTCGGGGATCCCGGAGCTCGTCGAGGACGGTGTCTCGGGTCTGCTCGTCACGCCGGGCGACAGCGGCGCCATCGCCGCCGCTCTGCGACGGCTCGTCGACGATCCGGCGCTGCGAGCGCGACTCGGCGATGCTGCCCGAGCCCGGGTCGTGCGCGACTTCGATCTTGCGACCAACGCCCGCGCCATCCTCGAGCGGATCGACCGCTCGGCGCCGGTCGGCCAGCACCTCGTCGCGTCGCCGAGCGGCCCCGAGGTACGATCGGAGGCGAGGCTCGCGCCGCAGTCCACCGGGGGGGAACCACCGTGATCCGCGAAGGCATCTTCTGGCTGGCGACAGCACTGCTCGGGATGACCTACGTCGGCATGCCGCTCCTGAGCCTGGTCCGCGGGCGGCGATTCGCGCGACCGTTCCGGACCGCCGACATCACGCCGCGTGTCAGTGTCGTGATCGCCGCGCACAACGAGGCCGCCGTGATCGGGACGCGGCTGGACAACCTCCTTGCGCTCGACTACCCGCGCGACCAGCTCGAGATCGTGATCGTCTCCGACGGATCCACCGACGCGACCGACGAGATCGTCGCCGGCTACGCGGATCGAGGCATCCGCCTGCTCGCCCCGGGGCGCGTCGGCAAGGGGGCGGCGCTCGAGGCCGCGGTCGCCGCGTCGACCGGCGACATCCTCGTCTTCTCGGACGCCAACAGCCACTACGCCGCCGACGCGATCCGCGCGCTCGTCCGCCCGTTCGCCGATCCGGACGTGGGTGGCGTGGCCGGCAACCAGGTCTATCTCCGTGAGGGCGAGTCGGACGGCACGGCCGTGGGCGAGCGCGGCTACTGGGACTTCGACCGGCTCCTGAAGCGGGCCCAGTCCGCCGCCGGCAGCGTCACGAACGGGACCGGGGCGATCTACGCCATCCGGCGGGAGCATTTCGGCCCGATCCCTGAGGGCGTCACCGACGACATGCTCAACACCGTCCGCGTCGTGGACCAGGGCCGGCGACTCGTGTTCGCCGAGGACGCCGTGGCGTACGAGCCGGTCGCGCCATCTGGCGAGCTCGAGTTCCGGAGGAAGGTGCGGATCATGACCCGCTCGTTCCGGGCCTTGATCCTGATGCGCCGCCTGTTCGACCCGCGCCGCACCGGCTGGTACGCGGTCCAACTGTTCTGGCACAAGGTGATGCTGCGCACGGCGGCGCTGCCATTGATCGCCCTGGCCGTGGTGAGTCCGATGCTGTGGAGCCGCGGACCGATCTACAAGCTCGCGACCGTCGGGCAGGTCGCCTGCTACGCCCTCGCGGTCGCGGGGGTCGCGCTCGCGCGGCGGCCGATGGGCCGCAAGGCCCCCCTCGCGGTGCCCGCCTACTTCACGCTCGTCAATCTCGCCTCGCTGCGGGCATTGCTCAATGTCGTCCGCGGCGAGCGCGTGGACCGCTGGGTCCCGCGCCGCACGCGCGAGCCGAGCCATCCGCCCGTCCACCTCCTCCCGTCGACCGACCCGACGCCGGACGACGACGAGCACGACCACGAGGCGATCGCGTGACGGCGCGGTCCGAGCCGCTCCGCCCGCCGAGGCGCCAGCTCCCGGCCGAGTCGCGCGCGCCCCTGACGATCGGTCCGCTGGTCGCCACCGTGATCATCTGCGTGGGTGCCGCGCTGGTCGGGTTCGCCACCGGCGAGGCGGGGCTCATCGTCATCGCCGCTCTGCTCGCCCTCATCGCGGCGGTCGGGATCGCGATCAAGCCGGACCGGGCGACGCTCATCGTCGTGGCGATCCTGTACAGCAACGCCGCGGCCATCGCGGTCACCCGCTTCGGTGTCCCGTACTTCGCCGGGGCGGCGTTCCCGCTCCTGCTCGTCGTGCCCTTCGCCTATCACATCGTCATCCGCCGTCAGCCGATCGTGATCGCGAGCGGGCTGCCGTGGCTCGTCGCCTACTTCATCGTCGTGACGATCGGGACCGCCTTCGGCATGTCGGCCGACCCGGACCGGGCGATGGACATGTACGTGACGCTGGTCGTCGAGGGACTGCTCATCTACTTCTTCGTCACAAACGTCGTCCGCTCGCTCGCGGACCTGCGGATGATCGTCTGGGTACTGCTGGCGGTCGGCTGCTTCCTGGGGGTCCTGAGCGTCCACCAGCAGGCGACCGAGTCCTTCGACTTCGACTACTTCGGGTTCTCGCAGGTCAGCCAGGCGGCGCTCGATACCGACCCGCTCGCCGAGGACGGCGGCGGTCAGCCGCGCCTGTCGGGGCCGATCGGCGAGAAGAACCGCTATGCCCAGATCATGGTCGTGCTCCTGCCCCTGGGCCTCTTCCGGATGTGGGGCGAGCGGAAGCCGATCCTCCGCTTCGCCGCCGGGGCCATGACGGCGTTCACCGCGTTCGGTGCCGTCCTCACCTTCTCGCGCGGCGCCGCGATCGGGTTCGCGATCACGATCCTGTTGATGACGCTGCTGCGCCACATCAAGGTCAGCCAGCTCATCGGGCTGCTGATCGGGATCGCGGTGCTGTTCACGATCCAGCCGACCTATCTGGAGCGGCTGATGACCATCGATGCCGTCAGCGGCCTGACCGGGACCCGCGGTGCGAGCGAGGCCGAGGACAGCTCGTTCCGCAAGCGTGCCAATGAGACGATCGCTGCGCTCCTCGTCTTCGGCGACCACCCGGTCGTCGGAGTCGGGCGCGGCCTGTTCCCGCTCTACTACGGTGACTACGCCGACGAGGTCGGCATCGCCAGCGAGAGCGAGGCGCGCCAGGCACACAACCTCTACGCGGGGATCCTGGCCGAGACCGGCCTGTTCGGGTTCATCTTCTTCATGGCGATCTTCGCCGCGACCCTGATCGACCTCGAACGGGTCCGCCGGAGATGGCGGCAGGTCGCACCCGAGTACGCGGACATGGCGACCGCGTTCGCCCTCGCGGTGATCGCCTACCTGACCACCGGGATGTTCCTCCATCTCGCGTACGAGCGGTACATGTGGATCCTGCTCGCACTGGCGGCGTCAGCCGCCTACATCGGGCTCCAGCACCGCCAGGACCCCGCGCTCGCCGACCCCACGGGCACGTCCGAGGCACGAGCCGCGAGCGGCGATGGCCGGCGGCGCGCGATCAACGGGAGCGCCTGAGCGCGACCACCTCGCTCAGGGCAGATCCAGACTCCAGACGTCCTCCCGGAGCACGCTGCCGTCCCACCCGCCGAAGAGCAGCATCCGCTCGTTTCCCGGATCGTCCACCAGGACCGCCCCGCGCCTGGCGGTCGGTCGCGCGTCACCCGTGGAGTCGAGCAGGCGCATCGCGAGGGTCCGGGCATCGACCGCGACGGTATCCCCGAGTGTCGTGCCTGACGGGGATGTCCCGCCGAACGCGACGCCGGCGGCCGCCGTCCGACCGACGGCCGCGTCAACGCGCTCCGTCCCAGCGACGGACTCGACGCCGACCCAGTCGCCCCCGGCGGAGGGCAGCGCCCACAGGTCGCCGACCGCGGCCGTGTCGGCCGTCTGACCGCCGAACAGGACGAACCGATCGTCGTCCGTCCACCAGCACGCGGCGCCGGCCCGCGCTGCAGGCCCGCCCGTACCGGATTCGAGCCGGCCCCACGACGACTGGACGGGGTCGTAGCGCCACGTGTCGTCAAGGAGTGTCGCATCGCCGGCCGTCCCGTGGCTGATCCACAACCACCCATCCGAGGCCACGGCGCTGCAGCTCCCCCACCGGGCGGCCGGGGCATCCCCGGTCCACGTCTGCGTCCGCCAACCGTCCGCTTCCGGGTCGTAGATCCACATGTCGTCGAGCGCGCCGGCGTCCGACCGACCGCCAAGGATGACAAGCCCGAGGCCGTCGATCCAGGCCGCCACGTGGCCGGATCTCGGCGCCGGTGCGGGCCCGTCGGGCGCCAGCCGGAGCCATCGGTCGGCGGCAAGGTCGTACGCCCACAGATCGCCAAGCGCTCCGTCAGCTCCGCGACCGCCAAAGAGGTACGCGACCGATCCCGACGAGTCGGCGGTCCACGACCCCATCTCGCGCGATTCCGGAGAGACCTCGTCGAAGAGGAGGCGCGACCACCGTACCGTGTCCCGCGGCGTCGCGGTCGGGCCGAGCGAGGTCGTCGCGGTCGAGGTCGCCGACGGGGTCGCGGTGGCCGGGGCCGAGGGACTCGGGCTGACGATGCTGTCACCGCAGGCGGCCACGCCGACGAGGACGGCCACGACTGTCAGGACGGCGACCAGGGAGCGTCGCGGCGCGCGCTGCATGCGGCCATCGTACCGGTGGCGACCGCACGGACGCGCCGGTGGGCTACCATGCGGCGTCACCGGCCCATGGCTCGATCTGGCGCGCAGCGGGATGGGAGTGACACTGTCGATGGGGGTCCTCCGCGCGATCGTCGCGCGCTTCGACGCTGACGACACCGAGTGGGCGCTCACGCGCCGTCAGGCCGTCGTGCTCGCCGCCATACCCGTTGCCATCGCCGCGATCGGGCTGAGCGCGCTGCCGTTCGAGCGCGTGTACGCCCTCCTCGCCAACGAGGACGCGCTCGTGGAGTGGGTGCAGTTCCTCTTCGTGCTCGCGATGATCGTCCTGGCCGCCACGCTGGCGATCGCCCTGTGGCGGCAGGACCACCGTTGGCTCGCCCTCCTCTACGCCGTCGCCGCGCTCGGTGCGATCTTCATCGCCGGCGAGGAGATCTCGTGGGGGCAGCGGATCCTCGGGTTCCTGACCCCGGCCGAGCTCGAGGACATCAACAGGCAGGGCGAGGCGAACATCCACAACGTCGGCTCGATCCTGGGCCTGTTCAACCTCGGGGTCATGGTGGTCTCGCTCGCGGCCCTGGTCCTGCCCGTCCTGCGCTGGACCGTCTGGCGGGACCGCGCCAGGTCCGTCGCCGGGTACGTCCTGATCCCGCCGTTCGCGCTGGCCACCGCCTTCGCGTTCCCGTTCGCCTACCGGGCGGTCCGTCTGCTGTTCCTGCCCGACGCCGGCGCCCGGACCACCAAGTACGCCGAGTTCGCCGAGCTGTGTTTCTACTTCGGTCTGGTCGTCTTCTTCCTGCTCGCACGGCGGGCCCTCCAGCGAACCGGACCGCCAGCACCGGAACGCCCTACGGCAGATACGTGACGCTGACCGCGACGTAGTCGAGGTCGAACCGCTTGGTCGCCAGCGTCGAGGCATCGATCAGCCGGACGCGGAAGTTGCCGCTGCTGAGATTGCCGGCCGTCCATGTCCGGCCCCACGTGTCGGACGTCGTGCCGAAGACATACGTGGCTTCGGACGCCGACGGCAGGGCGACGGATCGCATGGTCGTCCAGGTCGCGCCGCCGTCCCAGGAGAGCTGGGCACAGACCGCGGTCGTCCCGATGGTGTTGTTCATGCCGAGGTCGGCCCGCACCCGGATGCCGTCGATCGTATTGGCGCTCCCCGGCAGACCGAATCCGAACCCCGAGAACTGATGCTGGTCCTTCCGCGGGTCCGGGACGGCGCCGACGCCACACGACTCCGAGCCACCGGTCCCGCTGCGCGTGTCCGTCGCGTCGGTGCTGTCGTCGACGCACGCGCGGGCCGGATTGCCCTGGTAGCCGTTGTTGTCTCCGGCGCCCGCGGTGACCGCGGCCTGCGACGTGCACGCGACGAACGCCGTGGAGACCGGCCCACCGATGCTCGCCGACGCCTCGTTGCTCGCGACACTCGTCCACGACTGGTAGGTCGAGCGCAGCACGTAATACCAGGTCCCGTTGGCGGGGCTGTCGCCGGTCGTGGTCGCGGACCCGGGCGTCACGACGGACACCTGGGTGTAGGCGCCCCCGCTCGTGGCCGAGCGGAAGACCGCGTAGCCGCCGGCGTAGGCATCCGCGCTCGGGGTCCAGGTCAGGGTGACGGCGGTCCCGCCGACGGCCGCCAGCCCCGTCGGTGGTGCCAGCGTGTCTGTGGTGACCGTTGCTGCCGACGGCGCGGCGTCAGTGAACCGGGCAAGCGTCGCCGGCGCCGCGCCGTATCCGAGCGCGAGCACGCAGATGGTCAGCGCGACGGCGATCGGGCCGCGGCGGCAGGCGACGGCGGTCATGCGCGGCGGACCCCCGCCGACGAGCGGCGGACGGCGGCGGC
>Ga0209108_10001959_pt1 | contig 11927 bp, 10 predicted proteins | sample Rifsed10ft1_FD_184003 | JGI IMG/M metagenome (GOLD analysis project Ga0209108, IMG submission 184003) | Soil microbial communities from Rifle, Colorado, USA - sediment 10ft 1 (version 2) | ecosystem: Environmental > Terrestrial > Deep subsurface > Rock core/Sediment | place: Rifle, Colorado...
CCCGACCACTGGATCAAAAAGATGGCGCTGGAGCGGCGGATGATCGAGCCGTTCACCGACGGCCAGGTGCGTAACGGCGTGATCTCGTACGGTGTTTCATCCTACGGCTACGACATCCGCGTGGCCGACGAGTACAAGATTTTCACCAACGTATTCTCGGCGGTCGTTGATCCTAAGCACTTCGATCCCAAGTCCATGGTGGATTTCAAGGGCGGGATATGCGTAATCCCACCGAACTCGTTCGCATTGGCCCGGACGATTGAGTATTTCCACATCCCGCGCGGCGTGCTTACTGTTTGTTTGGGAAAGTCCACGTACGCGCGCTGCGGCATCATCGTGAACGTCACCCCCTTCGAGCCGGAATGGGAAGGTTATGTGACTTTAGAAATCTCCAACACCACCCCCCTCCCCGCGCGTATCTACTCCAACGAGGGCATCGCGCAGGTGCTGTTCTTCGAAGCCGACGAGGAGTGCCTGATCTCCTACGCCGACAAGAAGGGCAAGTATCAGAAGCAGCAGACGATTGAGTTGCCAAAGCTCTGAAGCGGTCACCTCGTCCGCGTTTCATTAACAGCCCATTCGGGGAGGGCGTGACTCATCTCCGTCTCATCTTTCGCTAACAATTTGTTTACACTCTTGCCTTTATCATGTCAGGCATGAACAAACGTCAGGCAAATGAGCGCCTGGGTGGAAGGTGAAACTCACTGCCTCAGGTAAAGTGGTGTTCGAGATTGAAAGTGGGAAGTGGAGCTTAGAGACAAGGAGATTGCGATGTTCGCTTACGAACAGTTCTATCAACAGCAAACAGACGTGATTGGCAGATTGCGGCAGGCGGTGGAGGGGCTGTTCCACGTCGCCGACATCCGCACCTCGACGCGCGGCGACGCGGTGATGTTCGTCGGGCAGTTGCTGCATGACGCCGAGTCGGATTACGGCGCGCTCCGCGAGCGCTTCCGCCCGCTGGGGTACACGCCCATCCTGCGGCGCGAGGGGAACAGCGACATCGTCGTCGCCCAGCGCGGCGTCGTCGGGGCGGCGCGCTTCAATCCCGTAATTAACGTCGTCCTGCTCGTGGCGACGATCTTCACCACGCTGTTCGCTGGCGCGAGTTTCGCGGGCGTGAACGCCTTTGCCGCTGTGCGGGCCGTCTTGGCCACGGGCAGCCTGTCCCGGCTCGCCTCCGTGCTGGAGGCGGGCGCGCCGTTCGCGCTCACGCTGCTGTTCATCCTCGCCGTGCACGAGATGGGGCACTACGTCGCCGCGCGCCTGCACGGCCTGCAGGTCACGCTTCCATATTTCATCCCGGTTCCGTTCGGCCTCGGCACGTTCGGCGCCTTCATTCAAATGAAGAGTCCGGTGGAGAACCGCAAGGTGCTGTTCGACGTGGGGTTGGCCGGGCCGCTCGCCGGATTCGTCGTGGCCGTGCCGCTGATGGTCGTCGGCCTTCTGCAGTCGGAGATTGTCCAGAGGGTGGCGGGGAGCGGCCAGCTGGGATCGTCGCTCCTGCTTCGCTGGCTGGCGGATGCCATCGTCCCACACGCGGCGAATCAGGCCGTGGCCCTCAGCCCCATCGCCATCGCCGCGTGGTTCGGGCTGCTCATCACGGGCTTCAACTTGCTGCCGATGGGGCAGTTGGATGGCGGGCACATCGCCTACGCGGCGCTGGGCAGGGCCGCGCGCCCGCTGGCCATCGCCACCTTCGGCCTTCTGCTGGTCATGGGCCTTACGCTGTGGGGCGGCTGGTTGACGTGGGCGTTCCTTGCGCTGATCACCGGCCTCGGCCACGCCGAACCGCTCAACGACATCACGCCGCTCGACGGCGGGCGCAGGTTCCTCGGGCTGCTGACGCTTGGGTTGTTCTTTCTGCTGATTACGCCCAAGCCGTTCTAGCCTGCGCTTGCGCCTCCTCCAGTTTTCTGTTCTGCCCCGGCTGATAGATCAAGGCCGGGGCAGAACTGTTCCCTCCCAGCTTTCACGGCATGGTTCGGGCGCGGGAGAATCAAAAACCCCGCCAGGCCAAAGGTCTGGCGGGGTTTTGGTGTTGTTGCGCTTGGCTAGCGCCGGCGCTTACAGGACTTTGACGTCAGCGGCCTGCAAACCCTTGGGGCCTTTGGTGATGGTGAACTCGACCTTCTGGCCTTCCTCGAGATTGCGGTAGCCTTCGCCCGCGATGGCGGAGAAGTGGACGAACACGTCCTCCCCTCCCTCGTGCGACAGGAAACCATAGCCCTTGCCGCCATTGAACCACTTGACCGTGCCGATGATACGCTCAGACATTGTATTTGCCTCCTTTGGGCAAAAAGAAAATGGGTGTTAGACGCTGTACGTATTCCATCGGAGCGGCGAAACAAAACGGCTCAAGGCATGAAGCCCTGAGCCGTCGTCTTGTTACTTCCAACGAAAACCTACTGGCATCCTACTGGGCCAGACTATAACAGGTGAATCACAATGCGTCAAGCGCGCTGTCACACCCCATTCCTGCTCACAGGCCAGACTTTGCGCGCCGCGCGAGCTTGGGCAGGCTCCTCGCTTCCCCGTCAGGCAGGGCGAGACGGCGCTCAGGGTGAGGCAACACGACCACCTTGACGGGCTATGGGCGTCTGCGCGGAACAATTTTCCACAGAAGTCCCGCGCTCACCACCAGCCACCAGAACACGGTCGAAGTCAGCGCTTCGCCCACGGGCGGCCAGCCGAGATAAACCGCATGGCTGCCCACCAGTGTTGCGTTGTCTGTGACAGCAACTGACTCCAGAATATAATGCCCGCTCGGGAGGCCCGGCGGCAACAATACTTCGCCGGAGAACTTTCCCTCGTCATTGACCCTCACGCTCACCTGCGACACGGTTTTGTCGTTCGCGCTCTCGTAGCGGGCGATCAAATCATCCGGCGGCACGGGCCTCGGCCGGATCGCGGCCTGTGTGGTGTACAGCGTGACCGTCACGGACTGCCCGGCCCGCAATCCGCCGTCGCCCGCGAAGGCCACCCTTCTCCCGAATGGTTGCCAGAGAAGGCGGGGCCGCACGTCGAGGTCGGAGCGCGCGTGGGCCAGCGCGAGGGCGGGGTCGCCGAACAGGTTGTAGGCGTGCTGTTGCAAACCGTAGACGAGATCGGCGTCGAGCGGCGGCGTCTCGTCGCCGTTCCCCCGAATTGCCAACGCGTACAAGGGAGGGACGACATGGCTCAACAGCCACGTGGAGAGCGCCGGGTCCGAGCCGGGATTCTGGTAGTTGGATTCGGCCAGCCGGATCCACTCGCCCGCGGTCTGCGCCTCGCCCTTCAGCAGAATCTTGAAAAGGTCTTTGCCGAGGATGGTGTTGGCGGCAGGGAGCGTCACGCGCGAAGCGGCATACGTGGCCACCGGCCCGCCCGGCCGGATCAGCAGCATCTCGGCGAGCGACCACCCCTGATCGTATTCGCCCGCGCTGCACGCGATCATCGTGACGAGTGAATCCTCGGCGTCCGTCACCCACTGCACATCGTAGAGATCGAAGACGCGCCCCCTCTGACCCTCTGCCGAGAGCGCCGGCCCCAGATAATCGCCGCTCCCGTGGCCGATGTAGGTGACAAGCAGCGCACCCTGCTCCATCCGCCGCGCCACTTCTTCCGGGAAACCGTCCACCGGATACGTGTACGGGCTGCCCGGATGGCCGTACAGCATGTGCCAGCGGTAATGCTCCGGCATGTGCGTTTCGACAAAGTATTCGACCAGCGCCTCGATGGTCTGGTCAAAGGCCGGGCCAAACCTGGAATCCGAAGCGAGCAGTTCGACCTGCACCCGGCCCGCACCTGTGGGGGGATGCGTTTCGTGCGCGCGCGTGCGATCCAGGACACGCATGGCCTCTCCGTCGTCGGTCACCGGCACGCGCCCGAACGCAATGGGCAGCAGGTTGCCACCCTCTTCGAGCGCGTACGCATCGTCGCTCGCAATGAAATCGTATCCGGCTTCGTCAATGAATACCTGCGGCAGGTTCAGCGGCACGAAGGCAGCGGGCAGATAGGCTTCAACGCGGTCCCAGGCGTGCGCGTGGCCGAGCAGGAGCACGTAGAACGGATACGGGCGTCCGCTCCCATTGTAGACGCGCCGGATAGCGGCGCGGATGTTCTCGACCGTCGCCGCCTCCGGGGGGAAGGTGAAGACTCGAACCGCGTATCCGCGCTCGCGGCGATACTCGGCCCAGGCCTCCGCGCTGGTCTTTAATGCTTCCGGCGCGACGATGAGGTAGTTGACGCCGCCTGCGGCGGGAGGGCGCGGCGCGGGCGTGTTATCGAGCAGAGGGGTCAGCCGGGGCCAGACGAGCGAAACAGTCAGCAGTGCCCAGGCTGAAATGAAGACGAGATAACCGGCGAGGCGGAGGGTCTTGCGGGTCACTGGGCTGGGGGAATCGGTCAGCCGGGGCGCAGGTCGGCGAGCGCGGCGGCCATGCGCTCCAGCGCGGTCTGGAGGTTCTCCATCGAGTTGGCAAAACACAGCCGCAAGAAGCCCTCGCCGTTAGGGCCGAACGCGCTGCCGGGCAGCGCCGCCACGCCGACTGTTTCGAGCAGATAGTCGGCCAGCCAGGCGGAGGGCCGCCCGAACGCCGAGACGTTGGGGAAAGCGTAGAAGGCCCCGCGCGGCATACGGCATCGAACGCCGGGAATCGCGCTCAATCCGGCGACGAACACATCGCGCTGGCGCTTGTACTCGGCTACCATCGCCTCGGCCTGATCTTGCGAGCCGGTCAGCGCCTCGAGGCCCGCGTACTGTGTAAAGGTCGCGGTGCACCCGATCGAGTGCGTCAACAGCAGTTCCACCCGCTCGGCCAATGCCTCCGGCATAATGCCAAACCCGAGCCGCCAGCCCGTCATCGCATACGTCTTTGAGAAGCCATCACAGATCACAGTGCGCTCGGCCATACCGGGGAGAGCGGCGATACTGGGGACGGGTTGATCGTCGTAGGCTAGGCGGCCGTATATCTCGTCGGAGATCACCCAGAGGTCGTAGCGCCGCGCGGCCTCGGCGATGTGTTCGAGGACGGCGCGCGAAAGGACGCCGCCGGTCGGGTTGCTCGGCGAGTTGAGGACGATCAGGCGCGTGCGCGCGTTGACCAGCCGGTCGAAGAGATCAAGATTGAAAGCGAAATCATCCTCTTCACGCAAGAGGACCGGGACCGGCACACCGCCCGCCACCCCGATCATGGCGGGGTACGTGGGAAAACCGGGGTCGGGGTAGATGGCTTCGTCGCCGGGGCGGACGAGCGCCAGGGTGGGGAAGAACATCGCCGGCTTCGCGCCCGGCCCGACGACGACTTGCGCTGGCCGCACCTCGATGCCGCGTCGCCGCCCCGCGTCCTCCGCAATCGCCCTGCGCAAGGCGGGCAGGCCCGCCGGCGGCCCGTAGCGCGTGTGCCCCGCCTCGATGGCGCGGATGCCCGCCCGCACGATGTTGTCGAAGGCGAGCACATCCGGTTGGCCGGCCTCGAGGTGGATGATCTGCCGGCCCGCAGCCTCGAGCGCCTGAGCGCGAGCCAGCATCTGGTAGGCCCCTTCGGGGACGAGATGTTGAACGCGCTCGGCAAAGAGCGCAAGGTCATTCTTGTCCGTTGTGTGCATTTGCGAATCTCCCGGTCAAACTATCCGCTCACACTGACGCTGATCTGCACGCCCTGCCGGTCCACCGGCAAGACGAACGTCCGGCACGCCACGCCGTTAGCCTCGAAAGCGGCTTTCATCGCGCCCGCAATCTCCGCGTGCTTCTCCGGCGAGAAGGCGACGAGCGACGGCCCTGCGCCCGAGAGCGCGACCGCGCTCGCGCCTGCCTTGCGCGCCTCGGCGACGACGGCGTCGTAGCCGGGGATGAGTTTCTTGCGGTACGGTTGATGCAGGCGGTCGGCCATCGCCCGGCGGAGCAGCGCGCTGTCGCCGGAGGTCAGCGCCTGCACGGTGAACAGCGCGTGGCCGATGTTGAAGACCGCGTCGTGCAGCGGGACGTGCTCCGGCAGCGCGGCGCGCGCCGCGGCGGTCGAGAGGCGGATGTTGGGAACCGCAATCGCCACTTTGAGCGGGGGGATCGCGAGCGAATGCACGAGCAGTTCTTCTGCGCTGGCGCTCACGAGCGTCAGGCCGCCGAACAACGCGGCGGCCACGTTGTCCGGGTGGCCTTCAATTTCGTGCGCCAGCCGCAGCAGATCGTGCCGGGACAACCCGCCGTCCGCGAGCGCGTTCGCCGCCGCCAGCCCGCTCACTATCGCCGCCGCCGAGGAGCCGAGGCCGACCCCGAGCGGGATCGCATTGACCTTGTGGATGCGCAGGCCGGTCGGGCGCTTCCCCACTTTTTCGAACACTTTCTCCGCCGAGCGCACGAGAAGATTGGTCGGGTCGAGCGGAACTTGATCTTCCCCCTCACCCTCGACGTCAATCTCCAGCCCCCGCTTGATTTCCCAGAACTCGACCGTGTTGCGCAGACCGAGCGCGAGCGCGAGGCAGTCGAACCCCGCGCCGAGATTGGCGGTGGAGGCGGGGACGGAGACGGAGACTTTTTTCATGGGGTGCGGCAAAATAATCTACGAATGCCCCAACACCGGGTGCGGCTGATACAGCTCTTCCAGAAAAGTGCGCTCGTCGGCGTCCAGTTTGATGGACAGCGCCGCCAGGGCTTCTTCCAACTGATACATCTTGCTCGCCCCGATGATGGAGGCGGCGAGGCCGGGTTGATGCAAGACCCAGGCGAGCGCCATTTGCGCTGACGAGACGCCGCGCCGCTTGGCAAGTTCCGCGCACCGCTGGGCCACTCCGAAATCGGTGTCCCGGTAATACATGCTGTGCGCGAAGCCGTCGGTTTTGGCGCGCTCGGTGTCGCCGCCCTTGTCCGGGGTGCGGTTTCCCGCCAAAAAGCCGCGCGCCAGCGGGCTCCACGGGATGAGGCCGATGCCCTCGGCGCGGCATAGCGGGATCATCTCGCGCTCTTCTTCGCGGTAGATAAGGTTGTAGTGGTTCTGCATCGAAACAAACCGGGTCCAGCCGTGCAGATCGGCGAGATACAGTGCCTTTGCGAACTGCCATGTGTACATGGACGACGCGCCAATGTAGCGCGCCTTGCCGGCTTTAACCACGTCGTGCAGGGCGACCAGCGTTTCTTCAATCGGCGTCTCGGGATCCCAGCGGTGAATCTGGTACAGGTCCACGTAGTCGGTGTCGAGGCGGCGCAGCGACTGGTCAATCGCCTCCAAGATGTGTTTGCGCGAGAGGCCGCCCTGATTGGGCTTGCCGCCCATGGGAAAGAATACTTTGGTAGCGATGACGACTTCGTCGCGCCGGGCAAAATCACGCAAGGCGCGCCCTGTAATTTCTTCGCTCACGCCATCGGAGTACATATCCGCCGTGTCAAAGAAGTTGATGCCCAGCTCCAGCGCGCGCTGGATGAACGGGCGGCTCTGCTCCTCGTCGAGCACCCAGCTGCGCCATCTGGGCGAGCCATACGTCATCATGCCCAGGCAAACACGGGACACTTTCAGGCCGGTGCGGCCCAGATTCACATAGTCCATAGCCGTTCTCCTGTGTGCATGGTGAATTGTGCTTTCATACGAGTTTCTCCAGCGCCTCCAACTCGGCCGGGATCACCTTTGGCGCGGCGAGGCGGGACATGATCACGTCCGGGTCCTTCAGCCCGTGCCCGGTGACGACGCACACCACGGTCTGGCCGCGCACATCCATTCGGCCCTCTTTCACTTCTTTGAACAGCCCGGCGGCCCCGGCGGCGGAGGCGGGCTCGCACCACACGCCCTCGGCGGCGAGGCGTTTCTGCATGGCGAGAATTTCGTCATCGCTCACGGCGACGATGCGCCCGGTGGACTCCTCCGCGGCCAGCAATGCCTCCTCGCCGCGCGCCGGGCGGCCAATGCGGATGGCGGTCGCCACCGTCTCGGGCCTGTCCACCGGATGCCCCAAGACGAGCGGAGCCGCGCCCGCTGCCTGCACGCCGAGCAGTCGGGGTCGGGTGGAGATGCGGCCCGCAGTGCGGTATTCACAGAAGCCTTTCCAGTACGCGGTGATGTTCCCGGCGTTGCCCACGGGCAGGCACAGCCAGTCGGGCGCGCGCCCGAGGTCGTCGCTGACTTCAAACGCGGCGGTCTTCTGCCCTTCGAGGCGGTGCGGGTTGATGGAGTTGACGAGCGCAATCGGCTTGCGGCGGGTGACCTGCTGGACCAGCGAGAGCGCGTCGTCGAACGAGCCTTGAATCTGAATCACGTCTGCGCCGTAGGCGACGGCCCCGGCGAGTTTCCCGGCGGCCACCTTCCCCTCCGGGATGAGGACCAGGCAGCGCAGACCGGCGCGGGCCGCATAGGCCGCCGCCGAAGCCGCGGTGTTCCCGGTCGAGGCGCAGATCACGGCGCGCGCGCCCTCCGCCGCCGCCATCGTCATCGCCATCGTCATGCCGCGATCTTTGAACGAGCCGGTCGGGTTCAGGCCCTCGAATTTCAGATACAGCTCGCTGCCGAGTTCCGCGCCGAGGCGGGGCGCCGGGATGAGCGGGGTGTTGCCTTCGAGCAGGGTGACGGGCGTGGCGTTGGGAGGGAGGGAAAGAAAATCGCGGTAGCGGGCGATGAGGCCGGGGTGAGGCATTCAGGTTAGACCGCGTGGGTTCCGGCGGATTTTTCAGAGGAAACTGAGCCGTCCGCAAACCCCGCGAGGTCTTTCAGTCAAGGAATCCAGGCGAGGCGGTCGGAGTGGTCGCGCCACCAGCGCATCTCGGCGAGGACGTAGAGGGCATCGGCGTCTTCGGGGCAGGTCCACCGCATTTCGGTCAGCACCTCGGCGGCGTCGGCGAAGAAGCCGTGCTCGGCGTATTGCTTCGCCATCCACCACTCGATCACGTACTTCGCCTTCGCGTGTTTGACACAGGCCTCGGCGAAGAGATTCCAAGCGTGCAGCAGGTCGCTGTCGTCGCCGTGCAGGTAGGCGTGGTTGAGAATCTGCGCGACCTCTTCGAGCTCGTCCACCGGGGGCGTGCGCTCGAGATCGTCGTGCAGCCAGCCCTTCCAGCACGAGAGCACGCGGTACGAAAACGCCAGCATGCGGCGGCGTTGCTGCGGGCTGGCGTCATCCGGCTCAAACAGGCGCGACACGGCGCGGCGCATGTCCTCCGCGAGTTCGCGCTGGAGGTAGATGAGCGTGAGTTTGTTTTGCGCGTTGAGGTTGTCGGGGTCGAGCGCCAGGATTTGGTAACAGCGCGCGGCGGCCTCGTCCCACTCGCGGCGGTCAATGAAGTGCTCGGCTTGCTTGATCAGCCTGGCGATGGTGTGCGTGTGAGATTCCATGCGTCTTGGTCAGCGAGTCGAGCCGTGCGGATGGGGCGCATTATACCAGACCGCTACCGTTCGGGAGGATTTGAGTTACAATCCGGGTGAGCCGCGAACAGGCGCGCATTGGCGCGCCTCGCCTCCGACGAGCGAGGATTGGCGTTCATTCGCGGATGGCCTCTCCCATGCCGACCCGCAACCCCACCGACCTCCGCCGCCACCGCTCCCTCACCGATCGCAACCTGCTCATCGGCTTCTTCGTCGTGCTGCTCATCGTGGGCGGGGGATTGATCGGACTGGCCTACGGCGGCGGGGCCGCGGTCACGGGCGTGATCTGCATCGGCGCCGCCGCGATGCTCGCCGGGTTGGTGGCGCTGGTGGTGTTCGGCATCGAGAAGTTGAGCCGGTGGCTGGATAAGCGAGAGTGATCACGGACGACGGATCACTGATGACTGATCACTGATGACCGGTCACAGAAATGGTTATCCGTGTCCAGTCATCGAGTTTGCCTCTCCCCCTTTCCCCGCCTACAATAGTCCGCCATGACCGAATCACAACAGCCCGACTTCATCTCCGATTGGGTCAAACGCAAGCCGCAGGACGCCACGCAGACTCCCGGCTCCATCGGCCTGCTGCGGCGCGTGCCGTCCGGGCCGTTCATGATGGGCAGCCGCTTCCACTTCCGCGAAGCGCCCCGGCGCGAGGTCCGGGTGGCCGAGTTTGACATGGTGCTCGTGCCCGTCACGGTCGCGCAGTACGCGGCCTTTCTCGAGTCCAGGCAGGAGGGCGACCGCCGCTGGTGGAGCGAGGCCGGATGGGCATGGCGGCAGGGGATCGGCAACGGCTGGGGCCGCACCGACCGCACCCAGCCTGACGACTGGAGTCACCGGCAGTCCGACTCGCAGAACCCGGTCACGGGCGTCACATTCTACGAAGCCGAGGCCTATTGCAACTGGCTCAGCGCGATGAAGAATCGCGCCGTGCGGCTGCCCGCTGAAGAGGAATGGGAGAAGGCGGCGCGCGGCGACGACAGCCGCCCGTGGCCGTGGGGCGACGACTTCAGCCCGGAGAACGCGAACACCTGCGAGCGCGAGGCGGGCGGCGTGCTCCCGGTGGGCAGCTGCCCCGGCGACGTGAGTCCCTATCAATTGCTGGACATGGCGGGCAACGTGCAGGAGTGGACGACGGGCACGTATCGCCCCGCGCCCGACGAGAACTTTCCCGATAGCGAGCTGCGCGTCGCGAAAGGCGGGTCGTGGAACGACACGGCCTTCGGCGCACGCACCTCGTACCGGCACATCTACCCGCCGGGCTATCATTTTTCCTTCCTGGGTTTTCGGATTGTGGTCGCGATGAAATAAAGAGGAGAAACCATGTTCACTGAAACCAACCGCCGCTCGTGGGGGATCGTCGTCGTCGTCGTGGCCGCTCTGGTGTTCGTGTGCATCATCATCGGCGCGCTGGTCGTGGCCGGGACCTTCGGGTCGAACAGGCTCACCTCCGGCGGCAATGCCACCGGCACGCCCGTCGCGCCCGCCGGTTCCGTCGAGATCACCTTCTACACCTCGAACACCAAAGAGGACTGGATTAACGCCGTCACCGAAAACTTCAACAACGCGCAGATCAAGACGAAGTCCGGCAAGCCGGTCTTCGTGCGCGTCACGCACGTCACCTCCGGCGGCTCGCAGGGCGACATCCTCAGCGGCAAGATCCAGCCCATCGCCTGGAGTCCGGGCGACCAGAGCTGGGTGGACGGGGCGAATCAGGTCTGGCAGGACCGCACGGGCCGCCCGCTCGTGTCGGAAAACTGCCAGCCTACCGTGTACGCGCCCATCGGGTTCGGGATGTGGCGGCCGATGGCCGAGGCGCTCGGCTGGCCCGACAAGCCTATCAGTTGGGACACGATCGTCACCCTCGCCGCCGACCCGCAGGGGTGGGCCTCGGTCGGCCACCCCGAGTGGGGCCAGTTCAAGTTCGGGCACACGCATCCCGATTATTCGAACGTCGGCCTGCTGATCATGACCGCGCTCTCCTACGACACCCTCGGCCAGACGAGCGGCCTCACCCCGGATCAGGTCAAGAGCGACGCGGTCATCGAAGCGTTTCGCAAGGTCGAGTTGAACACTTACCATTACGGAGTGCAGTCGCGTGATTTGATCTCGATTATGGTCCGCAGGGGTCCAGCGTATCTGCACGCGATCACAAGCAGCGAGGCTGAAATCCTTAAATCCAACAGCGAGTACGGCAGCCAGCTCCGCTTCCCGCTGGTATTCGTCTTCCCGGCCAACGGCACGTTCTGGACAGAACAGCCCTATTGCATTCTTGACACGGACTGGGTGACGGACGAACACCGCGAGGCCGCTCAGCTTTACGAGGACTATCTGTTGAAGCCTGAGCAGCAGGCGCTCGCGGTGGACAATGGTCTGCGTCCGGTGGACACGAGCATCACCCTCCACTCGCCGCTCGCGCTGGAAGACGGCACCGACCCGCGCGTGACCATTGACACAGTCCCTCCCCTCGCCAGCCCCTCGGGCGAAGCCGCTGCGGCGGTCCAGGACGTGTTCCACCTGACCAAGAAGCAGGCCACGATTGTGATCGTGCTGGACATCTCCGGCAGCATGCAGGGCGAAAAGATGGCGAACGCGGTCGAGG
>Ga0209108_10001960_pt1 | contig 11925 bp, 9 predicted proteins | sample Rifsed10ft1_FD_184003 | JGI IMG/M metagenome (GOLD analysis project Ga0209108, IMG submission 184003) | Soil microbial communities from Rifle, Colorado, USA - sediment 10ft 1 (version 2) | ecosystem: Environmental > Terrestrial > Deep subsurface > Rock core/Sediment | place: Rifle, Colorado...
TCCCCGGCGTCAGGCGGGTGATGATCGTTCGCTTGCCGGCTTTGGAGTCCCACATCCGGTCTGGAATCTCGTTGATATACAGCACCGCCGCGATCAGCAGGCCAATCGGGATGGAGAGCAGCACGGCCTCCCGGCTCCAGCGCTGTGCCTGCACCCAATACGATCCCAGCACGACCACCGGCCCAAATCCAAGGCCGACCGCCAGCTCCCCGAACCCGCGATGGACTAGCCGTACCGGCGGGGCGGTATAAAGGAACCCCAGCCCGAAGCCCGCCAGGCCAAACCACAAGAGCGCCGGTCCCCGCAGGGCGGCCAGGACCAGCCCGACCACGGTCCCTGCCAGGTAGAGGCCGAGGGCCAGCCGCAGCAAGCTAGCCGGTTCGATCAAGCCGCGCTGAATCAGCCGCGAGCCGCCCGAAAACGGGGTCGGGGTCAGGTTGGCCTCGTCCGCCCCGCTGCGGTGATCGAAATAATCGTTCATGACATTGGTGCCGAGGTGGAAGAGCGCTGCGCCGAGCAGGGTCAGTGCAAACAATCCCAGGTTCAGCGCACCGTCGCGCCAGGCGACCGCGGTGCCCAACAGCACCGGCACCAAGGTCGCGGTGAGAAATGGCAGTCGGGTGGCGTTGACGAACAGCGCCCAGCGGGACGGCCGTGGTGTCTCGGCCCGTACCTTCCAGCGCACCCGATAAGATCCGTTGCTCCTGTCGATCTCGGCATCCGCCCCGACGATATTGCAGAAGCCTTCGATCAAGCCGGTCTTGAAGCCTTCCAGCAACCCGTTGTCCATCTGCAGCGTGAAGTGATCAAGGGCGGACTCGACGATCTGGCTGGCGCCCGGGTCATTGAGAAAATATGGGTGTACCTCGGTGCAGAAGATCTCCATCATCTTCTGCGGCCGACCCTGTAGTTGGGCGACCAGATTGCGGAAGATGCTGGCCCAGCGCTCGACTGAAGCTACAGTGATCTGCTCGATCAGAGCACCATCGCCGCTGCCAATCTGGCGATCGATAAACAGGACCGCCTCGTTGAACGGGGCCATCGGGCAGTCCTCGTCCGAATCCATCTTGCGGAAGGCAGGCGCCCCGACAGCCTGCTCTAATCGCTCCCAACCCTCCGCTCCCAGCTTGCTGCGGTAGTTGCCGTACAGCAGCTGCCAGGAAAGGGCCTTGACCGTCTGCTCACCAATGGGTTTCATGGAACTTCTCCTCGGCGAAACAAGTAATCCGTTAGGTTGCGGAGGCCTCACTCGTCCCCTGCGCCCCCAGCTCTCCGACGACCCGGACCTCAACCGGTATCCCTTCGATCTCTTGAGGCAGCAGGTCTTCCTCCCGCAGCTGAGTCCGGGGCAGTTTCTGCTTCACCATCACCACTAACGCTACTTCCTGACGGCCCCCGCCCCGGTAGCCGACCCCGACCCCCACCACGTTGGCCATGGCCAGCAGCCGATCGGCGTTCGCCCGCGAAACGGCCCGGGCGTGCTCCAGTGCCTGCTCAGGGGTCACAGATCAATCTGCAGCGCCTCCAGCACATCCTGGATCGGATTGTAGATCGTGGCCTGGGCCGAGCCGGCGAAGAGCAATCCCACGGCGCGGGGGGTTACGCCATCCACCAGCAGTGATCCCGAATCGCCGCCTTGGGACATTGGAGAGGAAACAAACTGCCCCTCGAAGCGGGCGGTCCGGCTCTCACCGTAGGTGACCGTCACCGTGGTGTCGATCACGTTGATCTGTCCGGTCGTATACCCGGTCGTGCGACCGGATTTCCGCACCGCCATTCCCAACGTCGGCACTACTCTTCCCTGGACCTCGCCGATGTCGAGGATTTCCGGCAGCAGATCTGCGGCATTCAGCGGCCTGGCCACAGCCGCGTCGACCCGGTTGATCGCCTGCGGATTCTCCTTGATCACACGCAGCCGATGCCGGGAGCCGACCAGCCGGGCCAACCCATTGAGCAGGTCGGCGACTAGCTTGGCGATCCCGCAGGTCGGTGGTTCTTGATCGAACTGGATCTCGACAAACCGTTCCAGCCGGGCAAGGGTATCCGAATTCGGGCTGCCGCCGTCGATGGCTCCCGGCTGCAATACCGCGTCGCCGACCGCGGCTTGATTGCTGTTGGCAAGCACGTGGTTATTGGACAGAATCAAGCGTTCTCCGCTGGCCCGGTCGCGCACCACCGTTCCGAGCGTCCCGGCGGTTACCTTGAAATGGCCGATGCTGATCCCTCCCGGAGCCGGCCGCCAGCGATCGGTGCGGGTTTGCTGCGCCCGCAGCTCGCCCACTTCCACGACATCGGTCGGAATCCCATCCACCCGAGCAGGTACCAATTCATCGGGGGCGAGTCCGGCCCGCGGGATCTTCACCCGGACGAGGGCTACCACAGCTAGCTCGGTCGTACGCCGCCCGCGAACCTCTTTGAATCCGGTTCCCACCCCAACCACATTAGGCTTCTCTAGGATGGCCTCTTTGTTGCGCTCTTTGACCTGGCTAACGGTTTCGGTTTCCACTCCGCTTCTCCATCGGCACCCACTTGCGATTCAACTCGCCGCGGTAACCCGACCCCGGCCGGATGAGCCTGGCCTCAGCAATCTGTTCCAACACCTGGGCGGTCCAGCCTCCCACCCGACCCACCGCAAAGGTAGGGGTAAACAACCCGGTGTCGAATCCCAGGCCGTGCAGCACCAGCGCGGTGTAAAACTCCACATTGGTCTTCAACCCGCGGCCCGGCTTCAGCTGCTCCAGCACCCGCAGGACGACCTGCTCCACCGCCCGGGCATCCTTGTTGAGCTGGATGTCACCGGCCTGCTTGAACAGCTTTTCGGCGGCCGCACCCAACACATCGGCCCGCGGATCACGCACCTTGTAGACCCGGTGCCCGAAGCCCATGATCCGGCCCCCGGCCTCCACGGTCTGGCGCACGTAGGCCTCGGCTTCCGCTTCGAGGCTATTGCCGGAGGCCGCCGCCCGCTTGCGCAGCTCGAACACCATGTCCAACGCCGGCCCCGGTGCCCCACCATGCAGGGGTCCTTTAAGCGATCCGATCGCCCCGACCACTGCCGAAATCATGTCCGATCCGGTGCTGATAATAACCCGGGCGGTGAACGTAGAGTTGTTCATTCCATGATCGATGACTGAATTGATGTAGGTTTCCAACCCGCGGACTTCGTCGGCCTCGGCCTCGGTTCCCCGCAGCATGTAGAGATAGTTCGCGGCATGCGGCAAGTCGGAGCGCGGCCTGACCGCCGGCTTCCCATGCAGCATGCGCCAGTAGGCGGCGACGAGGCTCGCCACCCGGGCGACGATCGCCTTGGCTCGGGCCTGGTTGGCGGCCGGCGATGAGTCGGCCGGGTTCGGATCGGCGAGGGTCAGCGTGTCGGCCCCCATCCGCAGAGCGTCCATCGGCGGGAGGGATTTGGCGGCCGCGGCGCGCAGAATTTCGATCGTTGGGCCCGGAAGCTCACGCAGGGCGGCCAGTTCCTGCTGCAGCCCGGTCAGCTCCGAGGCGGTCGGCAGGCGGTCCTCCCAAAGCAAGAACAGCACTTCCTCGTATTTGGCGTTGGGAGCCAGCTCCTCTAATGGAAAGCCGCCAATGGTGAGCTCGCCTGCCAGTCCATCCACTCGACTGAGTCGGGATTCGGTGACCAGCACGCCATCCAAACCTTTCGTCACACTCATCGTGCCTCCAGCGCTCGAGTCGAGGTCAAGGGGGGTTGCCCAGCGGACAGCCTGCCGGTTAGATTCGAGCGAGCGCATCGATGGCTAGATATGGATCGCATGGCCTTCGGCGGCATGGGCGGCCTCCCCCAGCACCTCACTCAGCGACGGATGGGCGTGCACGTTGCGGGCGATCTCGGCCGGGGTGAGCTCCATCATCTGGGCCAGAGTGAGTTCCGGCAAGAGCTCCGTCACCTCCGGTCCCACCAGATGCGCGCCGAGGATTTCTCCGTAGCGAGCATCGGCGATCAGCTTGATCCAGCCGGCGGCCTCGCCCATCCCTAGCGCCTTCCCGTTGGCCTGGAACGGGAACCGCCCTACCCGCAGCTCGTGGCCGGATTCGCGGGCCTGGGTTTCGGTCATGCCGAAAGATGCCACCTGCGGCTGGCAGTAGGTCGCCCGCGGCATCATCTGATAATCCAACTCGATGGTCTCCACCCCGGCAATGTTCTCGGCGCACACCACACCCATGGCCATGGCCACATGCGCCAGCTGCAGCTTGCCGGTCACGTCACCGATCGCCCACACTCCCGGCACGTTGGTCGCCATGCGGGAGTCGATCCCCACCATCTTCCGATCGTCGAGGGCAACCCCTATCTTTTCCAGCCCGAGTCCCTCGGTATTGGGCCGAAAGCCGACCGCCACCAGCGCCTGCTCGGCGTCGAGCACCTGCTGCCCCGCCTCACCGGTAACGGTAGCCTTGATCTTGGTCTTCAAGGTTTGAATGGCCTCCACCCGGGTGCCGGCCAGGACGTTGATGCCGCGCTTGCGAAACTCCTTGGTCAGTTCTTTGCTGACCTCCTCGTCCTCCAATGGGGCAATCCGCGGCAGCATCTCCACGATCGTCACCTCGACCCCGTAGCCGTTCCACAGGCTGGCGAATTCGAGACCAATCGCGCCGGACCCCACGATCACCACCGACTTGGGAGCGGTAGTCTGCAGCACCGCCTCCCGGTAGGTCAGCACTCGCTGCCCATCGATCTCGACCCCGGGGATCACGATCGGCCGAGAACCGGTGGCGAGCACGATGTGTTGTGCCGAAAGAGGCGTCGCCTTCCCGTCGGCGGCGGTCACGGCCAGCGAATGAGGCCCGGAGAAGGCGGCCGTTCCCATGTGAACCTCGATCTTGTTCTTCTTCATCAAGAAGCCGACGCCCTTGACCAGCCGATCGGCCGCCTCCCGACTGCGGGCGACCGCCCGGGAGTAATCCAGAGTGAGGCCCTCAAACCCGATCCCGAACTCCGCGGCTCGGGTTCGCAACAGGTGGACCAGCTCGGCGTTCTTGAGCAAGGCCTTGGAGGGGATGCAGCCGACATTCAAGCAGATTCCCCCCAGCCACTCCCGATCGACGATGGCGGTTTTCAGGCCAAGCTGGGCGGCCCTGATCGCGCAGACATATCCGCCGGGTCCCGCCCCGATCACGATGACGTCATAGTCTGGCATTCGGAGATTCTCCTCTGTGAATCCGCGCACCGGGGGCGAAGCGGGCCAGCTGGTTCAGGCCCAAGCCTGCAGTCGCTGGACGACCACGGACAGGAAGTGATCGGCAATCGCGCCGTCAATGATCCGGTGGTCGAAGGTCAAGGTCAAATACACCATCGGACGCACGGCCAGGCTGTCGCCGGGCTCCCCGCCGGGTCCCTGGTTCTCTATCACAACCACCCGTTTCTGCAGCTTGCCGATCCCCAGGATCGCACACTGCGGCTGGTTGATGATCGGCATGGCGAGCAGCGAGCCACTCACGCCGTGGTTAGTGATGGTAAAGGTCCCGCCCTGAACCTCGTCGGGGTCGAGCTTGCGGCTGCGGGCCCGCTCGGACAGATCGTTGACTGATCGAGCCAACGCCAGGAGCGAGAGCTGGTCGGCGTTTTTCACCACCGGAACGATCAGTCCCTTGTCACCCAGCGAGACGGCCACTCCGACGTTAACTTGCGGGTGAAGCACGATCCCCTGGTCGCTCCAGGACGAATTGACGATCGGTACTTGCTTCAGCGCCTCTACCGTGGCGGCCACGAAATAGGGACTGAGGGTGAGGTTGACTCCATCCCGCTCGAAGGCCGGCCGATTGGCGGCCCGATGGGCAAGCACCCGGCCGAGATCGGCCTCCATGACGGTCGTGACGTGCGGGCTGGTGTGCCGCGAGCGGACCATATGCTCGGCGATCCGAGCCCGGACCGGATCCAGCGGTTGCACTTTCATTGAGGGAGCCGTGGCGGCGGGCTTGAATTCCCCGAGAACTTCCTCGGTCGGCCGGAAGAGCTCGCCGGAGGCCGGCTCCTCCCATGGGGCTGCCGGCTGCTTCACTTCCAAGTAGCTCAAAACGTCCTTCTTCGTGATCCGGCCGCCCTGACCGCTTCCAGTCACCTTGCTCAGGTCCACCCCACGTTCGGCGGCGATCCGGGCCACGATCGGAGAGATGAAACCCACCTCGGCCTGCCGGTCGAAGGCCGCCACCGGGCTGGCCGGTTCCGGCTGACGGATGGGCGCACTCGCAGCCACCGCCGGCTTGGAAGCGGCAAACTCGCCATCGGTTCGCCCGGAGGGCTGAACTTCCGGAACGTTCTCACTCGGCTCTCCGATCAGCGCCAGCACGGTTCCGGCGCGCACTGTCTCACCCTCGGCCACCAGGAGCTGCAGCACGGTTCCGGTAGCCGGAGAGGGCACTTCGGTGTCGACTTTGTCGGTGTTGATCTCGACCAACGGCTCGAACTCCTGGATTCGCTCGTGCAGTCGCTTCAGCCATTTGGTGACCGTGCCCTCGACGACCGACTCGCCGAGCTGGGGCATGATGACTTCGATCGCCATACGTTCTATCCTCTCAGGGTCGGCACGACCGGCCTGCGGCCGCGGGCCTCGGTCGGTCGACCATTTGTGATTGCCCTCGATCAATACCCGGCCAGATCGCGGATGGCAGCCGCGATCTTGTCCGGGTTCGGCATAAACCAGTCTTGCAGCGGATGACTGTACGGAACTGCCGGAATATCCGGCCCAGCCAGCCGCCGCACCGGCGCGTCGAGCTGGGTGAAAGCCTCCTCCGCCAGAATCGCGGCGATTTCGGCTCCGTAGCCGCCGGTCAGGTTGTCTTCGTACACGATCAGAGCCTTCCCGGTCTTGGCCACCGAGCTCAACACGGCCTGTTTGTCCACCGGCTTCAGGGTCCGCAAATCCACAACCTCCGCGTCAATCCCTTCCTGGGCAACTCGCTCGGCGGCTTCCCAGCAGTACTGATGCATCATCCCGTAGGCGAACACGCTGAGGTCCGTGCCCGGACGGGATACCCGGGCCGGGCCAATCGGGACCAGAATCTCCTCGCCCTCGGGCACTTCGCCGCGGATCAAACGGTAGCCCTTCTTAGGTTCGAAGAACATCACCGGATCGGGATCTCGGACCGCCGACTTCAGCAACCCTTTGGCGTCATACGGATTCGAAGGGATCACGACCTTCAGCCCTGGGACGTGGGCATAAAAGGCTTCCACCGATTGCGAGTGGTAGAGACCACCCCCGATTCCGCCTCCGTAGGGAGCGCGGATCACCATTGGGACCGTCCACTCGCCGCCCGACCGATAGCACAGGCGGGCCGCCTCGCTCACGATTTGGTTGAACGCCGGATGAATGAAGTCCGCGAATTGGATCTCACAGATTGGGTGCATGCCATACAGAGCGGCTCCGATTCCGATCCCCACGATGGACAATTCCGCCAGCGGGGAATCCACGATCCGTTCCGGGCCGTACTTCTCGTACAGCCCTTGGGTAGCCCGAAACACACCGCCCCGCGGCCCGACATCCTCCCCCAGAATAAATACCCGCTCGTCGCGGGCCAGTTCTTCGTCCATGGCCTGGCGCAGGCCTTCGATCAGAGTAATCTCAGCCATGGCGGCGGTCCCCGCTGAACACTGGATAGGTCGCCTCGGAGACGTCCGGATACGGTGCCTGAGTGGCGAAGGCCACGGCTTCCTCCACCTCGGCCTTGGCCCGCTCGTTGATTTCGGCCTCGGCCTTCTCGCTCAAGATCCCCTCGCCCATCAGGCGCGACCGGAATTGATCCACCGGATCTTGAGCCTTGAGGGCTTCCATCTCTGCCCGCGGCCGGTAGGTCCGGTCATCGTCATCCGAGGAGTGGGGCGTCATCCGATGAACGGTCGCCTCGACGAGGGTCGGTCCATCGCCTGTCCGCGCTCGAGCCACTGCCTCGGAGACAACCCGGTGGACCTCAATCGCGTCCAGCCCATCGACGGTCACTCCCGGCAGCCCCAGCCCCAAAGCCTTGTCGGCCGCCCGCGGCACTGCCATCTGGCGGTCTTGGCGGACCGAGATGGCGTAGATATTGTTCTCGATCATGAAAATCACCGGCAATTTGTGGATCGCGGCCCAGTTCACGGCCTCATACCATTCGCCTTGTGAAGTGGAGCCTTCGCCGATTGTAGTCAGCACTACCGCGTCGTCGCCTCGCAGCTTGATGGCGAAGCCAATCCCGGAGGCGTGGGGAGTCTGGGTAGCCACCGGTGAGGAATGGCTGACCACCTTGGCCCGCTTCAGACTCCAATGGCTCGGCATCTGACGGGCACCAGAGCTCGGCTCACCCTGCCGGCCCATCAAGCCCAACATGAATTCCCTCGGGGTCAGCCCCATTGCCAGCAGCATGGTGAGGTCTCGGTAATACGGCAGCAGCCAATCCTGGCCGCGCCGGATGGCGAAGACCGCTCCGATCTGGGCCGCCTCGTGTCCAATGGCCGAGATATGGAAGGCGATCTTTCCCTGGCGGTGCAGCACCCAGGCCCGCTCGTCCAACCGGCGCGAGAGCAGCATCAGCCAGTACATCTCCAGCAGGTTCTCCCGATTCAGCTCAAGGTGCAGCGTTTCGGTCAATTCCATCCAGCCGCTCCTTCATCCCACCCGTTCAGCCACTATTTCCACCAGGTCTCGGACCTGCAGATCATCCCCGGCTGCATCGGTCAGCATGATCATACAAAACGGACATCCCACGGCCAGGGTCGAGGCTCCGGTCTGCTTCGCCTCTCGGATTCGATCGGCGCTCACCCGCTCTACGCCCGGTTCCTCTTCCTTCCACATCTGGCCGCCTCCTGCGCCGCAGCAGAAGGAGGTCGAGCGGCGGCGGTGCATCTCCTGCAATTCGATTCCCACGAAGCCCAGCGATTGGCGGGGAGCCTCGATGACGCCATTTTGGCGGCCCAGGTAGCAGGGATCGTGCAGGGTTACGCCTCCGGCCCCATCGGCCGCACTGGGGGCGAGCCTGCCTTCGGCGAACAGCTCCTGGAGGAACTCGGAGTGGTGGATCACCTCGTACTTGCCGCCGAAGGCCGGGTACTCGGTCCGCAGCGTGTGCAGGCAGTGTGGGCAGCCGGTCACGATCCGTTTGGGTGCGAGCCGATTGAGACGCTCGACATTGGCGGTGGCCAGCTCATTGAAGAGGTATTCATTCCCCGACCGGCGGGCCGCGTCTCCGGTACAGCGCTCCTCCGGGCCCAAGACCGCGTAATCTACCCCGGCGGCCTTCAAGACTTTGGCAAAGGCCCGAGCCGCCCGTTGGGCTCGCGGATCGGTAGCGGGCGCACAGCCCACCCACCACAAGATCTCGGGGGCGGGCTGCTGCTGGACGGTCGGCACTTCGAGACCCTCGGCCCACTTCAGCCGCTGGTCACCCGCGACGTTCCACGGGTTGGCGACCCGTTCCATCCCACGGTAGGCGGTCTGGAGCTGCTCCGGGAATTCGTTGCTGGTCAGCACCAGATGCCGGCGGATCTCGAGGATGTCCCGCATCGGCTCGTTGCCGACGGGACACACTTCCACACAGGCGCCACACGCGGTGCAGGCCCAAACCGCTTCGGGGGTGATGGCAAACTCGAGCAGGGTTTGACTGCTCGGCCTCCCAGCGGCCAGCTGGCTGCCCTCCTGGTTGAGAAAGTAGCGCTTGTTGATCTCCAAAGCCGCCGGCGATAGGACTTTTCCGGTTTCATACGCCGGACAGGCCTCCTGGCAGCGATTGCACATGATGCAGGCGTACGAATCCATCAACCCTTTCCAGGAGAGATGCTCGAGTCGCTCGACGCCGAATTGATCGATCGTCTCGTCCGCGAAATTGATGGGCTCTAGAGTGCCCATCGAGGGTCGCTCGGGTTGGAGCAGGAAGTTCAAGGGGGCAAAGAACAAATGAATGTGCTTGGTGTAGGGGAAGTAAGGAATGAAGCCCAGCACCGTGCCCAATGCCAACCACCAGAACACGTGAATGGCAAGCTCCTGCGCCTGGGGTGTCCAACCTGCCCATAATCTGGCCACGGCCGAACCGAACGGGTTCCAGGGGTCGGGGCCACCCGCGGCCAGCTGAAAAGTCTGGCCTAGAAACCGGGAGCCAACGTGGACCAGGATAAAGGCGCCCACGATGGCCGAGTCGCGCCGGATCCCGGCGCGAGCCTTCGGGTGGAGCAGGGTCGACTCGCGGATCTGCAGGTCGGGCGGCCGGATCAAGTAGCGGCGGATGAGCAACCCGACCATTCCGACCAGCACCCCGACGCTCAATACGTCGGCCCCCAACCGATAGAGGTCTCCCGGCAGCCCGTCACCCAAGAAAACAAGCTTGGGGACAAAGCCCTCCAACACATCGCCCAGGTTGACCAACAAATAATAGAAGAACCCCCAGCCGACCAGCCCATGCAGCAGGCTGGTCGCCAACCGGGCCCGGAAGGCCGGAGCAAAGGTAAGGCTCTTGTACAAGGCCGAGGCGGCTCTCCGGGCCGCGGCTCTCCAATCCGGACGGCCCTTGCCGCGCCCAATGATTCGAACAAGCCGGGCGATGGCTCCTGCGGTCAAGTAAGTTGTGATCAAAGCAAAGAAGGTGAAGAGGAGTCGTTCCGGAGTGGTGAGCATCAAGGTACTCGCACAGGGCGGGCGTGGAGCACCCCTCCTCGGAGCGAGGGGAAGTGTACCACAGGGCCTTCGATGGCCCTCTGAGGTGGCTGCCGACAGATTCGGGCGGAGGTTTAGGCCGCGCGCGCCTGGACGAGCGGTAGGTCCAACTGAACCACGGGGACCGCGGCCAGATGGGCCTGAACGTCTTTGAAAGCTGCCTTGTACTTCTGGAGCAATTCCGAGTCCGGGCCTTTGTACCGCCGCAGAGTCTGGAGCGCGCAGGCGGCGCAGCCGCGCATGGCGCGGTAGGAATCCGTCTCACATTCCAAGCAGACGTCCAAGCGCATCATCATGAGCGAGAAGGCAAGGGATTCCGGATCATCCTCCGGCAATCCCGAGACATGATCCACCAGCTTCCTCCAGGCTTCCCCCCTGGAGGCCCGCAGCTTGGGAATCACTGAGGGCGGGAACAAGAGTTCGTTTTCGGCGTACATGAAACTACCCCCTTCCGGGTCGAGCGGCAGGGCGCCGATTGTAGATCAAAGCCCGCAAAAGGGAACTACGGTACTTTGGTACTAGCGAGGGGTTTATGCGCCGCCTGGACCGTAAACGGCAGGGTCAGTCGGGGTGTTGCCGGAAGGGTCCCAGACATAGACCCAGGTGCCCTCTTCGGCGAAATTGAAGATCCAGTTGGCGTCTTCCGGTGCCAGGTTGACGCAGCCGCGAGAGGTCGGCGTGCCGAAGCGGGAGTGCCAATACGTGCCGTGTAAGGCGCGGGCCTGATCGAAATAGAGGACCCAGGGGACGTCCTCCAGAAAGTAGAAGTTGCCGCCCTCCGCCGTGACAATACCGCCGGTCATGTCGTCACGGTCGAGCTTGGCCCACACCTGAAAGAGGCCGGGTTGGGTCCAGAATCCGTTTCGCCCGCTGGAAACCAGCGTGGCGAACTTCAGGCTCCCGCCTTCGTACGCGGCCAGGGTCTGCTCGTAGAGGTTGACCGAAACCCAACGGTCGCTTTCGACTCCAGCTGGAGGTGTTGGATCGGGACGCACGACTCCCACATTGCGCTGCTCAATCCAGCGCTCCTGGCCGATCATGTACCACACCCAATCGCCCACCTGCTCCTGGTCGTAGATCTGAACGACCGTGTGTCGGGTAAAGCACTGGCCGCGAGGGTCCGTCGGCCCGCCCGGCTCGCGGGAAGTGCAGGTGCCTCCTTGCACGATCCAACCGAACGGCCGATCGGGGGTACGCGAAAAGGCCAGCCCCGGCGAGGCAGGCAGCTGGAGGGCGCTCACCGAACCACCCCGCACATAGCCGAGCGGGGTGGCATAGATCGTGTCTCCAT
>Ga0209108_10001967_pt1 | contig 11901 bp, 12 predicted proteins | sample Rifsed10ft1_FD_184003 | JGI IMG/M metagenome (GOLD analysis project Ga0209108, IMG submission 184003) | Soil microbial communities from Rifle, Colorado, USA - sediment 10ft 1 (version 2) | ecosystem: Environmental > Terrestrial > Deep subsurface > Rock core/Sediment | place: Rifle, Colorado...
GCGGCCACAAGCCAGCTCACGCTGGCCATGCCGGGCGTCTCCGCACCGACTGCCCGCCAGAGCGCGAGGGCTGCGATGAGGATCCCGAGAACGACGTCCTCGTAGACCGCCGTGGTCACCCCGGCGTACGCAAGCGCAAAGGGCGCGACAATCAGCCAGAACCCGAGCACGAAACTGGTCCAGTCTGCCCATTTCATTGCCTTCCACCTCCTGCCGCCGCGCCTCACGACGGCTCGCAGCCGGCACCCTTTTCAAGGGCAAGATCGGTGCCAGAAAGAGCCCGGGAAATGCTCCGAAAAAACACGCCGTTGAGCGCTCTTGCATGTACGGAGCGCGGACCAGTCGGACAACCTGGCAACCTCGCCAGCCAAACGAATTCCGAGTGCGACATTTCGTCAAGGACCGCAGCCCGCGGGATGCGGCGCAGTGGCTCGGCGAGAGGGCAGGCTGAGAGCGGATCCCCTCATCGCTCGGGAGCGCGAGGTCCGAGCTCCTGCTGGATATAGGAGATCAAGTCCACCATCTCGTTCCCCTCGAACCGCGGCCACCGGAGCCCGAACTCTCGCACCTTCTCCTCCATCCCGAGGGCATGCCCCCACATCTGCTCCGCCCAGAGAACGGGGGAGCCATATCGCTTCCACTGCGTGAGATCCGGCCCGATCATCCCCCCCTTGCCCTTGACGCTATGGCAGGTGGCGCACCCCTTCTCGACGAAGAGCCTATCGCCCCGCCGGGGATCTCCCGGCTCATCCAGGAGGTTGGTGGCATAGAGGAAGGCAATCAGGTCCCGCATCTCGGATCCCCGGAAGGCTTTCCAGGTGACGCCCCTCTGCGTCGCCACCTGCTTCATGGCCGGGGCGTGGTTCCACATGGCCCCGGCCATCTGAGTCATGGTGAGGTGCTTGCCAGCAATGCGCCCGAGGTCAGGCCCCACGGTCGAGCCCGCCCCGCGAATCGCGTGACAGCTCCCGCAGCCCTTCTCCACGAACACCTGTTGCCCCTTCCGGGCGTCCCCCCAGAGGACGAACTGCTCTTCGTTGGCTCTCGCGGGAAGAGCGGATCCGCTCAGGACCGCGAGCACGATCAACCCCACTGTTGGTGCGTACCTGGTCATAGCCACGGTTCGGCCCTCCTATTTCAGCGAGGCCAGATACCTCGCCAGCGCGTCCAGATCTTCCTCGGGAAGCTCCGAGAAGGCCGGCATCTCCGAGCCGGGCCTCACCGCAGGCGGATCCTTGATGAACCGTTTCAACCATCCTGCATCCCGTCTGGCTCCCGCCCGCGTCAGGTCCGGCCCGGCCGCACTCCCCACCCCTTTCACCACGTGGCAGGCCGAACACCCCTGGGCCTCGAAGACCTCCCGCCCTTTGGCCAGTTCCGGCGGCAACGCCTGCGCCTCTGCCGGGACGGCGGCTCCCTCTCTTGGCGGGGCAGGGGCCGTGGCCCCCTGGTACGTCAGGAACACGATCGCCGCCAGAGCTACGGTGGCGACGCCCGACGCCATGGGCCGCGCCAGGGGGCTCCGTCCCGGTGTCCGGTCGTAGAACGGGAGCAGAACGAGGAGCAGCACCGCCGCGAGGGGGATCCAGAAGGTCGCCACGGGAATCCATTTCCCCGGGAAGCCCCACAGGAACTCGAACAGGAAATAGAAGTACCACTCGGGCCGCGGGACATAGGTGGTGCTCGTGGGGTCGGCCACCTCCTCCATCGGCACCTTCCAGGCGGCGGCCATCCAGACGAGGACCAGGAGCAGGAGGAACGCGACCACGCCGTCGCGGAGGAGGTGCTCGAAGAAGGTCTCCCCCCTTCCCTTCGACTCCTCGTAGAGCCGATCGTAGTCTTCCCTCCTGATGCGGCCGAGCCCGCCCTTCGGCGTCGGCGCGATCCCCTGGTAGATGACCATCGACACATGGACCAGGATGAAGGCGAAGAGGACGGCCGGAAGGATCAGGACGTGGGCGGCGTAGAAGCGCCCAAGCGTCCGGGCCCCGACCTCGACCCCGCCTTGAAGGATCCTCCATAGATAGTCGCCCGCCAAGGGCGCCGTCCCGGCGATGTGGGTCCCCACGACCGTCGCCCAGTAGGCCTTCTGGTCCCACGGGAGCAGGTAGCCCGTGAAGCCGAAGAGCATGACCAGGAGGAACAGGAACACGCCGACGACCCAGGACAGCTCCCGCGGATACTTGTAGGCCCCCATGAAGAAGACCCGGAGGAGATGGAGGAAGACGACCACCACCGTCAGGCTCGCCCCCCAGTAATGGAGGCCCCTGACGTACCGTCCGAGGGGGACCTCGTTCTGGATGTACACCAGGCTGTCGTAAGCGTGCTCGGGGGAGGGGACGTAGTAGAAGGCCAGAAAGAAGCCGGTCAGCGTCTGGAGGAGGATCAGGAAGAGCGCGGCGCTCCCCAGGGTATGCCACCAGGTGGTCCCCTCAGGCAGCCGCCGGTAGAGGAAGCGGGTCAGTTGCTCTCGGGTGGCCAGGCGCTCCTGGAACCAGTCCAGGAGCCGGCTCACGCGTGGTGCCACTCCCTGAACTCGAGCTTCTCGTTCACCTTGTAGAGCCGCCCCGCATAGAGGACCCGTTTCTCGATCTTGTACTCGTAGCGGTCCAGCGGGCGGGGTGGCGGGCCCGCCAGCACCCGGCCGTCCTTGTCGAAGACGCCGCCGTGGCAGGGGCTGAAGAAGCGGCCGGCCTGGGCGTTCCACCGCACCGGGCAGCCGACGTGGGTGCAGTGGATGTGGTAGAGGGTGAACTTCCGACCGCCGTGGCTCTGCACGTAAAGAGCCACCCGGGGCGTTTCATGAGGCCAGACCTGCGCGACTAACGGTTTCGCCAGTACCTTTTGGATCGGTCCCTCGACGAAGTCCGACACCGGCCCCACCTCGAGCCACCGGCGTTCGGACCGTTTCAAGGCTGGCAGCGCGAAGAACCCGGCCAACGGCACGCCAATGATCGCGGCGATGGCCGTTGAGATCGCACCCAAAGCAACCGTGATGAAGTGCCTCCGGCCGGGCGTCATCGCTGGAGTTGACGTGTCGGGTCTCATCGAGCCCTCCTCTTTGACCGAACTCTACGTTTCGGACATCATCGCCCCGCGGGCGCTGGTCCCCACCGTCTGCAGGCGAGCCGACGGCGAACGAAGAATGCGGCCACGACCCCGAGGCCCGCGAGCACGACAGCGACCGCGAAGACTTGGTCGAAGCGCTCTGCCCCGCCCCTGCGGCCGATCAGGAGCCAAGAGCCCGTACGTCGCACCCCCGACCAACAGTCCCACGGGGAGGTTCAGCAGGAACAAGGCTCGCCACCCCCATCCCTGCGCGACGAGGCCACCGACCGTCGGTCCCACGGCGCCAGTGAGCCCCACCGCCGCGCTCGAGATCCCCAGCCCGGCTCAACGCCCGCTCGGCAAAAGTACCCGACGATCAACACCAGCGCGCTGGGAACCAAGGCGGCCCGAGTCGACGAACCGCCTGGAGGGCATAGGTCCACGCCGCGGTCCCAGCGCTACCAGAACCAGGGCGGCCCCGTCAAGTCGTCGTCACGCGAGGTTTGGCGCGGTCAGCCTTGCCTCGCGTCTAAATGAACGCCTCCGCGCGAAGCCGATCAACACCCGAAACACCCCCGTCGGAGCGAGACGTGACAGGGGTGCGCCGACGGCAGTGAACAGCCCGTCGACTGCGATGAGGACGATGAGTTCGGGGACCGCCGGAGCGACATCTCTCCCGGCGGCCCCATGGACTCCGGCTCAGCCGTGCCGGCTCCCGGCCTTCTCGTCAACGAACTTCTCTGGGCTTTTCGTGAAGGTGTCCCGGCAGCCCGGAGAACAAAAGTGGTACGTCTTCCCGTTGTGCTGCGTCATTGCCGGCGTCTTCTTCTCGTCAACGCTCATCCCACAGACAGGGTCTTTGGTCATGTGACATCCCTCCTGTCGAGCCCTCCGACGCGAGTCACTTCGCCTTCATCTTGACGGTCACGGCCTGGGCGACCAGCTTCCCGTCGACCTGCGTGAACGAGACCGTCGCAGGGTCGCCCGGCTGGAGGTCCTTCGGCGTGATCGACTTGCCGGCCCTGGAGATCTTGGTCTTCGGGTCCAGCGCGAAGCTGTACTCCTTCGTGGTCTTGTCTTTCCCCATCACCTCCAGAATGAGACTCTCCTCCGAAGCCGACTTCAGGCTCCCGATCAGTCGTTGCGGCTTCGCCGCAGACTTGGCCGGGACCGGCTTCTCCACCGCCGGCTTTTCGGACTGCCCCGTTTGCGGAGCCTGCTGGGCCGCGCCCGGGCCCACGGTTCCAAGCACGAGCAGACTGCCAATTGCGACTGCCGCCATCGTCCTGAACTCCATCGCCACACCTCCCCTCTGGTCCGACAGCGCCACGCGCTGCCTCGGTGTCAATGACATCCTCCCCCGCGGCGCCGGCCGAAGAGGAGCAGCGCGGCGGCGACCGCGAGGACAATCCAGACCTAGTTCGCCTGCACGAACTCCATGTCTAGCAGCCGCGCCGGCGGCCGCCGCCCGACCACGCGCGCTCGGCCTTGGGCTCTTCCACCGGCCGGGGCACCGGCGCAGCCTCCCGCCGCGCGCGGAACTCCTTGACGTAAGCCTCGGCGTGCGCCTCGGAGCAACACCATTTGCCAAAGCGCTTCCAGGCCGGATCGCTGACTTCCTTTCCACAGATCGGACAGTACTGTTCCGCGGTCTCAGTGGTTTCTGGCTGCATCATCGGGTCTCCTTTCCGTGTCCGTGGGCCACCGCGTCGGTCGCTGTCACCTGCCCTAGTCAGCTAGAAGTTGGGCTGGATGTTGTGCTGGCAGGCCTGCATGCGCGCCTGGAACGTCGTGATGAAGGGGTTGGGGCTGAGTTGCACCAGCCTGGAGGCGCCGAGGCTCTCCTTCCGGATGACGGGTGAGGCCCCATGGATGAGCGCCTCTTTGGGGACGCGGTACAGATCTCCTGTCCCCAGCTCCACGTAGGCGCCGGGGTCGCTGAGGCTCTCCCAGAACACCTCCGGAAGTGCGCTTCGCTGTTGCGGTTGAATCGAGACTACCTGGGCCTGCTCGGCCATTGTCGTTGCTCCTTTCCTCTACCGTTTCGCCATCTCGGCCGTGACTCCCGAACCGACGCGGTGACCCTCTCCCCTCTCCGGCAGCACGAGGCATGCCACTCTCGGCCCAGGCGATTCCTACGCGCTGGGACGGAGTTAGGCGATGCCGCCGGCCCCAACTTCCGGCTGACGGCGCGGGGCGCGCGACTTCCTGTCAAAGTCGCGCTACAGAAAGGCCAAGCGGCTGACATCTTGTCAAGAGGACGCCGTCGCGTCTCACAGCGGATTTTCGATTTGGGGACAGCGCTCCAGGTGAACCAGGAGGAAGAGGCGCTGGACTTCCCCGAGGCCCCAAGGACGGCGGCGGCCTGCGTGAGGATGTCGATGCAGTAGCGCCCTTCGCCCACCGTGCGCTCGATGCTCCGCACCGGGCCCTCCAGGCGCCTGAGTCGGTCGATCACGTCCGCCTCAGGCGCGCGGTTCTCATCGGAGCTGTCGCCCGAAGCACCAGAGGCCGAGAGCGAGGATGCCCAGACCAAGCCCGGTCATGGCGAGCGCCTGAGGCCACAGCGCGGCGATCCCAACGCCCTTCAGGAAGATTCCGAGCCCGATCTCCAGGTAGTGACGCAGGGGGCTCAGGAGCGACAGGAGCTGGACGGGCCGCGGCATGCTCTCGACGGGAACCACCACCCCGGAGATCACGAGCACCGGGAAGAGGGTGAAGAAGGACAGGAGCAGCGCCTGCTGGAGGTTCTCGGCGATGGTGCCGAGGAGGAGGCCGAGCCCGAGGCCGCTGAACAGGAAGAGCGCGGAGAGCGCGAAGAAGAGCACGAGGCTTCCACGGATCGGCACCCCGAACCACCAGGGGACCCACAGTGCCAGAACCAGCGAGGCGAGGGTCACTACGAAAGTGGGGATCACCTTGGCGAGCATGATCTCCCAGGGCCGGAACGGCATCACGAGCAGCTGCTCGATCGTGCCCGCCTCCTTCTCCCAGGCCAGGCCGGCGGCGGGCAGGATGATCGCGATCATCATCACCGCCAGCGTCAGCATGGAGACGACTTCGTGGTCGACGCTGCGTAGCGCCGGGTTGTACCAGGCCCGGCGCTGGTTGCGAACCGTCACCACCGGGCCCGGATTCCCCACGGCCTCGCGCACCTGCTCCAGCTCGAGCTCGCGCGAGTATTGCCCGACAATCCTGGTCGCATAGCCCAGGGCGATGAGAGCGGAGTTGGAGTTGGAGCCGTCGAGCAGCAGCTGGAGCGAGGCCGACAGCCGCTGGCCCAGCCGGCGCGAGAAATCAGGGGGCACGACAAGACCGACGGCGACGCCGCCGGTCTCGAGGAGGTCGTCCAGCTCGCGCGGGCTCCGGGGCTGGCCGACGATGTCGAAGTACTCGGTGCGGGTGAATCGCGAGATCAGCTCGCGGCTCGCCGGCGAGCCGTCCAGGTCCTGGATCGCGAGGCGAAGGTGGGTGACGTCGTACGTGATGCTGTAGGCGCAGATCGCGATCTCTACCGCGATGGTCCAGATGACGAGGATGATCAGGGGCTTGCTCCTGAAGAACTGGACGAATTCCTTCCGGATCAGCGCCCTCAGTGGCCCCATGGCTCACCCGATCCTCTTGCGGAATCGGAGCGCGGCCAGCGTCAGCACCGCCGCGCCATACACTGCGAGCAGGACCACGCTGGGCCAGAGCGTCCCGAGGCCGACGCCCTTCAGCGAGATACCACGAGTGATCTCCATGAAGTGCCGTGCGGGGAAGAGGTATGTGTACCCCTGGAAGAACGGCGGCATGCTCGCGATCGGAGAGAGGAAGCCCGAGAAGAGGAAGGAAGGCATCAGCGTCAGGACGATCGAGAGCAGGCTGGCGACCACCTGGCTGCGCGTCGCGGTCGACACCAGCAGCCCGATGCCGACCGTGCACAGGACGTAGAGGAGCGCCAGGCCCAGCAGCAGCGGCAGGCTTCCCCGGACTGGCGCGTGGAACCAGAGGCTGCCCACGGCCAGGAGCAGGAGCATTTCCAGGAAGGCGATGGCCGCATAGGGCAGGAGCTTGCCCCCGAGGAACTCCCAGCCCCGGATCGGAGCGATGGAGATCTGAAGGATCGAGCCGCGCTCCCGCTCCCGGACCACGGCGAGCGCTGTCAGCAGAGGTGGGAAGGCCATGAGGATCACCGCGAAGAGCCCGGGGACGATGTAGTGCTCGCTGCGCAGCTCCGGGTTGTAGCGCACGCGAGGCTCGACGCGGATCGCCGGCGAGAGGACGGGGACGGCGCCGGCGCGCGCTGCCAGCGCGCGTTCCTGGAGCCGGCGCGTGTAGGCGTCGGTGATAGCGTCGACATAGTTGAGCGCGATGACGGCGGTGTTGGCGAAGGAGCCGTCCAACAGGGTCTGGACCTCGGCCGGGAGGCCCTGTCGGAGGTTGCGGGAGAAGTCCGGGGGAATCGCCAGCACCACCCGCGCGTCCCCGCGGTCAAGCAGGCCCTCGATCTCCTTTGGGCTCCGGGCCACCGCCGCCAGGCGGAAGTAACCGGACCCCAGGAACCCCGCCACGTACTCCCGGCTCTCGGCGCTTCCATCCTCGTCCAGCACCGCAAGGCGGATGTCGCGGACGTCCAGCGTGATGGCGTAGGTGAGGAGGAACATCAGGAGCAGGGGGAAGACGATGGCGATTCCGAGCGTGATGGGGTCGCGGAGGATCTCCCGGGTCTCCTTCTTCGTCACTGCGGCGATCCGCACGAGACTACTCACCGCGCTCCCTCCGGCCGCGCTCTTCCATGTCGACGAAGATCACGAAGAGATCCTCCAGGGAGAATGGGATCTCGTCGAGGTGCTCGATGGTGAGACCACCCCGTTGCAAGATTTCACGGACCCGGCGCTCGCCCGCGGCGGCCTCCTCGACGACGACGTGGAGCCGGCTGCCGAGGAGGCTCGTCCAGCCGACGGACGGCGCCGTCCGCAGGAGACGGAGCGCCCTGAGCGGCTGAGGGCACGCCACCTCCAGCATGACGCCCGCCCGCATGCCGTCCTTGAGGGTTAGCGGACTCCCCACCGCCACCAGGCGTCCCCGGTAGATGAGCCCCAGGCGGTGGCAGTACTCGGCCTCGTCGAGATAGTGCGTGGTGACGAACACGGTCGTGCCTTTCGAAGCGAGAGCGCCGATCAGGTCCCAGAACTCGCGCCGCGCGAGGGGGTCCACGCCCGCCGTCGGCTCGTCGAGGAAGATGATCTCCGGCTCGTGGAGGATCGCGCACCCGAGCGCCAAGCGCTGCTTGACGCCCCCGGAGAGTACGCCCGCGAGCCTTCCCTCCTCGCCCTCGAGCCCGGCCATGTCGAGGACCCACGCCGTCCGCTCGGCCAGGCGCCCGGCCGGCACACCGTAGCCCTGCCCGAAGAACGCCAGGTTCTCCCCGACGGTGAGGTCGTTGTAGAGGGAGAAGCGCTGGGACATATAGCCGATGCGTGACTTGATCGATCGGCTCTGCCGGGCGATGTCCTGGCCGAGCACCTCCCCGCGCCCGGCCGACGGCGCCAGCAGACCGCACAGCATCCGGATCGTCGTGGTCTTGCCCGAGCCGTTGGGCCCGAGGAACCCGAAGACCTCGCCACGGCCCACGGAGAGAGAGATGTTGTCGACGGCCACAAAATCCCCGAAGCGCCGGGTGAGCCCATCCAGGCGGACGGCGACCTCGCCATCCGGCTTCCCATGTTGGCCGAGCGTCACCACCTCCGTGCGTCGGCGTGCGCTCACCGCGGGTTTGGCGACCAGGGTGGAGACGAAGACGTCCTCCATCGATGGCGACACGCGTCGCAGAGCGAAGCCGGCGCGCTCGGTGGCGGACAGACTGCTGTGGACGGCAGCCGCAAGATCGGTCGCGTGTGGAGCCAGGATGTGGAGGCGCTCCCCCATCAGATGCGACCTGATCGGGAGATCCGTCTTCTGAAGGAGCGCCTGGGCCCGCGACGGCGCCGGCGACCTCAGCTCCCACACCGACTCCGTGACGCCAGCTCTCAGAGCCTCGGGAGTCTCGCACCGGAGGATGCGCCCCAGGTGCATGAGGGCCACGCGGTGGCACTGCTCCGCCTCGTCCATATAGGGCGTGGCCACGACGAGCGTGAGGCCCTGTCCGACGAGGTCATGCAGGATCTCCCAGAGCTCTCGGCGGGACATTGGATCCACGCCTGCCGTGGGTTCGTCCAGGAACAGGACCTCCGGCTCGTGGATGAGGGTGGAGCAGAGATGGAGCTTCTTCTGCATTCCGCCCGAGAGGCGCCCCGCCCGCCGGCTCCGGAACGGCGCCAGGCGGCTCCAGCCGAGCAGCTCCTCCTTCCGCCGCTCCCGGACCGCCGCCGCCACCCCGTAGAGATCGGCGAAGAAATCGAGGTTCTCGTCGATAGTCAGCGACCCGTACAACGTGAACTCTTGCGAGACGTAGCCGATCCGCTGCCGCAGGTCGGCGGCCTTCCGCACGACGTCGTAGCCGAGCACCGTGGCCCTGCCGCCGGTCGGATCGAGGAGCGCCGCCAGCATCTGGATGAGCGTCGTCTTGCCGGCGCCGTTGGGACCGACGAGGCCGAACATCTCTCCCCGGGCGACGTCCAGATCGACGGCGTCCACGGCGGTCGTGGTCTTGAAGCGCTTGGTGAGGCTCCGGGCCTCGATCGCGCCTGGCACGGCGCTACTCGAGCCCATCGGCCCAGGGCGCCGACGGGCTCCACCGGATGCGCGCGTCGATCGGCATCCCGGGCTTGAGGATCCCCTGCGGGTTCCGGATCGCGAGCTTGACAGCGAAGACGAGCTTCACGCGCTCGTCTTTCATGTGGACGTCGCGGGGCGTGAACTCGGCCTGCTCGGCGACCTCCGACACCGTGGCGTCGAAATACCGCCGCGGGAAGGCGTCCGTATAGACTCGCGCCGGGTCGCCTATCTTGATCCTCCCGAGCACCGCCTCGGCCACGTAGACCTTGGCATAAAGATTCGAGAGGTCGACAAGGGTGACCAGCGGCGTCCCCGCCGCCACGACCTCACCGGCCTCCACCAGCTTCTTGAGCACGGTCCCGGCGAAGGGCGCCGCGACGAGCGTGTCGGCCAGGTTGGCGCGCGCGAGCATCCGGCCGGCCTCGGCGGACTGGATCTGTGCCCGCGCCGTCTCCACCGCCGCCCGCGCCTCTTTCACGCGCTCGCCGGCAGTCTCGGCCTCCTTTCGCCGGGACGTCACCGCCACCAGCGACGCCCGGGCCAGGTCCAGCGTTTCCTCGGCCTGGACCACCTGCTTCCGTGCCGCGTCCACCCCGGCGCGGGCCACCTCGTCGGCGGTCTTCGCATAGTCAAGCTGCTGCGCGGCGATCAGCTCCTTGGCGTGGAGCTCCCGGTAGCGCGCGTGATCCTTGGCCGCGCTTTGGAGACTCGCCTCGGCCTGGCGCAGCCGGGCCCGCGCCGTCCCCGTGGCCGCTTCCGCTTCAGCGATCCGCGCTCGGGACTCGCGCTCGGCGAACGTGACGGCGATCTCCGCAGCTTCGGCCTGCCGCTGGGCGGAGACCACCCGCGCCTGCGCCTCGGCGAGCTGCTCGCGGGCCGTGTGGGTCACGTGCTCGGCCTGCTCGAGCTGCGCCCGCACCTGGTCGGATGCCAACTCGGCGATGAGCCGACCGGCATCGAGGCGATCGCCCTCGCGCACTGCCAAGCGAACAATCTTCCCAGCGACCTTCGCCCCCACCGCGGCCTGATCCCCCTCGATACGTCCGCTCGCCTCCAGGACACCGAGCACGGACGGCGCCGGCCGCCACACCATCCACGCGAGCAGCGCGAGAACCCCGAGGATGACCGCCGCCGACACCCCCTTCAGCTTCTTCATTCATCGGCTCCTGTCCACCACTGGATAACCGGCCCGCTTCCAGGCGATCAGCCAGCCAGTGAGGAGTTTTCTTGTCGCGAGCGTGCCGCGACTCCTACTGATACCCCAGGAGGGTATTTGCAAGCCTCGCGCCAATCGAGCGGCAAGCGAGATCGATGCGGTAACGAGAACTTGGGAGAGGGCCGTCAGGCTCGAACGTGGGGCGCCGATAGGACATCTGAGACACCGGCTACCTGCGCGGCGGGAGGAGCTGAATGGCCTGACGATTTGTCAAGAGACCGGGACGCCCGCGAACCCGATCAGTTCCCCAAGCGGGCAGGAGGAAACGACGGGATCCCTCCTATCAGCCTCTTGCCTGCGGCGGGACTCCGGGTCGCCCGGAAACGGTCCACGTTCTCCGCAATGAGCCGGTTCAGCAGATCCGAAGGAACCGCTCCACGAGGCGGCGGACCCGCTCGACCGACGCCGTGTCGTCAGACGGATGAAGGGCGACGATGGTGCCCATCGAGGCGGCCGGCTACCGCGCTCATCTCCTGCCCGTCATCGAACAACCGACCGAGCGCCTCTACATGCATGGCACATCCCTTCACAAGAGGGTGTGTCATTCAGCCTACTGAGCTTTGATCAGGAAGTGGACGCGGCGGTTCTTGGTCCAGCAGGTTTCGTTGTCCTCCGTGCACTGCGGGCGCTCCTGGCCGTAGCTGATGAGCGTGATCCGGTTGGCCTGGACGCCCTGGACGCCCAGGTGGTTCAACGTGAACTTGGCCCGGCGCTGGCCGAGGGCGGGATTATACTCACTCGTGCCGCGTTCGTCGGCGTGCCCCTCAATCAGAATGAAGATGCCGATCCATCTCAGACCGCCTCCCCCGGGGGTCACCGGGACTCAGGGATGGGCGCATCTCCGTCTTGCCTGCCTTCCCAGTCCCCACGTACTTCTCCGGAGCCTTCTCGAATGTCGCCTTGCAGGACGGCGCGCAGAAGACGTACGTCTTCCCCTG
>Ga0209108_10001970_pt1 | contig 11895 bp, 12 predicted proteins | sample Rifsed10ft1_FD_184003 | JGI IMG/M metagenome (GOLD analysis project Ga0209108, IMG submission 184003) | Soil microbial communities from Rifle, Colorado, USA - sediment 10ft 1 (version 2) | ecosystem: Environmental > Terrestrial > Deep subsurface > Rock core/Sediment | place: Rifle, Colorado...
GTCTGGGCAAGGTCGATGATGTGGATCCCGTTGCGCTCCGCGAAGATGAACGGGCGCATCTTGGGATTCCAGCGGCGGGTCTGGTGGCCGAAGTGGACCCCGGCCTCGAGCAGCTGCCGCATCGATACGGACGGCACGGTGTGCGACCTCCTGTCGGTTGGTTCCTCCGCGGACCCCTGTCGCCGGGGGCCGGCCGTCGTGGCCGGCACCGTCCCGGTCGGAACGATCCGCGTGTGTGCTCCGCGCCCGTTGGGCGTGACGCGGGCGATGTCTGGCTCGGGCCTCCCGGGCCGGCGCGGAGTGTAGCACAGGGTCGTGGGCATCCCGTGATGACGCCAGCGCTGCCTAGAACGCCCCTCGGTGATGGCGGATCCGCGGCCCTGCGGCACCGCCGACCGGAGGTTCGACGACGATGAGGTCGAAGCGCAGTGGCAGCCTCGGCATCGAGCCACCCCCGGGCAGCGTCCCGCGATCGAGCAGGCCGTAGGCGCCCGCCCGCACGCGCGCGCGCTTGGCGTGGTCGACCGTCTCCTCGGCGAGGCCGAAGTCGCGCCTCGCCCGCCAACGGATCTCGATGACGGCCAGGGTCGCGGGCGGACCCGGGTCGACGGCGACGAGGTCGAGCTCATGCCGCCCGATGTGGACGTTCCGTCCCAGGATGGTCCAGCCGGCCTCGATCAACCGGTCCTCGACGAGGCGCTCAGCGGCATCGCCCGCACGCTGCGCCGCCGTCCGTCGCCGACCCGGAGTCCCACCCATGCGCGCCATGGTCGCGGCGACCGCGTATCCGTGGCGCATCCGCGCGTTACGGCGCGGTCACCTCGAGCAGGTCGAGGTCGAGCGCGTCGAACGCGGCGTCGTCCGCCATCACCGGCAGCAACTCCCGCTCGAGGCGTTCGTGCGTCTGCGGCGATGCCCCTGGGTCAGCCAGCAGGTCGAGGTCGAGCTGGTCGCCGGCGAGCGTCCGCTGGAGGGCGAGGAACGAGCGTCGGTGGAACGGGGTCAGGCCCATGGCGCGGATCGCGTCGCGATGGTCGCGGGTCGCGTAGCCCTGGTTGTGCTCCCAGCCGTATCCCGGGTAGCGGGCCGCGAGCTTGGCCATCATCCGGTCCCGGACCACCTTGGCGACGATCGACGCGCAGGCGATGGAGTACACCTTGGCATCGCCGTCGACGACGTTGCTGTACGGACCGACCTGGGCTTCGAACCCGACGATCCGGTTGCCGTCGACGATGACGTGGTCGTGGCCGCCGAGGCGGGCGATCGCCCGGCGCATCGCCAGGTGGGTGGCGTGGTAGATGTTGAGCTGATCGATCTCCCGGACGGACGCCGCCCCGACACCGATCGCGACGGCCCGTCGACGGATGACCGGCGCCAGACGCTCACGCTGGGCGAATGACAGCGTCTTGGAATCACGTACACCCGGGATCCGATGGCAGCCGGGCTTCATGATCACGGCCGCCGCGACGACCGCGCCGCAGGTCGGGGCGACGCCGACCTCGTCCACGCCGGCCACCCGTGTCAGCCCCTCGTTCCACAGGCGGCGCTCGTGGCGGAGGCTCGGGACGGTGATGGCCATCGGCCCGTAGCGTACCGGAATCGAACGACCCCGCCGGTCCGGCGGGGTCGGGGCTTCGCGGGGAGGTCGATCAGCCGTTCGTGCGTCGCTCGCGGAGCGTCGCGGCCTTGCCGACGCGCTTGCGCAGGAAGTAGAGCTGCGCGCGGCGGACCTGGCCGTGGCGGACGACCTCGATCTTCTCGATGCGCGGGCTGTGGATCTTGAAGGTGCGCTCCACGCCGACACCGGACGCGATACGTCGGACCGTGATCGAGCGGGTGATCCCGCCACCACGGAGCCGCATGATGGTCCCCTCGAAGACCTGGATCCGCTCGCGGTTGCCCTCGACGACCTTGGCGGAGACCTTCACGGTGTCACCGGCCGCGAGCTCCGGCAGGTCGGTGCGGAGCTGGTCCTGGACGATCTCGTCGAGCACGTTCACGCGGCGGTCCCTTGGTCTGATGGGCAGCCGAAGCTGCGGTTGCGGTCGATCGGAACAGCCGCGGAAACCCGCGACCGGCGCCGGAGTATAGCACGCGTACCGGGTGCCGCCCGCGCGGGTCAGCGGGTGCCGGGCTCCGCGTGTCCGGGGTCCGCCGGCCGGAGCAGGTCGGGTCGACGTTCGCGAGTCCGCGCCCGGGCCTGCTCCTCGCGCCAGCGCGCGACCGCCCCGTGATCGCCGGAGGTGAGGATCGTCGGCACGTCCATGCCCCGGAACGAGGGCGGGCGCGTGTACTGCGGGTATTCGAGCATGCCGCCGGCGAACGACTCCTCCGCCGTGGATGCCTGGTCGATGGCGCCGGGCAGCAGCCGGATCACCGCGTCGATGACGACGAGCGCCGGGAGCTCACCCCCAGTCAGCACGTAGTCGCCGATCGAGAGCTCGAGATCGACGAAGGCGCGGATGCGTTCGTCCACGCCCTCGTAGCGGGGGCAGACGAAGACGAGGTGGTCGCGCTCGGCCAGGTCGACCGCTCGAGCATGGCGGAACACCTCCCCGCCGGGGTCGAGGAGGACCACCGTCGACGCCGGCCGGCGGACGGCCTCGATGGCCGAGACGACCGGCTCGACCCGCATGACCATCCCCGCCCCTCCCCCGTACGGGGCGTCGTCCACCGACCGGTGGCGCCCGATCCCCCAGGTCCGTAGGTCGTGGACCCGGATCGTGGCGAGGCCCGCCTCCTGGATCCGCCCCGGGATGCTCTCGGCCAGCGGGCCCGCGACCATCGCCGGGAACAGGGTCAGGACGTCGATCTCGAGCGTCACGGCTCGGCCCCCCGCCGCGGCTTCGGGGGCGCGAGGCCCAGCGCGTCGGCGTCGACCACGATCTCGCCACGCCGCGGCGCGAAGATCCGGATGAACGCCCGGACCGCCGGCAGGTCGAACGACCCGAACGGACCGCCGGTCACGACGAACACCTCGTTCTCGGCGACCCGATAGACGTCCCGGACGGTCCCGAGCTCCGTCCCATCCACGCCGCGCACCGCGACCCCCACGACCTCGTGCCAGTAGACCTCGCCACGGGCGAGATCCGCGTCGGGCCGCACGGCCGCCTCGAGGTAGACGCCACGCAGCGCGTCGGCACCCGTGCGGTCGACGACCTCGTCGAAGCGCAGTCGCCAGCCCGGGCCGTCCGCGACTGCCGCCGCCGACGCGATCGTCAGCGGCGTGGCATCACCCTCGCGGTACAGGACCGCACCCGGCACGAAGCGGGCGTCCGGACGGTCGGTGAGGACCTCGATGCGGACGGCGCCACGGAGCCCATGGACGCCCCGCACGAGGGCGACCACGAGCCGCTCGGTGCCCGTCGGACGGGCCTCGCTCAGAGGATCTCGAGCTGGACCGGCTCACCCTCTCGGGCGGCGGTCACCTTGAGCAGGGTGCGCAGTGCCTTCGCCACGCTCCCGTTGCGTCCGATGACCTTGCCCATGTCGTCCTCCGCGACATGCAGCTCGATCACCGTCGCGCCGTCCTCGTGGACGACCTCGACCTTCACGGCGTCGGGATCGTCGACGAGCGACTTGGCGACGTACTCGACCAGGTCCTTGGCGGCCATCGTCGCGTCTCCTACTTGCCGGCGGGCAGGATGCCCGCTTGCTTGAACAGCCGGACCACGGTGTCGGAGGGCTGGGCGCCCTTTGCGAGCCACGCCTTCGCCTTCTCGGCGTCGACCGTGAACTCGACCGGATCGGTCCGGGGGTTGTAGTGACCGAGCGTCTCGATCGATCGACCGTCACGCGCACTGCGACCGTCGGCGACGACGACGCGGTAGGACGGCTGCTTCGTCGCGCCGACGCGCGTGAGCCGGATACGGACTGCCATGGGCGGGTGCTTCCTCCACTACGAACGGTTGGGGTTCCGGGGCTGGGGACCCCGGGACCTACTTGACGGTGACGACGGCGTGCTGCTCCTCGAGGTCGTTGCCGGTCTCGCTGGCTGCCACGAAGGCGTCGAACGGCGTGAGGAACGGCTTGACCGATTCCTCGTACTCGGCCTTGTCGGCGGCCGAAGCGTCGGCCATCGACGCCTCGACGAGCTCGCGCACGCCGGCGATATCGATGAACGAGAGGCCGGTGTGCTCGCTGCCGACGCGCGCGACCAGGCTCTTGAACCGGTCGTCGTCCGCGAGGGACGTGCCGGCGCCCGCGTCGAGCACGTGCTTGACGAAGTCCGGGCCACTGCCGACCACGACGACGTCGTCCGTGGCCGCCCAGGCGATGTTGATGTCACCGCCCGGCATGCCGGCCCCCCCACCAGGGACGGGGACCAGGCCGTTGGCCCCCGCCATGCCGAGCAACGCTCCGACGTCACCGAGGTTCACGACGGTGATCGTCGTGCCCTTGTAGTCCTCGTCGGTGACGCTGATGCCCGCCTGGGCTCCGCCGAGCGTTACGAAACTCCGGAGCGTCGTCAGGAGCTGCTGCCCCTTCGCGGCATCGGTCGGGATGACGATCAGCCCGCCTTCGACGGTGTCGCCGGTCCGCGCGATGACAGCGCCGGTGTCGCCGATCCAGCCGATGGCCGCCTCGACGCCGCCGAGCACGCCGGCCGCCTGGTCGATCTGCGCGAACGCGTCCTTGAGCGTCGGGTCCTGGCGGTAGCCGTCGATCGTCTCGGTGAGCGTGGCGCCCGCGTCATTGCCGGCGAACAGGGCGACGGTGGACGGCGGCGCCCAGGCGGGCACGCCGTTGGCGTGGTTGGCGTCCGGGCCCGGCGCGGCGTCGACGTGTGGGGTCGCGGCGTCCATGACGAGGGCATCGCCCTCGACCCGGAGCCGGAACGACGCCCAGTCCGGGACGATGGCGAGAAGCTGGTCCGGGATGGTCGCCGCTTCGACGCCGCCGACCTCCCCACCGAGCTCACGGAAGCTGTCGAAGATCTCGCGCAGGTCCACATAGGCGAAACCGATGTGATCGCCCTCGGCGGCGCCCATCGCCGCCTTGAAGTCGTCCTCGTCGGCGAGGCCGCCCGAGCCGCCGGTGTCGATCGCGGCCTTGACCGAGGCGAGGTCACCGGCGATCGCGACCTTGCCGTCGACGATGGCGAACGCGGCACCGAGGCCGGCGTCCGGCGTCGGGCGGAAGACCGTCATCTCGACGCCGCCGTACGTCTCCGGCGTGCCGCTCACGCCGTTCGCGCTCATCGCTTCGGTGAACCATGCTCGCGCGAGGGCCTCGTCTTTGAGCGAGATCAGCATGAGCGCCCGGGCGTCCTTGGGTCCGGTCCCCTCACCACCCTTGGGGAGCGGCCCCATCGCGAACGCGACCTCGCCGTCGAACCACGGCTTGATGTCCCTGGTGAACGTCTGCTCGCCGTCCGTCCCGTCCGAGATCAGCCGGTCGAGCACCTCGTCGAGCTTGGTGTCGAGCGCGGCCTGGTCCGCGAACCCCGGGAAATGCGAGAGGAACTCGCCGACCTCGCGACGCTGATCACCGGGAAGATCCAGCCGGACCTCGCCATACATCACGCTATCGGCCGGGACATAGCCAAGGACCGTCGCGGTCGGCGAGGCCCCGGTGAGGGCGAGCGTGATCGCCGCGGTGAGGGCCACCACGATCACGACGAGTCCGATGGCGATGGGCCAGCGGGCGCGGCCACGCAGGCCCGGCGCGGCGACCGGGGCGACGGCTTCCACGCTCGCGCCGGGCGCCAGCGGCTCGACGGCCGGCGCCGTCGACACCGGTGCCGTCGGCACGGTGGTCGTGGCCGTCTCGTGCTCCGGCTCGGGTGGCGGCGACTGGCTCTGGATCTCGTCGTTCGTCGGTTCGGTCATCGCGCGGTCTCCTTCGGCGCCTAGCGCCGAGTCACCAGGCTGCCGAGCGAGCCACGGCGGCCACCCCCGGCAAGCTGCTTCATCAGCTTCTGCATCTCGGTGAACTGCTTCACCAGTCGGTTGACATCTGGAAGGGTGGTCCCGCTCCCGGCGGCGATCCGCCGACGTCGCGAGCCGTTGAGGACGGTCGGATCCCGGCGCTCGGCCGGCGTCATCGCACGGATGATCGCCTCGGTGCGCTTGAGCTCGCCGCGGTCGACCGCGGCCTGGGCCTCGTTCGCCATGCTGCCCATGCCGGGGATCATCGACATGATCTGGCCGATCGGACCCATCTTCTGGACCTGCTGGAGCTGGTCGAGCATGTCCTCGAGGGTGAAGCTCGCCTTGCGGAGCTTCTCCTCCATCTGGGCCGCCTGCTTGGCGTCGAAGTGCTCCTCGGCGCGCTCGACGAGGGTCAGGATGTCGCCCATCCCGAGGATCCGCCCGGCGAGCCGATCCGGATGGAACACCTCGATCGCATCGGTCTTCTCGCCGGTACCGAGGAACTTGACCGGCACCCCGGTAACGGCCGAGATGCTGAGCGCCGCCCCGCCACGGGCGTCGCCGTCGATCTTGGTGAGGACGAGGCCGGTGACGGGGACCGCGGCCACGAAGGCCTGGGCCACCCCGACGGCTTCCTGGCCGGTCATCGCGTCCACGACGAGGAGCGTCTCGACCGGCCTGACGGCAGTGTTGACGGCCGCGATCTCGGCCATCAGGGCATCGTCGATCTGGAGCCGCCCGGCCGTGTCGAGGATCACGACGTCGCGGACCTGGCGCTTCGCCGCATCCACGCCCTGGCGCGCGATCTCGGGCACCGCGGTGCCGGGCGCCGCACGATAGACCGGGATGTCCAGCTGCTTGCCGAGCGTCTCGAGCTGATCGGCTGCGGCCGGCCGATACGGGTCCGCCGCGACCAGGAGCGGCCGGCGGCCCTGCTTGACGACATGGCGGGCGAGCTTCGCCGTGCTGGTCGTCTTGCCCGAGCCTTGCAGCCCGACCATCGACACGACGGCCGGGTTCCCAGAGAGGTGGAAGACGCGGTCGCCGGTGCCCAGCAGCTCCACGAGCTCGTCGTGGACGATCTTGACGACCTGCTGTCCGGCGGTGAGGCTCTCGAGCACGTCCGCACCCACGGCCTTCTCCCGGACGCGGGCGACGAAGTCCTTGACGACCTTGAAGTTGACGTCCGCCTCAAGGAGCGCGAGGCGGACCTCGCGCATCGCGGCGTCGACGTCGGCCTCGCTGATCCGGCCGCGGCCGGTCAGTTCGCCGAGGGTCTTGCGCAGGCGCTCGCTGAGGGTATCGAACACGGTCCGATGCGGACTCCATGACTGTGGTCGGCCGGGCGGGTCGTCGCGTGGCGGCGGCCGGTCCCGGGTTGGTGCACGTGTTCTGGCGCACCGAGGCGGGCTGAGTGTAGCGCAGGGTCCGTTCGCCCGCCGCTGGCTCGATGGTCCGGTGCGCACGAGCGCCAGCCGGGCCTGCGGCGCGGCGTGTAGGCTCCGCCCTCGTGCGCAACCCGTTCGCTTCCGCCCTGTGGCGCAACGACACGTTCCGGCGCGTGTGGGCGGCGGCGACGATCTCGATCTTCGGATCGCTCGTCACCCGGATCGCGCTGCCGCTCCTCGCAATCCTGACCCTTGGCGCGGGCGCGATCGAAGTCGCCGTCCTCCGGAGCATCGACGTGGCCGTGTTGCTGGTCGTCGGGCTCGTGGCCGGCGCATGGGTCGATCGGTTACGTCGCCGTCCGGTGCTCATCTGGGCCGACCTTGGCCGGGCGGTCCTGCTCGGCTCGATCCCGCTCGCCTTCGTCCTCGGCTCGCTGACCTTCTGGCACCTGCTCGTGGCCTCGGGGCTGGCCGCCGTCCTGACGGCCTTCTTCGATGCCGCCGACAACGCCTACCTGCCGACCATCGTCGAGCGCGACCAGCTCCTCGACGCGAATGGCGCACTGACCGCGAGCGGGTCGGCGGCGGAGTTCGCCGGCTTCGGGGTGGCCGGGGTCCTGGTCCAGCTGCTGTCGGGGCCGGTCGCGATCCTGATCGACGCGGTCACCTACGTGATCTCCGCAGTGCTCCTCGTGACCATCCGTCACCCGGAGCCACCTCCGCCGCCGGCCGCGGACCGCGCGCCGGTGTTGGAGGAGATCCGCCACGGCCTGCGCCTCGTCCGGCATGACGCCGTGCTGCGGTCGTTCGCGCTGGCGCAGATGCTGCTGGCCGCCCTGTGGGGCATCTTCGGGGCGGTCTTCTTCGTGTTCGCCCTGGATGAGCTGGGCGTGAGCCCGGCCGCCGTCGGCCTGGTCGCGGCGGTCGGCGGAGCGTCGTCGTTCATCGGGGCAGTCATCGCCGCGCGCTCGACACGGCGTTGGGGTGTCGGCCACGTGGCGATCGCCGCGATGCTCCTGGCGGCACTCGGGAACCTGCTCATCCCGCTGGCGCCGGCCGGCCTGCCGATCCTGGCCATCGCCTGTCTCGTCGGGCAGCAGCTCATCGCGGACTCGGCGATCACGGTGTACGACGTGACCGAGGTGTCCGTCCGTCAGACACTGGTACAGGACCGGGAGCTCGGGCGCGTCACGTCCACGTTCGACGTCCTCGCCGGGGCAGCACAGCTCATCGCGACCGTCGGCGCCGGGCTCCTGGCCGAGACGATCGGGCTGCGGCCGACGGCCTTCATCGCCCCGATCTGTGGACTCCTTGCGGCAGCGGTCCTGTGGTGGTCGCCCGTCCGCTCGTTGCGCGACCTACCGGCGATGGATCCGCGGACGCCGGCGGAGGTCGTCGTCGACGTCGAGCGCGACCAGCCGGTCGGCGCCTGACCGGGGTCAGGCGAACAGCGCCTCGACGAAGGCGTCGGGGTCGAAGTGGAGCAGGTCGCCGATCCCCTCGCCCACCCCGACGAACCGAACCGGGACCTTGAGCGCGTCCTCGATGGCGAAGACGATCCCGCCCTTGGCGGTCGAGTCGAGCTTGGTCAGGACGATCCCGGTCAGCCCGACCGACTCGTGGAACGCCTTCGCCTGCGCCAGGCCATTCTGACCGGTCGTCGCGTCGAGCACGAACAGGGTCTCCGGCTCGGTCCCCGGCAGGCGCTTGCCCACGATGCGACGGATCTTCGCCAGCTCGTCCATGAGGTTGGCCTTGGTGTGCAGCCGGCCGGCCGTGTCGGCGATGACCATGTCGGCGTCACGGGCGACCGCGGCGTCGAGCGCGTCGTACACGACCGCCCCCGGATCCGCCCCGGGCGCATGGGCGACGACCGGGACCCCGGCACGGTCCGCCCAGATCCGGAGCTGGTCGATCGCGGCGGCACGGAAGGTGTCCGCGGCCGCGAGGATGATCGAGTGGCCCTCCGCGCCGTAGCGCGCGGCGAGCTTGCCGATCGAGGTGGTCTTGCCCGTCCCGTTGACGCCGACGACCAGCACCACCGCCGGCGTCCCGTCGGCCCCGGCGCGCGGCGACCAGGCGACGTCGCGCGGGACGAGCAAGGCGGCGAGTTCCGCCCGGACGGCCGCCTCGGCACCGGCCGGGTCGCGCCGCGCGCGGGCGCGCTCCACGATCTCCATCGCGAGGACGGCGCCGACATCGCCGGCGATCAGCGTCTCCTCGACCTCGTCCCACTGCGGGTCGGAGCCGCCGAGGAAGCCCCGGAGCTGGGTCATGAAGCCGGTCCGGGTGCGCTCGAGTCCCTGGTCCAGGGTGTGGGCCGGTGCGACCGCGAGGAAGGCGGTCGGGTCGAACGGCGCGGGTCCGGGTTCGGACGCTTCCGGCCCGGGCGCCTCGGTCGTCGCCGGCTCGACCGCCTCCGGCTCGTCGGGGCGACGTCGCCAGAAGGGCATCAGCCGGCGACGCCGAGCTCGCGTCGACGCTCGGAAGCGAGCTCCTGCGCCTCGTCCAGCCGGAGGCTGATCACCCGCGAGACCGAGTCGTCGCCGACCGTGACGCCGTAGAGGGCGTCGGCCATCTCGATCGTGCCGCGGTTGTGCGTGATGACGATGAACTGCGTCCGGTCGGCCAGACCGCGAAGCGCATCGGCGAACCGGCCGATGTTCGCTTCGTCGAGGGCGGCGTCCACCTCGTCGAGTACGCAGAACGGGACGGGTCGGACCTCGAGCATCGCGAACAGCAGCGCGACCGCGGTGAGGGCACGCTCGCCGCCGGACAGCATCGCCAGCGCCTGGGCCTTCTTTCCCGGCGGCCGCGCGACGATCTCGACGCCGGTCGATCCCAGATCGGACGGGTCCGTCAGCGAGAGGCGGGCGAAGCCACCACCGAACAGCTGCTCGAACCGTCGCTCGAACGCCGCCTCGAGGGCCGCGAACGTCGTCCGGAACTGGTCGGCGATCATCGTGTCGAGCTCGGCGATCAGCGACCGGGTCTTGGCGATCGCCGTGCGCATGTCGGCGCCCTGCGTCTCGAGCGTCTCGAGCCGCGTCTTGAGCTCTGCATACTCGTCGACGGCATAGGGGTTGGCGGCCCCGAGCTCGTGGTATCGGCGGCGGAGCTGCGCCAGGCGGCCCGGTGCCGGCGGCAGAGCCGGCGGCGGTTCCGCCGCCCAGCGCTCGGCCGCGGCGGCCAGCGCGGCCTCCAGGGCAGCCGTGTCGTCCGCCACCGACTCGTCCGCCTCCTCGTGGACGGCGACGGCCACACCGAGGCTCGCGAGTCCGAGCTCCCCGAGGCCGGCCAACTCGACGAGGACGCCTTCTCGCAACGACTCGAGCCCGAGACGCGCCTCGAGCTCGACACGGTCGACCGCACGCAGGCGCTCGTCGGCGGCACGCAGGTGTTCGCGGGCGACGGCGGCCGCCCGTTCGGCGTCGGCGAGCCGGGCGCGATCCGCCGCATCGGCCGCGTGCAGCGATGCCAGGGCCGTCCGGGCGGCCGCCTCCGCCTCCGTCGCGGCGGCGAGCTCGGCCCGGATCCCGTCCCGCTCGGCTTGCAGGGCACCCTCGCGCTCGGTCAGGGCCGAGGCATCGCGCTCGGCGCGCGCGACGCGCTCCTCCGCCAGGGTCGCTGCGGTGTCCGCGCGCGCGCGCCCATGCTCCGCGGCACGCCGCTCCGCGTCCTGGGTCGCCAGCTGTTCGACCAGCCGATCGCGACGCTCACGCAGCTCGTTGGCGCGGGCCTCCCACGTCGCGAGCGCGGCCCCGTCCTCGTCATCGCCCGCGCGGGCGTCCCCGTCTCCGACGCCGCTGGGCGTCGCCATCGCGACCTCGGACGCGCGAAGGCGTTCGACCTCCGCCTGGAGCCGTTCGAGCTGGGCGGCATGCCACGCGGCCTCGCGCGCGACCGCCTCGGCCTCGCGCGCGACGATCCGCTCGGCCTCCTCCGCCCCCCGCCGGTCCGCGCCGAGCCGCGATTCGGTCGCCCGCGCCGCCTCGAGCGACTCCCGAGCGCTCGCCGCCGCTCGCGTCGCCGCGTCCACTGACGTGCGCACGCCCGCGAGCTCGACCTCGGCACGCTCGACCTCGGACGTCAGGCGGTCGTGCTCCGACCGTCGCTCGAGGACCGATTCGGGGGCGCCGAGCGCCACGCCGAGCTCATCGACCACCGCACTGCCGTCACGGCTGACCACGACCCAGCCCGCCGGAAGGCGTGCCTGGATCGCGAGACACGCCGCCAGGTCGGGCAGCCAGGCGGCACGTTCCAGCAGGCGAGCCGCGCCACCCGTCGGGTCGCGCCGGATGGCGTCGCCCAGGTGGTGCAGGTTGAGCGCCGCGGCCTCACAGCCGGCGGAGCGCAGGCGCGCCAGGGTGCGCGCCACCACCGATTCGCCGAGGATCGGCAGCAGCGGCTTGGGCAGGAAGTCGGTGAGTGGCCGCAGGCGCTCGCCGCGGCCGGCGGCCAGGACGAGCGCCCGCAGGCGCGGCTTCAAGGGAAGACCATCTCGGGCGGCGCCTCGGGATGGTGGAGCAGATGGTCGTCGTAGAGCCTGATGTAGGAGCGCCGCTCGGCCTTGGCGGCGTCGAAGCCGCAGCGTTTGGCCACCACCTCGCCGCGCTCGCCCTCGAACTCGACGA
>Ga0209108_10001971_pt1 | contig 11894 bp, 16 predicted proteins | sample Rifsed10ft1_FD_184003 | JGI IMG/M metagenome (GOLD analysis project Ga0209108, IMG submission 184003) | Soil microbial communities from Rifle, Colorado, USA - sediment 10ft 1 (version 2) | ecosystem: Environmental > Terrestrial > Deep subsurface > Rock core/Sediment | place: Rifle, Colorado...
GAACCACCCGGCCCGACGTGCGGGTAGGTCAGGAGTTCCCGGCTGCGATTGCTCCCATCCGCGCCGATGAAACTCAGCCCGGTCAGCGACATCAGCGCGACGTGCTGCCCGTCCGGTGCGGGAGCAAACCGCAGGTTGTCGGTCGTCGGCAACAGCACACTTTTGGCCCCGCTGTCCGCGTCGACCAGAAAGAGCCCAATCGGCGTGGCATGCGACTCCCCCTCCGCCTGGACGAGGTAGGTCCAGCCGGTGTGCATCAGACGATGCGTCTGGGGAATCCACGCTATCTGCGGAATGTTGGTGGAGTCGGTCTCGGAGGCGCTGAGCAGCGTACGCAGCTCCTCGGCCGAGAGGAGCTCGCGAGCGTTCTCGCCGCTTCGATCCGCCGCCCACAGCGCCGATTGCTCTATCCAGTCGATCGAGGGGTGCCCCGTGATCTGGACCACGGAGCGGCGCAGGAAGGCCACCACCTGTCCGTCGTCGCTCAAGGTCAGGTCGATCACATCGCCGGAGTCGAAGATGGTCTCGCTCTGGCCGGTGGCTTCCTCCCACACCAGGAGATTCCCGTCCTGGACGAACACGACCACCGCGCTCCCGGAAGGCGTCGAAGGGACTTGTGTTGGGACGGAGGTGGAAGGCGGGGCCTCGGCCGGGGCCGTTGAGGGGGGCGAAGTCGGAGTTAGGCCCAGGTTGAGCGGGGTGCAGGCTCCGGCGAGCAGGGCGCCGAGGACACACAGCCTCCCCCACACAAGCCAGCCACTGGTGCTGGACATGGCCTAGGGAACCTGGATCTGCACGAAGGGTATGGTCCCGAAGGGCTGACCGTCCGGGCCAAACAACTGCCAATGCCCGCGATAGATCCCCGCCGCTGCTGGCGCGATCAGCATCACGGACAGGTCGATTTCATCGCCCGGTTGCACCGTCGGGAATAGTCCAAGACTGTCGGGTCGGAGATCCAAGTCGCCGAGCGGTGCGGTCCGCGGGCCGGACATCCGGTCGCCGGAAAGAAACGTTAGGCGGTAGGAAGCATCCCAGGTACAGCTCCCGCTGTTGCGGACGCGCCAGGTCTTTCGAAAGACAGTGCCGGCTGCGAAGTGTGTGCCGTCCGCAACCGTCACGTCCGTCACGAACTCGGAATCGTCCATGCAGGTCGCCGCGACCGCGTCGAAGCTCGGAGGATCCTCGGCAATCAGGGTGGCGGAGCCTTCCACCGAGCCGAGGTAAAGCCGCCTCGGCTGATAAGTCACATACAGAAAGCGGCGCCGGTCGACCCATTCCAGCCATTCGATTTGCTCGCCGAGGTGGATCGCGGCCCCACAGACCTCGATCGCCTGCACGGCGTTCGGGCAGAGCGGGAACAGATTCTCGCGACCGTGCATTCCACCCTCTGAGTCAAAGCTCAGGGCTTCGAGAACATAGGCGGAACTACCTGGCGACCAGGTCAGGTGGGCGTAGTCAAAGGTGTCACGGGGCACGGCGACCGGTCCAAGGTCATCCGGCAGAGGCAGGATGAACCACATGAACCACGCGGACGGCCCGGTCCCCGACGCCGCGCCCAGGATCGCCGCGCCGGAGCCGTCGGGCGCAAAGACCACGCTGCCGGTGCCGGCCGCAAAGGTGATCAACTGTGCCGCGGGAGATCCGTCAACTGGGACGCGCCAGAGCGCGTAATCCGAGATGATGTTCGTGGGTTCGACCAGCGCGTTGATCACGAAGGCGCTCGAGTCCTGGGTCCAGACGCCGGCGTTGGTGAACCAACCCGTATCGCCGACGATCGGGGCGGCCGGGAAGTCCAGCCGCCGCCGGCCGCTGTCGACATCGAAGAAGCGGAGCCCGGTCGTGTTCACCAGGACGACTTGTCGACCGTCGGGTGAGGGTATGAAGTGAGCGCTCTCCCCAGCCGGGACGAGCTCGAGCTCCGTGAGCGTGTCCGCGTCCATCAGGTAGACACCCTTCAAGGGTGTATGCGCTCCCTCGCCTTCTCCGTTGGCCTGGTAGGTGTTGCCGCTGTATAGCAGACGATGGCCGTTCGGGACCCACGCCAGCCGCGGGAAGTTGGTGGAGTCGTCTTCGGCGGCGCTGAGGCGTTGGCGCAGCTGCTGCGCCGAGATCAGCTCGCGCGGGTTTGCGCCATCCCGGCCCACCACCCACAGGGCGGATTGCTCGTTTCGGTCAAAGCCGCCTGCTGTGAAGAACGAGCGGCGCAAGAAGGCCACCAGCTGGCCATCGTCGCTCAGCTCCACCCGGGTCACGTCGCCGGAGTCGAAGATGGTTTGGCTCCGACCGTTGGCTTCGTCCCACATTTCGATGTTCCCATCCCTGACGAACACGACCACTGCCGAGCCCACGGTCGGAGCGCTCGACGTGGGGACCTGCGTCGGAGCGGGGGTCGCTGGCGGGGCCGCCGTCGGCGCGGTCGTTGCTGTTGCGGCGGGAGCCGAGGTCTCGGTTGGCGAAATCGACGCCTGGCCCTGCGGCGCGCAGGCTGACAGGAACAGGCCGGCGAGCAGTAGAGGTCTCCGAAACCGTGAGGAGCACTCTGTGAGAACAAACCTCAATGCGGACATAGGTTTCTCCGGCTCCATCGCCCTCGAGCCAGGGCGGGTCAAGGCGGCAGCTCGGACAAAGAGAGGCAACGGCTAGGGAACCTGGATCACCACGTACGGCCCGGTCCCGAAGGGCGTCCCGTCCGGGGCGAACAGCTGCCACTGCCCCGAGAAGGTTCCGGCCTCGGAGGGAGCGATCAGCATGACGGACAGCTCGATCTCCTCGCCTGGGCGAATCCTCGGGAACAAGGGATGACTTTGAGGGTTCCGATCCAGGCTCCCGAGCGGCGTGCTGCGAGGCCCGGACATCCGATCGCCGGAGAGGAACGCGAACCGATACCCCGCGTCCCACGTGCACGTGCCGCTGTTGCGGATCCGCCAAATCTTGCGGAAGACGGTTCCGGGTTCGAAGGAAGTGCCGTCCGGGACCGTCACATCCGAGACGAACTCGGAACCGTCCACGCAGGTCGCCGCGACGGCGTCGAAACTCGCCGGATCCTCGGCTAACAGGGTCGTGCCTCCTGCCAGGTCGCCAAGATAGAGCTGCCGCGGCCGGACGGTGACATATAGGAATCGATTCCCGTCGACCCACTCGAACCCTTGGAACTCCAGGGGGATCGAGATGGCGGGCCCACACAGCTCGATCATCTGACTGGCGTTGGGGCAGAGGGGGTAGAGCTCCCTTAGGCTCTTGCCGTCGAACACGTAGGCCGAGCCTCCTGGCGACCAGACCGGGAGGTTAACGAATGTGTCGTGTCGCGTGGCGAGAGGGCCGAGGTTCTCGGGAAGGGGGACGAAGAACGTAGCTGACGCCACCTCTCGACCGGCGAAGCGCGGCGCAAACAGCCCGCCAAGTCCGCCGAGAGTGAGGGCAGGAGCGGAACCTACGCGCTCAACGGTTGCACCCTGAAGGACCATCGCCGCACCCGAACCGTCTGGCGCAAAGATCACCTGGAGGTTGGCATTGTCGACGGTGATCAGCGCCTGGGACAGGGCGCCCTCGACCGGCACACGCCAGATGGTGATCCCGGTCTCTGCCGGCGCCGCGATCAGGAAGGCGCTCGAATCCTGTGTCCAGGCCCCCCATGGTGTGAACGGGAACGGCACGCCAGTGGCCGGGTAGGTCAACACGTCGCGACGCAGGCGGTCGCCCTCGAACGAGTAGAAACCAAGGCCGGTCGGCGTCACCATCGCCACGTGTCCCCCGTCCGGCGAGGCCTCGAACTCGGCGCTGACCTCCGCCGGGGCGACCTCCGCCCGAGCCGAGCTGTCGGCGTCCACCAGGTACACGCCGCGCTGCGCGCCCCCGCCTTGGCCGATGAGGCTGTAGGTGCTCCCGCTGTACAGCAGGCGATGGCTGTTGGGGATCCACTCCAGCTGCGTGAAGTCGGTGGAGTCGGCCTCGGCGGCGTTGACAAGGGCGCGCAGCTCTGCCGCCGAGACCAGCTCGCGCGGGCTCGAGCCGTCCAGGCCCACGACCCACAGGGCGGATTGTTCGTTGTTGTCGATCCCGCCGGCGGCGAAGTACGATCGGCGTACGAACGCCGCCAGCTCGCCGTCATCGCTCAGTTCCACCCGGATCACGTCGCGGGCGTCGATGAGGATCTGAGTCTGACCGGTCGCTTCGGCCCATACCCGAAGGTCGCCTTCCTGGACATAGGCGACCACGGCTGTGCCTCTCGCCGGGCTCGGGGCTGCAACGACGGGCGGCAACGTGAAGGAGGCGGTGACTGTGTTGAAGAGGTGCACCAGAGCGTCGCCGACCTCGGGCGGGTCGTCGGGATCGGGCAAGGCGAACTTCAGCGTGTACAGGCGATCCTCCCGCACGAACAACATTCCGCACGTCGGCCCCTGCCCGGCGGCTTCGGTTAGTTCAACGGTCTGGATGCCGGCGATCGAGGATGTGCAACGCCCGGGCTCGAAACCGCCCTCTCCGCCGCTCCTCTCGTCGGCGATCTGGGCGGCGGTCCTTCCCTCGGCATCCGTGACTTCGACGGATGCGACGAGATTGTCGCATCCTTGCGTGTCCCCTTCAGGGACGAGGCACACCGCGTGCTCAGAGGAATCCACGCGAAGCAGTCCGTCGGGATACAGGAAGCAGTAGCCGTCCTCTTCGTGCGTGAGCAACTGCGTGCCCTCCGTCGGCTCGGGGCAGCGCGGCTGGGCAGTCGGGATGGACGTCGGCGGAGCGGTTGGCATGGGAGTAGGAGGAGCGCTTGGCGGAATCGTGGCAGGGGCGGGGCCGCAACCTGCGAGAGCGATCATCGCTGCCAGACCCAACAATCGCGTCTTCATTATCGGATGCCCGTTTCGAGGTTTGTTGTGTCCACTTGCAGGGCATGCAACCAGCGCCGGTCCTCCATGTCGACTGCTGCGGTTCTTGGTGTTCCATGATATGGGTCCGACATCGGTCACAGCGTCTCTCCTTTCTGGCTCACACAGGCGAAGAAAAGGGCAGGCCGTTTCTCCCGAGCATGAGGGGCCCCGAGAATGCCGGGCCATGCGACGTGGAGATGGGCTCCCGATAGCGACGGAATGCTACTGTGAAGATGAAGTAGAGGTCAACCCAATGAGGGAAGTCACGCTCGGAGGCTCTTGCCCCTTTTGGCCGCCCAACGGCTTTGAACTAAGCGGCCGGCCAAGATACGTTCGGATTGTCGGGCCGAGTTGGCTGGGTCCGCTTTGAGGTCGCCCTTGCCGACTATCGCCGCCGAGGCGTCCACCGCATCTTGCCCTCCTCATCCAGCGCCGTGAAGCCTACGGTTCAAGCTGGATCTGACGAACTCCTGCACCTCTTCGAGAGTCTTCGCAGTGGGCACTTTGTCCGGCAGTCCCGGGATGTCGCCCCGGGATCCCACAAACGCAACGACCGGCCGCCGGTACTCCACTGCGAGGCTGATCTCGCTGGAGGTTCCCCAACCGCCCGGAAGAGCCACGATCAGATCCGAGCTGAGCACATTGATATGGTTCCGCGAGAGTGGATCTCGCCCTCGCGCTCCACTCAGGTGCAGGTGGGTGTGTATCGCCAGCTCGACCCATTCATTGGGGTAGCCGGGCATTGGGCTTGGTGAGCCCTGGCGTTCGGCGGGGAGGATACCAATCACCAGCCCTTCTCTGCGGGTCGACTGCGCGAAGGCCCGGCAGACCTCTCCCATCACCCCTGCCCCGCCGCCGGTGAGCAAATGAACGGGAAGGGTTGCCAGCCACTCCCCGAGGGGTACCGCCCGATCGGGGTGCCCCTGCGTCCCGGAGCCCATGACCCCGACAATCGATAGCCGAGATGTCACGATGGCTCAGCGTAGTCCCAGCGCCCGACCAAGCGCAGTTGCCCGACCGTGCGGAGTATCAAGGCCGTGAAGAAGATCGAGATGAGGCAGGCCATCAGGTAGGTATAGATCAAGACTCCGGTTGAGCTGGTTTCGGTCAGTCCCCAGGAGGCCGGGCCCAGCGTCACACTGATGGCTCCGGCCGCGGGACCAATGCTTGTTGCGATCCATGCCAGTCGGCGGGAAACCGTCGTCATCTCGTGCTGCAGCCGGTCGAACTGCGAGTCTTCAATCTCGAGCACGGGACGAAAGTCTGCGACCGCCACCCAACTTGATCGGTTTGTGGGTGTGCGGTCTTTGTCATGGCAATTGCCCTGAATCGAGAGTGCACCCTGAGCGAATTTCCCCGATAACCATCGCGCGCGTTGGCGAAGCCCCGCGCCGCGAGCGGCTACATCGGCGGAGCGTCGAGTCTTGCAGACAATGCGATTAGCCACTGCCCGAGCCAGTAGGTTGAAAGCACGATTGCCTTGGCGGCAACGAAGCGGCTCCTGAATCGATCGATGGCAAGAGCCGCGTCCGAAACGAAGAAGAGCGCGGCACCTGTGGCCGCCAGCGTTGTGGCCGAGGCTGCTTGGCCGAGCGCAGCTCCCGCCGCTTGAGCCAGCATGACGGTAATGAGCGCCACGTACAGCACCACCGGAATGCGAAACGAGGGACTGACCCCCCGCCAGACAAGGGCGGCCAGCGCGGCAGCGACCAGACCGAACAGCGGGGTGAGCAGGTGAACCAGTGCGACTCCCGAAAGCAAGGTGAAGGCACTTAAATACAGGACATGGGTGACGGAGAAGCTCAAGATTCCATAGGTGAAGCATCGGGCCGGAAGCATCAGCACGATGTCGCCTACCCAGGAGAACAAGAGACCCGCGACGATTAGAACGGTGTAGGTGTCCCTCGGGCCAGCTGCCGATGCCAAGACCATGATTAGGATGAGCAGCGTCGTCAATGGCTTGAGGGCGACGAATGCCAGGCGACCCTTCGAATGGTAGCTGGCGACAATGGCCGCCGCGCCGGTGCCCAAAACAGCGAAGGACAGCCACACCGTCGCCCAATCAAGTTCCACAACGGCCTGGCCTAGAACATCCCGTGTTCGTTTGGCGAGTCCTTGGGTACCGGTTGACCGATGTCCCAGAGTTCTGCGATGTGACTGCCTTGAAATCTGAATATGTGAACGACGGAGGCGCCCGGATCACCCGGCTCTTGCCTGATCCACGAATGAACCGCAACCAGATCTCCGTCCTGCAGAGCACGTTGGACTTCCAGTACCTTGTTCGGGTTCAACCTGGCGTTCTCTTCCATCGCCGCCATCAGTGCTTCCGCGCCAGCGCGGAAGAAGGGGTTGTGGTGACGGAAACCTGGGCCGGCGTGCCTACGATACGCCTCGCGCACACTGCCTGAAGAGGCGAGACGCAGGAACTCTATCGCCGTCTCTCGATTGGTCATGGCTGGCTGAGGGGACCTCTCGCTCACTGTGACCTCCTTGGATTCAGTCGAAGATGAAGAACTCGACCAAGGGCACCGTTTCAACGGTGGAGCTGCTGATCTCTGCCGGGTCGCGGGAGGCCTGGCCGATGACTCTCAGGCGGGCGGGCGGCATCGGGGCGACCCTTCAGCCCATTGTAGCAACACCCAGGATCTGCTCCCGCCACACGACAGCGCCGATCGGATCGGCGGACAGCTCGGGTGCGGACCAGGGCTTGACATGTGACCAATTAGTCACATATAATTGGGGGCATGGACCTGGTGTTCCGGGCGCTTGCCGATCCGACCCGCCGGGCCCTGCTCGATCGGCTGTTCAGGAAGGACGCTCAATCGCTCAGCGCGCTCGCCCGGCGATCGACCCTGACCCGCTTCGGGGTGATGAAGCACTTGCGAGTGCTCGAGCAGGCTGGGTTGGTGACCACCCGGCGGCGCGGGCGGGAGAAGTTGCACTTTTTGAACCCGGTGCCCATCCGCCGGATCCATGACCGCTGGATCGACAAGTACACCGAGCGCTGGGCTGCGGCCCTGACCTCGCTGAAAGAGGAACTGGAGGCAACCATGGAGAAGGTCTTCGAGATTTACATCAAGACCACCCCGGAATGGCTGTGGCAGGCGATCACCGACCCTGAGCTGAGGCGGAAATACACCTTCGGGGTCGGCGTCTACACCGACTGGAAGCCCGGCTCCCCCTACCAGGCCGAAACCGGCCCCGAGACCATCGCTCCGAACATGCCCATTTCGGAGGGCACGATCTTGGAGATCGATCCGCCCCGCCGGCTGGTGCAGAGTTTCAACGCCCTCTGGAGCGACGACGTGAAGCATGAGGGGACCTCCCGGGTCACCTGGGAGATCGAGCCGGTCGGCGATTCGTGCCGCCTCACGGTGATCCACGATCACCTGCGGGAAGGGGCCAACGCCGAGCTTTACGGCGGCTGGCCGATGGTCCTGTCGGGTCTCAAGACACTGCTGGAAACCGGCGAGCTGCTCACGACCCCCGGCTCGCTGCTTTACCTGAAGCCGCAATCCGCGGATTGAGCGGGGAGCAGCGACATGCGTAGGCTAATGGTCTTCAATCAAATTTCGCTGGACGGCTACTTCGTGGATGGGAATGGCGACATGAGCTGGGCCAAGTCGGACAGGGACCCGGAGTTCGACGCCTTCGTCGAGCAGAACGCCAGCGGTGAGGCGGAGTTGCTATTCGGCCGGCTCACCTATGAGCTCATGGCGAGCTACTGGCCGACCCCGCTTGCCATCGAGAACGATCCCGTCGTGGCTGATCGAATGAACACCCTCCCCAAGGTCGTGTTCTCGAAGACGCTGGACAAGGCGCCCTGGCAGAACACCAAGCTGGAGAAGGGCGTCCTGCTGAGCACAGTCCGCAAGCTGAAGGAGGAATCTGGACCGGACATCGTGATATTTGGGAGCGGCAGCCTGGTTTCCCAACTGGCGCGAGCCGGGTTGATCGATGAGTACCAGTTCGTGATGATCCCCGTCGCGCTCGGCAAGGGCCGGACGATGTTCGATGGAATCCCGGACAGGTTGAACTTCAAGCTGACTAAGTCACGGGCCTTCGGTAATGGGAGCGTATTTCTGAGCTACGAGCCGATTTTGTCCGTGGCCACTCGAGCATAGCTCAGGAGGAATTGTCGGCGGGCGGTCGCGCCCGCAGGAGGCTAGAAGCCCTGGACTAGGGCCCGCCGCTCACCCGGACCTCGATCGCGTCCCTGAACCTGTAGCGTGGTTGGTCTGATTCAGTGCCGGGCAGCACTACCGATACACTCAGCGTGTAGTCCTCTCCCGCGGGCGCGTTCAACGGGACAAGGAAAGTCTCGTCCAGGATGTGCGGCTCGCTTCCGAAGACACGTTCCAGCTGCCATTTGGCCTCATACCCAACACTGTGACGCACAAGCTCGACCTCAAATGTCGTGGCCTGATCTGGTGGCTGGTCAATATCGCTATCGGCAATGACTCGGAAGGACTCGCCGACGACCAGACTGGCACCGTCGTTTGGAGATCGGATCGTGACACCCAGAGGGATATCGACCTGTGAACAACCCAACAGTGCAGCCGAGATCAGTAGAGCGGGAACAAGATTCCGCACCTTCAAGTGAGATTCCCCGCCATGGCCGAAGTCCATTGATCCGAGCTTGGGTCCCAGAACGATCCTACAAGCCCGATCTCCTCGAAAATGCCGACCATCACATCGGGCCTGGGCCGCCGCGATTCGACTGTCAGCCGGTTCGAATACCAGGTCACCGCCAGCTGCCAAAGCTGCTCAAGACTGATTGTCGCTCCCTGAGGTAGCGCCCGCGCCTCGCACCACGACTTCACGCTGTCTTCCGACTGGAAGAAGAGCATTGTTTCTCAGGTGTAAACGAAATCCTCCCACCAGCGCGCCGCCGGAACCGCGAAATGGACCACACACTGTTGCGGAATGGGCCTCTGGTCGCGGACCTCGATTCTCATGGGCTCCCCGGTGTGCGCGTCCTTCGCCTCTACCACGGCATCTCCATGCAACGCTGCCGGAACCCCGAGCGCATCCCAAGCGCAATTTGCGTAATAGCTCTATTCCCCGATCCGTACCGCTTGACAGCAGTTTCAAGGTCCACCGTGTTCCTTTATTCCGACGGTCATTGTTAGGGCCAGCCAGTAGTCTCGAGCCCGGTAGCGCGTTTCTAGGATTTGTCGTCGCTTTCCACGGTTACTACTACTTTTCCTTGGGCATGTACTTCTTCTACATACCGGATAGCCTCAGGAACCTCGCTAAGCGGGTAGCGGCCATCGATTACTGGGACAATCTTGCCGGCTTCCAGAAGCTCCCCCAGCGTAACCAAATCCGCTTGGATCACTTTCGCTATCCCCATACTACCCATTTTCTTGCCCCCGTTCCTTGACATCAATGATCCCAGGAGCATGGCCTGGAGAAATTGAGGGATGGTCCCTCCGGCACAGACATAGACCCCCTGGGGTTTCAGCGCACGCTTGTAAGCTGAAAGCGAGTGATAACCGTTGGCAGCAAGAATCAGGTCATAACGCTGCGGGCGTCGGGTGAAATCCTCCTTGGTGTAATCAATGACGTGGTCTGCCCCAATCGACCGCGCCATGTCTTGATTCCTCGTGCTGCACACGGCGGTCACTTCCGCCCCGAACGATTTGGCAAGCTGTATGGCAAACGTACCCACACCCCCCGAGGCGCCTTGGATCAGGACCTCTTGCCCAGGCCGGATGCCTCCGGCGTCGCGAAGGCCCTGCAGCGCGGTCAGGGCCGCCACAGGCACGGCCGCTGCTTCTTCGAAGGATCGATTGGCCGGCTTCAGTGCCAAGTAAGCTTCCCTGGCAAGGGCATACTCGGCGAAGCTGCCCGCAGCACACCCGAATACCTCATCCCCTGGCCGAAACTGCTTCACGTTTTCGCCTACCGCTTCGACCCGCCCCGCGACGTCAGATCCGAAGCGCGGGTCTTTTGGTCTTAGAAGCCCTCCGACCATCAGGCGAATCGGGAACGGGTTCGCTCTCATCGTTCGGTACTCAGCCGCGTTTATGGACGTGGCATGGACTTTGACCAGAACTTGATTCTCCTTCGGGGTAGGTTTTTTCAACCTCTTTGAGCTTCAGCAGATCCGGTGGTCCGTATTGGGTGTGGAGAATCGCTTTCATGAGCTTCCTCCAAGATTCCGATGAGCTCAGCGTCGCAGCTGATCTGCTCTAAACATGAAATCGCGCCGTGGCGGCGTCCGCCCCAGCGAGGCCGAGGTGGCGACGACAATCAGGTGCTGACCTTCTGAAACCCAAGATTGCCGAATAGCCGTTCAGATGCCGTATTTCCCTGGGTGATCACTGCGCGGACTCCACCATGCCCTGCTTCACGAATCTCTCTCAACACAGAGATCAGTACGTGGCTGGCGAACCCCTGTTTCTTAGCGTCCGCCCTTGTCATGACATATGCAATTATTGGCTGCTGCCTCTGATCCCACTCGGCCACAAGGCAGGCCGACACCAGGAGGCTCTCACGGTAAGCAAGTCGCGAAAGCCCAAGGAGCGGAACACCTCCGCGTTGCCCGCCTAAGTATGCCTGCACTTCGCTCATGGCGTCTTCAACTGTTTCATTGTCGTAATCGATCGTTCCACGGTAGGCATCAATCATGAGGTCCGCCAGGGCATCTGCGTCCGCCGCTTCGGGAGCTTTCAAATGGATGTCGGTTCCAATGGCTGAATACTGCTCGAGATCAACCAACGATAAGTCCAATTGATACTCATTGCGCGTGGTCATTGTCGCTGCGAGAGTTCATTGCTTATGGGAGGGTCGCCGCCTAACGGCCGCGAGCTGAGCCGCCCGAGCCTACTCGGCTCGCCCTCATCCACTGTACGGCAACATCAATGGGCATTCGAGTCGCCATTTCGGCCAGCTGCGAGGGTCGGCTCCAGCGAGATGTTAGACAGTCTGGGGCCTAGACGCCGAAAAGGCGTCCAACAAGACGGGAGGCGAGGTATAGCATGACTGGCAGTGCGACCGTGCTGAGGAGTGACCTTAGAGTTTCGG
>Ga0209108_10001974_pt1 | contig 11884 bp, 11 predicted proteins | sample Rifsed10ft1_FD_184003 | JGI IMG/M metagenome (GOLD analysis project Ga0209108, IMG submission 184003) | Soil microbial communities from Rifle, Colorado, USA - sediment 10ft 1 (version 2) | ecosystem: Environmental > Terrestrial > Deep subsurface > Rock core/Sediment | place: Rifle, Colorado...
ATCGTCGCCGAGACCGAGGAGATCGCGCGCGAAGCGATGGGGCTGGTCGAACTGGAGATTGAAGAGCAGGCGCCAGTCCTCGATGTATTCGAGGCCATCAAGCCCGGCGCGCCGCTCATCAAAAAATGGGGGACGAACACCTTCACGTACGAGAATGGCGCTCCCATGCGGCGCGTCCGGTTCGGCGATGTGGACAAGGGGTTCGCCGAGGCGGACACCATCATCGAAGGGACGTACCGGACTACGCCCTACGAGCACGTGCCGCTGGAGACGCAGACCTGCGTGGTCAAGCCGGAGCCAGACGGGCGCTTGACGATCCACACCAACACGCAGGCGCTGTACTTCACGATGGACAACACGGCCATCATTCTGCAAGTCCCGAGCAACCGCCTCCACATGATCGGCGGCACGGTGGGTGGCGGGTTCGGGGGCAAGGTGGACGTCGTCATCGAACCGGTCACGGCCATTGCCGCGATGAAGACGGGCCGCCCGGTGAAGTGGCGCTGGACGCGCACGGAAGAGTTTCAGGTTTCGTCCACCTCCGGCGCGTGGCACATGGAATATAAAGACGGCGTGATGAAAGACGGGCGCATCATCGCCCGCAAAGTGCGCTCGCTGCACGACGCCGGGGCCTATCACCGCCATTCGCCTTACGGCGTGACCAAGCATTCGGCGAATCTTCCCGGCCCCTACTACATCCCGAACGTCTGGGTAGATGCCTACTGCGTCTACACCAACCGCCAGCCCGCCTCGGCGCTGCGCGGCTTCGGCGTCACCCCGGCCTCGTACGCGGTGGAAGTGCAGATGGACAAGATCGCGCGCACCCTCGGCATGGACCCGTGGGAAATCCGCTTCGTCAACGCCTATCGCAACGGGCAGATGAGAGCCATCCGCAAAGAAGTGCAGGACGCGACGCTGATCGAGACCCTGCAGGCCGCCGCGAAACTGGTGGGCCACCCGCTGGCCGAGAAGTTCCTGGCGATGCACTCGAACGATTGGAAAGGAGCGCAGCCATGACGAAAAAACGTGGACGCGGGATTGCGGCGCTCCACTATCCGACCGGCATGAACCTGGGCGGCGACCCGACGCAGGCGCTGATTTATGCGCAGCCGACGGGCGGCTTCGTCGTCAAACTGGCGAGCGCCGATCTAGGGCAAGGGCTGAAGACCGTAATCGCGCAGATCGCCGCTGAGACGCTAGGCATGCCGCTGGATTACATCGTGGTGGATACGGGCGACACAGATACCGCGCCTCACTGCATGGGCACATTTGCCAGCCGCGCCACGCATCGCGTGGGCAACGCCGTGATCATGGCTGCGAATGAAGCCAAAAAGGCCTTGCTCGAAGTCGCCGGGGAGGAATTGGAAGCCTCGCCCGACGACCTGGTCGTCTCCGACGCCGAGGTCTACGTGCGCGGTTCGCCCCAGCGCAAGAAGTCCGTGTTCGACGTCGCGCTCGCCGCGCACTTCAAGTACGGCAAGACCATTTCGGGCCGCGGCATATTCTTGAAACAGAAAAGCCCGATTGACCCTGAGACCGGCGCGTGCGATCCCGATTCGACGGCGGCGCACGTCACCACCGTCGCGGAGGTCGAGGTGGACACCGAGACCGGCGAAGTGAAAGTCTTGAAACTGTCGAGCGCGTACGAGGTGGGGCGGCAGGTCAACCCGAAGATGGTCGAGGGGCAAATCGTCGGCGGCGCGGTGATGGGAATGGGCGTGGCGCTGATGGAGGCGTGCTTCCCCGCCTATCCCGCGCTCGACCCGCATCCGGGATCGTTTGACGAGTATATGCTGGCGGGCGCGGCGGACGTGCCGGAAATCGAGTCCGTCGTCCTGGAATATCCATCCGTGGATGGCCCTTACGGCGTGAAAGGCGTCGGCGAAATGACGGCCAACTCGCCGCTGCCGGCGATCGTCAACGCGATCTACGACGCGGTGGGGGTGTGGATCACCGAACTGCCCGTGACGCCGGAGAAGGTGTTGCGGGCGCTGGAGGAGAAGGGAGCAGCCGGATGTTGAAAATCCTGTCACTACTCAAGCGCAAAGAAGGCATGAGCCGCGAAGAATTCTACAGCTGGGCGAAGAACGAGCATCCCCGGTTGGCGAAGATGCTGACCAACATTCGCGGCTACCGCATGAACGTGGCGCGGCTGGACGAACCGGAAGCGGCTTTCGACGCCATCTCGGAAATGTGGTTCGACGACGCGGCGGCGTTCGACGCGGCCTTCGCGACGCCGCACGGCCAGAAGGTGCGCGAGGACGCGATGGGGCACGCCTCGCAGCGTATTCACGTCCGCGTCGAAGAAATGGTGTTGGTGTAAGGCCGCTGCAACCACTTGTGAGATACGCGCGCTTTGACCTGAACTCAATTCCTTTACAAGGAGGCTTCACATGTCACGATCTGTCACACTCTTCACCGGTCAATGGGCCGACCTGACCCTCGAAGACCTCGCCAGGAAAGTCAGCGCGTGGGGCTATGACGGCCTCGAGCTGGCCTGCTGGGGCGATCACTTCGACGTGGACAAGGCCCTCGCCGATCCCGGCTACGTCAAAACGCGCTGGGATATCCTCAACAAGTACAATCTCAAGTGCTTCGCCATCAGCACGCACCTCGTCGGGCAGGCGGTCTGCGACAACATTGACGCGCGCCACAAGGGCATCCTGCCGCCGGATGTGTGGGGCGACGGCGACCCCGAGGGCGTGCGCCAACGCGCGGCCAGGAAAGTGATGGACACGGCGCGCGCCGCCGCCAAATTCGGCGTCACGCAGGTCAACGGCTTCACCGGCTCCAGCATCTGGCACATGGTGTACTCGTTCCCGCCGAACGACTGGAAGGCCGTCGAAGCGGGCTACGAGGATTTCGCCAGACGCTGGAACCCGATCATGGATGTGTTCGACCAAGAGGGCGTGAAGTGGGGGCTGGAAGTCCACCCGACCGAGATCGCCTACGACTTCGTCACGACCGAGAAGACGCTGGCCGCCATTGGCCGCCGCCCGGCCTTCGGCATCAACTTCGACCCCTCGCACTTCGCGCACCAGTCGCTCGACGCGGCGGCGTTCGTGGAGCAGTTCGCCGACCGCATCTATCACGTCCACGTCAAGGACAGCAAGAAGTACCTCAATGGCCGCCGGAGCATCCTCGGATCGCACCTGAACTTCGGCGATGGGCGGCGCGGCTGGGATTTCGTCTCGCCCGGCCATGGCGACGTGGACTTCGAGGCGCTGTTCCGCTCCCTCAACCGCATCGGCTACAAAGGCCCGCTCTCGGTGGAGTGGGAAGACAGCGGCATGGATCGCGAGTGGGGCGCGCAGGACGCGCTGAAGATGGTGCGGAGCAAGGACTTCGCGCCGTCGGCGGTCGCGTTTGATGCGGCGTTTGAGAGGAAATGAGCGACGATGGCCGGGGCCGCGAATCTATGATGGTTCACCTCGCCTATGGCCGGGAGGGACTCACCGTGGAACTACCCGGCCCGGTAGACGTGGCAGCGGCCCCACTCGTCCCCGCCCTGCCCGACGAAGCCGCCGCGCTCCGGGCCGCCTTGCGGGAACCGATCGGCTCGCGCCCGTTGGCGGCCCTCGTCAAGCCCGGCGACCGGGTGGTGATCGCCCACAGCGACATCACGCGCGCCACGCCCAACGACCGTATCCTGCCGGTGTTGCTGGCCGAACTCGAGGCGGCGGGCGTCGCACGGCCAGACATCACCTTGCTGAATGCGCTCGGCACGCACCGCCCGCAGACCGAGGCCGAGTTGCGCGGGATGCTGGGCGACGATGTGGTGGACAACTACCGCTGCCTCCAGCATGACGCCTTCGACGACGAGAACCTCGTCTCGCTTGGCGCCACCGCGCGCGGCCATCCGGTGCGTCTCAACCGGCGCCTGATGGAGGCCGAGGTCAAAGTCCTTGTCGGCTTTATTGAGCCACACTTCTTCGCCGGGTTCAGCGGCGGCCCCAAGGGCGTCCTGCCCGCGCTGGCCGGGGCCGAGAGCGTGTTTACCAATCACGGGCGCGAGATGATCGCGGACCCCAGCGCGACGTGGGGCGTCACCGAGGGCAACCCGATCTGGGAGGAGATGCGCGAAGCGGCTCTGCGCGTCGCGCCCCTCTTTCTGCTCAACGTGACGCTGAACGCGCACAGGCAAATCACAGGTGTGTTCGCGGGCGGCTTGTTGCCGGCCCACGCCGCCGGGTGCGACTTCGTGCGCCAGCACGCGATGGTCAAAGTGAGTGCGCCGTACGATGTCGTCGTCACGACGAACAGCGGCTATCCACTCGACCAGAATCTGTATCAGACGGTCAAGGGGATGAGCGCGGCGAGCCGCATCGTGCGGGAGGGTGGTAGCATCCTTATGGTCGCCGCCTGCGCCGACGGTTTGCCCGATCATGGCCAGTACGCTTCCCTGCTGGCCGAGGCCGGGTCGCCGCGCGGCGTGCTGGACATGCTGGCCCGTCCCGGTTTCTGCGCGCACGACCAATGGCAGATTCAGATTCAGGCGCAGATTCAACTCCGGGCCGACGTGTACGTGTACAGCGACGGCCTGACCGACGAGCAAATCCGGCGCGCGCTGTTCACGCCGTGCCGCGGCCTCGCCGGGATGGTGGCTGCATTGCGATCCCAATACGGCCCGCGCGTCTGCGTGATGCCCGACGGCCCGCAGACGATTGCTTATCTCGAATCATTGAACTGACCGGGCCTTGCGCCTCGCCGCCTCGGCGGCGTGAGGCGCGGCCCACGACAAGGAGGACACTGTGTCGGAAGCAACTGGTTTCACCACCATGGCCGGGGCCCAGGCCGAAAAGCCCGCGCCCGAAATCGGCGTGGGGATGCTGGGCTATGCCTTCATGGGCAAAGCCCACTCCAACGCGTTCAAGAAAATTCCATATCTGATGTACCCGCCGCCCGCGATCCCGAAATTGATCGCCATCGCCGGGCGCAACGAGGCGGCGGCGAAGGAAGCAGCCCTGCGCTATGGCTACGAGGGCTACTACACCGACTGGCGGCAGATGCTCAAGGACGACCGCATCCAGTTGTTCGACAACGGCGGCCCCAACGACACGCACGCCGAGCCGTGCATCGAGGCCGCCAAAGCGGGCAAGCACATCCTGTGCGAGAAGCCGCTCGCGCGCACGGCGAAGGAAGCTGCGGCGATGCTCGAGGCCGTGACCAAAGCAGGCGTCAAGCACGCCGTCGCCTTCAACTACCGCTTTGTCCCCGCCATCCGGCAGGCGAAGATGCTGATCGAGTCCGGCGCATTGGGGCAGATCTATCACTACCGTGCGGTTTATCTGCAAGAGTGGATCATGCCTCACTACAACGCGCCGCTGTGGTGGCGGATGGACAAGAAGGTGGCCGGAAGCGGCGCGCTCGGCGACCTCGGCGCGCACGTCATTGACCTCGGGCGGTTCCTCGTCGGCGAGTTCCGGAGCGTGAGCGCGCTGGCGCGCACGTTCATCAAAGAGCGCCCGCTGCCGGACGGCAAGGGCACGGGCAAGGTGGACGTGGACGACGCCTTCGTCGCGTCGGTCGAATTCGAGAATGGCGCGATCGGCACGGTGGAGGCGACGCGCTTCGCGGCAGGCCGCAAGAACTACAACTGCTTCGAGGTCAACGGCGAGAAAGGCAGCCTCCGCTTCAACCTCGAGCGCATGAACGAGATGGAAGTGTTCTGGGTGGGCGAAGCGCCGAAAGAAACGCAGGGCTTCCACGACGTGCTGGTGACCGAGGGCTATCACCCCTTCTGGTCGAACTGGTGGCCGCACGGGCACATCATCGGCTGGGAGCACACCTTCGTCCACGAGATCGCGCACCTGCTCGACGCCGTCGTGAACAAGAAAGACGTGGCCCCCTATGGCGCGACGTTCGAGGACGGCTACAAGAACGCCGTCATCTGCGACGCGATCCTGCAGTCGGCGGAGAGCGGCCAGCGGGTGATGATTAAATACTGAGTCGGCAGCGGATCACCGAACGGATGTCGCGGATGGGGACATGCGTGTCCGTCACATCCGATACGCAATCTGTTGCTGCGGGAGACATGCTATGCCTTTGGTAGACTTGCGCCCGCAAGCCAATCGCCGCACGCCCGACGAGATGCTTGCGCACCTGAAGTCGTTTGAGTTGGCGTTGAAATTCTCTGCGGGCGTGTGGTTCTTCTCGCCGCCGCAGTCGCGCTTTCACGACCGCTACAAGCCCGTGATGGACATCCCGGCCCGGCTGGACATCGCCGCGACCCTCAAAGAGTATGGTCTCTCGGCGATGGAGGCCCACTACCCGAACGAAATCAACGAAGACAATCTCGACCTGTGGAAGCAGTTCACGCGCGACACGGGCATCCGCCTGCTCACCGTGATTCCGCTGTTGTTCTGGGATGCGGATTACGAGTGGGGCAGCCTTTCGTCTCCGATTGAGTCCATCCGCCACGGGGCGATTGAGCGGACGAAGAACGCGCTGCGGCTGAACCAAGAATTCGACACCGACTTCGCCGTCGTGTGGCCGGGGATTGACGGCTACGAAAATGCCTTCGGCATGGATTTGGTCGCCGCACGCGATCGCTTCGCCGCCGGGCTGGCCGAGGCGATGGACGCGGTGCCGGGTGTGCGTATCGCCTTCGAGCCCAAGCCCTACGAGCCGCGCGGCCACATCCTTTATGGCCTCACCTCGGAGGGCATCCTGCTCGGGATGAAAGTCGAGGGGATGCTGAAACATCTGGAGAACCGCAAACTGCTGAACGAGGGCCACGCGCTCGTCGGTCTGAACCCCGAAGTCGGGCACATGCTCATGGGATACGAAGACCTGCCGTACGCCTACAGCCTGGTCATGGAATACGGGCGGCTCGCGCACACGCACTGGAACAGCCAACCGCTCGGCAACTACGATCAGGATTTGAACGTCGGCGTGATTTCGCCCGAAGCGGCGGAAGCCACACTGTATGCGATGAAGATGTACGGCTATCGCGGCTTCTTCGGCATTGACATCAACCCGGAGCGGATGCCGGTAGAGGTGGGTTTGAAGAACAGCATGGACGCCCTGCGCGCCGCGTACGACCGCATCAACAGCCTCGACCACGAGGCGATCCTGTACGCGACCCATCACCCGGACAAAGCGCGCGGCTGGCTTGAGGCCTACCTCATCCGCGCCCGCGCAGCGCATCTCGACAGACTGCCCCCTCTGCCGCCATTGAAGTAAACGGCTCTACTTGAGACGATCTATGGCGTTACTTCTTGGCATTGATATCGGCACGACTGGCGCAAAGACACTGCTCTGCGATGAGCAGGGGAAGGTGTTGGGGACAGCCACCGCCGAGTACCCGCTCCATACGCCATTCCCGCTGTGGAGCGAGCAGAACCCGGCGGACTGGTGGCGCGGCGCGCGTGAATCGATTCGCGCGGTGATCGCGCAAGCGGGCGTGGATGGCAAGACGGTGGCGGGACTGGGCCTCACCGGCCAGATGCACGGCGCGGTCTTCCTCGACAAGAACGCCGAGGTGATTCGGCCCGCGCTCCTGTGGAACGATCAACGCACCGCCGCCGAATGCGAGGAGATCACGCGGCGCGTCGGCGCAGCCCGGCTGATTGAGATCGCGGGCAACCCGGCCCTCACCGGCTTTCAGGCCCCGAAGATTCTGTGGCTCCGCAATCACGAGCCGGAGAACTACGCGCGCCTCGCGCAAGTGCTCCTGCCCAAAGATTACATCCGCTTCCGGCTCACAGGCGAGCGCGCGGCGGATGCCTCCGATGCCGCCGGGACGTTATTGCTCGATCTGCGCCAGCGTGACTACAGCGACACTATCCTGGACAAACTCGAGATTCGACGCGAATGGCTGCCGCGTGTGGTGGAAGGCCCGGATGTGACGGGTAGCCTCCTGCCCGAGGTGGCCGCCGAGTTGGGCCTGCCCGCCGGGTTGCCTGTGATCGCGGGCGGCGGCGACAACGCCGCGGCGGCGGTTGGCACGGGCGTGGTGCGCGCGGGTGTGGTCAGCAGCAGCATCGGCACGAGCGGCGTCCTCTTCGCCCACTCCGACAACATCGCGCTCGATCCGCAGGGCCGCCTGCACACCTTCTGCCATGCCGTCCCTCAAAAGTATCACATGATGGCGGTGACGCTCTCGGCGGGCGGCGCATTCCGCTGGCTCCGGGACGTTTTGGAATTCCGGAATGCAGATTTCGGAATGCGGAATTCCGATCTGCGTTTCACCTATGACCAACTCACGGCAATGGCGGCAGCTGTCCCGCCGGGCGCAGAAGGCTTGTTATTCTTGCCGTATCTCACTGGGGAGCGCACTCCGCATCTCGATCCGCTCGCGCGCGGTGCGTTCGTGGGGCTGACCGCGCGCCATACCACGGCGCACTTGATCCGCGCGGTGATGGAAGGCGTGGTGTACTCGTTGCGCGACGGACTGGAAATCATGCGGGGCCTCAACGTGCCCATTGTGCAGATTCGCGCGACGGGCGGCGGTGGGCGCAGTCCGCTGTGGCGGCAGATGCAGGCCGACCTCTATAATGCGGAGGTGGTCACGCTCAGCGCAGAAGAAGGCCCGGCTTATGGCGCGGCGCTGTTGGCCGGAGTCGGCACGGGGCTGTTTGCGAGCGTGGCAGATGCGGTTGACCAGTGCGTATCCATCGCGGGTCGCACGCCACCCGCCTCGACGACTCAACCGCACTACGAAAAGGCTTATGTGATCTATCGCGAGTTGTACGGCATGCTGCGACCGAGCATGCATCAACTGGCAAAGCTGTGAGAGAATTTGTCACTCTGAGCGCCGTTCGCCCCGCTCGACGGGGAAGCGAAGAGTCTCTCCGATTGGCCCAGAGATGCTTCGCTTTGCTCAGCATGACATGCGTCACGCCATCGGCGATTGAGGATTGCCGTGCCTTCTCTATTCGATCTCTCCGGCCAGAAAGCCCTCGTCACGGGCGGCAGCGGCGCATTGGGGCGCGCGCTGGCCGAGGGGCTGATTGAGGCCGGCGCGACGGTGGCGATTGCGGGGACGTCTGACCGCACGCAGGCCGTCGCTGCCGAAATCGGAGCCGTCGCTCTGCTCGCCGACCTTGCCGACCGCGACGCGTTGCGCCGCGTGTTTGCCGAAGCGGTCGAGCGATTGGGCGGGCTGGATATTCTGGTCGCCTGTCATGGTGAAGCCACGCGGCACACGGCCGAAGACTTTCCGCTCGACGAATGGGATCGCACGCTGGAGGTGAATCTCACCTCGGTGTTTGAACTCTGCCAACTGGCCGGGCGCCACATGCTCGCGCGGGGACACGGTAAAATCATCACCATCGCCTCCGCGCTCAGTTTCTCCGGTGGGATCACGGTTCCAGCGTACGCGGCCAGCAAAGGCGGCATCGCGCAGATCACGAAAGCCCTCGCCAACGAGTGGGCCGCGCGCGGCGTGAACGTGAACGCCATCGCGCCAGGCTACTTTGACACGCCATTGACGGCCGGCATGAAGAACGACTCGGTGCGCGAGCGGCAAGTGCTGGAGCGCATCCCGGCGGGGCGATGGGGCCAGCCCTCCGATTTGAAAGGGGCGGTTGTGTTTCTGGCCTCCCGAGCCTCGGATTACGTTCACGGCATCCTCCTGCCGGTGGACGGCGGTTGGCTGGCGCGGTGATGCGAGGCCCGCAGGCCTGGTAAGACTGAAAGGCTGATTGCATCCATGAACGCCGACCCCTTCCTTGCAGCGCTCTCTCGCCTCTATCCCTCCGACCGCCTGCTGGCTCAACCCGGCCAGCTTGCCTCTTACGGGCGTATCGGCAGGCCATGCCGGGAGCACACTGATCACGCCGAGTTCACGCTGATCCCCGCTGATGTTGGCCAATCACCAGCGCTGGTTGGCGTTGTATCACAGCGGTATGCGGTGTTCTTCAATGGGAGATTATGCCTCAACTCAATCATGATCCGCTCTTCGTCGCCGTCGTCGTCGCGCTGCTGGGCTTCATGATCGGCGTGACCAAAGGCGGCTTCAATGTGCTGGGCGCGCTGCTCACCCCGCTGCTCAGCCTCGTCCTGCCGGTTTCGCTGGCGGTGGGCGTGCTCCTGCCGATGCTGATTGCGGGCGACGCTTTTGCGGTGTACTCATACTGGCGGGAATGGGACGGCAAACTCGTGCGGCGGATGTTGCCCACGGGAGTGGTCGGCGCGCTCGCCGGCACATTCCTGCTGGCCGAGCTCTCGCCGAACGCGCTGCGGGTCGCGCTGGCGATCTTCGTGCTGCTCATCGTCGCCTACAAATTCGTCAGCGACCGCATCTCGCAATGGCGCTACCAGCCGCAAGCCTGGCATGCTCCCGCCGCCGGGGCGCTGGCCGGGCTGGCTTCTGGCATGTTCAACAACGGCGGCCCGGCCTTCAACTCGTATTTGCTCCTGCAGAAATATCAGCCCCGCCCCTTTATCGCCACCACGGCCCTCTTCTTCGCGCTGCTCAATTTGCTCAAAGTGCCAGGCTTCCTGTATACAGGCGTTCTGAGCGTGCCCCTGCTATTGTCGCTGTGGTGGGTGTTCCTGTTCATCCCGCTTGGCATCGTGGCCGCCCGCTGGTTGGTCACGCGCCTGAACCAGCAAGCCTTTGAGTGGATTGTGATCGGGCTGTTGATTTTCGCCAGCGCCCTTTTGCTCTGGCAGAGCCGGTAAATCAATGCACAATGCGCAATTCACAATGTGAAGCGGGTTGTGCACTGAGCATTGCGAATTGTGCATTTGAGGAAGAGATATGCCCCTCTTGTTCAATCGCCACTTCACCCCCGATGACCTCCGCCGCCTCACCGGTACGATGGATCAACTCGCGGGCGTCCGCCTCGTCGAGTGCGCGGACGGGAAAGCGCGCGGCCTGTGCGCCGCCGAGGTCTGGACGGGCAGCGGCTTCCGGTTCACCGTGTGGCTGGATCGCGGCATGGACATCGGCCCAGCGGAGTTCGCGGGCAAGCCGCTCGCCTGGCTGCATCCCGCGCTCGGCACGCCGGGGCAGTTCGAGCCGGAGCAGTCCGGCTGGGTGCGCACATTCGGTGGGGGGCTGATGACGACGTGTGGCCTCACCTTCTTCGGATAGCCAGAGCAGGATGGCGCGGAGTCGCTCGGATTGCACGGGCGCATCTCACATATTCCGCCGCAGAACGTGCACGTGACGACGGAATGGCAGGGGGATGATTACGTGTTGGTGATCGAGGGCGAGGTGCGGCAGTCGGCGCTGTTCGGCGAGAACTTGCTGCTCACGCGGCGCATCACTACCCGGCTAGGGGCGACCTCCTTTCGCGTCGAAGATTGCGTCCGCAACGACGGTTTCCGCGCCACGCCGCACATGCTGCTCTATCATTGCAATTTTGGCTATCCGGTCGTCAGCCCGGACAGCGAGTTGATCGTCGCGCCACAGGATGAGTCTGTGCGTCCGCGTGACGCCGCCGCCGAACGCGGAATGGCGACCCACACTCGGTTCGACCCGCCGACCCCCGACTACGCCGAGCAGGTCTTCTTCCATCATCCCCGCCCGGATGCTTCCGGGTACGTGACCGCCTCGATTGTCAACCGGTCGCTGGACTTCGGCGCGTTCATCCGCTACCGGGCGGCGGGCGGCAGTGCAACTGTCGCCCGAACACGAGGGGCAACTTGCCCAATTTGCGCGCGCGAAAATTCTGATTGACAACCCAAAGCGTTCTGTGATACTTTGGCGCACACGATGAACACGCTCGCCTTCGGCGCGATGACCACGACTACCACGCAGACCGCGACTCCTCCCCCGGAGGCCGCCGCTTGATCCTGGTCGTGAGCGCCTGAGCGCACTGGACACGAGACGCGGAGCCAACCGGCCCCGCGTTTTTTGTTTTCCTCAACCCTCACCCCGGCTTCGCCACCCCTCCCCCCTCTCCTGAGCCACAGGCTCAGGAGAGGGGGG
>Ga0209108_10001976_pt1 | contig 11875 bp, 10 predicted proteins | sample Rifsed10ft1_FD_184003 | JGI IMG/M metagenome (GOLD analysis project Ga0209108, IMG submission 184003) | Soil microbial communities from Rifle, Colorado, USA - sediment 10ft 1 (version 2) | ecosystem: Environmental > Terrestrial > Deep subsurface > Rock core/Sediment | place: Rifle, Colorado...
TCACGCCTCTTCATGCGAACTCAGCATGGGCGTGATCGCGTCGGACAGTCCGAAGAGGCCGGGCACGCCGCCGGTGTGCAGGAAGACGACGGTCTCGTGGGGCGCGATCGTGCCGCCGCCACCGACCACCACGCGGATGTGTTCGGCCTTGAGTTCCCGCAGCATGTCCACCATGTAGCGAAAGTACTCGTTGTGTCCGCCCTGGTAAGAGCTCACCGCGATGCCGTCGGCATCTTCCTGGATCGCCGCACGTACGATGTCGGCGACGCTGCGGTTGTGCCCAAGGTGGATCACCTCGGCGCCGTGCGCCTGCAGGATGCGTCGAATGATGTTGATCGCGGCGTCATGGCCGTCGAACAGCGACGCGGCACTGATGAAGCGCAACGGCGCACGCACATCGGCGGTGTCCTGTTGCAGTTCGCTGGCGGGAATACTCATCTAGAATGAATGAGTTAAGTGCAGCCCGAGGTGCGCGGAGTCTACCAGCTTGGGTGCGCTCGCGCCCACCCGCGAACGTATAATCCGCGGTGCCGGCACGGTTTCAATCGGAGAGGGCGATGAACGTGTTCGAGATACTCGATGGCATGGGACACGAGCAGGTCGTGTACTTCCATAACAAGGAGATCAACCTGCGTTGCATCGTCGCCATTCACAGTACCGTGCTCGGACCGGCGCTGGGCGGCTTGCGGATGTGGCCTTACGCGACCGAGGCGGAAGCGCTCACCGATGTCCTGCGGCTGTCGCGTGGCATGACCTACAAAGCGGCGGTGGCGGGACTCAATCTCGGCGGCGGCAAGGCCGTGCTCATCGGCGATCCGGAGAAGGACAAGAGTGAAGCGCTGTTCCGCTCGCTCGGTCGCTTCATCGGCTCGCTCAGCAATCGCTACATCACCACCGAGGACGTCGGCACGACCGTCGACGACATGGATCTCATCTATCAGGAGACCGACCGCGTCGTGGGCGTGCACCGCGTGCACGGCGGCAGTGGCGATCCCGCACCTTTCACGGCGCTGGGCACCCTCTACGGCATTCGTGCCTGCCTGCAGCGCAAGTTCGGTCACACCGATGTCGGCCGTTGCAGTTTCGCGGTGCAGGGCGTCGGCAGCGTCGGCTATCACCTCGTCAAGCTGCTGCGCGCCGAAGGCGCCAAAGTCTTCGTCACCGACATCAACCAGGAACGGGTCGAACCCGTGGTCGACGAGTTGCGCGCTGAAGCGGTCCCGATGCACCAGATCTACGATGTCGATGCAACCGTCTTCTCGCCCTGTGCGATGGGCGGCATCGTCAACGAGGACACGGTGCCGCGGTTCAAGTGCAAGATCGTCGCCGGTGGCGCTAACAATCAGCTCGAATCGAACGAATGCGGTACGCAGCTCGAGCAGCGCGGGATCCTGTATGCACCGGATTACGCGATCAACGCCGGCGGCCTGATGAACGTGGCGATCGAGCTCCAGGGTTACAACGAAGACCGCGCGCGCCGCATGGTGCAGACGATCTTCGACATCATCAGCCGCATCCTTGCTCTTGCCGAACGTGAACGGATCCCGAGCTGGCAGGCGGCCGAGCGGATCGCGGAACAACGCATTCACGCAATCGGACGGATCAAGCTGCCCTACTCCAGACAGTTCAAGGACCGTTACTCGGGACGCCGTCCCCACACCATGTCGAGCGAATGAATGTCTGACACCTCAATCGTGATCGTTTCCGCCCGGCGCACGCCCATTGGCGCATTCCAGGGCGTGTTCAGCCCCGTCAAAGCGACCGAACTGGGTGCGGCTGCGATCCGCGCCGCTGTCGCCGACTCCGGACTCAAGGGCGAGGAAGTCCAGGAAGTGATCATGGGCTGCGTGTTGCCTGCGGGTCTCGGCCAGGCGCCGGCGCGTCAGGCGGCATTGAGCGCGGGCCTGCCCACCGCTGTGCCGTGCACCACCATCAACAAGATGTGCGGCTCAGGAATGAAGGCGATCATGATGGCCGCCGATCAGATCCGCGCCGGCGATGCCGATGTGATCGTCGCTGGCGGTCTCGAATCGATGACCAACGCACCATTCCTGCTGCCCAAGGCGCGCAGCGGTTACCGCTTGGGCCACCAGGAAGTCATCGATCACATGTTCTACGACGGGCTCCAGAGTCCCTTTGACGGACAGATGATGGGTTTCTTCGCGGAAGCGACTGCCGAAAAATATGGCTTCACGCGCGCGCAACAGGATGCGTTTGCAGCCGAGTCGGTGCGGCGTTCGATGCGCGCGATCGAGGCTGGCGATTTCGCGGCCGAGGTCGCACCGGTGACGGTCAAGGGACGCAAGGGCGAAACGCTCGTGTCGAAAGACGAGACCCCCTTCACCTGTGACATCGAGAAGATTCCGGCGCTCAAGCCGGCGTTCCGCAAGGACGGCACGGTGACGGCGGCGAGCTCCTCGTCGATCTCCGATGGTGCCGCCGCCGTCGTGCTGATGCGCGAATCGGTGGCGAAATCGCGTGGCGTCAAGCCGCTGGCGCGTCTGCTCGCCCAAGCAAGCCACGCACACCAGCCGGAATGGTTTACCACGGCACCCGGAGCCGCGATCTCACGCGTGTTGCGGCGTCTGGACTGGCAGGCATCGCGCGCCGATCTTTATGAGATCAACGAGGCCTTCGCTTGCGTCGCGATGGCGGCGATGCTCGACGTTGGCATCGCTCACGAGCAGGTCAACGTGAACGGTGGTGCCTGCGCGCTGGGACACCCGATTGGTGCAACCGGCGCGCGCATCACGACGACCTTGATCCATGCGTTGCGTAAGCGTGGACTAAAGCGCGGCATCGCCTCGCTGTGCATCGGCGGTGGCGAAGCCACGGCGCTCGCTCTTGAAGTCTGCGGATGAGGAGCCACACGTGAGCTTGTCCATTCTCACCGCCATCGACGCACGCGGCATTGCCACGGTGACTCTCAACCGGCCGGAAAAGCACAACGCCTTCGACGCCGAAATGATCGGCGCGTTGACCGAGACGCTGAAAACGCTCGACCGCGACCGCGCCGCGCGCATCGTGGTGATCACGGGCGCGGGCACGATCTTCTGTGCCGGCGCGGATATCTCCTCCATGCGTGCTGTCGCACGCGCCGGCGAGCGCGACAATGTGCAGGACGCCATGCGTCTTGGAGAGATGCTCGCGACGCTCAATGCCTTGTCGAAGCCCACGATCGCACGCGTCAATGGTAATGCGTTCGGCGGCGCCGTCGGTCTGATGTCGTGTTGTGACATCGTGATTGCGATCCGGGAAGCGCGTCTGGCGCTGACCGAGGTTCGATTTGGAATCGTCCCTTCGATGATCTCGCCCTATGTCGTCGCGGCGATCGGCGCGCGGCAGGCGCGGCGCTACATGCTGAGCGGGGAATCGGTGTCCGCCGAGACTGCGCAGCGGATCGGCCTCGTGCACGAAGCGACCGCGCCCGAAAAGCTCGATGAGGTCGTCAATGCGGTGATCGAGTCGCTGCTCAAGGGTGGCCCGGAAGCCCTGCGTGAGGCGAAGGAACTGATCCGCGAGGTCAGGAACACTCACGCGCCGGATGAGACTGCACGACATGCGACCGCACAGCGGCTGGCACGGCTGCGCGCGTCAGAGGAAGGTCAGGAGGGGTTGAGCGCGTTTCTCGAGAAGAGACCGGCGCGTTGGATTCGCTGAGCCGGCGAAAGGGGCGTCCCTGCCCAAGCATGCCCATTCCGTCGGCCGTCCCTGGTTGTCAGCGTCCTTGCTGGGCAACATGGGTTCCCTAAAAGGAATAGCGAGAAAACCTGGGGTCGATTGTCAGGAAATTCATGAATTCTTTTGCACCGTAACAATGCAAAGTGCGCTTAAAGGTCTGGTAATTTAATGAAAATCAAAGATATACGTGCGGTCGTGTCAGGAGGCGCTTCGGGCCTGGGTCATGCCGTCGCCGAGCGCGTGATCGCCGAAGGCGGCAGAGTCGCTCTGCTCGATGTCCAGGAGGGCCCGGGGACGGCCGCCGCGAAAGCGCTCGGAGCCAACGCCGCATACTTTCGCTGCGACGTCACCTCGGAAGCCGAGGTCAACGCGGCAGTCGCGGCAGCCAGGGAACGCATGGGTGGGCTCAACCTGGCCGTCAGCTGCGCCGGAGTCGTCGGCGCGGGACGAGTACTGGGACGAGAAGGCCCGATGTCGAGCGAATTCTTCACCAAGGTCATCCACATCAACCTGATCGGCACCTTCCTGGTCGACAAGGCGGCCGCGCAGGCGATGCAGTCCAACACGCCGAATGAAGACGGCGAACGCGGCGTGCTCATTCACACCTCGTCGGTCGCGGCATTCGAGGGTCAGATCGGACAGGCGGCCTACTCCGCGACCAAAGCGGGCGTCGCGGGCATGGTGCTGCCGATGGCGCGCGAGTTCGCGCGCATCGGCATTCGCGTGATGGCAATTGCCCCCGGCATCTTTCGCACCCCGATGGTTGCCGCCATGCCAGAGGACGTCCAGCAGTCACTCGGAGCTCAGATCCCTTTCCCGTCCCGCCTCGGGAAACCCGCCGAGTTCGCCGACCTCGTCATGGCGATCGTCGGCAATCCGATGCTGAACGGCGAGACCATCCGCTTGGACGGCGCGATTCGCATGCAACCGAAGTAGACCCTCACCCCCGCCCTCTCTCGCGTCCTCGCGGGAGAGGGTCTGAGGACGATGCTCTCCCGCAAGCGGGAAAGGGAGAGATCAGATAAGCTTTCGCGCACAATATTTCTTCCTGAGCGAACCAATCATGCGTCACTCCCTGCCGACCATTGCGCTGTCGGCACTGTCACTGGCTGGCTGCGCAACACCCAAAGTTTCCGCGCCGCCCGCCGTCCAGCCCGCCGCCGCTGCCGCAGCACTCACGCTTCCCATCGAGTACTACAAGCTCGGCAACGGTCTGCGCGTCGTGCTCACCGAGGACCACGCGGTGCCGGTCGCGACCGTGGCCGTGTACTACAACATCGGTTTTCGCATCGAGCCGCGCGACCGTACGGGTTTTGCGCACCTGTTCGAGCACATGATGTTCCAGGGTTCCGAGAATCTTGGAAAGATGGAGTTCATCCGGCTCGTTGAAGCCAACGGGGGCGTGCTCAATGGCTCGACGCGCTTCGACTACACCAATTACTTTGAAGCCGTGCCGGCGCACACGCTCGAAACCGTGCTGTGGGCCGAAGCGGACCGGATGCGGGGCCTGAGCATCACGCAGGAGAATCTCGACAACCAGATCGGCGTGGTCAGCAACGAGGTCAAGGTCAACGTCCTCAACCGGCCTTACGGCGGCTTTCCGTGGCTCGACATGCCGCAGTTCGCCAACAAGAACTGGTACAACGCCCACAACTTCTACGGCGAGCTCACGCATCTCGAGGCCGCCCGGCTCGATGAAGTGCATGCGTTCTTCGAGACTTACTACAGCCCGAACAACGCGGTCCTGGTCGTCGCCGGCGACTTCGATTCGAAGCAGGCGCGCGGATGGATCGAGCGCGACTTCGCCGGGATCGCATCGCGGCCGCTGCCGGCGATCCCCGACATCTCGGAACCGAAGCAGACCGAGGAAAGGCGGGCGTCGCGCCCCGATACATACGCACCGCGCCCGGCGCTCGCCTTCGCGTACCACGTCCCCGATCGCTGGACGCCGGAATGGTTTGCGTTTGGCGTGATCGATCAGTTGCTGCTGCAGGGCGAGGACAGCGCACTCACGAAGCGGCTCGTGAAGGAACGGGGCATGACCGACGACGTGTCCGGCGGCATCAATCTGCTCGGCAACATGTTCAACTACAAGGGCCCGATGCTCTGGACCGCGGCGCTGGTCCACGACGCGCAGCACGGTGCGGACGAGATCATGGCGGAAGTTGATGCAACGATCCGTCGCCTGCAGGACCAACCCGTGACGCCCGCGGAGTTCGAACGGGCGTTGACCAAGTTGCGCTCCGGTCTCTACAACATCGCGGGTTCCGCGACGCGCTTCGGGATGGTCGACCTGCTCGCGAGCTTTGCGCTTTTCGATGACGACCCCGCCCTGATCAATCGCATCGAGGTCGGATTCCGCCAGGTCACACCCGAGTTGATCCAGAAGACGGCACGCGAGTACCTGGTCGCGACCAACCGTACAGTGCTCTCGATCGAACCCGGCAATGCGCAGGCCGCGCCGCGAGGTGGACCATGAGACTCGCTGCGCTCTTGTTGCTCTGCGCCTCGTCGCTGTCGCTGTCGCTGGCGGCAGAAATGCCACCGGCGCCCGGAACGCCGCGGGACTTTCGGGTTCCTCCCAAGATGGTGCGTACTCTCGGCAATGGTCTCAATGTCACCTTCGTTGAATGGGGCTCGATCCCGAAAACCACTGTTACGGCTGTTCTGCGCGCGGGCAATCTGAACGAAGGCGACGCGACCTGGCTTGCCGACCTCACCGGTGAACTGCTCAAGGAGGGTGCGGGCGGTCGCAACGCTAGCCAGATTGCCGAGGCCGCAGCCAGCATGGGCGGTGGCGTCAACGTCAGTGTCGGTCCCGATTTCACCACCATTTCGATCGACGTCCTGAGCGAGCACGGACCCCAGGCGATCGCGTTGGTGGCCGACCTGCTGCGCCGGCCACAGTTGCCCGAATCCGAACTGGCGCGCATCAAGCGCGACTTTGAGCGCCAGCTCGCGTTGGCGAAAAGCGAACCGGACAGCCTCGCCAATGAAGCCTTCCTTGCCCTGCTCTATCCCGATCACCCCTACGGCAAGTTGTACCCGGACGAGGCGCAGCTCACTGCATACACCATCGAGGACGTTCGCCGTTTTCATCGCGAGAATTTTGGCGCTGCACGCACGCGCGTGTATGTCGCGGGACGCTTCGAGCGTGAGATCCTGGACGCCGCGATCGATGCGGCGTTTGGCGATTGGGCCGCAGGCCCCGCGCCGCTCGTCCAGCCACCGCACGCGGTGGCGAAGAGACGGCTCAAGCTGATCGATCGCCCCGATGCGCAACAATCGACGATTTTCCTGGGTCTCCCGGCGATCGATCCAAGTCACCCCGACTACCTCACGGTGTCGCTGATGGATTCGATCCTCGGTGGTGAATTCAGCTCGCGGATCACGTCCAATATCCGCGAGAGCAAGGGTTATGCTTATTCGCCATCGAGCGATGTCGTGGTCCGTTATCGCGCCGGCTACTGGGTGCAGCAGGCGGACGTCACCACCGCCGCGACCGGCCCCGCGCTCAGCGAGATCTATGCCGAGATCGATCGGCTGCGACGTGAGCCGCCCGGCGAGGCTGAACTCAAGGGCATGCAGAACTACCGCGCGGGTGTTTTCGTGCTGCAGAACGCAACACGCGGCGCCCTGATCAATCAGCTGGCGTTCCTCGATCTGCATGGCCTGCCGGACGACTATCTCACCAACTTCGTCCAGAATCTTTACGCGATCACTCCCGAGCAGGTGAGCGCGGCCGCGCGCACCTACATTCGCCCCGACGACATGACGCTCGTGATCGTCGGTGATCTCAAGGCCATTCGCTCCCAGCTCACGCCATTGCCGCAGCTCGGCGGCTTGATCACGAGCAACTGATCTGAATGTCTGAACGCGACGTGATGGAGTACGACGTGCTCGTGGTCGGCGCGGGACCGGCCGGCCTGTCTTGTGCGATCCGTCTGAAGCAGCTCAAGCCCGAGCTCAGCGTTTGCATCCTGGAGAAGGCATCCGCAGTGGGCGCCCACGCGCTTTCGGGTGCGGTGATGGAGCCCGGGCCTCTCGATGCCCTGCTTCCCGAATGGCGCAACTCGACACCCGACATCTGCCTGCCCGCGGCTCGTGACGAGCTGCTGCTGCTGACACGCACGGGCAGCATTCGCTTCCCGACACCGCCACAGATGCACAACCGCGGCAACTTCATCCTCTCGCTCGGGCAACTGACGTCCTGGCTCGCTGGCCGGGCCGAAAATCTGGGTGTCGACGTGTTCGCCGGATTCGCGGCCGTGAACCCGGTGTTCAACGCCGACGAATCCATGGCCGGTGTGCAGATCGGCGACATGGGCCTGCAAAAGGACGGCAGCCGGGGCCCCAACTACACGCCCGGTCCCGAGATTCGCGCGCGCTTCACGGTCCTGGCTGAGGGCTGCCGAGGCAGTCTCACGAAACAACTGATTCGCAAATTTTCCCTCGATGCCAGGTGCGATCCACAGGCGTACGCGCTTGGCCTCAAGGAGCTGTGGCAACTTCCGGAGGGACGCGTCCAGCCGGGACTGATCCAGCACACGATCGGCTGGCCGGTCGATGCGCGCACCTACGGCGGTGGATTCGTCTATCACCTCAACAACAATCGCCTGTACATCGGCTATGTCGTCGGTCTCGATTACCTCGATCCTCGCCTGAAGCCATTCGAGGCCTTTCAGCAGTTCAAGCATCATCCGAAGTTTCACGCTCTGCTCGAAGGCGGCGAAATACTTTCAAGCGGCGCACGAACGATCGCAGCCGGTGGCTGGCAGTCACTGCCCAAGCTCGAGATGCCGGGCGCGCTGATCGTCGGTGACGCCGGTGGCACGCTGAACTTTCCGAAGGTCAAGGGCATCCATCAGGCGATCCGCTCCGGCGTCACTGCCGCGGAACACCTCGCCGAGAAAGCCGCGACCGAGGGGTTCGATTCGCGGTGGCGCTCCTCGGCGGGGGGCCGCGAGCTGCGCAGGGTGCGCAACATCAAGCCCGGTTTCAAGCGCGGCTTGTGGCTTGCACTGCTCAATGCGGGTCTCGAGACCCTTACGCTTGGCAAGCTTCCGTGGACGCTGAAGAATTCCGCCAACTGGATGCTCAAGCGACTCGACGAGTTCGAATCGCCCGAGCGCGGCTGGGTTGCGCGCGATCTGCCGCCACGCGACCGGCTCGCCTCGGTGTTCTTCGCCGCGACCTCGCACGACGAAGGTCAGCCGGTACATCTGCTGGTTGCCGACACGTCGATCTGTGCGACCCGCTGCCGCCAGGAGTTCGGCAATCCGTGCGAGAACTTCTGCCCGGCCAACGTGTACGAGATGGTGGACGACGGCAAGGGCGGCAAGCAGCTGCAGATCAATGCCGCGAACTGCGTGCACTGCAAGGCCTGCGACATCAAGGACCCGTATCAGATCATCACGTGGGTGCCGCCGGAGGGTGGCAGTGGCCCGAACTACGATGGGCTGTGAAAGTGAGCATTGGGCAGTGAGCGGTGAGTTGTGAGGAGGGTTGGCAGTTGGCAGTTGGCAGTTGGCAGTTGGCAGTGAAGACGTGCGCTTTCTATCCGTCAACTGTCAACCGAGAACTGTCAACTAATACAAGTGAGTCTTGACGTGAGAGCCCTGTGGTCGCCGTCTCCCGAACGAATCGCGAGCGCCAACGCCACGCGCTTCAACGAGTTCGTTCGCGCCCATCACGGGGCAACGTGCTCCGATTGGGCTCAGCTCTATGACTGGTCGATTGCGCATCCGGCAGCCTTCTGGGAAGCATTGCTCGACTTCGCTGACGTTCGCGCACGCCGCGGCGCGGCCCCGGTCCTCGAGCACGGCGACCGCATGCCCGGCGCGCGCTGGTTTGATGGCGCGACGCTCAACTTCGCCGAGAACCTGCTCCGGGTCCGTGACGATCAGCCGGCGCTCATCTTTCACAACGAAAGGGGTCAGCGCCGCCAGCTGAGCTTTCGCGAGCTTCACGATGAAGTCGCGCGCATTGCGACCGGCCTGCGCGCTTGCGGCGTCGTGAGTGGCGACCGCGTGGCGGGTTTCCTGCCGAACCTCCCCGAATCCGTCATTGCCATGCTCGCGACTACCAGCATGGGCGCCGTCTGGTCATCCTGCTCGCCGGATTTCGGCATCCAGGGTGTGCTCGACCGCTTTGGCCAGATCGAACCCAAGGTGCTGTTCACGGCCGACGGCTATCACTACAACGGTAAGACGATCGATTCGCTCGGCTCGATCGCCGGCGTGCTCGCGAAGCTGCCGAGTGTCACGCGGGTAGTGGTGGTCCCGTACGTCAGCGCCAGGCCCGAGTTCCGGCAACTTGCCAAGTCAGTCTCATTCGACGAATTCGGTGCATCGGGCGGGCCGCTCGCGTTCGCGGCCATGCCGTTCGATCACCCACTCTATGTTCTCTATTCCTCCGGCACCACCGGCATACCGAAGTGCATCGTTCACGGTGCCGGTGGCACTCTGCTCCAGCATCAGAAGGAGCATCTGCTTCACAGCGACATCCGGGCGGGCGACCGCGTGTTCTACTTCACCACCTGCGGCTGGATGATGTGGAACTGGCTGGTGAGTGCGCTCGCGTGCCGTGCTGCCATCGTCCTGTATGACGGTTCGCCGACATCCCCCGACGCAGGCACGCTGTGGCGAATTGCCGCAAGCGAGCGGTTGACCGCTTTCGGCACCAGCGCGCGCTATCTCGCCACGATCGAGAAGGAGGGTCTGCGCCCGCGGGAGGACGCGGCTCTCGACTCGCTTCGCACGATCCTCTCTACCGGCTCGCCACTCGCACCGGAAAGCTTTGAGTACGTGTATCGCGACATCAAGGCCGACGTGCAGCTCTCGTCGATTTCCGGCGGCACCGACATCGTATCCTGCTTCGTTCTCGGCAGCCCGCTGCTGCCGGTGTATCGCGGTGAGATCCAGTGCCGCGGCCTGGGAATGCGGGTCGAGATCTTCGATGACGGCGGGCATCCGGTGGTCGGCGCGCAAGGCGAGCTCGTCTGCACCGCGCCATTCCCGTCGATGCCGATCGGCTTCTGGAACGATCCGGACGGCAGCCGTTACCGGGCCGCGTACTTCGAGCGCTTTCCGCATGTCTGGTGCCACGGCGACTACGCCGAGCTGACGCCGCGGGGTGGTGTCATCATCTACGGGCGGTCCGACGCGGTGCTCAATCCCGGCGGCGTACGGATTGGGACAGCGGAAATTTATCGACAGGTGGAGAAGCTCGACGAGGTGCTCGAGAGCCTCGCCATTGGCCAGGACTGGAATAACGACGTGCGCGTCGTACTGTTCGTGCGCCTGCGCCCCGGCATCTTACTGAGCGATGCATTGAAGCAGAAGATTCGCGACACGATCCGGTCTAACACGACCCCGCGACACGTGCCGGCACTGATTATCGCCGTACCCGACATCCCGAGGACCCTCAGCGGCAAGATCGTCGAGCTCGCGGTTCGCAATGTGATCCACGGCAGGCCGGTGAAGAACACGGACGCGCTGGCCAACCCGCAGGCGCTGGATCATTTTCGCAACCTGCCGGAGCTGCAAAGCTGAAGCGCAAGCCTCTCCAAGCCCTATACGCCGAAACTCTCGAGCGCCACGGCTACACCCGCGATCCCGCCCAGCAACGCATCCTCGACCAGCTTGACGACCTGCGGCAGCGGCTCATCGACCAGCCGCGGGACTTCGGTTTCTTCAAACGCCGCATGCTGCAGCTTCTCCCGGGCCGCACCGCGATAACGCCGCTGCGCGGCTCGAGGCCATGTTCGCCGCGGTCGCCGGCGAGCCGGGCGCGCCCGACGGAACCATCGCCATCGAGCATCGACGCATCCGCACAGCGCGCCGCGCGGATGATGTCGTCTGGTTTGAATTCCGCGAGCTTTGCGAGGGCCCACGCAGCCAGGCCGACTACATCGAGCTGGCACGTTGCCATCACACCATCCTGATGTCGAACGTGCCGACTTTCGATGAATCGTCCGAGAACGCGGCACGGCGCTTCATCGCGCTCGTCGATGAGCTCTACGACCGCAACGTCAACCTGATCCTGTCAGCGGCTGCGGGGCCGGCGAAGCTGTATCACTGCGACAAGCTCGAGTTCGAGTTCCAGCGCACCGCGAGCCGGCTCATCGAGATGCAGAGCGAAACGTACCTCGCTCGCCCGCATCGCCCGTAATGCAGGTTGATCGCACTGTCGC
>Ga0209108_10001978_pt1 | contig 11872 bp, 13 predicted proteins | sample Rifsed10ft1_FD_184003 | JGI IMG/M metagenome (GOLD analysis project Ga0209108, IMG submission 184003) | Soil microbial communities from Rifle, Colorado, USA - sediment 10ft 1 (version 2) | ecosystem: Environmental > Terrestrial > Deep subsurface > Rock core/Sediment | place: Rifle, Colorado...
CGATCTGCTCGTGCACGTCCCTTATAAGGGCGGCGGGCCGATGATCGTGGACGTGGTGGCGGGGCAGGTGCCCGTCACCTTCGGGACCGCGGCGTCGGTGTCACCGCACACAAAGAGCGGAAGGCTGCGCGGGCTGGCGGTCACCGCGGGCAAACGCTCCGCGGTATTGCCTGACCTGCCGACCATCGCGGAATCCGGGCTCCCCGGCTACGAGATGCTCAACTGGCTGGGGTTGTTCGCGCCGTCCGGCACGCCGCGCGCAGTCATCGAGAAGCTGAGTGCGGAAGCCGTGCGCATCGTGAGCACGCCTGAAGTCCGCAACCGCTTCAACGCCCAGGGCGCCGAGCCGTCGCCGCTCGCAACGACGGAGTTCACTGCATTCGTGACGAGCGAGATCAACAAATGGGCGAAGGTGGTCGCCGCCACCGGCATGGTCGCGGATTGACCGACGGCAACACCGCGCGTTGGCGCCGTGTGCGCTCGTTCGTTTGCTTCGCGCAGTTGACGTCGAGGCTCTCAGCGTCCGAGCGCCCGCCAGGCGTCGTGCTTCAAACGTGCGACAACCGCGAAATCCATCCCGAGCGGTCTCACGACCGCAGCCTCGCCTTCCTCGAGATAAGGCGCGCCGGCGGTGGCGTAGAACGGGTTGCCGTGGCTCGAGATCACGAGGTTGGTCCTCGGCTTGACCGGCGCCGTTAACAGCCTGCGCAACGCCGCATAACGATCCGGATTGTCCGGCGTCGCCGGACCGCCGCGCACTTCGTTCGCCTTTTCCGCGCGGCCGAAGATCAGCAAGGCGGTTTCCATCGTGCGGCAGCGGGGACTCGCCAGCACCTGCCCGACCGGGATTTTCAAGTCGCGTATCGCGGCGCCGATCTGCCGCGCTTCCCCTCGTCCTTTGTCGGTGAGCAGGCGCTGGTTGGCGCAGTCGTCGTCGCTGCGCGATTTCGTATCATCGCGCGAGAAGTCCGTGGAGGTATGACGGAAATAGAGAACGTAGCCGCCCTTGCGCAGTTCCGAGAGCAGTTCTGCCGGTGCGATCGACTTCGCCGGGAGCGCACTGCGCCCGGTCGCCGGAGCCGGCACCGCCTGGAACCGCGGTTGCTGTTGCGTGGCCGCGGGCGCCGGTCCAAGACAGGCAATGACGGCGGCAGCGAGCAGCAGGAATCCCCAGTTCATCATGCGATTTTAGAACCTCTGGCGAGCGTCATGGGGGCCGGCAAGTTCCGGGCGTCTCCATTCCCATGCAATGCGCTCTCCGGCATACTGTTACCAATTCGTGGCGGCGCGAATTTGCTTCCCGCGGCCGCTCGAAGCGCGTCGAGTCCGGCCGTGCCTTGAAGCGTTGGTGTGGCCGCCGGATTCCTTGTGATGTTGCGGTGACGATCATGGCTGAACGGCTTCTTTATCTCGATACGGAAACGACCGGCATCAGCGCGCAAGCCAACGCCATTGTGGAGGTGGCGATCGTGGACGACCTGGGGCAGGCGTTGCTGAACACGCTCGTGAATCCGGGCCGCCCGATACCCAGTGACGCGGCGGCGATACATGGCATCACGGATGCCATGGTCCGCGACGCGCCGGCGCTGGGCGAGCTGTGGCCACAGATACAGGAATTGGCTGCGAGCGCGCACGTCGTGATCTACAACGCCGACTTCGACCGCAAGTTCTTTCCCGACCGACTCGTCTGCGCGTCACGGATCTCCTGTGCGATGCTGGAATTCGCCCGGCACTACGGAGAGAAAGACTCCTATCGGGGGACGTATCGCTGGAAGAACCTCGAATTCGCGGCGCGTCACGTCCGGCATCGGTGGACCGGCGCAAAGCACCGGGCGTTGGCCGATGCGCTTGCGTGCCGTTCGGTTTGGCAGTGGATCGCGCAACGTTCCCGATAACCCGGGCGACTGGATGCTTCACTGCCACGTGCTTGCGCACCTGGCGGGCGGCATGACGGGCACGATACGCGTCAAGTAGGGGGATACGGGAGGCGACCGCGATCATCGTGTATCCTTGCGGCAGGTTCGACACGAACAAGAACGAAATGTCTTCGGTTTATCCGGCCCGTCGATTTTTTTCATGTCCGCGCAGCGCAGCCTGAACGATTGGGCGCTGCTGATGGCGCTGGCCGCGATGTGGGGATCGGCGTTCCTGTTCATCAAGCTCGGCGTGGCCACCGTGCCGCCGGCGACACTGGTGGCGGCGCGCCTCGTACTTGGCGTGGCGGTGCTCCTGCCGCTGGTGTACATGCGGGGACTGCGCCTGCCGCCGCCCGGGCGCGCGTGGCTGCCGTTCATCCTGATGGCGCTCATCGGCAACGCCGTTCCGTTCTACCTCATCACCTGGGGCCAGCAGACCGTGCCGAGCGCCCTGGCCGGGATCCTGATGGCCGCCATGCCGCTCGCGACGATGGTGCTCGCGCACTTTGCGGTTGCCGGCGAACACATGACGCGCAACCGCGCGGGCGGATTCCTGCTCGGATTTTTCGGCATCACCTTCCTGATGGGGCCGGCGGCGCTTGCGAGCGCGGGCGGCTCGGGGCTGGAAGTTCTGGCGCAACTCGCGATACTCTCGGGCGCCCTGTGCTATGCCGCGAACAGCGTGCTCGCGCGGCGGCTCGTCACGGGTGATTTTCTTGTCACCTCGGCGGCGATGCTGCTCGTGGCAAGCATCGTGGTGGTGCCGATCGCGCTCGTGCTGGACCGGCCGTGGGAACTCGCGCCCTCCGTTTCTTCGATCGTCTCCATCGTCTGGCTCGGGATCGGACCGACCGCGGTCGCGACCATCTGTTATTTCCAGTTGATCAGTTCCGCCGGCCCGACTTTCATGTCGATCGTGAACTACCTGAGCCCCTGCATCGCGGTGGCGCTCGGCGTCGCGCTGCTGGGCGAGGCGCCCGAGGCTTCCGCCTACGCCGGCCTCGCCCTCATCCTCTCCGGCATCGCGCTCTCCCAGCTGCGCCGCCGCTAGCAGCCTGTCGGACTTATCAGTCCGATCAGGCTGCTAAAAGCAAAACCGGCCGCGGGTTTCACACCACGCGACTTTAAACCATCTCCAAACGGCGCCGGCATGCACAGTTTCTCGCGATTCGGGCCACTCGATATCGTTTCTTGCCAGCTTTTGCTCGGCCGGTTTTGCCTAAGGAGCTTGTCGCATCTCAAGTTCGACAAGCTCCTAACCCCTTGAAATACGTGAAACTGGTCACATGTACCCCTCACGATTCCTGGGGGTCGCGCAGTATGTCACAGACTGTTACAGGTGCCTCCGTATACGATGGTTCGCGTATGAACGTTAATGGAGATACGAACGGCAGTCTGGAGGTGCGTATGAATATCGTCTACAACAGCGACAACTACTACGTGGTCGAGTATCCGGTCCAGCACGGGTTCGAGCTGGTGGACAAGCAATCCGCGCGCAGCACGTTCTTCCAGGGCGACGTGGCCGAGAAGTTCGCGCAGAAGATGAAAGGCGCCATCGCCGAGGACGCGACGGTCGAGCACATCGACGAATTCCTTGGAGGATTCGACATCCTGCTCAACCTGCCGGTGGTGTATCACTGAGGGCGGCTTTCGCACCATCCGGCACGACTTTCATTAGCTCGCCGCGGCGCTCGTTGGCCGCGGCGAGCATCAGAGGATTCCGGCCTGAACTCTCAGTCCGCAGGCCGACTCCAGTTCCCGTTTAATCTGTTCCATCTGCGCGCTCCCGCGCAGACTCTCCGCCACCACCACGTTACCGCCGCGCCCGGCCTTCGCGCGCGCGATGAGCCGGTAGGTCGTCTCCGTGCTGAACGCATTCTGGAATCGCGCGGGAACATCGGCCTCGATCGCGGCAATCCCGGAACACTGAAGTTGGCGTCTTGAGACTGCGAACCCGCACAGGCGGCGCACCGCCAGAAGGCGCGTAGAATTCGCGGCTACCGACAGCGAATTCGCCACCATGTAGATGCTGAGGCACACGAACGCGATGCCGCACAGCATGAACGGCGCGATCAACCCTCCGATGAGCGCCAGCACCAGCAGGCCATATGGGACCGGCACGCCAGGCGGCACCAGCGCGTACACCGCGGCAAGCGGTAATACGGTGCACAGCACACCGAACGCGCCGAGCGCCAGCGCGGTGCCGGCGTCGCGCAGAGGCGGAAAATAGAGCTCGATGCCGTCGGATGTACGCGTGCGCTGCAGTGTGGCATCCACCCGGCTGATTATCCTTGAATGCGCTGCTCACCACCGATCAGCCGGCGGCCAGTTCGATTACGCGGGAGCCGCCATGCGGCTTGGCGAGGAACCGCGTCAGGATCTTGTAGGTATCGAGATCGAAAGTCGGCCGCGGCGGGCATTCCTGCAGATCGTGCAACTCCTGTTCCGAGCGCGCCGTGCCGAGGTGGCACCAGCGATCCAGCACGATGACATCGGTGCGGCTGCGGCCGGGGGTTGCTTCGCGCACCGCAATGCGGCCCTTGAACGGCCAGGGCCGCATGCGCAGGGTGGCGAGCACCTGCGCCAGACGCAGCGCATGGCTCGTGCGGGTTTCCTCTCCGACGCAGGCGCCACGGCAGCGCTTCAGCTGGTAGGCGAAGCACGGCCCCTTGCGGTTTTCCAGGCCGAGCAGGATAGGGCACAGGCCGTGGGCCGTCGCGATCTCGCGCATGGCTTCGAGCGCGCTCGCGCGCGAGCGGAACAGGCCATGCAGATCGGCAAACTGCGAGGGATCGAGGTCGCGCGCCGATACCACCTGCGGACGGGCGTCCGGGTCGTCAGGACGCCACTGCCAGGAGCACAGTTCGGTGGTGCGGCGCAGCCGGCGGTTGTATACAGGCGCCAACTGCTTGACGAGGCGTGCCTCTTCGATCAACGCTCCGAGCTCACCGCCGGTTTCTATCCAGTCGATGCGCGTGATCTCGCGGGCGATGCGCATGTCGCGGCTGTCGCGATGGTCGCCCGAGAAATGGGACATCACGCGCGCGCGCAGGTTGATGCTCTTCCCGACGTAAAGCACCACGTTGTTCTCGCCGTGGAAGACGTAAACCCCGGGGGCCTCGGGGATATCGTCGTACGTGTTTCCGGGCAGCCCCGCGGGAACGGTCGGGGTCCTGACCAGTTCCGCGACCGCCGCGGTGATCGTCGACGGCGCGCGCTCGCGCTGCCAGCGTTGCACGAGTTGCCACAGCGCGCGCGCGTCGCCGAGCGCGCGGTGGCGCGCGCCGCATTCGATGTCGTGGCGGGCCAGCAGCGCGTCGAGGTTGTGCCGCGCGTGCTGCGGGTAGAGCTTGCGCGAGAGCCGCACCGTGCACAGCACCCGTGAGGTGTAGCGGATGCCGGCTCGCTGGAATTCGTTGCGCAGAAACCCGTAATCGAAGCGCGCATTGTGAGCGACGAGAAGCCTGCCTTCGATCCGCCCGAGGAGATCGCGGCTGATCTCCGGAAAGGTCGGCGCCAGCACCACCATGTCGTTGGTGATGCCGGTGAGCGCCTGGATCGCGGGCGGGATGCTGACGCCGGGATTGACGAGCGTCGACCACTCGCCGACCAGGTGGCCACGGTCGACTTCCACGATGCCGATCTCGGTGACGTGATCGTACGTTGCGGTGGCGCCGGTGGTTTCGAGATCGACGAAGATAACACGTTCGTTCAGCACGGGAAGACCGGTGAACAGTGAACAGCGAACAGAATGCGGTCAAAGGCGTGAGCCGTGATCCGTGATCCGATGGGAAATCGGACCGGATTTGTCGGTTCACGGCTCACGAATCGCGGATCACTGCTTTTGGTGGCCGATGGCGCGGGAAATTATCTCCGCCGTCTGGCGCACCTGCACCGCCCACGCCCTGTTGAGCCGATCCGACGGAGCGGAGACCGACAGGCCCGCCACCAGGCGGCCCTCGTCGTTATGGATGCCGGCGCCGATGCAGGAGACACCTTTCTCGGCTTCCTCGTCGTCGACGGCGTAGCCCTGCTCCCGCACCCGTTCCAGTTCCTGCGCCAGCCGCGCCGGATCGGTGAGCGTGTTCCCGGTGTACCTGGGCAGCCCGGTGCGTTTTGCATAGAGCGCGGATTTCTCCGGCCCGTCCTCGGCGAGAAACAGCTTGCCGACCGCGGTAATGTGCAGCGGCGCGCGGGCGCCGATGATCTGCACGACGCGCATCATCGAGCTGTTGCCCGCGGTGCGTTCGATGTAGACCATTTCGTCGTCGTGGCGCAGCGATAGATGCACTGTCTCGCCGAGCTGTTGCTGCAGGTTTTGCATGAACGGCAGCGCCTCCTGCCGGATGCTGATGCGGGATTTCACCAGGTTGCCGAGTTCGAGCAGCCGGATGCCGAGCCGGTAGGTGCCGGGTTCGATGCGATCGACGAGGCGATTCTCCACCATGACTCCGAGAATGCGATGGGCGGTCGAAGGATGGAGCTGAGTCTCGAGCGCCAGCTGCTTCAGATTGACCGGCGTGCCATGCCCGGCGAGAGTATCGATGAGGTGCATCATGCGGGAGATGACCTGGATCGACGACTTGGCTGGTTTGGCGGGCATGCGGGCGGGGAAAGGAGGGTCGTTCCTGATTTTATATGATGAAATTTGGCCGGACAACCGCGGAACGGGTGGTATTGCCGGTGGACCATGCCGGACGAAAAAATGCCGCTTACTCCAGACAGGTCGTTTTGGCTAAACTTGCACGATCAGCGATTGGCAAAGAGTCATGACGAACCGGGCGCGCAGCCTCACTTCCACCCCCGTCGCCGAGACGGGCGGCAAGAACTACATCACTCCGCGCGGGTACACCCGCCTCAAGGCGGAGCTGCTGCAACTGCTTGACCGGGAGCGTCCGGAACTGGTGCGGACCGTGGCATGGGCCGCGTCCAACGGCGATCGTTCGGAAAACGGCGACTACATCTACGGCAAGAAACGATTGCGTGAAATCGACCGCCGCATACGCTATCTCACAAAGCAGCTCGATACGGCGGAAGTCGTCGACTCCGCCCGGCGCGGCGACACGGACCGGATTTTTTTCGGCGCCACTGTCGTTTATCTGAATGACAGCGGATCGAGCCAGACGGTCACGATCACCGGCAAGGACGAGGCCGATCCCCGGCGCGGCGAGGTGAGCTGGTTGTCGCCGGTCGCGCGCGCGCTCATGCGGCGCCGCGCGGGAGACGTCGCGCTTCTCGCGACGCCGGCGGGTGAGGAGCAGCTCGAAATCCTCGAAGTGCGTTACGAGTCGGTAACGTGACGGACCCGGGTTCGTATTCGAGGGACGATGACATAAACGCGCGGGGGCGTCACGCTCCCAGTGTCCACGCGCCGGGGCGCATATGACCGTATCCTTCTTCACCGCCGCCTTGTCGACGTGGCGCGCGACCCATGCCCCGCTCGCAGAGGCATCGGGCGCGGAGAATCTGGATGACGCGGTGGTCAAGTTAAGCATCAAGGCCGCGCCCGGCGCGCGCACTGCAGAGACGCTGGGGGCGGAGCGGGAAGGCACGGGCGTCGTGATCGGTGCCGAGGGCCTTGTGGTCACGATCGGTTACCTGATACTGGAAGCGGGCTCGATCCTGGTGGTGGCGCCCGACGGGCGGGTTTTTCCCGCCACCGTGGTGGGTTACGATCACGCGACCGGCTTCGGCGTGCTGCGCACCGCGCGCGATGTTGCCCGCAGGCCGTTCGAATTGGGTGAGTCTTCGAGCGTGAAGGAACTCGCGACGCTCACGGTCGCCGCGCACGCCGCTGCCGGCGGCGTGTCGCATGCTTGCGTGGTATCGCGGCGGCGCTTTACCGGCTGGTGGGAGTACATGATCGACAGCGCGATCTTCACCTCGCCACCGCGCTACGAGCACAGCGGTGCGGCATTGATCGACTCCGCCGGCCGGCTGGTCGGGATTGCCTCGCTGTGGGTCGGCGATGCGGTGGACCTCGGCGTCGCGTTTCCCGGGAACATGTTTGTGCCGATCGACCTGCTCAAACCGTCACTCGCCGAACTTGCCTCGGGCCGGCGCACGCAGGCACCGCGGCCCTGGCTCGGCGTGTATTCCGAGGAGGTGGAGGGACACGTGGTGGTGACGCGGGTGTTGGCCGGCGCCCCTGCGGACAAGGCGGGGTTGCGGCGCGGCGACGTGATCCTCGGGGTGGGTGGTCAGTCGATCGGCGGGCAGAGCCAGTTCTACAGCAGGCTCTGGGCAGCGGGCGCGGCGGGCACGGAAATCACGCTGCACGTCGTTCGCGACCGCGCGGTGCGGCAGATCCAGGTGCGGTCGGTTGACCGGATGGAATTCCTGTTGCCGTGGCGCATCTAGAACCGGTCAACCGTGACCAGTGACCGGCGATCGGCAAGGTCGGTGATCCATATGCCGTGCTGCACGAATAGCGCGTTGCCGGTCACCAGGTGACGAGGCGACGCCGCAGGAAAACCAGCGCATGAAGCAGACCCTTGCCTTGACCCTCGCCCTGTGCGCATCTCTCGCGGCGGTGACGCCTGGCGCAGGCCGCGCGGCGATGGCTGCGGATCAAGGTCTCTCGATCACGCGGTCCGCACCCCATGCTCTTTATGCCGACCGCTTTGCGTATACCGGACAGGTTGCTGCCGCCGAGCAGCCTCGCCTGAATGCGACGGCAACCACGCGGGACGCATCCCCAACGCCGCAACAGTTGCGGGTACGGAACGCCGTGTTGATCGCCGGCAGCAGCTTTCTGGTCGGGGCCTATGGGTTGCACAAGTGGTGGAACGACGGCTTCACCGGAGACTTCCGGACCGTGGGCGAAGACTGGTTCGGGCAGGGCACGCCCTACGGCGGCGCGGACAAGCTTGGCCATGCCTTTTTTGCCTATGCCGGAACGAGGCTGCTCACGCTGGGTTTCGAAGGAGTGGGCAACGATCGCGATCGCGCGCTCAAACTCGGCGCCTGGACCACCCTGGGCATCATGACGGCGGTTGAGGTGCTGGACGGCTACTCCAGGCAATACAAGTTCAGCAAGGAAGACGCGATCATGAACGTCGCCGGAACGGCATTCGGGTATCTGCTGGAAAGTAACCCCGGTCTGGACCGGTTGCTCGATTTTCGATTGCTCTACAAGCGGTCTGCCGGCAAGTTCGATCCTGGCGGTGATTACTCCGGACAAAAGTACCTGCTCGCCGTGAAGGCGAGCGGAATTCCTGCGCTGCGTGAAAATCCACTGCTCCGTTATTTCGAGTTGGCGGCGGGTTACGGTACGCGCGGCTACGAGAGCGCCCCGGGAGTGGAGCGAAGCCGGCATTTGTATTTCGGCATCTCGTTGAATCTTTCCGAAATACTGGGGCAGACCGTATTCCGTGGTGCGAGCGAACGCAGCCGCGCGCAGCGCGCGACGGACCTTTTCTTCGAGTTCATTCAGGTGCCGGGCACTGCGGCGCTCGCTGATCACCGCTTGTAACCGGTGCTGCGGACACTGTAGCCGTTCAACGAGCTTTGCGGTAATTCTTCACCGGCGCGCGCGGATGCGCCGGGTGCCGAAGCTTGCGTCCGGGCGCGCGCCGCGTGCGGGAATCCGGACAGAGCGCCCGCGCGCGGCATGCACGGGGTGCTGCAGCCCTTCGAGAAACAGGTCGACGAGCTGCTCGGCATCCCGCTTGAGCGGAGAGCCGTCGGGGTCCATGACCGACTTGCCGATCAACCCGTCGAGCAGCGCGTGCAGACCAAGCGCGGCGCGGCGCGCATCCAATCCTTTCGGCAGTTGGCCGCGCGCGATGGCGGCCTTGAGGCCTTTTTCAATGCCCGCAAGACAGCCCGCCTGCATTTCGTTCAATCGCTTCCACACCGGGCGCATCTCGTCCACGTACTCGCACTTGTGGAACACGATGTGGAACACCCGGCGCGCCTGCGGGTCCTCGCATGTGCGCCGCAGGATGGCCACCATCATGCCCCTGATGCTCGCGAGGGGATCAGCCGCGGCGCCGTGATCGACCCGGCACGGCGCGTCTTCCATGGGCAGCGTTACGCGCGCCACCATCTTGCAGAAGAGATCCGCCTTGTCCTGGAAATGCCAATAAATCGCGCCACGCGTGACGCCCGCCGCGGCCGCGATGTCGGCAAGCGAGGTGCGCGAAACCCCCCGCTCGCTGAATACCCGCTCCGCGGTGTCGAGGATGACATTGCGCGTCTCGAGTGCCTCGTCTTTCGTGCGTCTTACCACGTGGTGACCATCCTTTGCGGGATGCGGTTGCGCACCACCTCCCGTCCGGTATTTTCGGAAAGTTGAGTCAGCAGCAGGGGCAGCACGCCGTTCACTGCTCCCGGCTCTTTACATACATACAAGATTGTATGTAAACTGGCCGCCTTCTGCAAGCTTGTCCGGCCACAGAAATCGGAACGAACATGACGAAATCCAGCTTCTTGCAGTCCGGCCCGGTGCTGCGCGCGGTTTTGGTGCCGGCCATTATCCTGCTCGCGGCGGGCTGCAAGCCCGCTGCGGGCCCGCCGGGCGGATTCCCGCCACCGGTGGTCTCGGTCACTGTGGTCGAGGCGAAGGACGTGCCGGTGACCTACGAGTACGTGGCGCAGACCGCGGGCTATCGCGAGGTCGAAGTGCGCGCGCGGGTGACGGGGATCCTGCTCAAGCGCAACTACAGGGAGGGCGTGACCGTGAAGCGGGGTGAGTCGCTGTTCACGATCGATCCCGCGCCGTTCCAGGTCGCGCTTGCCCGGGCGGAGGCGGATGTCGGCGTCGCCGAGGCCCGCCTCGCACAGGCGAAGCGCGAAGCGGCGCGGTTGAGGCCGGTATTGGAAGCGCGCGCGGTGAGCCGCAAGGAACTCGACGATGCCCTGTCCGCCGAGCAGGTCGCGGAGGCCGAGCTGAAGGTCGCCCGCGCGCGGGTGGCCGAGGCGAACTTGAATCTCGACTACACGCGGGTCGAGGCGTCGATCTCCGGGATCGCGGGCCGTGCAGCGGTGTCAGAAGGCACGCTCGTCTCGGGGCCCAACGTGCTGCTCACCACGGTCACGCAGATCGATCCGATGTACGCGCTCTTCGGCATTCCGGACCGCGAGCATCTCGCGATACGGCGCGACGTCGAGGCCGGGCGGCTGAAGCTGCCGGAGGGCGGGCGCTTCAAGGCCGCCGTGAAGCTCGCCGACGGCAGCCTCTACAAGCTTGCCGGGGCCCTCAATTTCACCGACGTTCGGGTGAGCACGCAGACAGGCACCAGCGAAGCCCGCGCGGAGTTTCCCAATGGCGGGGGCATGCTGCGCGCCGGTGAGTTCGTGCGCGTCGTGCTGACGGGCGCAGTGCGTCCCGGCGTGATCGTCGTGCCGCAGCGCGCGGTGCTGGAAAGTCCCAAGGGCAAGTTCGTCTACGTCGTCAACGCAGAGGGGAGGGCTGAGGCGCGTCCCACGGAAGTCGGCGACTGGACCGGTGCCGGCTGGATCATCAACAGCGGGCTCAAGGCGGGCGACCGGGTCATCGTCGATGGCGTGATGAAAATCGGCCCCGGCGCGCCGGTGAAGGTCGCCGATGCGACCGCCACACCACCGGCTGTGCCGGCACCCGTCCTCGACGAGGAGGGGAAACAACAGTGATCTCGCGCTTTTTCATCGACCGGCCGATTTTCGCGGCCGTGCTGTCGGTCTTCATCGTGATCGCGGGACTTGCCTCGATGCGCGTGCTGCCGATCGCCCAGTACCCCGAGATCGCGCCGCCGGTGGTCACCGTGCGCGCGGTGTATCCCGGCGCCTCCGCCCAGGTGCTCGAACAGACGGTGGCGGCGCCGCTCGAGAACCAGATCAACGGTGTCGAGAACATGCTCTACATGAGCTCCACTTCGGCGGCGAACGGGGTTGTGGAGATCCAGGTGACCTTCGAGATCGGCGCCGACATCGACACCGCCGCGTTGAACGTCAACAACCGCGTGAAGCAGGCC
>Ga0209108_10001979_pt1 | contig 11871 bp, 10 predicted proteins | sample Rifsed10ft1_FD_184003 | JGI IMG/M metagenome (GOLD analysis project Ga0209108, IMG submission 184003) | Soil microbial communities from Rifle, Colorado, USA - sediment 10ft 1 (version 2) | ecosystem: Environmental > Terrestrial > Deep subsurface > Rock core/Sediment | place: Rifle, Colorado...
CCGGCGATGGCAATACTAAAGCGGCCAGCCGTCAGATTGTCCCTGATGGGGCGTCAGATCCAGGATGAGTTCTCCGAGCCGGAAACCGCGACCGCTTCATTACGCGACAGAAGTTTCCAGCGCATGATAAAGTTTCCAGCTACACCGCCAGCAGATAACGCCGCACGCGCTCCAGCGCTTCCGGAAAGTTCCGCCGCCCCAGTCCCAGCCGGAAGTGATTGCCCCGGAAGTCGAAGATGCTCCCCGGCACGATCATCACCCCCAGCTGATCCAGCGCCGCCTGGCAGAAGGCTTCCACATTCCCCGGCCCGGTCCACTCCGGAAACGCAATGGATCCGCCGTCCGGCTTCAGCCACTTGACCAGGTTGCGGTGCTCCGCAAAGAACGATTCGGCCTGAGCCAGGTTCGCCCGAATGATGTTCAGGTTGCGATCCAGAATGGCATCTCCAGCGCGCAAGGCCATGAGCGCCAACACTTCACTCGGCGCGCTGTGACAGATGGTGGTGTAGTCCTTGAACGCGAGCCACCGCTCCATCAAGTCTGGCGCGCGTGTCGCGAGCCACCCCATCCGCAGGCCCGGCAATCCGAAGGATTTCGACAGGCCGAACAGCGTAATCCCCTTTTCATATACATCACACACAGACGGCAGCCGCCGAGCCGGGTCATGCTCCAGCAGCCGGTACATCTCGTCGGAGAAGAGGTAGGCATCATGCCGGCGGGCCAAATCGAGAATAGCGTCGAATTCGGCGCGCAAGGGCAGATAGCCGGTGGGGTTGTGGGGGAAGTTGACGACGAGCAGGCGAGTGCCGGCCGTGAAACTGCGCGCCAGTTGGTCGAGGTTCAACCGCCAGCCGCTCTCCTGCGCCGCAAACGTCCAGGGGGTGACGGCGCAGCCGATGGAACGCGCGACTTCCGAGAGGGATTGATATGCCGGGGCAATGGCGATGACGTGATCGCCCGGCTCCAGCAGGGTGTGCAGCGCGATGAAGATGCCTTCTTCGGGCGTCAAGATCAACACATCGTCGGGCGTGAGGTTTTGATAGAGCCGGGCGACTTCGGCGCGCAGGGCCGGGTGGCCTTGCGATTCAGTGTAGCCCAGACGCAACTGTTCCCACTGGGCCAGGCTGTCCGCGTCGGCCAGAGCCAGGAGTTCATGCAGGCTCAGGCTCTCGCAGTCCGAGGCGCTGAGGAGATACTGCACTTTGAATTCGTACTGGGCGAAGTAGCGCTCGAGTTTGAAGGGTGTCAAGGATGACATGCCGGTCACTTTGAAAGATGAGCGGAGATGAAGCCCAGCACACGCTTCCACGCGTCGGCGGAAGCCTCGGCATATTCGGCGGCCCGCCGATCAAAGAAACTATGGGGCGCGCCGGGATAGGTGACAATCTCATGCTCCACGCCGGCCCGCTCCAGGGTTTGATCCAGCGCCTGGACCTGGTCGGCGGGAATGGCCGGGTCGGCTCCGCCAAAGAGGCCCAGGACTGGAGTCTTGATGAGCCGGGCGGCCTCGAGCACGCTCCCTTTCTTTTCGTCCCACTTTCGACCCAGCCCGGCGTAGAAGCCGATGACACCGGCTAACCCGAACTCTTCGGTTGCGGTGTAGAGCGAGAGGCCGCCGCCCATGCAGAAGCCGAGCGTGAATGCTGCCCGACTCGCTCCCGCGCCGGACCGCAGGTACTCCAGGGACGCCCTCGCATCGGCCCAGACGGTTTGCAACTGCAGCCGTTCGACGTGGGGCCGGAACTCGAACGAGTCGTCGCGGGCGGTCAGGCCGGCGGTGCGTCCAAAATAATCCATCGCGACCGCCGCCATACCGGCTTCCGCGATGCGCAAGGCTAATTCTTTGTAGAACTGATGCAGGCCGCGCACATCCGGATAAATGAGCACTTGCGCTCTGGTCGCCTGATCGGGATGGGCGGCATAAGCGGCGAAACGGTTGCCATCGGAGGCGGTCAAGACGATGTCCCGGCCCTGGGCGCTGCCCGCTGCTCCAGGCGGGAGGGGTGGACGCGCATTGTCGTCGTAGCACATGGGTCTATATCTCCGTTGCGCCGGGCAGGTGCGCGGGCTGGCTCGACACCCAACGCCTGCAACTGAGCCGCCTGGCAGGCTGGTTGGGGCTTCGGTATTGCCGACCTACCGCCCGTGACATATCTGGCACGCGTGGTGTGGCCGTCCTAGAGCCTCCCATCGGCCTACTGGAAGGCCTCTTCTACGCAACGTCCTTCCCACTGCGGGTGCGGTGCGATGTTCAGCAAGCGCGCCAAAGTCGGCGCCGTGTCAAGCAGGCTGACCGGGGCCGCGAGGGTGCCATTAGGGCGAATCCTCGGTCCGGCCACAATCCACGGAATGGTCATGTCGTCAGCCGAGTGAGTGCCGTGAGATCGCTCGTGGCCGCCATGATCGCTCTGAATCAACACGTGGCCGTCGTCCGGCACACTCTGCAGCACGACGTTCAAAGCGCGGTCAACTTTCGCTAATTGCGCCAGGTATCCGTCGGATAGCCAGCCGTAGGCATGCCCGGCAGTATCCACCGTCCCGAGGTAAACGAAGGCAAAATCGGGACGATCCGCAGCCATGGTCCGGGCGGCGACTTCCGCAATGACCTGATCCCCCTCCGGGGTTTCGACATTATCCTGGAAGTAGGCGAAAGACAGGCTCCCCGGTTGGCTCAGGTTTCGCAGCGGCTCCCAGTTGTAGAAGAACGCACAGTGGAGGCCGGCCGCGCGCGCCACGTCCACCAGCCCAGGCAAGGGCCGGGCCATGGGACTCCATTCGTTCGTCGTCACGCCATGACGAGTCGGCGGGACGCTGTGAAAAATGGACATGTGGCAGGGGAGCGTGATGGACGGCATCACGCTCGTAGCACGGAGCGTTGAGGCCCCCTTCGCCAGCGTCGTGGCGAGATGGGGACAGTGCGCCGGCGTCACCGCATCCGGGCGCAGACCATCAATCAAGATGAAAATGACCATTGACGTGTTGACCTCCAGTGAGCGTCGCCAGCTTGTTTAAAGCGCGCTGAGCCTAGCCCGGTGCTCCTCAGTCGCATAGGCAATTGGAATCCTGGCCGCTTTCTTGTCCACGAATGCCGTCGCGATTTTCTCCACGGCCGTCGCAATGTCGTCCAGGTCTTCTTGTTCCAGAAGCGGGTGCACGCTCGTCAGCCAGAAGACCTCCTCGCAGGCGCGCTCGGCGACGGGACACAGGCCAGGGCCATATTCAACATGCCCTTCGTACCACGGGCACTCAAACGGGCACTTGGTACCCCCATAGCCGGTCTTGTTCAGGAATACCGGCTGAAGATGCTGGGGGATGATCCAACGCGTCGTGCTCAGGTAACCTAAGTCGTAGATCCCCTCCGCGGCCAGTGCTACGGCGAAGTTCAACATGTCGGTCCCCAAGACCTCCGGGTGGATGCGGATGGCATAGTAATAATAGACGCGTTCGCCCCACGGCGGCTCCTTGGGCGTCTCGATACCAGGAACATCCTTGAGGCGCTGTGTCAAATAGCCAGCATTTTCGCTGCGCTTGGCGATCACCCGATCCATTTTCTTGACCTGCTCCAGCCCAATCGCGGCTTGCATGTTGGTGATGCGGTAGTTGGTGCAAGGCAGACCCCAATGGTATTTGGAGGCCGCGCCCAGCGAGCGCTTGCGGGCGAAGTCCATGTAGCCCCACATCTTTTCATACAGATCCTCGTCGTCGGTAATCACAAACCCGCCTTCGCCAGTGCTGGTGATCTTGCCGGCGATCGTGCTGAATGCGCCCACATGACCGATGGTGCCGACTTTCCTGCCTTTGTAGGTAGCGCCGGGAGACTGGGCACAGTCCTCCAGCACCCACAGCTTGTGCTTTCGAGCCAGATCCATAATCGGATCGAGGTCCACCGGTGTGCCCGTGATGCTCACCGGGATAATGGCCTTAGTATGTTTGGTGATCTTACGCTCCACGTCTGCCGGATCGAGAGTCAAGTAATGGGGATCCACATCGGCAAAGATTGGAATAGCGTTTTGCTCCAGCACGCAGGTGTCTGAGGCGATGAAGGTATAGGGCGTCACGATCACTTCGTCACCGGGGCCGATGCCGAAGGCAGCCAGCGCGATGTGCAGCGCCGTTGTTCCGCTCGAAACGGCGATGGCATGTTTGGCGCCGAACCATTCGGCCAGAGCGCGCTCGTATTCCAGCGCGGCCTCGGCGCGACGGAGTTTCTTCTTCTTCGCTACATTGAGCAGCGCCTGAAGTTCCTCTTCTTCGAATACATCGGTCTCGACAAGGAACGGCTTAGTGGAGCGAACGGGCGTTCCGCCGTCGATGGCCAGCGATCGCATGGTCTTATCTCCGTTAGGTTGATGGGTACAGTGGAATGGCCGTGCCTCTACGCAGCGGCCAGCGAGGCCGGAGCGCCCTCGATCTTTCTCTGTCCCCTGCGCATAATGATAAAGTCGAAAGCATCTGGCAGGTGATATTCGCACGAGTAGAGGATAGGCTTATCGCTTGGAGAGTAATCGGTCTGCAGGAGATAGAGCAGGACTGAGCCCTCGGGCACGCGAAGTTTTTCGGCGACGTGGGCCGAGGCATTGACGGGCAGGATGCGCGCCACCCCGTACTCGACGACTTGCCCGAAGCTGGTCCGGAGCATGTGATACAGGGACACATCCTCCGTCGTCCAGAAAGCGGCCACCTCTGTATCCCCGAGCAGCGCTTGGGGCAGGTAGTCCAGCGAGTACACGACCGGCTTATGGTCGGCGGTTCGTATTCTTTCGATCACGACCACCGGCGCGCCCACGGTCAAATTCAGCGCATCCGCCACGTCGTCGGCGGCGGCGGTGAGTTGAACCTGTGCATGCGCCGTCCCTGGCGCCATGCCAGCCGACCTGATCATTTCGGTCGTGCCAAAGTTGAAGTTGAGGTTCTGAAGAATAGGATGCTTGCGGACGAAGGTGCCTACCCCATGCCGCCGAGTGATCAGCCCATCATCTTCCAGCAGGCGCAGAGCCTCTCGAACGACTGTGCGAGAGACCCCGAGCATCTCCACCAACTCGGACTCGGCCGGCAATTGAGTTCCAGGGCGGTAGATGCCTTCTGCGATGGCTGTGCGGATCTCTTGCTCGGCCGCCTCGGTCAAAGTCTGCCATTTAGCTCGGGCAGGCTTTAGATTCTTGACATTCTTGGTCATTTAATGTTAAGATTGTGTTCATGATGTCAGTCGTCATTATGACCAATATAACAAACTAGAGCTCATTAGTCAATGCCTACGCTCTTGAAGACACTGTATTGGGCGACTGTCTGTGAATTAACCAGCTTTGATTTCCCCTTTGTTCTGTCTTCATCATCCTTATATCCTCCATATCAAAATTATCCGAGGATTCTTTCAACAATTAATCCCGACGCCCGCCTGCTCACTGATGCTGAAGTTGTGAAGGGATGAAGTCGGATGAAGATTGTGGTGGGCAGTGACCACTTTGGTTATCCCCTCAAAGAGGACTTGAAGGTTTACCTCCAGGAATTGGGGCATGAGGCGGATGACCTCGGCTGCCAAAACCCGGACGAGCCTGTGGATTACCCCGACGTGGCCATCGCCGTGGCGGAAGAGATCGCCATGGGGACATATGAGCGCGGCATCCTGATTTGCGGCACCGGCATTGGCATGGCCATCGTCGCCAACAAAATACCTGGCGTGCGCGCGGCCTGTTGTCACGATCCTTACTCGGCGGAGCGTGCCCGGAAGAGCAACGATGCCCAGATTATTACCATGGGATCGCAGGTTATCGGCCTTGCACTCGGTCGTCAGATACTCGACCACTGGCTAGCCTCTGAATTTGCCGGGGGTCGATCCACGAGTAAGGTTGAAAAAATCAAAAGGCTGGATCAGATTAAGAAAGGAGGATAGCCGTCTTGGAGTGAAGCACGAATTCGCGACTACCCCTCTATCTTCATCGCTGTATGCATGCTTGCTTCTCAGGAGGAGAAGATGTCCACAAAAAGAATTTACTCCCTGATGGCGAGTTTCATCGTCATCACCGTCCTGCTCTCGGCGTGCCGCCCTGCCGCCCCGACGGCCACCCAGGCAACTCAAGCCTCGGTGCCCACTCAGGCACCGCCCAAGGCCACCGAGCCGCCTGCAGCCACTCAGCCACCCGCGGCAACGACCGGACCAGGCGCCTGTCCGCCCTCGACCGTCGCAGATCCATTGGGCGTGCCGGCAGGCGCGTGGCCGCAGCAATATGAAGTTGCAGAGTTTGAGGCGGCCGCCAACTGCAAAATGACGTTCACCAGCCGCGCCTCCTTCGATCAGAGGCTGGTCGAGTATGGCTTCATTCCGAGCGAGCTGCCCCCGCTCGAAGAGCGCCTGCCCGAAGAGCCGCTGGTGGTCGTGCCCTACGACGAGATCGGCCATTACGGCGGCCGGATCATCGGGGCCTCCATCGCCCCCGAAGCCGGCAACTCGGAATGGCTCAGCGTCCGGCACGTGAACCTGCTGCGCTTCCTCGACGACTTGCAGATCATCGTGCCCAACATGGCCAAGTCCTACCAGTGGAACGACGACTACACCGAGTTGACCGTCGTGCTGCGCAAGGGGCACAAGTGGTCGGACGGCCAGCCGTTCACCACCGACGACCTCGTCTTCTGGTGGGAGGACATCCTCCTCAACAAGGATCTGTACCCCACAGTCCCGAGCTTCTGGGTCTACGGCGGCGAGCCGATGCAGGTGGAGGCAGTGGACGACGTGACCGTGAAGTTCAAGTTTGCGGCGCCCGCGCCGGCCTTCACCACCCTCCTGGCCACCACCTATACAGGCGAGTTCGCGCCCAAGCATTTCTTGATGGAGAAGCACATCAAGTACAACCCGAACGCCAACGACGAGGCCGTGGCCGCGGGCTTCGAGTCCTGGGTGCAGCACTTCTTCTCGTACTACGGTGAGTGGCAGGACTCGCAGCATCACTACGGCATCCCCAAGCTGGAGGCCTGGATCAAGGTTGACGAGACGCCCGAGCACCAGCTCTTCTATGCCAACCCCTACTACTACAAGGTGGATACGGCCGGCCAGCAACTGCCGTACATAGACGAAAACGAGGAAGTGTACCTGGCTGAGAACGAGCTGATCGAGCTCAAGATCATCAACGGCGAGATCGATGTGAAAGCCCAGTCGCTGCAGATCGGCAGCCTGCCGCTCTTTCAGCAAAACCAGGACCAGGGCAGCTACGACATTCAGATGGCGGAGGGCGCGGGCAACGGCCGGACCTATGCCTTCAACACCACGCACAAAGACCCTGAGCTGGCCGAGATCTTCTCCGACCCGCGCTTCAGCCGGGCCATGTCGCTGGCGCTCAACCGCGACGAGATCAACCAGACGCTGTGCTTCAACCTGTGCGCGCCTACCCAGGGCGTCCCCGTCCACCGGACGGTGTCGTTCGCCAAGCCCGAGTGGTATACCACCGACATCGAGTACGATCCGGACCAGGCAAACGCAATCCTGGACGAGATGGGGCTCGAGAAGGGGGCCGACGGTTTCCGCACGAGGCTCGACGGGCAGCCGCTCGTCATCAACCTCATCTACGCCATCCAATGGGGCGACCCGGCCCTGCACGAGCTGGCCGAGGAGTACTGGGAGGCAGTCGGCGTCAGGATCGAGCTGAAAGAGGTCAGCACCGAGGCCTACCGGGCGATGGCTGCCAGCAACGACCACGACATCCAGGTGACCAACAGCGGAACTGAGACCGAAGCCCCGCTTTACTCCAATCCCTTCCGGCTCTTCCCGCCGTTCGGCGATGCCGCGCTGGAGCCGCTGAGCGGTCTGCCGTGGAAGGACTGGCACGACACCGACGGCGCGCAAGGCGTCGAGCCGCCCGACGACATCAAGCCATTGTGGGATATGGTGGACAAGTGGAAGTCGTCGCTGCCCGGCACCCCGGACTACATCAACCTCGGGCAGCAGATGGTCGAGGTCCAGCTCAAGCATTTCTTCCTCATCGGCACGGTCACCTCGCCGCCGGTCGTGACAATTGTCTCGCGCAACCTGAGCAACGTGCCGCAGTATAAGATCAACGCCTTCGAGTACTACAGGACGTACCCGTATCGGACGGATCAGTGGTTCAAGAAGGACGCGTCGGCCAGCAACTGACCGGCCTCACAGCAGGCTACTGATGGCTAGGTAGCTTGCCACGGCGGAGGGAGGCGAACCGCATCCCCTCCCTCCGCCCATCTTAATTTTGCCTTCTAAGCCTAGGCCCGGCGCCGGGCTTATTGCTTCTGCTAGCCAAGGAGGCGGTGGTGACGAAATACTTGCTGCAGCGCTTTGTCATCATGCTGGTCATGCTGGCGGGGCTTTCGATAATCGTCTTTGTGACCATCGAGTTACCCCCGGGCGACTTCGCCGACCGCCGCGCCCTGGAGCTGCGCTCCACTGGCGTGCTGGTGACCGAGGCAGACGTGATCGCGCTCCGCCATCAACTCGGGCTCGACCGCCCCTGGTACCAGCGGTATTTCACCTGGATCTTCAACATAATTCTGCATGGCAACTTCGGCACTTCCTTCTCCAAACACCAGCCGGTGGCAGTGGTGCTCGGCCAGCGGGTCGGGCTGACCGTGCTGCTGGCGGTGGTCACCATCTTATTCACGTACGGCCTGGCCATTCCCATCGGCATCTACTCGGCCATGCGGCAGTATTCCGTCGGCGACTATGCGGCCACCCTCGTCGGCTATTTCGGCATGGCAACGCCGAGCTTCATGCTGGCCCTCATCCTCCTATATTTCAGCGTCATGGTATTCCACACCAGCGTCGGCGGGCTGTTTTCGGCCCAATACGCCGAGGCGGCCTGGAGCTGGGGGAAGGCCGTGGACCTGTTCCGGCACTTGTGGGTGCCGGCGCTGGTGCTGGGGTTGGCCGGAACGGCCTTCGAGATCCGCACCATGCGCGCGACGATGCTCGACGAGAAGAACAAGCTCTACGTCACGGCCGCCCGCGCTAAAGGCTTGCCTGAGTGGAAGCTGCTGCTCAAGTACCCGGTGCGCGTCGCCCTCAACCCCATCGCCAGCACCATCGGCTGGGAGCTCACGGCCATCATCGCCGGCGCGCCGCTCGTTTCGTTCGTCCTGGCCCTGCCCGACACCGGGCCGCTGTTCCTCACCGCCCTGCTAGACCAGGACACTTACCTGTCTGGGGCCATCTTGCTGATGTACTCGGCCCTGACCATCCTGGGCACATTCCTGTCGGACGTGTTGCTGGCCCTGCTGGATCCGCGCATTCGGTACGGCGAGAGAATCTGAGATGGCGCAAATCACCGAGGCGAATAGTGTTGCCCCGCACCCGGCGCAGCCGATAGCTGGGATCCCGCGAGCGGCGGAAATCCGCTACTACACCGCCTCCCAGTTCCAACTGATGTGGTGGAAGTTCAGGAAGCACCGGCTGGCGCTGGTCGGCTCGGCCGTGCTGGGCGTCTTCGTGTTCATCGCATCGTTCGCCGAGTTCCTGGCGCCCTATGCCCCAGGGAACCGCAGCCCCGAATACCTGTATGGCCCGCCGCAGACCCTGCATTTTGTGAACGCCGACGGCAAATTTCAGTGGCGGCCCTTCACCAATGCCCTGACTCTGTCCATGAATCCGAAGACGTTCCTGCTGGAGATCAAGGAAGACCCAGACACGCCCTGGACGGTCGGCTTCCTCGTCAAGGGCGATCCTTACACGCTGTGGGGCTTCATCGAGTCTGACCGGCACTTGTTCGGCGTCGCGGAAGGTCATCTCCACTTGCTGGGCACCGACCAGTTGGGGCGAGATCTCCTGTCGCGACTGTTGTTTGCCACCCGCACCTCGCTCACCATCGGCGTAGTCGGCCTGGCGATCTCGTTCTTCCTGGGCTTGATCATCGGCGGCGTCTCAGGCTTCTTCGGCGGCGGGGTAGACGACGCCATCCAGCGCTTCATCGAGTTCATCCGTTCCATCCCGACACTGCCGCTGTGGATGGCCCTGGCGGCGTCGCTGCCCAGGGATTGGTCGCCCCAGCGGGTCTATTTCACGATCACCATCCTCCTGGGGTTGCTGGGTTGGACGCACCTGGCGCGGCGCGTGCGGGGCAAGCTGCTGTCGCTGCGCGAGGAGGACTTCGTCGTCGCGGCGCGGATCGCCGGCAGCAGCGACACGCGCATCATTGCCCGGCACATGCTGCCGTCATTTCTGAGTTACATCATCGTAGACCTGTCCATCTCGTTCCCCTACATGATCCTGGCCGAGACTTCGCTCAGCTTCATTGGCCTGGGGCTGCGCTCGCCGGTAATCTCGTGGGGGGTATTGCTGCAAGACGCGCAGAACATCCAGTCCATCGCGTTGTACCCGTGGCTGTTCACGCCGGTGGCCTTTGTCATCCTGGCCGTCATGGCCTTCAGCTTCGTCGGCGACGGCGCGCGCGACGCGGCCGACCCGTATTCGCGCTGATAGGCTTCCGGTCATGAACGACGACGTGCTTTTGGAGATCAAAGACCTCAAGATCTCGTTCCCGCTCGACGAGGGCGTCGTGCGGGCGGTCGAAGGCGTGAACCTCACCGTTCGGCGCGGCGAGGTGCTGGGCGTGGTTGGCGAAAGCGGCTGCGGCAAGACGGTCACCGCTCAGTCCATCCTCAGGATCATCCCTCCGCCCGGGCGCATCGACTCGGGCCAGATCCTCTTCCGGCCCACCGCCACGTCGACCGCCGTGGGCACGAACGGGGCAATCGACCTGGCCCGGCTTAACCCCACCGGCCGCCAGATCCGCCAGATCCGGGGCAAGGATATCGCCATGATCTTCCAGGAGCCCATGAGCTCGTTCTCGCCGGTGCACACCGTCGGCAGCCAGGTGATGGAAGCCATCCAGTTGCACCAGACGGTAACCCGTGAACAGGCCCGGCAGAAGACCATCGAACTGCTGCGCCTGGTGGGCATCTCGGGCGCCGAGCAGCGGGTGGACAACTACCCCCATCAGTTCTCGGGCGGCATGCGCCAGCGGGCGATGATCGCCATGGCCCTGTCGTGCAATCCGGCGCTGTTGATCGCCGACGAGCCGACGACCGCGCTCGACGTCACCATCCAGGCCCAAATCCTCGATCTCATTCGAGGCCTTCAGAAACGCCTCGGCATGGCCGTCATGTTCATCACCCACAACCTGGGGGTCATTGCGCAGATCGCCGACTCCGTTGCGATCATGTATCTGGGTCAGGTGGTCGAATACGGGCCGGTGCGCGAGATCCTGCGCAACCCCAAGCACCCCTACACCGCCGACCTGCTGCGGGCCGTGCCTCGGCTGGGCAAGACCATGGGACAGCGGCTGGTGGCTATCGAGGGAAACATCCCCAGCCCGTTCGAGCGGCCCAGCGGCTGCCCGTTTCACCCACGCTGCAGCCGGTACATCCAAGGGCGGTGTGAACAAGCCATGCCCGAGATCACGGCCGTGACCGATAACCACATGGTCCGCTGCTTCCTTTACGAGCCGGGGTGAACGAAGTCAATCAGGAAACGGTTATGCCCGACGAGCAGTCCAACCTCCTCGAAGTGAGCAACTTGAAAAAGTATTTCCCGCTGCGCCACGGCTTCCTTAACCGGGGCGGCGGCACGGTGAAGGCTGTGGACGGTGTGACGTTCCAAATCATGCGGGGCGAGACGCTGGGGCTGGTCGGCGAGAGCGGCTCGGGCAAGACGACCGCCGGCCGCGCCATCCTGCGCGCCTTCAATCCGACTGGCGGCGAAGTCGTCTTCCGCCTGTCGGACGGCAAGGCCGTGGACCTGGCCAAGCTCTCCAAAGGAGAGTTGCGCTATTTCCGACGTTACGCACAGATGATCTTCCAGGATCCGTATTCGTCCTTGAACCCGCGAATGACCGTGCGCGACATCATCGCCGAGCCGCT
>Ga0209108_10001980_pt1 | contig 11870 bp, 9 predicted proteins | sample Rifsed10ft1_FD_184003 | JGI IMG/M metagenome (GOLD analysis project Ga0209108, IMG submission 184003) | Soil microbial communities from Rifle, Colorado, USA - sediment 10ft 1 (version 2) | ecosystem: Environmental > Terrestrial > Deep subsurface > Rock core/Sediment | place: Rifle, Colorado...
GCGCGCCGCGGGCGGTTATCGCCGGCTGACATTTCTCTCCGGCCGTCCGGCGCCAGACGTCTACGCGCAGCTATTGGACACCGATGCCGCGATTGTCAGCGAGCCGTTCGCCCACAAGCATCATCTGCGCGCCGGCGATCGGGTCACTCTGCCGCTGGGTGGCGCGCAGCGCTCGTTTGGGGTCGTGGACGTGTATTACGACTACTCCACCGAGGCCGGCTACATTCTCCTGGACCGCGCCACGCTGCTCAAGTATCTGCCGGACCCCGCGCCGTCGAACCTAGCCGTCTATCTCGCGCCCGGCGCCGCCCCCGAAGCCGTGCGCACCGGGATCGAACAGGTCACAGCCGGCCGCAGCGTCCTGATCGCTGCCAATCGCAACCTGCGCGAACAGGCCATCCGCGTTTTCGACCGCACCTTCCTGGTCACCTACGCGCTCGAAGCGGTCTCCGTCCTGGTGGCCGTCATCGGAATCGCCGGAGCCTTGCTGGCGCTGGTGGTGGACCGGCGGCGCGAATTCGGGGTCCTGCGCTTTCTCGGGGCTTCCACGCAGCAGATTCGCAAGTGGATTTTGGTCGAAGCGGGTCTGATCGGCCTTCTCGCAAACGTCGCCGGCCTGCTCCTGGGGCTGGCACTTTCTCTCATCCTGATCTACGTCATCAATAAGCAGTCGTTCGGATGGACCATCCAGTTTCACTGGCCCGTGGCCGTTCTGACCAGCTCCCTGACGCTGGTCTATTTGGCGACTCTGGCCGCTGGGCTCTATCCGGCGCGAATCGCCGCGCGGCTCAATCCCATCGAGGTCATCCATGAAGAGTGAGCTCGCCGCGCTGCTCATTCTCTTGCTGTTGCCGGGCGCGGCGACAGCGCAGTACCCTTCGTCCCAGTACAGGGCCGCCTCGCCCGGCTACTCTTACAGCTTTCCCCGCGACCACTTCAATCATCCCGACTTTCAGACCGAGTGGTGGTACTACACCGGCAATGTGAAATCCGCGAGCGGCCAGGCCTTCGGCTTCCAGATGACTTTTTTCCGCCAGGCGGTGCGGCGCAGCCAATCCCCAATAGCATCAATGGCTTCGCCTTGGGTCATCGAGGACCTCTACCTGGCCCACCTGGCGCTCAGCGATCTTTCCGCCGGGAAGTTCTATCATTCCGAACGATTGAATCGCGCCGGGCCCGGCATCGCCGGCGTCAGCGAGGAAGCCGGGCGAATCTGGAACGGCAACTGGCAGGTCCTGTGGGCCGGCGACCGGCAAACGCTCGAAGCCGTTGCCGATCAGTGGACCCTGCGCCTCACTCTGGACACTCGAAAGCCGCCTGTCATTCACGGACTGCGGGGAATCAGCCAGAAAGCCCCAGGTCCCGGTCAGGCTTCCCATTACATATCGCTCACGCGTCTTGCGGCTGCCGGAACCATCGAACTCAGCGGCAAAATCTACACCGTCGAAGGCGCCGCGTGGATGGATCATGAGTTCTTCACCCACCCGCTGGCGCCGGAACAGGTCGGCTGGGATTGGCTCAGTCTTCAGTTGAATGACCAGACGGAACTGATGCTCTTCCGGCTGCGCCGCCAGGACGGCTCACTCGATCCTTACTCCGCCGCCACCTATGTGGATTCCAGCGGCCGGTCGCAGCATCTCTCCGCGCGCGAATTCACGTTGCGTCCGCTGGAGGACCGCCCGAAGGACAAGTGGACCAGCGCTGCAACCGGCGCCTCCTATCCCATTCGCTGGCAAGTCGCTGTTCCTTCTCTGGGTCTGGAGATGGAAGTCACCACACGGTTGCTCCAGCAGGAGGTGACCACCTCCGGCCGCTTGGCGCCGAACTACTGGGAGGGCGCGGTCGAGTTCGCAGGCACGCGCGGCAATTCTCCGATCAATTCTCGGGTCACCTCACCCGTGACCGGCGCCGGCTACCTGGAAATGACCGGCTACGACCGCCCCGTCCGCCTGGGGCCGTAGCACCGCCCGCCCAACGGCCGATTGAACGGGCGGAGTGATATCATCAATTGGGGTGTGCCGCGACCTGGCTAGGTAACGACAGGAAGAAGCACCGGCCACTCGTCCCGCCGGATCCTGATGAGCAAAACTATTTCAACGCTTTCGACGGTAGCTTGGCTTCCGACTACCCGGCGGCGCGTCATGATCATAATCCTGTTGGCTGTGGCACTCGCGCTGGTGACCTCGTTTGCCGAACTGCACGCCTGGCTGATTAGCTTGCTTCCTGCGGCAGAGGCCATCATCCGGGAACAAACCGTGTTAGGCGTGGTGGTCTTTATCGTGTTTGCGGCGTTATCTGCGATGCTGGCTTTTGTCTCCAGCGCCGTCATTGTGCCGGTCGGCGTCTACGTGTGGGGAAAAGCCGCCAGTCTGCTGCTGCTGTGGGTGGGGTGGATTCTGGGCGGGGTCACCGCCTACACCCTCAGCAGGTACTTTGGCCGAACCGTGGTCCAGGTTCTGCTCCCGCGACCGTTGATTGAGCGTTACGAGAACCTCATCCCGCGCCGAGCCTCGTTCGGTTTCGTCCTGCTGTTGCAGCTCGCGCTGCCCTCCGAAGTGCCCGGCTACCTGCTGGGTCTCATGCGCTACCATTTCTGGCGATACATCGCCGCGCTGGCACTAGCCGAGCTTCCCTATGCCCTGGCGACCATCTATCTGGGAGCGGGTTTCATAGAGCGGCGGACCTATCTGCTGATCGGCGTGGGGATCGCCGTGGCGGTGTTTGGCGGCGTGGCTCTCCACGCGCTGCACCGGCAGATAGCCAAGAGGAAATTGATCTAAGCCCTTACGGCGTGCCTTCCACCGCGGACGGGGACTTTCACCCGGCGCCCGCTTCCCGCTTAGAATTCACGCGAATTGCTGAGACTACCGGGTGGCGGTGCGGTTGTTGCGGATGATGGCGCCGTCTTTCATGACGAAGAAGACGCTCTTCAGTGTTTGGATGTTTTCGAGCGGGTTGTCGGGCGTGGCGACGATGTCCGCCGCGAGGCCCGGACGAATCGCGCCGCGCTCGCCGTCTACGCCCAGCAGGCGCACGGCGTTTGTGGTCATCGCCTTCAGCGTGTCCTTGGCCGGAACGCCCGCTTCCACCCAGCTATCCAGTTGAGAGATGGCCAGCGTGCCGCGAGTCTCGCCGCGATATCCGAACATGGTGTCGGTGCCAAAGGCCATGGTCACGCCGGTTCGGTAGGCGCGGCGCAGCCGGTCCACCATCGTGGCATGCCAGCCCGGAGCGCCCATCTCCCGCTCGGCGAGCTGCGTAAACTCCGTTCCCACCAGCACCACGCCGTTTTTCCTGGCCAGCTCCAATTCTTCATCGGACATGGCAAAGCCGTGCTCGATCGAGGCCACGCCGGCCTCGGCCGCGTTGCGCGCGCCCGCGTGCGTCCAGACGTGTGCCGCGACCTTCAGTCCCGCCTTGCCCGCCTCGTCCACGATGAATCGTATGTCCTCTGCCGAATAGATGTAAGCCTGATCGTCCACTACGATCTTGATGACCTTGGCGCCGTAATGAATATTTTCGCGGATGGCCTTGCGCATCTCGTCCCGCGAATCGGCGAAAAAGTATTCAGGCTCGCCCAACTCACGCCGGTTCGGCTGCAAATGGAATTGCCCGCCGTAGGGCGCGATAATTCGCCCGGCGTTGATAATCGTGGGACCGGGCACCAGGCCCCGCTCGACGGCCTCGCGCAGGGCCGTGTCGGCGTAGTTCCCGGCGTTGCCGACGTCGCGCACCGTGGTGAATCCGGCGGCCAGCATGTCGCGCGCGTTGGCCACGCCTTCGATGGCGCGATGGGAGTCCGAGCGGATCAGCGTGGTGAAAAAATAGTCGCCGTTGTCGAACTGGCGCTGCACGATGATGCACAGATGCGTGTGCGCATCCACCAAGCCCGGCAGCACTGTTGCGTTCGACAGGTCCACCACCGTCGCACCGGCCGGTATGGGCAGGTTGCTGCCCACCGCTTGAATCCGTTTGTCGCTGACCAGTATGACCTGATTGGTGGAGGTAGTGCCGGTCTCCGGGTCCACCAGCTTGCCGGCTCGGATGGCGGTAATCTGCGCCTGCGCCGGCAGCGCCAGCGCCACGAGCGCCGCCAGCAGCGCAACGCGCGCGAAAATTACGGAGAATCGAGTTTCAAAGCGCCGTGTCAAGTGCAGCTGCGTTCGTGGTTTGTGTAGCCCGCCTCTTCCGCGTTTTTCAGCGTCCCGCACTCTTTGCGGGAAGAAGCGGGGCATTGCTAGCTTCGGAATATCAGCGCGCTTCAAGCTCTACAGCATCTGCCGCAGCACGTACAAGAGAATCCCGCCGTGCCGGTAGTAGGAGACCTCTTCGGGCGTATCCACTCGCACCAGCGCCTCGAAATGCTTTTCCTGCCCGCCATCTGCCCGCGCGCGGACGCGCAGCTTGGCGCGCGGCGCAAGCGAGGCCACGCCCTCGATGGTGAAGCTCTCCCGGCCGGTGAGCCCGAGCGATTCCGGCGTCTGGCCCTCGAGAAATTGCAGAGGGAGCACGCCCATGCCCACCAGGTTGCTGCGGTGGATGCGCTCATAGCTTTCCGCGATCACCGCGCGCACGCCCAGCAGCAGCGGTCCCTTGGCCGCCCAGTCACGCGACGAGCCGGCGCCGTACTCCTTGCCCGCCAACACCACCAGCGGCACCTTTTCCCGCTCGTAGCGCACCGCGGCATCGTAGATGGTCATCTTTTCGCCGCTGGGCTGGTGCAGTGTCCAGCCGCCTTCCGTGCCCGGCGCCAGCAGGTTGCGCAAGCGGATATTCGCAAACGTGCCGCGCACCATCACCTCGTGATTGCCCCGCCGCGCCCCGTAGGAATTAAATTCACCGGACTTGACGCCATGGGCAATCAGATACTGGCCCGCGGGCCCGTCGGGCTGGATCGAGCCGGCCGGCGAGATGTGATCGGTCGTGACGCTGTGGCCCAGCACCGCCAGCACGCGCGCCCCGCGAATGTCGCCCGGCTCCGGCGGCGTCTTGGGCATGTCGTCAAAAAACGGCGGGCGCTTGATGTACGTGGATTTTGCTTCCCACACGTAACGGTCGCCCTCGGGCACCGGCAGCGAGCGCCAGCGCTGATCGCCTTCGAATACTTCGCTGTACTCCTTGGCGTACATTTCAGTCTTCACCGCCGAGCGGACGGTGTCTTCGACTTCCTTGGGCGTCGGCCAGATGTCACGCAAGTAGACGGGCTTGCCGCTCTTGTCGTTGCCCAGCGGCTCGCTGGCCATGTCGAAGTCCATGTGGCCGGCCAGCGCGTAGGCCACCACCAGCGGCGGCGACGCCAGGTAGTTGGCCTTGACCAGGGGGTGCACGCGGCCCTCGAAATTCCGATTGCCGCTCAATACCGACACCGCCACCAGGCTGTTGTCCTTGACGGCCGCGCCAATCGCTTCCGGCAGAGGACCGCTGTTGCCGATGCAGGTGGTGCAGCCGTAGCCCACCAGATGAAAATTCAACTGTTCCAGGTAGGGCATCAGCCCCGACGCGTTCAGGTAGTCAGTGACCACCTTGGACCCCGGCGCCAGACTGGTCTTCACCCAGGGCTTCGAGCGCAGCCCGCGCTCGACCGCTTTCTTGGCCACCAGGCCTGCGCCCAACATCAGCGACGGATTCGATGTGTTCGTACAACTGGTGATGGCCGCGATGACTACCGAGCCATTCGATAGCTCGAATCGGTCGCCGTTGTTTTTCACCTCGATGCGCTTTTGCGGCGTGCCTTCCATGGCTTTAGCGAAAGACGCTTTCGACTGGCGCAGCGGCACGCGATCCTGCGGCCGCTTGGGTCCCGCCAGCGTGGGCTCGACCTTGGCCAAATCCAGCTCCAGCGAATCGGAATAGATGGGGTCGGGCGTCTGGTCCGTGCGGAAAATCCCTTGCAGCTTGGTGTACGCTTCAACCAGCGCAATTCGTTCGGCGCTGCGCCCGGTGAAGCGCAGGTAGGCCAGCGTCTCGCTGTCCACCGGGAAAAAACCCATGGTCGCGCCGTACTCGGGCGCCATATTGGCGAGTGTGGCGCGGTCCGGCAGGCTCAAGCTCGAAAGGCCGGTGCCGAAAAACTCGACAAACGCCCCGACCACGCCTTTCTTGCGCAAAATCTCGGTAACGGTCAGCACCAGGTCGGTAGCCGTGGCGCCTTCGGCCAGCCGCCCGTGCAGCTTGAATCCCACCACGTCCGGGATCAGCATCGAAAGCGGTTGGCCCAGCATGGCCGCTTCGGCCTCGATGCCTCCCACGCCCCAGCCGAAAACGCCCAGGCCGTTCACCATGGTGGTGTGGGAATCGGTGCCCACCACTGAATCCGGATACGCCGCGACGTGCCCGTCCGACGGCGCGTCGCACACCACGCGCGCCAGATATTCCAGATTCACCTGGTGAACGATTCCAGTATCCGGCGGCACCACCTTGAAATTCTGATAAGCCTTCTGGCCCCAGCGCAGGAACTGGTAGCGCTCGACGTTGCGCTGAAATTCCAGCTCGGCGTTGAACGCAAACGCCCCGCTGCTGCCGAACTTGTCCACCTGCACGGAATGGTCAATCACCAGCTCGGCCGGCAGCAGGGGATTGATCTTTTTGGGGTCGCCGCCCATGCGCGCCATGGCGTCGCGCATGGCTGCCAGGTCCGCCACCGCCGGCACGCCGGTGAAATCCTGCAACAGCACCCGCGCCGGCATAAAGGCAATCTCCGAGCGCGTGGCCGCCTTGGGCTGCCATTCCGCCAGCGCCTCGATATCCGCGGTGCGCACGAAGCGCCCGTCTTCCTGCCGCAGCAGGTTTTCCAGCAGCACGCGCAGCGAAAACGGCAGCTTGCCGACGTGGCCGATGCCGCGCTGTTCGAGTGCGTTCAGCCGGTAGATTTCGTAGCTTCGGCTGCCGACGGTGAGGGTATCGCGCGCGCCAAACGAGTTCTTCGAGGCCGGGGACATTTCTTCTGCGGAATCCTCTCTGCCTGTGTAGCGCCGGGCCTCAGCCCGGCACGTCATTTTCAGTGGCTAGGAGTGCAGCCGAGCATCATAACGCATTTCCTCCAGCCCGGCACGCCGCAGCAGTACGGTCGTCCGGCGGCGAGTCCGCTAGCCCAGCCAGCCTTTGCGGCGGAAATACAAGAGCATGCCGGCGCCGATCACTGCCATCAATCCCATTACCAACGGATAGCCCCAGGGCCAGTTCAGCTCGGGCATGTGGTTGAAATTCATGCCGTAGATGCCGACGATGAAAGTCAGGGGCATAAAGACGGTGGCGATGATGGTCAGCACCTTCATGATCTCGTTCATGCGGTTGCTGACGCTCGATAAGTAAGTTTCCAGCAGGCCGAAGGCGGTCTCGCGATCGGTTTCGAGCATGTCAATGATTTGGACGGAATGATCGTAGCAATCGCGCAGGTAAGTGCGCGTCTCGCGGGCGATGAAGGGCGTGTCTTCACGCAGCAGCGAATTGATGGCTTCCCGCATGGGCCAGACGGCACGGCGAAGCAGGAGCAGGTCGCGCTTGATGTGGTGAATCCTGGGGACCGTCTCGCGGCCCGGTTGTATGACCACTTCCTGCTCGACGGTTTCCAGGCGCTCGCCGTAGCGCTCCAGAACGGGGAAGTAGCTGTCCACGATGGCGTCGAGCAGGGCGTACGCCAGGTGATCCGGACCGGCCCCGCGAATGCGCGCATGGTTTTTGCGGATGCGGTCGCGGATCAACGCAAAGCAATCTCCGCCCGGCTGCTCCTGAAACGTGAGCACGAAATTGCTGCCCAGAAACAGGCTCAACTGTTCGGTCTCCAGCCGTTCGCCCGCCAGCAGCATTTGCATGACGACGAAGAGATACTTCTCGTAGGGTTCGACCTTGGGTCTCTGGTGGACGTTGATCACGTCCTCGAGGGCCAGGGGATGGAGACCGAAAAGCTCGCCAATTTTGCGGACCGCCTCGGCATCGCCCAGGCCGTCCACATTGACCCAAACGACGGGCCATTTGTCGAGAAACGGCGCCAGGGACTCAGCGGCCTGAATCTCCTGCTCGGCGAATTCAGCAGGGCCGTAGGCCATCACCTGCATGACCGGGCGCGGAGCTCCCGGATCGGGCAGCAGCGCTCCCGGGGCAGAGCCAGGCGCAGTCTTGCGACGCCGGGATCGGCGGTGTCTTTCGCGAGGCGGGGCTTCGGTGCTCACAATTCCCCTGGGAAGGTCAGTGCCGCTTACCCGGCTGCGGCCGTTCCCGACTGCCGGATCATTTCGACGAAGGCGCTGGCGGCGCGAGGCAGGTGGCGGTCGCGCCGGTAGACCAGGCCCAGCTCGCGCCACATCTCCACGTCCTTGAGTGGGATGAGCCGGACCCGGCCGGCCTTCACGTCATCGCTGGCATAGCTTTCGGTGATGAGCGAGACGCCGAGATTGGCGCCGACAAAGCGCTTGATCATGGTGACGCTGGGCAGCTCCATGGCGATGCGCATCTCCGAGATGTAGGGGCGGAAATACTTGTCCAGCACCTGGCGGGTGAAGCCCGTTTTCGGAAAAATGAGCGGCTGGCTGGCGATGTCTTTGGCTGTGACCGACTTCAGCTTGGCCAGCGGATTTTTGCGGCTGACCATGAGCACGACGCGGTCGCGATAAATGGGATAAACGCGCAGGCTGGGGGATTTCACCGGCAGGGTGACCACGCCCAGGTCAAGGGTGCCGTCCTCGACGCGCTGCAGAATCTTGTGGCTGAAATTGCGATAAATGCTGATCTGCACGCCGGGATAAAGCCGCTGGAATTTTCCGAAGACGTCGGGCAGCACGTACAGGCAAGTGGCTTCGTTGGCTCCAATGGCCAGCAGCCCGCGCGGCGTGGCGGATTGATCGGCCACCGCTCGCAGCGACTCCTGCCGAATGGCCAAGAAGCGCGTAGCGTATTGGAACAGCACCTCGCCGGCAGGAGTGAGGCGCACGGACTTGCCGAGCCGCCCGAACAGTTTTTGGCCGTACTCCTGCTCGAGCTGGCGAATCTGTGCGCTCACGGCCGACTGTGAGCGGAAGACTTTGCGGCCGGCGAGCGAAAAGCTGCCGTGCTTGGCGACTTCCACGAAGGTATTGAGCTGGTCAAAATCCATGGCGCAGGGGTGGGATTCTATCACCCAAGCCGCGATTCTCACAGCAGACGGGAGGGATGGTGTCTTAGCTCCATAATTTTGTCACCCCTTAACGGCTACGTAAAAATGTCACCCCTATGGAGACATACACGATCCTGCATTGGGCCCGCACCACCTATGCCGGCTTCAACGACCTTCACGTTTGCGAAAAACTCGGTGAGTTGGAAGGCTTCTCTTTCGGGCGCGAGACCCTCCGCCGAATCTCTCCATGGATACATCGCCATCTACTACGGGGAAACCAAACTCCTCCACTCCGGTGGAAAAGTTCAGTCCAGGGGGGTGACATTTTTACGTTGCTACAACACTTGAGCCGCCCGGCTGGCCTAATGGAGTCAAGCCCGGCGGCGATCCGAAACCAGTGCCGCAGCAATCTCCGCGAGAATAGCGCGCGCAGCGGCCTCTGGATCGGACGCCTCAGTAATCGGCCTTCCGACCACCAGATAGTCGGCGCCGGAGCGTATCGCTTCGCCCGGCGTGGCAACCCGAGCCTGATCATCGCGACGCCGAGGCCCGCCCGCCAGCGGTCGCACTCCCGGGACCACGATGAGAAAATTTCGGCCGCAGGCGCGCCGGATTTGCCGTATCTCGTGTGGCGATGCCACCACGCCGTCCAGTCCCGCCCGCTTGGCAAGGTGCGCCAGGCTGACGGCTCGGGTGCTCGGCGTGCCAGTGATTCCGACATGCCGCAACGCCGCCTGATCCAGACTGGTCAGAATCGTGACAGCCAGCAGCTTCGGCCGGCGCGCCTGGGGCGCCGCCGCTCCGGCCAGCGCCTTGGCTGCGGCGCGCATCATCTTCAGGCCGCCTGTAGCATGCACATTCAGCAGTTGCACTCCGGGCAGGCGGGCCGCGGCAGAGATGGCGCCGCCAACCGTGTTAGGAATGTCGTGGAATTTCAGGTCTAGAAAAATGCCCGGCCCCAGCGCGCCAATTCGCCGCACAGCCTCCGGCCCGGCAGCGGTAAACAAGTGGGTGTTGATTTTGAACATGCCCGCCAGGCCAGCCATCCGGCGGGCAAATCGGATAGCTTCATCGAGGCGGCCGAAGTCCAGCGCCACGATGAGTTTACGGCGCGCTAGGGGGTCTGCGGGCGTCGTCGGGGTTGCTCCAGCAACTCGATTCTGACACTGGCTAAACCAGGCTCCAACATGCTCAATCGGCTGGCCAGCAGATACGAGACGTCCAGTTCGCGATCTCCCAGATACGGCCCCCGGTCGTTGATCCTGGCCAGTTCGCTCTGTCCCGTCCTCAGGTTGACCACCCTGACCAGAGAGCCAAGCGGCAGCCAAGGATGGGCGGCCGTGGCGGCATACATGTCGTAGGGCTGGCCGCTGGCGGTGGTGCGACCGTGGAACCCAGGACCATACCAGCTTGCCGTTCCGGTCCAGCTCTTGATCGGCTTGTCAGCCCTTACGTCGACAACGCCCATGGGAGCCTCGAGTCCAGGTACCAACAGGAGGGTAAGCAGAGCCCAAGCCAGAACCACCAGGGTTATTGGTAAAAGTTTGCGCATGGCTGGGAGTCATAGTCTACCTCCTCGGCATGCCTTGCTCAACTATTATTTACGCCAAATACGCCTGTCAACTTGCTGATACTACACACCTTCTCTGAATTGCACAGTCTCCCAAGCTCATTTATAATTCGTTCACAGGCCCGCGGGTCGGCAAAGCTGGCTGTGCCCACTTGCACGGCTGTCGCGCCCACCACGAAGTATTCCAACACATCTTCTGCCGATTCGATGCCCCCTAGACCGATAATCGGAATCCGCACGGCCTGGAAGGCTTCATGAACGAGCCGCAACGTAATGGGCTTTATGGCCCGGCCAGAAAGCCCCCCGGTGCGGTTCCCCAGGCGCGATTTCCGGGTGCGAAAATCAACGCTCATGGCCGGGAAGGTGTTGGCAACGGTCAGGGCATCCCCGCCAGCCTCGGCCGCGGCCCTGGCGACCACGGCGATATCCGTCACGTTGGGGGAGAGCTTGACCCACAGCGGGCGCCGCGCCGCGGCCCTTGATGCCGACACCACTTGACTCACCAGGCGCGGGTCGCTGCCGAACTGGATGCCGCCGCAGGCGACGTTGGGGCAGGAGATATTCAACTCGTAGGCTGCCAGACCCTCGGCGGATTCGAGCTGGCGGATCACCTCGGCGTATTCCTCGACGGTGCGTCCGAAGACGTTGGCGATGATGGGCGTGCGGAAAGCGCGCAGAGCGGGCAGTTTTTCGGAGATGAACTTGGCCACGCCGACGTTCTGCAGCCCGATGGCATTGAGCATTCCCGCGGCTGCGGGCACCAGGCGCGGGGCGGGCGCGCCTTCCATGGGCTCAAGCGAGAGCCCTTTGACGACGATGCCGCCGAGCCGGTTCAGATCGGTGAGATGAGAAAACTCGACGCCATAGCCGAAGGTGCCGCTGGCGGCGATGACCGGATTGGCCAGCCGCAGGCTGCCGACGGCGACGGTGAGGTCCACTGCCTCCGGAAGGCTCACTGGGCCTTAGTTTAGCACGCGCGATGCGTCCAGCGTGTGCCATCTACTGCACCCAACCAACTTGTGCCGACCGGCCTGCCGGCTGTGACTGCTTCGCCGCCAGGGCCTCCGTCAGAATTCGCCCGTCTGTGCGAGCGATTCGGATTCCGAAAAGAGCGGCGAGAGTGGGCGCGATATCGGCCGGAGTCGCGGATTTCGTGTAGCGGCCCGGCTTGATTCCAGCGCCAAACAGGATGATCGGCACGCGCTGGTCGTA
>Ga0209108_10001982_pt1 | contig 11863 bp, 10 predicted proteins | sample Rifsed10ft1_FD_184003 | JGI IMG/M metagenome (GOLD analysis project Ga0209108, IMG submission 184003) | Soil microbial communities from Rifle, Colorado, USA - sediment 10ft 1 (version 2) | ecosystem: Environmental > Terrestrial > Deep subsurface > Rock core/Sediment | place: Rifle, Colorado...
GGGCTCCTCGACTTTGATGACCTCGGCCCCCAGGTCGCCCAGCATCATCGTGCAATACGGCCCCGCCAGAACACGGGTGAGATCGATGACGACGACATCTTCGAGCAGCCCCGCCGATGGGCTCATGAGCGCCTCCGGGAATTCGTCTCGGCGCGCATTATACAGACGCCCCGGCGGAAGTCCCTCGCCGTGTCGCCAGGGTTATACTGGTGTCGCCCCACCGCCGAGGCAAGACAGCCGATGAAGCCGCCTCCTTTCGACTACATCGTCCCTGGGACCCTGGAAGAGGCGTTGCACGCCGCCCGGCAGGGCGGATCGGAGGCCAAGTACCTGGCCGGCGGCCAGAGTCTCGTGCCGGCGATGAACTTTCGCATCGCGCAGCCGGCCGTGCTCATCGACCTCAATCGGATCCCCGGCCTGGATGAAGTCCGCCGCGAGGCCGACGGCCTCCACCTCGGCGCGATGACCCGCCAGCGAACGCTCGAGCACGACCCGCGCGTGGCCGAGGCGGCGCCCCTTCTAGCCGAAGCCGTCCCCCTCATCGCGCACCCGCAGATCCGCAACCGCGGGACTATCGGAGGCAGCCTGGCGCACGCCGATCCGGCTGCCGAGCTCCCCGTCCTCGCCGTCGCTCTGGGCGCCCGCCTGCGCGCCCGATCCACCGACGGCGAACGCTGGATCGCCGCCAGCGAGTTCTTCCAGGGGATGTTCACCACGGCGCTCGCCCCGGAGGAGCTGCTGGTGGAAATCGTCATCCCTCCCCGGGCCGAACGAACCGGCACCTGCTTCATGGAATTCTCACGGCGCCGCGGTGACTACGCCCTGATGGGACTGGCCGCCGTCATCGGCCTCGACCCAACCGGCGCCTGCCTCGAAGCGCGGCTGGTGTACCTCAACGCCGGCGACGGGCCGGTTGCGGCGCCGCAAGCGGCGGCGATGCTGGTCGGACGGCGTATCGATACGGCGGCGGCGGTGGCAGCCGCCGCGCATGCGGCGGAGAAAGAGCTCGCCCCGTCGGGAAACCTGCACGCCAGCCCGGCCTTCCAGCGCCACTTGGCCCACGTCCTGGGCCGCCGCGCCATCCTGACCGCCGCGCAGCGCGCCGCTTGAAGCTCCCGCCACCCGGAGAGGAAGGTCATGCCGCCTAACCTCCACGAGATTCGAGTCAACGTCAACGGGGTCGCCCACGCCAGCCGGGTGGAGCCGCGCCTGCTGTTGAGTGACTACTTGCGGCACGAACTTGGCCTGACCGGGACCCACGTCGGATGCGAACATGGCGTCTGCGGCGCCTGTACCGTGCTCCTCGACGGTCAGCCGGTGCGGTCCTGCCTGATCTTCGCCGTACAGGCCGACGGTCGTGAAGTCGGGACGGTGGAGGGGATCGCGCCGGGACCCGACCAAATGCACCCTCTCCAGATGGCGTTCTGGAACAAACACGCACTGCAGTGCGGCTTTTGCACGCCCGGGTTCCTGATGACCTTGCTGCCCTACCTCGAATCGAATCCGAATCCTTCGCCGGCCGAGGTCCGCCAGGCGATCTCGGGCAACCTGTGCCGCTGCACCGGCTACCAGCACATCGTGGAGGCCGTCCTGGCCGCCGCCGAAGAAATGAGCTCCCCCACGGGGTGAGCGGCGACCTTTTCGAAGCCAACCGACCTTGAACCTTGACGTTTCGCTCGCCCAACTTGCCCCCGGCCTCGGCCGCGATGACCCACCGGCGACCCAATACGTCGACGCCGTTCTCCATCGCCTCGAGCAGGCCGAGCCCCGGATCTCGAGCCTGATCCCGGAGGATGGCCGCGCCGACCGGTTGCGCCGCGAGGCGCAGGCGATGGCGCGGCTTTACCCAACCTCTTCCCGGCGCCCCACTCTGTTCGCCGTCGTCGTCGGAGTGAAGGACATCTTCCGCGTCGACGGATTCCCCACACAGGCCGGCTCACGCCTGCCTGTGGAAGCGCTCGCCGGGGATGAGGCCGAAGCCGTCCGGCGCCTCCGGCACGCCGGCGCGCTTGTGCTAGGCAAGACCGTCACGACGGAGTTCGCCTATTCCGCGCCCGGGCCGACGCGCAATCCGCGCAACCTGGCGCACACCCCCGGCGGCTCGAGCAGCGGCTCGGCCGCCGCCGTCGCCTCCGGCCTGTGCCCGCTGAGTCTGGGCACGCAGACCATCGGCTCGATCATCCGGCCGGCGTCGTTCTGCGGGATCGTCGGGTTCAAACCCACCTACCGGCGCATTCCCGTCGAAGGGGTCGTCCCGCTTGCGCCTTCGCTCGATCACGTCGGCACCTTTACCCGCGACGTCGCCGGCGCGACACTGGCAGCGACCATCCTGTGCGACGGATGGAACCCCGCCCCCGCGGCCCGGCCTGTGGTGGGCATTCCCTCTGGGCCGTATCTGGCGCGCGCGGGCGATGTGTCTCGGGAGCACTTCGACCGCGCCATCGACAGACTGGCGGCAGCCGGGTTCGTCGTCCGCCGGATCGACGTCATGGACAATTTCGACGCCATCGCCGCGGACCATCAGACCATTCTGGCGGCCGAGGCTGCCCAAGTCCATGCGGCATGGTTCGAGCTGTACGGCGAGCTGTACCACGAACGCACCGCGCAGCTGGTCCTCCAGGGTCGAGAGGTCACGGACGACCAATTGGCCCGGGCGCGCGACGCCCAGGCCGTCCTGCGCCGCGACCTCCAGACGGCGATGGACCGCGCCGGAGTCGACGTCTGGCTCGCCCCGTCGACGGTCGGACCGGCGCCGCGCGGCCTCGACAGCACCGGCGACCCGGTGATGAACTTGCCCTGGACCCAGGCGGGTTTCCCGGCCCTGACGATGCCGTGCGGCCTCGATCCCGACGGATTGCCGCTCGGACTGCAAGTGGTCGGCCGTTTCTACGACGACGAACGTCTGCTGGCCTGGGCGGAGGCGATCGAACGGACGCTCGACATGCCGCTGGGCCTGGCGCTCGAGACCGCCGCCATGCCGGCCGGGATCGGGCGAGGCGACTAGACGATGCCGGCGCTGCGGAGCGAGATCCGACAAGGGGCCTACTACGATTCGGTCGTGCTGATGCAGCTCCAGCGCGGCCTGCTCACCCTGCCGGGCGTTCTCGATGCCGGCGCGATCATGGCCACGCCGGTCAACCTCGAGCTGCTCGAGGCCAGCGGGCTGCGCCCGGCGGAGGCGCCTTCGTCGGATGACCTGTTGATTGTCGTCAGGGCCGAGACCGACGTCGCCGCCGGCGAGGCGTTGGCCCAGGTGGACGCGCTGCTCGCCCGCCGCCGCGCCTCGACCGATGCCGAGTTCCGGCCCAAGAGCCTCGCCGCCGCGACGCAACAGCTGCCCGAAGCGGCCTGGGTGCTGGTCTCCGTCCCCGGCCGGTTTGCCGCCGGCGTCGCTGGCGACGCGGTCAGGCTGGGGAAGAATGTCTTCCTCTATAGCGACAACGTCCCGGTCGAGGACGAGGTCGAGTTGAAACACCAGGCCGCCGCCCGCGGACTGCTCGTGATGGGGCCGGATTGCGGCACGGCGATCATCGGCGGCGTCGGTTTCGGTTTCGCCAATCGTGTCCGGCGCGGGTCGATCGGCCTCGTCGCCGCCTCCGGCACCGGCTTGCAGGCCGTGACCTCGGCCATTCATGCACTGGGCGGCGGCGTTTCGCAGGCGATCGGCACCGGCGGGCGGGATCTGCACGCCGAGGTCGGCGGCCTGACCGCCTTACAGGCCCTCGACGTTCTGCGCCGCGACCCTTCGACCAAGGTGATCGTCGTGATCTCGAAGCCGCCGGCGCCGGAAGTCGCCGGGCGATTGGTCGGCGCAGCTCGCCAGACGGGAAAGCCCGTCGTCCTGGATCTGATCGGCGAACCGAGCTTCGGCGGCCGGTTGGGGAACCTGCACTTCGCTGCCGGCCTGGAGGATACCGCCGAGATCGCCATGGGGCTGTCGGCTTCCATTTCCTCCTCGCCTTCCCCGCCGGCGCCCTCAGCCGGCCATGCGCGTTATTTCAGAGCCCTGTTTTCGGGGGGGACGCTGGCCTATGAGTCGGTGCTGGCGCTGCAGTACGTGCTGACGCCGCTGGCCACCAACGTTCCGCTCCGGCCAGACCAGCGCCTGTACGACCCGCTGAAGAGCCGCGGCCACACGATCCTCGATCTTGGCGCCGATGACTTCACCGTCGGCCGGCTGCACCCGATGATCGACAACGACCTTCGCCTGCGGCGCCTGCGCCAGGAGGCAGCCGATCCCGAGACCGCCGTGATTCTGCTCGACGTTGTGCTGGGCGAAGGCGCCCACACCGATCCGGCCTCCGAAATCGCCCCGGCCATCGCCGAGGCGCTCGGACGGCCGGGCCTGACGGTCGTTGTGGTCCTCGTCGGCACCGAGGAGGACCCGCAGGGGCTCGATTCGCAGCGTGAGGTCCTGCTGGCTTCAGGGGCCCTCGTCTTCAGCGGGCTGCGGCAAGCCCTGGCGGCGGTCGTCGAACAATTGCCTGCCGGCGAGACCGTCTGGCCTTCGCCGGTGCCGCTGGAGTCCTTCGCCAGCCCGGCTGCGATCAACGTCGGCCTGGAAACCTTCTTCGACAGCTTGGTGGCGCAGGGCGCGGCGGCGCTGCACGTCGACTGGCGCCCGCCGGCGGGCGGAGACGAACGCCTGATGGGTATCCTGGCGAAGATGAAATCCTCCGGGAAAGCCAGCCAGGCACCCTGAGGGCAATCAGGCGCGCTGAGCGCCCTGAGCGAAGACGAAGGGCGAAGCGCGCTGGCATCCGACCGGCACCCTTCGATAAGCTCAGGGTGCCTGGGTTTCGCTCAGGAGAAACGCATGGACATCGATCGAGCCAACGCCACCGCCGCCGAACGCATGATGGAGTCGCGGCCGATTCTGCGCGGCGTGTCTCCGGCGCGGGACGTGATCCCCGGCATGGACGACGATCTGCTGCTGCACGCCGGGCCGCCCATCGGCTGGGAGCGCATGTCCGGCCCGCTGCGCGGCGCCATCATCGGCGCCCTGATCTTCGAGGGCCGCGCCGGAGACGAGGCGGCGGCCGTCCAGATGGCTCAAAGCGGCCGGATCCGCTTCGAGCCCTGCCACGATCACGATGCGGTCGGCCCGATGGCCGGGGTGATCTCGCCTTCGATGGCGGTCTACGTCCTCGACGATGTAACCCACGGGCGCAAGACCTTCTCCAACCTGAACGAGGGCTACGGCAAAGTCCTTCGCTACGGGGCGTTCAGCGACGAAGTGCTCCGGCGACTCCGTTGGATGAACGACACCCTCGGCCCGATCCTCGGGCAAGCGTTGGCCGACGGCGAAGGTCTCGACCTGCGGGCGACGATCGCCGAAGCGCTCCACATGGGCGATGAGGGGCACAATCGCAACAAGGCCGGGTCGCTCCTCTTCCTGCGCTTCCTGGCGCCGCGGATCGCCCAGCTCCCCGTGCCGGAGGCGACCAAGGCCGAGGTGCTGCGCTTCCTCGGCGAGAACGCGCTCTCCATCCTCAATCCGGTGATGGCGGCCTGCAAGGCGATGACCCTGGCCGGGCACGGGATCGACGGCAGCACCGTCGTCACCGTCATGGCTCGCAACGGAACCGATTTCGGCATCCGGGTCAGCGGCCTGGGCGGCGCCTGGTTCACCGCACCGGCGGGCGTCCCGGCGGGGCTGTACTTCCCGGGGTTCAGCGAAGCCGACGCCAATCCCGACATCGGCGACAGCGCCATCACCGAGACGGCCGGGATCGGCGGCTTCGCCATGGCCACGGCCCCGGCGATCGTGACCTTCGTCGGCGGAACGCCGCGCGACGCGCTCAACGCCACGCTGGAGATGTACGAGATCACCGTCGCCGAGCATAAGATCTTCACCATGCCGGCGCTCGATTTCCGCGGCACGCCGACCGGCATCGACCTGCGCAAGGTCGTCGAGCTGGGGATCACCCCGCGCATCAACACCGGTATCGCCCACCGTCAGCCGGGCGTCGGCCAGGTGGGGGCCGGCCTGGTGCGCCCGCCGCTGGCGATGTTCGAGCAGGCGCTGCTCGCCTTCGCCGAGAAGTATGGGATTTGAGATTGAAAATTGGAGATGGGGGGTTTTGTAATGGGTAAGGGGCTTGATGAACTTGAAGTCCTGCCCGAAGCCCAGCAAATCGCCGACGAGCTATGGGGCCGCGTAATGACGTGGGATGGCCTGCCTCGAGAGGTCGTGGGCCTGCAGCTTGCTCGGGCAGTCGACTCCGTGGGAGCCAACATCGCCGAGGCATTCGGCCGATTTCATTACGCCGACAAGGTCCGCTTTCTCTACTATGCCCGCGGCAGCCTCTTCGAAACGCGCTACTGGCTTGGCCGCGCCAGTTCACGCGGCCTTCTTCCGCGGCAAGTGGTCGAAGACCTCGACGATCGTCTCAACCTTGTGGCCCGGCAACTGAACGCCTTTGTCCGCAACCTGAAATCCCAGAGTCGGTCGCTCCGGGATCTCCCCGCGCAACGGTACTTGGCGGGGGATATCCCTTTCATCCGAGCCATCATTCCCGATGAAGATGTCGACCCGGTGGCGGAAGTCTGACGGCAATCTCCAATCTCTAGTCCCCAATCTCCATCCATTGCCTGGAGGCACCCATGAAGATCTACGACCTGTCCCAACCCCTCAATCAAGACTGCTCCTTCTGGCCCTATTACCCGCCCTTCGAGGTCAAGTACATCAAGCGCAAGAGCGAGCACGGCGTCAACGCCCAGTACATCCAGACCTCCAACCATATGGGCACGCACCTCGACGCTCCGCGCCACTTCGTCACCAAAGGCAAGACCATCGATGAGATCCCGATCGAGTGGTGCTGGGGCCCGGGGGTCATCGTCGACCTGAGCGACATGCTGGACGACCTCGATCTCTTCCGGCCGGAGGACATCGAGAAAAGGGTCGAGGTGCGCGAAGGCGACATCCTCTTCATCCACACCGGCTGGCACCGCTTCTCGTTCTTCAGCCCGGAGGCGGACGAGGAACGCTACATTCAGCGCCACCCCGGACCGCACTTCAGCTTGTGCGACTGGCTGCTCAAGAAGAAGATCCACATCTGGGGCGTCGACATGATCTCGACCGATCACCCGATGAACCTTCCGATTGGGCGTTTCCTCGGCAAGGGCGGCCTCGAGCACTGGCAGAAGGTGCGGGCGCGGGTCGACGCCAAGTTCGGCGCCGACAAGGTGGACGAGCTCTTCCCCGAATCGGCCTACCAGCTCACCCACAACGCCCTCTTCCCACACGACTGCATCCACGTCGAGAACATGGGCGGCGACATGGGTTTGAAGGATCTGCACAACAAGCGCCTGACGCTGGGCGTGTTCCCGTGGAAGTTCAAGGGCGGCGAAGCCGCTTTCTGTCGCACCGTGGCGTGGATGTAGGGGGCCTTGTCCTCCCTGAGCGGAGGCTGCCCTTCCTCTCCGGCCGCGGCGGACACCACTGCGGCCGCAGTCGAAGGGCGCCCTTCGACTTCGGCCCAACACCTCGCCCTCGCTCGGTGTTAGGCCTCCGCTCAGGGAGGTAAGGGCCGAAAAAGATATGAGCAAACAGGAAATCCGTTCCGCCCTGGAGGCCAGCCGATCGGCGTTGCTCGACGCCATCGACGGGCTGACCCCCGAGCATCTCCAGCATCCCAAGGCCGTCGGCGAGTGGTCGGTGCGCGATATCCTGCAGCACATCAGCCTGTGGGAGGCCGAACTGGTACGCTTGCTGGTCCACGTCGATCAGGGCCGCCGGGCCGTCGGGCAGAGCTTTGTCGCCAACCCGGATTTCGATTCGCTCAACGCCCGCTGGCATGCCGAGACGAAGGACCGCCCGCTCGACCGCGTCTTGGAGGACTTTCACGGCGTCCGGCGGCAGACACTGCGTTGGCTGGATGAACTGGCGGACGAGGACTTGACCCGTATCCGGCGGGAGGCGTGGCTGCACAATCAGTCGCTCGCCCGCTGGATCGCCGAGTACAGCTGCGAGCACGAAGCCGAGCACACGCTGGCCATCCGGGCCTGGCGCCAGACAGCCGGCGTGTAGCTGGGCGCGCTGAGCCCTGAGCCCCTCGGCGGAGCTTGTCCTGAGGCATAGGCCCAAGGGCTCGGGGCAGGCTCCGTCGAAGGGTCGAAGCACGCCCGGCTCTCATTCAGGCACTCTTCGGCTTCGCTCAGAGTGCCTGGACGCGAGGCGACGTGAGAGGACGGAGGTAACCGAATGACGGAAACCCGCGTGATCGGCAAGCCGCTGCGGCGCAACGAAGACCCGCGCCTGCTGACCGGCCAGGCCCTCTTCACCGACGACGTACATCTGGCCGGGATGGTCCAGGCCGCCTTCCTGCGCAGCCCGTACGCCCACGCGCGCATCAAGCGGATCGATGTCAGCCGGGCCCGGGCCCGGGCCGGGGTGGTGGCAGTCTTCACTGCCGACGATCTGGGAGACTACTGGAAGCCTGGTCCGCTGCTGGTCTCGCCACCTCCGATCGAACGCCTGGTGTTCCACGAGCGGACGCAGGTTCCGCTGGCGCGTGACAAGGTCCGCCACGCCGGTGAGCCGTTGGCTGTCGTCATCGCCGACAGCCGCTACCTCGCCGAGGACGCGCTGGCCGACATTGACGTCGACTACGAGCCCCTGCCGGCCGTCGTCGATTTGGAGAAGGCGCTCCGGCCCGAATCGGCCCGCGTGCATGACGACCTCGACTCGAACCTCGCCGCGCACGTCGTCCAAACCCGCGGCGACTACGAATCGGCCAAACGCGGGGCCGACCTCGTCCTCCGGCGCCGCCTGACCTACGACCACGGCGCCGCGGCCGCCCTGGAGAACCGCGGCCTGGTGGCCGACTGGGACGCCCGTGCGGCGCGCCTCACCGTCTGGGACACGACCCAGGCGCCGATCCCGATCCGCAACGGTCTGGCCGCCCGCCTGGGTCTGTCCGAGCACCAAGTGCGCGTGATCGCCCCCTTCGTCGGCGGCGGGTTCGGACCCAAGATCATGATGTTCTATCCGGAGGAGCTGGTCATCCCCTGGGTGGCAATGCGGTTGGGACGGCCGGTGAAGTGGATCGAGGACCGCGCCGAGAACTTCCTGGCCACCACCCACGAGCGCAGCCAGATCCACGATGCCGAGATCGCCCTCACCCGCGACGGCCGCATCCTCGGCGTGCACGATACCTTCCTGCACGACACCGGCGCCTACGATCCCTACGGGCTGACCGTGCCGATCAACAGCCAGTGCACGCTGCTCGGCCCGTACCAGATTCCCAACTACACCAGCGAGTTCACCGCCGTCTTCACCAACAAGACCATCGTCACCCCCTACCGCGGCGCCGGACGCCAGCACGGCGTCTTCGTCATCGAGCGCCTGCTGGATCTGGCGGCCCGCGAGTTGAAGCTCGACGTCCGTGAGATCCGCCGCCGCAATTTCCTGGCACCCGACTCCTTCCCGCACGATAACAACATCATCTACCAGGATTTCGCGCCGCTCGTTTATGACAGCGGCAACTATGCCCCCCTGCTGGAGCACGCCCTGCGGCTGATCGGGTACGACGATTTCGTCAAGAAAGAGCAGCCGCGTTTGCGCAAGGAGGGCCGCCATGCCGGCATCGGCGTCGTGGCCTACGTCGAAGGGACCGGCATCGGACCCTATGAGGGCGCCCGCGTCCAGATCGAGGCCACCGGCAAAGTCAGCGTCTCGACCGGCGTCGGGACTCAGGGGCAGGGTCACTTCACCAGCTTCGCCCAGGTCGCCGCCGAACAGTTGGGGGTCGAACTGACCGATGTCGAGGTTGTCACCGGCGACACCGATGCGTTCCACTGGGGTACCGGTACCTTCGCCAGCCGGGGCGCGGTCGTCGCCGGCAACGCCGTCCATGCCGCGGCGCTGCGCGTGCGCGACAAGGTGTTGCGCGTCGCAGGCGAATTCCTGCAGGAACCCCTCGAGCGCCTGGAACTGCGCGACGGCCGGGTGTGGGTGAAGGGTCATCCCGATCGCTCGGTGACGCTCGGCGATCTTGCCTCCAAGGCCAATCCATTGCGTGGCGCCGTCCGCCCGGGCACCGAGCCCGGCCTGGAGGCGACCGAGTACTTCGGCCCGGCCCGCGGGGCGACCGCCAGCGGGGTGCACGCCGCCATCCTCGAGGTCGATCCCGAGACGATGCGCATCGAGATCCAGAAATACGTCGTCGTGCACGACTGTGGGAAGGTCCTCAATCCTCTGATCCTCGAGGGTCAGGTCCACGGCGGCGTGGCCCAGGGCATCGGCAACTCCTACTACGAGCACCTGATGTACGACGAGAACGCCCAGCTGGTCAACGCTTCCTTTATGGACTACCTCCTCCCGACCTCGCTGGATGTGCCGCCGATCATCGTCGGGCATGAGGAGACCCCCTCGCCGCTCAACCCGTTGGGGGTCAAGGGGGCCGGCGAAGCGGGCGCCATCCCGACGGCGGCCCTCTTTGCCCAGGCCGTCGAGAACGCGCTGCCGGAGATCCCGCTCGAACTGCTGGAGATTCCGCTGAGCCCGAATCGTCTGTGGGAACTGATCCAGGAAGCCGATCGCCCGGCGGCGGCGCCCAAAGTGTGATATTGACCCGTGCCTCCGCGCCGCTTAGCCAGGCGACCGCCGCGCTGAGCGTCGCGCCGGCGGCTTTTGCCTGGCTACGGTCAGGGCTGCGCGGGCACATCCTGCACGCCTTCGATCGGGCCGCCTATCTCATCGACGAACGCGAGGACATACTGCTGCTGGCCGCCCCTCCTGTCGGCATGGGCCCTTTCACCCTGCTGGCCGACATCCAAGATCGGCAGTTCACCAAGAACATGTCCATCGACGAACCGGCGATGGTTCTTCAGGACTGCCTGTGGGTCGGGGAGTTCTCGATCCGGCTCGACACGGCCGCTCCCTGGCGTGCCGCGCCGGATTGGGAGACGCTCCGAGGCCGCGGCGCGTCCTGGTTCTCTGCGCTCCCCGGGATCCGACATATCCTCCGAAGCCACGGTCGCGGCGGCGTCTTCGCCGGCTTCGTCGCCGAGGAACGTTTCTCAGGTCAGAGATCGATCGATGAACAGCTGGCCGTCTCGGCCCGCAAAGCGGCGGACGACCTGCTGGAGGCGCTGCCGAGTGACGACGAGGCGACCCTGACAAAGAGCGCTTACGGCCTGGCCGGCCTGGGCAAGGGGTTCACGCCTTCGGGCGACGACTTCCTGATGGGTACGATGTTCGCTTTGTGGGCGTCGATGCCAGCCGAGACCGCTCGGCGGCGCAGTCGGTGGCTCTCCGAGGCCTCGGCGAAGCGCACGACGCGGGCCTCCGCGGCGTGGCTGGCCGCCGCTGCCCGCGGGGAGGCGGCCGAGGCCTGGCACGGCCTATTCGCCACGCTGGCTGGAAATAGAATCAACGAAACGCAGCCGGCGGCCAAGCGGATCCTGCAAACGGGCCACACCTCGGGCGAGGATGCGCTGATCGGGTTTGTCGGAGGCGTCGAGAGCCTCTTGACCCGAACCACCCGCTAGCCGGATTTCGATCGAAAACACCGGGGCGGTCCTTCGCCTTCGCTCAGGACCGCCCCGTCTTTCCTCACAACCACAAGGCGCGCTGGCCTACATCGCCGCCTTCTTCGACGGGAAGATCAGGAAGATCAGATTCATCAGGATCCCCAGCACGGCCGCGGTGGCGATCGCCGGCAGACCGTTGGGGAAGACGCCCGGGACGACCACCGGGATGAACCCGCCCAGGCCGATGTTGCCGCCGATCCCGACGACCATGATCGTGGCGCCGACGGCCAGGTTGCGGGCGTCGAACATGCTGACCTTGTGCTCCTGCATCAGCGCGATGCCCTGCATCCCGATCACGCCGAACAGGTAGACCGCCAGGCCGCCG
>Ga0209108_10001983_pt1 | contig 11861 bp, 19 predicted proteins | sample Rifsed10ft1_FD_184003 | JGI IMG/M metagenome (GOLD analysis project Ga0209108, IMG submission 184003) | Soil microbial communities from Rifle, Colorado, USA - sediment 10ft 1 (version 2) | ecosystem: Environmental > Terrestrial > Deep subsurface > Rock core/Sediment | place: Rifle, Colorado...
CCCGCGGCGTATCGCAGGCCCGGCCGGGACTCCGCCGCCCGAAGCTGGGCCAGGCTCGCGTCGGTCCCGACCACCAGCTCGAAATGGCCGGCCAGCCCGGATGCCGCCTGCCCGTTCCCGGTGCAGCAGTCCCACGCCACCCGCCGCGCCGCCGGAAGCGTCGCCAGCCACTGGAACAGCTCGGTCGGATATCGGGGGCGGAACCTGGCGTAGCTGGCGGAATCCCGCGAAAACCAGTCGCGGAATCCCTCCCGCAACTAGAGCTGGACCTCGTCGTGAACCAGGCGGAAAAGGGGCGGCTGGCCGGTCACGCGTCCGCCTCCCGCAGCAGGGCGTCGAGGTCGAACGGATCCGCCATCCGGAGCTCCAAGTCGCCCTCGGGTGTCCTGGGCCATTCCACGAACGGGCGATCCCAGGTCAGCTCGAGCCCGATCCCGTCCGGATCGGCCAGGTAGATCGCCAGGCTCACCCCGTGGTCGGAGGCTCCGTGCACGGAAACCCCGGCCTCGAGCAGCCGCCGGACCGCGATCGCGAGGTCCCGCCGGGTCGGATACCGGATCGCCACATGGTAGAGCCCGGTGCTGTGGTGCGGCGGCGGCCCCGCCCCCAGGCTCTCCCAGGTGTTGAGGCCGAGGTGATGGTGGTACTCGCCGGCCGCGAGGAAGGCGGCGCTGTCCCGGAACCGCGCCACCAGCTTGAATCCCAGAATCCCGCAGTAGAACTCGAGCGACCGATCGAGATTGCCGACCTTGAGATGCGCGTGGCCGATCCCCGCGCCCGCCGGAATCTGGTATCCGGATTCCGAAGGAGCCCGGAGCGTCGAGGTCCGATCCATCTCAGAACTCCCGTCGCTTCATGTCCTTGAAGAACCGCCGGGTCTCGTCGTCCACCTCGGGAGCCTTCCGGCGCAGGGTGTCGTCGTATTGCGTCGAGCGGTCCGTCTGCTTGTCCGCGATCTTCCCCACGTTCTTGCGAATCAGCTTCGCCAGCTTCGCGGCCTCCCGCTTCGACATCCCCTTCCCCATCAGTTCACCATCACGTAGCGCTCGAGCCGCGCCACTTCCCTGGCATTCACGTACTTGCCGATCTCGCGCCGGAACTTCTCGATGCTCGGATAGGGCCGGTATTCCTTGAACTCCCGGAGCATCCGGGGGCCGACCCCGGGAATGCTGAGGATGTCCTCGTCGCTCGCCGTGTTCAGGTTGATCGGCACGAACACGTACTGTTCCAGCCGGGCCACCTCCTCGGCGTTCACGTACTTGCCGATTTCCCGGCGGAACCGGGCCAGGCCGTCGTAGGGCCGGTATTCCAGGAACTCGCGGACCATCCGGTTCCCCACTCCGGGGATCAGGAGGATTTCCTCCCGGGGCGCGCCGTTCAGGTTGATCGCGATGAACAGCTTCCCGTAGACCTCGCGCCGCTGTTCGGCCGTGAGCGAAGTGCCGAGGAAGGCGTCGAGCTCGGTGGCGCTCAGGAACGGGCGCCGCTCCAGCAGCCCCTTCACGATGGCGGGGGTCAGGTGGGGGACGGCGAGCAGCTCCGGCTCTCCGGCGACGTTGGGATCCCGCACTCCTCCGCTCTTGCCAACCTGCCCCTCGGCCTGGGCCGCGACTCCCGTCGCCAGCACCAGCAAGGCCAGGTCTCGAACCCGTACCATCGGCTACTCCTCTCGAATCGGTGGTTTCGGCATCGGCTTCGTCAGCCCTTCGCCCCGCTCCCGGGGTCCCCGAAAGTGTACAACAGGCCCAGCGCGCCGAACAACATCATGGTCCCGGGTGCCAGCGCCGGGGTCGCCCCCCGGATCGCTTCCCAGAAGAGGCCCAGCCCGGATGCGCCGGGGTGCATTTCCAGCTCGAACTCCACGTTGCCGCGGTAATGGAGCAGGAGCCCCGCGGGACCGCCGGCCAGCACCAGAATCATGACCAGCCGGACCGCGGTCAACGCGGTCCGGCCGGGCCGAATCCGGTGCCAGCCGAGCGACACCAGGCCGCCGGCGAGGAGTGCCAGCGGCGCCTTCTGCCAGATGCCTTCGGTGTGCTCCAGTAGAACCAGCTCGGCGAGCGTCCCCAGCAGTCCGGCGGCGAGGATGACCAGCAGAACCTTGCGAATTGCACCCTGATCTCGCGCTGGAGGAACTCCGCTCATCGGGATCGGGGTGCGGACTGGCGGCAGGCCGGCCCCTGCGTGAGTGCCGGCCTGCCGCCGCCCGGGTTGCGGGCCACTACTGCCTTCGGGTTCCCTCGGTCCTGAGCCGGGCGACCGAATCGGCCCCGCCGCCGGCATAGTGCGCGACGGTGTAGCCGACCAGCTTGCCGTCCACCAGCCGGGACACCGCCGTGGTGGTCACCTGCACCCCGGGCCGGAGCACGCTCTCGAAAGGCCCCATGGTCATGACCGCGCTGTCACCCGAGAACTGGACCTGGCCCGTCATGGGATCCCGGCCCGGCAGGGTCACGGTCCACGTCATGTCGGCCGCCATGACCTCGTAGGTGACCAGGACGCTATCGCTCGTCTCGCCCATCGCATTGACCGTCCAGGTCCCGGCGACGTCGGCCGGCGAGAGCGCGGCCGCGGCCATCGCATCCGCCTCCGGCGCCTTCTCCGCGCACCCCACCATCAGCACCGCACAGCCCAACAAAGCCAGACGTCGCATACCCCTCCCCCGGTTGGAGACCGCTGGTGCACGCCGGAACGGCGCGCCAGACGCGGGAAAACATACGGCCCCGGACGCCTGCGGGTAAGTCAGGGTGTCAGCCGGAGCCGACTGGGGGCGGGGGGGCCGGCGGGGCCCGGACGCCCGGCCGGTGCGGGGCCAGCAACCGGTCCCAGCTTCGGGCCAGCCGGAGGTACTCGGCCTGACACCCTTCGGCCCGGTGGTCCGGCAGCCAGCCCTCTTTGACCACCTCGGGATAACGGTCGGGATCCCGGCCGTAGATCCAGCAGATGATGTTGTAGACCCGCTGCTGGTCGAGCCCGTGGTGGTCGGCGAACGCCATGTCATCCAGGGGATTCCGGGCCGCGTTGAGCGCAAACCAGCCCACCGCGCCGAACGCGAGCGAGTCTCCGGTCGGGCCCTGATTGAGCAGCAGGATGGTGGCAAGCTGGTCCACCGCGTCCTCTTCCCGGCCCACGGTCGGCAGCTCCAGCCCGTCAATCAGCGCGTGCCCAAGCTCGTGCATCAGGGCGAACACCAGGGTCCCGCTCACCAGGTATTCGCCCCCCACTTCCCGCGCGAATTTCTCGGACAGCTCCCGGAACAGCTCGTAGCAGAGAGTGACCCGCCGGGTTTCCCGGTCGTAGGAGGCGTTCGGCTCCGGGCAGTGGGCGGTTTCGAGGGTGATGTCTCTCGGGATCCGGAGCGAATCGTTGAGCCGGATCGCGATCGTATCGAGAAAGCGGTTGGCGACCAGCCCCGCCCGGAATTCCTCGAATTCCGGAGAGGCCCGGCCGTAGTGGGCCACGAACCGTCCCTCGGCGGGCGGCTCCGGCCCGTGCTCGGCGGTGCCCCGGCATGCCGCCATCGCTAGCGCCCCGAGGAAGACGGCCCGGATCGTCACCCGCTCGTGAGGGTGGCCTCCACCCGGATCGGCACCGCCTTGAGCGCCCGGGAGATGATGCAGTTCGCCCCCATATCGTCCGCCGCGCGCTTGAACTCCTCCGCGGAAGCGCCCGGGACCACCCCGCGGGTGACGAGGTCGATCCCCGTCACCCCGAAGCCCTCGCCCACCTTTTCCAGGTGGACCTTGGCGGTGGTGTCGATTCTCACCGCCGGCCGCCCCGCCTTGGCCAGGGTATTCGCCAGAGCCATGGTGAAGCAGCCGGCGTGCGCGGCCCCGAGCAGCTCCTCGGGATTGGTGCCCGGGCTGTCCTCGAACCGGGTGGCGAAGGAGTATTTCCCATCGAACGCTCCGCTTCCGAGCCGGATGCTGCCCTTACCGGTCCGGAGCTCGCCTTCCCAACGGGCTTCCGCCTTCCGCTCCATGACAACCCCCTGTCCCCTGAGCCCTGCCTGCTGTCTACTCTGCTTGTATCTCCACTCCGCCAACCCACCCCGCCACCAGGTTGTAGATGGCGGCCCCGATCAGGCAGAACACGAACCCGATCAGCCCGTACACGATGGGGAGGACTATGACCGCCGCAATGCCGACGCCCGCGAACGGCATGGCGCTGCCGAATGCGCCGCCGGCCATCGAGCCGAGGGCGGCGACCAGAAGTCCGAGGATCAGCCCGAGCAGAGCGTAAATCATCCCCATCACCTTCGCACACGACACCGGCTCAACTCGCTTGATGACCATGCGATCCTCCTTGGATGGTGAGCGATAGTCTCACTACCGGTTCTCTCGGGTTGAACCAACCTAGCTGGAGTCCGCCAGCGTCGCCAGCCGGTCCAGGTCGGTGAACGCCAGCGATTCCGAGTTCACACAGTACCGCTGCCCCGTCGGCGCGGGGCCGTCGCTGAATACGTGGCCCAGGTGGGCGTCGCAGCGGGCGCATAGAATCTCGGTGCGGTGCATCCCGTGGCTCCGGTCTTCCACGGTGACGACGTTCTCGCCGGCGACCGGCTGGAAGTAACTCGGCCACCCGGTCCCCGAGTTGAACTTGTGCTGCGAGGAGAAGAGCGGCAGCCCGCAGCAGACGCAGTTGTACACTCCGGGCCGGTGATTGTCGAGCAGCGTCCCGCAGAACGCCCGCTCGGTCCCTTTGCTCCGGGCGATCTGAAACTGCTCCGGGGTGAGCTGGGCCCGCCACTCGGCGTCGGTCTTCACCACCCGGGGCGACTCCACCGGGCCCACCAGCCGGCCGCCCTCGTCGAAGACTCTAACCCGCACACCCATGCTCCCCTCCGCCTGACCCCTGACCCCTGACTCCTGGCCCCTGTCTACTGCCTGCCGCCCCTTAGCCCCACTCGCCCCCTCATGGAGTCCGGCACCTCGGGGCGGATATCGTCCTCGGTCCCGGCCTGCCCGTCCCGGCCCACCGAGTAGAGATCGTAGCTCGCCCCGTCAGGCGCAAGCTGGTACTGAAACGGTCGCATCGAGAAGAGCCCTCCGGCCGGGTCCAGAATCGGGACCGGCCGCCGGAGCCCGAACTTCTGTTGCATCACCACCAGGGACGGTGGGTAGCGGCCTTCTTCCTCCCGGAACGCCTCCAGCGCCGTGAGCACCTCTCCCAGCTGCTGGCGGGAGATCTGGAGCCGGGCCTCGGCGAGGCCCGGCGTGTTCCGATCGGCCAGGAACGCGAACAGGATCAGGGCTGCCACGTTGAGCAACGCCCCCGCGGCCCCGATCCCCGCGGCCACAAGGGCCCGGGGCCGGCTCGAGACCAACCCCCATCCGGCCGCCAGCGATCCCAGCAGGAAGCCCAGGCCGGGCACTATGGATAGCCCGGCCAGCAGGAAGAGCGGCCAGGCGGCCTTGGCAGGCTTCGCCGGAGCCGGCACCATGAGCGCCCTCAGCCGGGGATGGGTGGGTTATCCACCGCCCCGCTTGAGGTGGCGGCGTCCCCGGGCCGGAGAGAGGTCGATCATCAGCGCGATCACAACTCCGGCGACCGGCCAGAACGACCATTGGCCGCCGAACCAGTGCTGCACCGCGCTGTACCAGAGCAGCGTGGTGGGCAGGAAGATGAACCCCAGGAGGGGTACCGCCGCCGAAGGGAACATCCCCTGGAACCACTGGGTGAACAGCCAGAGCCCCACCACGGTGAGGCGGGGAGCGGCCAGGGCCAGCAGCAGGAGGAGACAAGGCATCGCCGGTTACCTCGGGGGTGGGGTCCGGGCGGCTTCGCTCCCCCGGATGAAGGCGATGTAGTCGCACGGCGCGGGAGAGTGCCCCGAATGCCGGAGCCGCAGGTTCACCTTCCCGCGGTGGTACTGTCCGTGGAGGACGACGTGCAGCAGGATGTCGGCCGTCGAGTTCTCGAAAGCCTGGCCCGCGCTGTTGGTGTATTGCACCAGCCACTCCAGCCGGGCCGGCTCCAGGTCGGCCAGGAACGCCCTGTAACCCGCGTGCACCGTTTCGACCTCCTGGTCCGCCTCGGGGATCCCGAGTGTAGGCCAGACGACGAGCCGCGCGGGCCGATGCTGGAGCCGGGCCAGCCAGACCTCCGCCGCGCCCAGGACATGGCCAAGCTCCAGCCAGGCGTCGGGCGGCTCGCCCCCGCTCTCCTTGAGCGCCGCCAGCACCCGGAGATCGGCCCACTCGGCGTGGAACCAGAGCCTCTGGATCTCCTTTATCATCTAGCCAATCTCCCTCCGCCGGCAGCCGCCCTGGCTCCGGCCGCCGACCGACCTACATCGTCGGCCAGAGCCAGCCGAAGACCCCACCCGTCAACAGGCCGTATACCAGCCCGTCGATCACGCCCCGGATGGTGGTACCCCAGGCCCGCTTGTACCAGATCGACGCCGGCACCGCGGCCAGGGAGTAGCCTGCGAAGGCCGTTACACTCGACATCCGGAACACCGAGAGGTAATCCACCCCGGGGCCCAGCGCCCGGCCCGCAACATAGGCCGCGAAGAGCCCGACGACCGCGCAGAACACGAACCACTGCCCCAGCTGCTTCCCCATCGCGAACGGCCCGGGTGGATAGACGGTCATCATCATCACCGGGCCCTTCTTGAGTTTCTCCATGAACTCGGGCGACTTCATCTCCCTGGGATGGTCGCACCGCGGGATCATGTAGTCCCCGGGCGGGATCGCCAGAGGCCGCAGCGCATCCATGACCCGGTCCTCGTTGGGAACCTTGGGATAGTCTCCCGCGTGCCACTGCCAGACCACCATATGGATGATCGAGCTCGCGATGAAAACCACCACCGCCGATAGCACGATCGGAAGCCAGAGTGCCGAAAGCGCGACCATATCAACCTCCAGGGAGAGGACCGATCTGCCATCGGGAGCGTGGCACTGCACCCCGGTGGCCGGCTGAATCGCTAGAACCTACTCCCCGGCGCGAGATTCGCCAGCATCGGCGGTGCTCCGGGGAATCAGCGAGGTACGATGAGCGCACCCCTCATTCGCCCGGCAACGTGGGGCAGGCAGAAGAACGGATATCGGCCCGGTTCCAGCGCGGGCACCTCGACCCGATATTCCTCTCCTTCCTGAATGAGGAGCGGACTCGAGATCGGGTCGAGTTTCAGCTTTCCCCCTCCCATCGCCGCCTCGAGCCGGCGCCGGGCGGGTTCGGAGATCGAGTCGGCGTCGAATTGAATGTTGTGGATCCCGCCCGCGCTATTGATGAACCGCAGCGTGTCGCCGGGCAGCGCGACCACCTCCCCGGGCACGAACCGGTTCGACACCATGAGAATCCGGTGGGCCTTGGCCGGCGCCGGGAACCGGTCCCCCCCTGCGATTAGGAAGCCAAGGAGTGCGGCCCCAGCCGCCGTGCGGCGGCCCGACTCTCTTGATCGCTTCCTATCTGAGCCGCGCCAGAACCCGCTCATGATCCGCCACGAACAGCCGCTTCCCCCGTGATATGACCCGGTGCCCCTCGACCCGGAGCCGGCTCCGCTGCCCGGCCAGGCCGCCGGGATACTTGGGATTAAGCTCGCCCCCTTCCTTGAGCGTCCGCCAGTACGGCGTCACCCGTTTCCGCCCCAACGCCTCCTCCTCTCCCGCGGCCCCCGCCGCGATCCGGGCGAGGATCCCGGTCACGATCGGGCACGCGGTCGTGGTCCCGTGTCGGGCCGCCAGGACCGCCCGCAGCTGGTTCACCGTGGCCACCCTGCCCCGCGGAACCCGCCGCATCAGCCCGTCCACCTCGGCCGGGGAAGGCAGTACGATGGTGCCCGGGCCGAGCTGCCGCCGCATCGCGCCGCGCAGCCGTTCCACCCGGGGAAGGTCCTTCGGGTCGGCCAGCTTTTCACGGAAAGTCCGCTTTCGGTAGGACATGTCGCCTTCTCCTCCGGTTATCGGGATCTCCACTCCTGCGTCACCCGGACCCGGTGGATCCGGTCGAGCCCCGGGAAGGCCCGGTCGAGGTACTCCCGCCCCCGCGCTGCGATCGAATCCTCGCGCTGCAGCGGCGCGTTCCCGTGGCTCCGATTCAGCGAATCGAGCGCGGTCATGCCTTCGACCACTTCGGCGATCGGCGGAAAGCCCCTGACTCCGTGGTAGAGCACGGTGTCCAGGCCGCTATTGGTGCTGAGGTCGATCGCGAGCTCGATGGTCCGCGTGTTGGAACCCTCCCGCGCGAACATCACCATTCCCCGCCGATGGCGGACCCGCACCGGCTCGTCCGCGATCCCTCGCCCGCTCCAGGCCCGGTTCACGCTCGAGTCGTTGGTCAGGCCGAATTGCACCACGAAGCCGCCCGGGTAGCTCGCCGTCGGACCCACGCGATAAATCACCGCGCCGTCCCAGAACCCCGACCGGGCCAGCTCGTACAGCCGGTCCACTCCGAGCGGAGACCAGGCCCGATGGGCCTTGATCGTCACCGTCCCCCTGGTCGTCTCGAAGGCGACCAGAAAGCTGTCCGGCGCTGCCGCCGGATCGGCCTGGGCCGGAAGCCCCCGAGCCAGGGCCGCCGCCGCCATCCCCCCCATCCAGATTCTGGTGAACGTGATTCTCACCGGCACCTCGCCTCGCCCGCGTCCACCCTCCGCCCCGCGATCGTGATGAACTCCCACCGGTAGCTCCCGCTCGACAGCGTCAGCACCAGCACCCCGTAGTCCCCGGTGTGCCGGAACGCGCTGTTCGGCGCGGCCCCGAGGTGGGTGAACTGATAAGGGCCCGCCCCGCCCGTGCCCGCCACGAACTGTTGGAGCCCCCGGTCCGGCTCCGCCCTCCCATCCGGGCTCTGCGGATCGAAGCGCTCATACGTGTGATCATGGCCGGTCACCGCCAGGTCAGCCCGGGCGGCATAGAGCAGCCGCCAGGCTCCGATCATGGTGGAATCGTTGCCATGGGCCCCCGAGCTGAACACCGGACGGTGCCAATAGGCCAGGACGCAACTCGCCGAGCTATGCCGCGCGAGATCGGCCCGGAGCCAGCGGAGCTGGTCCGCCATCTTCGGTCCCCTGAGCTCGCTGTTCAAGGCGATCACGTGCCACCAGCCGGCCGCGTAGCTGTAGTAACCCAAGTCGGCCGGACCGGCCCGCGCTCCGAAATACGCGAAGTATGGACCCGCGGTGCTGTCGAGGAGGTAATCGTGGTTGCCGGGCGCCGGCCGGGTGATGGCCATCAGCGCTGGCCGTCCCCACGAGGGGGTGTGGCAGCGGGCGTACTGTTGGGCGGTCCCGCGCGGATACACGTTGTCACCGGCGGTAATGATGACGACCGACCGCCCGGGCCCGGCCCGGGCCTGGCGCAGGCTGTCGGCCAGAGAGGCGGTCGCCTCATCCCAGGGCGAATCGCAGACCGCGATGTCCCCTGCGCCGAGCACCACCACCTGGTGGACGCAGCCGGCTAACCCCGCCCCGGCGACCCAGACCAGGAGCCCCAGTCCCTTGATCATCGCCTCGCCATCGTCTACTTGCTCACCGGCCGGTTCAGCTCGGTGCGCCAGGCCGCCGGGTCTTTGCTCGACTCCGGTCCCGCGACATAGCACTCCCAGAGATTCGGCGCCGGCCTGAGTCCCTGCGCCGCAATCCATCTATTGAACTCCTCCCACGCCTCGGCAAGGCCCTCGTAGGGCCCCCGATGAACCGTCCGCACCGGAACCCCGACCTCGAAATCGAAGATGTCGGGATCCAGTCGCAGGTGGTGAGAGAACACCGCGCCGGCGGGGCCGACCTTCTGCGCCGTCACCACGCCTCCACTATCTGTGGTTGGTCGAGCACGAGCGTCTCCTGAGGGGCGATCGGGTTACTCTCCCCAAGGATACCTCGCGCCTCCCATGACCGCTTGGTCCATCGCCAAAGCCCGGCGGGCCTCCTCATTTCCCCAGTTCCGCCGGCGCCCGCGCCCGGCCCAACCCGCCCCCCCCGGCCCCCCCGGCCAGCGCGAGCAGCGCAACCCCGTACGGCATCGCCAGGAACAGTTGATACGGTACCGGGAGCCCGAGCGCCTGAAACGCGAACTGCGCCGCCCCAGCCGCGCCGAACAGCAGCGCCGCCAGAAACACCCCCCCGGGCCGCCACCGCCCCAGCACTACGATGGCGATGGCGATGAACCCCCGCCCGGCGGTCATCTTTTCCGCGAACGTTCCCACCTGCGCCAAGACCAGTACCGCCCCGGCCAGGCCACCGAGCATCCCGCTCGTGAGCGCCGCGAGGGCCCTGACCCGCTTTACCGGCACCCCGGCAGCTCGAGCCGACTCGGCCGACTCCCCGCTTGCCCGCAGCGCGAGCCCCCAATAGCTCCGAAACAGGAACCAGCCGGCGGCCGGAACCAGAAGCCACGACAAATAGGTCAGGAATGGTTGCTCGAACAGCGCCGGCCCCAGAACCGGAATCTCCCTGAGACCCGGAACCGCGAGCGGCTGGAACGTGGGGATCGAAAGACCGGGCCCTTCCGGTCCGAATGCACTTCGGTAGACCATGCCGGTGACCCCAACCGCCCCCAGCGTCACCGCGGTACCGGCGATGATCTGCTGGGCCCCGGCTCCGATCGCCGCGGCGCTGAAGATCGCGGCCACCACGAACCCGGCGGCCAGGGCGGCACCCACCCCCATCCAGGGCCCCCCTGCAACGGCGCCCAGGGCCGCCGCCAGCGCCCCCGCCAGCATCGCCCCTTCCAGCCCGAGGTTGATCACCCCGGCCCGCTCGCTGATCAGCTCGCCGGTAGCGGCGAGCAGCAACGGAGTGGAGATCCGGATCGTCGCCGCCAGGATCCCCGCCAGCACCTCGGGCTCCATCAGGCCGACGAGCCCACGATCGCGCCGCTCCGACCGTCCACCCGGGCTGCGATCGCCCGGCTGGCCAGCAGCACCGCCAGAATGACCACCGCTTCCACCACCGCCACCGCGACCGCCGGTACCCCGGCCTCCCGCTGCATCCCCTGGGCGCCCGCCTCGAGGGCTCCGAACAGCACTCCGGTCGCCACCACTCCGAGCGGGTGAAGCCGGGCCAGGAGCGCCACCGCGATCGCCGCGAAGCCGTAGCCCGGGGAGAGGTTCTGGAAGAGGCTGTAGGTGACTCCGGAGACTTCAATCCCGCCCCCTAACCCGGCGAATGCCGCCGACCATAGCAGCGCCGCCCCCAGGACCCGTTTCGTCGGGATCCGCCCGCTCACTTCCGCGGCCCGCGGCCCCAGGCCCACCGCCTTGAGCCGGAATCCCCACCGGCTCCGGGTAAAGAGCGCCCAGAGGAGCACCGCCAGAAGGCCGGCCGCCACGATCCCAAGGTGCAGGCGCGACCCCGGCAGGAGCGGGAGCCGGGCCGCGGCCGCGATCGCCTCGCTCTGGGGATACACCCGGCTCGGCTCCTGGAGCGGCCCCGTCACCGCATAGCTCACCGCCGCCTCGGCCACGAAGTTGAGCAACAGCGTCGAGATCACTTCCAGGACCCCGAACCGGAGCCGGAGCAGCACCGGCACCGCGATCCATAGCGCCCCGGCCCCGGCGGCGCCCAGCCATACCGCGCCGATCGCGGCCGGAGCCGGCCAGCCGCCGACCTGGAGCCCGATCCAGGTCGCGGCGATCGCACCGGCGTAGAGCTGGCCTTCGGCCCCGATGTTGAGCGCCCCGGCCCGGAATGCCAGCGCCAGTCCCAGCCCCAGGACGATCAATGGAACCGCGCGCACCAGCGTGGCCGAAACCAGGGCGTCCCCCGAGCCGAATGCCCCCCGGAACAGGGCCCCGAGGGCGAGCGGGGCATCATAACCCGCAAGCCCGAGCCCTACTCCCAGCACTCCCAGGCCGGCCCCGAACGACGCCAGCCCGGTGAGCACTGGACGCCACGAGATGGCGGTCATGGCTCCAAGCCC
>Ga0209108_10001985_pt1 | contig 11859 bp, 14 predicted proteins | sample Rifsed10ft1_FD_184003 | JGI IMG/M metagenome (GOLD analysis project Ga0209108, IMG submission 184003) | Soil microbial communities from Rifle, Colorado, USA - sediment 10ft 1 (version 2) | ecosystem: Environmental > Terrestrial > Deep subsurface > Rock core/Sediment | place: Rifle, Colorado...
CGCGGGTCGATGCTGACGGCGGCAGGTTCGGGCTATTTCGACGTCGTCGTCGACGAGCTCCACGACGCCTGGCCAAACGATGAGCGGCCGCGGGTCCTCATCCGACCGGGCTCGTACATCGGCCATGCGGAGAGAGAGGGCGACGACGGGCCGCTCCAGCGGGCCGGCTTTCCGATGCGGCTCCGCCCGGCGATGCTCATCTGGGCACGCGTCCTCTCGCGCCCGGAGCCGACGCAGGCCTTCGCCTCGGCCGGCCGCCGGGACCTCTCATGGGACGTCTCGGAGCCGGTCCCACGCTGGATCTGGCGTGCCGGTGCCGATCGGCCGCTCGATGCGACCGGTCTCGCCGTGGCGAAGCTGAACGACCAGCACGCCTTCATCGACCTGCCGGCCGAGGTCGATCTTGAGCCCGGCGATCTCGTCGCGTTTGGGACCACCCACCCCTGCACGACCTTCGACCGCTGGCAGGTCATCGCGATCATCGACGACGATTTCGCGGTCATCGACGCGGTGCGCACCTTCTTCTAGTCGCGGCCACTGGCGCCGTCCGTGTCCACGTCGTGGCAGCAGTCACGCCGCTACGCCGGCGGCCGAGGCGGTTCATCCCGCCCTCCAGATGGTGTGGCCAGCTGGCAGGCCGTCGCGGGGTTCGGTGAGAGTGAGCAGGCAGCGGTCGAACGGAAACTCGAATAGGACCTGGGCCTCGAAGCCAGGCCACCGTGATTGGAGGCCGCGCTCGGCCAAGAACTGCGTTGCGACCTGCTCCCAGCTCGGCGCGTCGGTCACCTCGGCAGCCACCCCCGTGAGATAGAAGGCGTCGTCCTGGTGCGGCGGTGGCAAGGTCTCGCTGTGGAGCGCAAAGCGCCCGTCGCGTCGAAGATCGTTGAGCTTCGGCCCCGGCACGATCAGGCCGTATAGGTGATCGTCGGTCAGGACCGGGCAGATGGGATGAACCCTCGGACCACCGTCGGGCCGGACCGTGGCGAGAAAGCCGAGCCCGATCCCGAAGTTGTACAAGAGCCTGCGCCCTTCGGCCGCCAGATCAGGGCGCGCCGAGCGGAACTCTCCCCACGTCGCAAGGACGGAACGACTCGCGGCCGACCCGCCAGTGGGCACCCTCAGTTCAGTCGTCCAGCAATGAATGGCTCAAGCAGGTCGACAGGTGGGTTCCTCACCCGCGTGACGTGCTCGAGGCCCGTCGGGTCCGTAGGCATTACGCAACCTTCTCGATGAGGTCGGGTTCCACCCTGATACTGACGTGGCCGAACGCGAGCGCTGGCAGGAGGTGCGACAGCAGTTGCTCAGCGGTCATCGGGCGGACGACGCCGTTCGGGCCGGTCTGGGTCCACCCGTTCTTAACTCGACGGTGGCGCTGCTCGAAGCCGCGTTTGGTCGTGATGTAGATCGTGCACTCGGTGTTCTTCACCATCCAAGCCCCGTTGTCGTGGAGAGCCGCACCTTCATCACCGCATCGTACTCGGCGGTCGGCGGGTCTACCTCGGCGCCCACGCTCCAGCGTCATGACCCCGAGCCCGATGGGGCACGAGGTCCCGGGCCGGCGCACTGGCACGCCACTCCACGTCACGCTCGTCCCGTGGGAGGTCGACGAGACCTGGTATCTCCGGTCGCTCTACGGGGACACGGACTGGGTTCGCAACCTTCGAGCGGCGGGTCGCGGCGAGCTGCGCCGCAAGGGTCGCACCGAGGCCTTCACCGCGATCGAGGTCGACGGCAACGAGCGCGGACCGGATGGTCGCTACTTTCCGCGCCAGGTCGGGCAAACCGTTCAATCAGGACTTCGACCAGTTCCCCGGCGCAGCCGACCATCCGGCCTTCAGGGTGGGAGCCGATCAGATAGCGGACCGGCCAGCCCGACTCGCCCGGTACGACTCGCGCCGGCCGCCGCCGCCCATCCAGCCCTCAGGCACCTGGCGGTGGTGCTGCGGCGACCGTTGACCCGCTCATTGCCTGGACCTATGGTGCCGGTTGTGGAACGAGTGTTCCGACCGGCATGGTGGGCGACGGTGGTCGGCCTGTCGGCTGCCGCGGCTGGTCTCGTCGTTCTCTTCGCGCAAGCACTGAGCGAAGTCCTGGTCGATCCGGGGCTGTTCCTCGTTGACGGCTACTGGATCGGACGGCTGCCGTGGACAGCGGTCGGCGTGGACGTCGCGATCATCGGGGCGACCATCGCGGTCGTGTTCGGCACTGTGACGGCCTGGCTCGCCGGAGGGCCGATCCGACGAGTTGTGAGCGCGCTCGCCCTGGCGGCGGTCGCGTTCTGGTGGCTCCTCGCGATGCTGCCGCCACCACAAGGCGCGTTCTGCCCCTCGTGCCCGCCGCCGGGACCGGACCCGATGACGATGGCGTACTCGCAGCCCGGAACTGCGGCTCTGTTCCTCCTGCTTCCAGCCGCAATAGCGGGTGTGGTCGCCCTCAGCGCCCCTCGGACCCGTCGCTCCGCGGTCGCCCGCGCGGCGGTCGTCTAGGCATTCGCCGGCCTTTCGTCTCCCCCAACGCCGAGCCCTGGCGGGCACGCCACGCTCGTCCCGTGATCGGGGCAGTAACCCCGCGGATTCTTGGCGAGTCAGCCTATTGCCGGTGGGGTCGAATGCTCGTTCGCGGCTGCCAGGCGGCGCGGGGCCGCTCCCGGGCCGACCGCTTCTCAGCCGGGTGGCGTCAAGCCGCGAACCAGTGCCCGGTCCCCGGGTACCGGTGGATGACGAACGTCGCGACCGGCCGACCGCAGCGTCGCCTCGAACGCGGCGATCCCCTCCTCGGTCTCGTACGGGTCCGTCTCGGCGAAGTGTCCCAGGACCGCCACAGACGACCGCGTGAGGACCGGACCCCCGGTCGAGCCGTAGTACACGACGGACGCGACGAGGCGGTCGCGCTCGGCTGGGCTCCACATCGGTGGCGCGGTGGTGGCTTGACCCGCACCGCGAGCTAGTATATCGTGGCACGATATACTCCTCATCGATACATAAGCGGGGCACGGTGTGTCCACCATCGTGCCCGCACGTCCCGTCTGAATCGTCCCGGCAGCCCTCGTTGCGCGTACATGGTCATCCGCACCACGTACCAGGAGGCATCGTGAGGAGAACCACCAAGGTCGCGGCTTCTTCGACCATCCTGTTCGCACTCGTCGGCATCGTCTGGTTCGTCCTGGAAAGCACTCCGCCGCGACTGGGTTTCGAGGACACGGATGACCCGGCGGTCATGGTCGGGTTCATCCGGCAGTATCCCGAGGTCTTCGTCCAGGCGGGCACCATGTTGATCCTGATGGCCATCACCCTGACCGTTGCCGTTCCAGCGGTCGCGGAGGTCGTGGGGCCACCATCGGGTGCGGTGGGCCTGCGGTCCACCTCGGCCTTCGGCCTCTTCTCGGCGGCGTTCTTCCTGTTCGGCGGCGCGGTTCGCATCGGGTCTTCGGGTCCGCTGCTCCACATCGCCGGTCTCAGGGAAGAGTGGGGCGAGGGTGCCTACCTTGCTGCCCAGGTCGTCAGCCAGGCGCTTCTGATCGGTGGCATCTTCGCGCTCTGCCTGTGGGCGGTCGGCCTGAGCCTGATCGGCCTTCGGACGAAGGTCATCCCGCTCGCGCTCTGCGTCCTCGGGGTCCTCCCGGCCTTCCGCATCGTGGGTGGCACCCTCGGCCCGCTGGGGCTCTTGCCGGACGCCGACGTCCTGTGGGTCATCGGGATCGCGTCGATCTTCGGCACCATCCTCTGGTGCCTCATCCTCGGCATCGTGCTCCTGCGTCGGAGCTTCGGGTCGACAGCGGAGCCTGCCGTGGATCCCGCTACCGCTGGGGCCTAGACCCCCACCCCGATCGGACAGCTCACGCCCGTCGCATGATCCGGGCAATACCCGTTCGGGTTCGTGGGTGAGTCAGCCTATTGCGCCCTGGTCACCGACCGTGCTTCGGTCTAGGCGGGTGGGCCCGCCGGCACAAGGCCGAGCTGCTGCATCATCGTCAACTGATCGAAGACCCCCCAGTGCTCGCTCACGCGACCATCGTCGCCGAAGCGGAAGATGTCGATCACCTGCACGTCGACGCTCTTGCCGGTCGCCGGCATACCCATGAACTCACCGTGCTGGGTGCCCGTGTACCGCACACGCGCGACGACCTTGCTGCCGTCCGCGACGACGTCCTGTACGTCCATGCGGAGGTCGGGGAACGCGGCGAGTTGCATCCGGAAGAACGCCTCGACCCCCGCCTTCGTCGGCGCAAGGCCGGGCGTCTCCTCGTGCTCGACGAAATCTTCTGCCAGATCCTTGGCGAACCCGTCGATATCTCCGGCGTTGATCAGGTCGTAGAGGCGTCGCGCCGTAGCCGCGTGATCCATCGTTGTGCTCCATAGCGGGTGGGTTCGGGCAAGTGTAGGAGGTGCCGCCGGCCCACGAACTCCCAGGCGCCCTTGCGCCGCGTGACGGGACGGTCGAGGCCGCCTCTCGGGCGGAGTCGCCCTCTCGTATCCTTCGGACGTGACGGATCTCCTCGCCCGGACCAACGCGTCGGTCCGAACGCTGTTCGAGCGGATCGCCGGTCCGGCTGCAGCCGCGTCGCCCGATCTGAGGGCGATCGGTGCCGCCCTCGTCGACCTGGCGAGGGACGTGGATTACCTGGCACCGTGGGTGGCCCGACTCGGTGACCAGACCGGCGCTTTGCCGATCCACACGCCCGAGCGTGGGCCTCGACTGATCCTCGTCCATCGGCGCGAGGGACAGATGAGCGCGATCCACGACCACACCACGTGGGTGGCCATCAGCCCGATCGTCGGCCTCGAGACCCACCGCCGCTATCGCGTCGTCGGCGAGGGCTCGGCGGCCCGCCCCGAGGTCGTCGAGGCGCGCGACCTGCGGCCGTCCGATATCGCGACGCTCCTCCCGCCCGAGGATCTCCACGACCACGGCCACCTGGCCGGGCACGGTGTTCCGGCCTACGTCCTGATCATGACCGGCGACGATCAGACGCTGTTTCGGCGCAACGAGTGGGACCTGTCGACCGGACGGCATCGGGTCCTCGAGCCGGGCGACGGCGGCCGCATGCTCGCCAGCCAGCCGATGCCGAACGCCTGACCCGTCCCTCTTTGCGACGCTCCGTGGAGGCGGCGGTTGCGTCGAGCCAGGCCAACGGCACTGGACTGACGCCAGACTTTCACTCAAGGAGAAGTCGTGATGCCTGAACGCAGGGAGATCGGATTTGTCGAGGCTCGTGGTCTGGTCGCGATGATCGCGGACCGACTCGCAGCCCAAGGACAAGGTGCCGCAGTGGCCGTCGTCGACCCTCACGGCGAGCTCGTTGCGTTTCTCCGCACCGACGGATGTGGATTGGCGTCGATCAACATCGCCATCCACAAGGCGTTCACGGCGGCTCGCGAAGGTGTCGAATCCAGCGTCCTCGGGGAGCGCTCCCGAACGGAGGGCTTTCCCATCACCAATTTCGGAGACCCACGGTACGTGGGATGGGGTGGTGGGGTCCCGATCATCGTTGGCGGCGACGTGATCGGAGCCGTCGGGGTGAGTGGCCTGCCAGAAGCCGCCGATATCGAACTGGCCCGATGGGCGGCGGCGAGTCTTGCCGCCGATGGTTGATTCGAACGAGAGGTTCGCGACAACCGTGCGCCGAGGAAGCCGTCTGCGTGTTCCGACAAGACCGCTGGGCGCGACGGCTGCCGGCCCTCCTTCGGCTGCCACACCACGCGAACCGGATCGGAGCCTCCGACTCGGCGACTCCTACCCGGGGACGCCGACTGTTGGTCTAGCATCGGCAGCCCAGTAGTACGGAGGCGAAGCCATGACGCGGCGGATTATCAGCACCCCGGACGCTCCCCGGAGGGCGGCTTATGCGTCGGGCGACTTCCCGTACAGCCAGGCAGTCGTGGCGGCCGGGCTCGTCTTCGTCGCTGGGCAGGCCCCGTTCGATGCGTCCGATGGATCCGTCGTTGGGACGACCATCCAGGAGCAGACCCGACAATGCATGCGCAATGTCGAGGCGATCCTGACGGCTGCGGGAAGCTCCATGGACAAGGTCGTCCTTGCGTCCTTCTTCCTGCGCGACGGGGGAGACTTCGCGGGCATGAACGAGGAGTGGGTCCGATGGTTCCCAGTCGACCCGCCGGCCCGACAGGGCAGCCGATGGTGGCTGGACGACGAGCGGATCAAGATCGGGCTCGCGGTGGTCGCCGAGGCGTAGCCTTCGCCCGCCAGGCACGCTCCATCGTCGTCGCGAGGCCCCCAGCGGAGACGCCCAGGCCGATCGGGCACGAAACTCCGGTCGAGTGGTCCGGGCAGTAACCCCGGGATTCTCGGTGAGCCAGGTTACTGCCGGCCTTGGAGGTTCGCCAGGGCGCCGATCTAGCGGGCCTCGCCGTACGGCCTCGTGATGATCTCGAGGATATGTCCGCTCGGGTCATCGAAGTACACGCCCCGGCCGCCGTCGTGGGTATTGATCTCGCCTGGCTTGTCATGGCTCGGGTCGGCCCAATAGGCGAGGCCCTGCGCCCGGATCCGACCGAAGATCTGGTCGAATTCGCCCTCGCCGACAAGGAAGCAGTAGTGCTGAGGCGCGATCTCACCGTCGGTATCGTAGAAGTCGAGGGTTACCCGATTGGCGACCCCGACCGCGAGGAACGGACCCCACGCCACGGGGTCCGGCAGCCCGAACAGGCCCGTAAGGAAGCCTGACGAGGCGCGCTTGTCCCGCGAGTAGACGATCGTGTGGTTCAGCTCGATCGTCATGATCTCGTGACCGGTGTGCGAGTCATGCTCGGCCTCCAATGTGGTGTACCGGTATCTCGCGAAGGCAACGAACCCCCGCGCCGGCCGGCATCAAACGGCCGTTCGCTCGAACGGTCAGGGTCAGCTTATCCGCAAATCCGCGGGCCGCGGCGGTTCACCCCCGCCGGGCTTCGACCCCCAGCACGATCGGGCACGCCACCCCGGTACTGTGGTCCGGGCCGTTGCCCCGGGAACTCTCAAACAGGTCAGCATGATGCCGATCCACGGCGGTCCACCGGCTCTCCTTGGGCGGGGCTCGCGTAGGTGGGCGCGATGTCGATCGCGCGGCTACTTCACCCGCGCTGGCTGCGCCGGATCGTCGGAAGGCCACTCGGTGGACCCGTCGGGCCACGCGCATATGCAGACGCGGTTCCCGGCGCGATCCGCGAGCGTCCAATGCCCGGGCGCTTCGGTGTCGTCGACGACGCGGCCGCCGGCGGCAATCGCCGCCGCGAGCCGCGCCTCGATGTGGTCGCGCGCGACCGACACATCGATGTGCATCGCGTGCCGCAACGCCTTCGTCTCGTCGAGTTCCTGCATCCAGACGGTCGACCCGTGTCCGAGCGGATCGACCGCGTTGTCGTCGGCGATGGCCTTGTAGCCGAGCACGGCGCGCCAGAAGTTGACGTCAACTGCGTCGGGCTTCGCCGCGATCGCGAGCTGCACCTCCTGGGTGGCCGTGTGGTCGGCGACCGCGCCGTGCGCCCGCGCGACCGCCGAGACCGCCCGTGCCAGCTCAACATGCCGCGGCTCGAGCTGCCAGAGATCCCGGCTCAGCCGCACGGTGAGGCCGGCGTCCGCGATCGTCAGCAGCGCCCCCGAGCCTTCCAGACCCGAAACCGCCGCGACCGCCTCTGCCAGCCGCGCTGCCTCGCGGACCGACCGGACGGGGAACACCGCCGTCGCACCGCCGTGCAACACGACCCAATCGTCGAGTCCCTCCGCGGCGAGGAATGCCTGCCAGCCCTGCTCGCTCATACCCGACCTCCTTTGCGCGCGGTATGCCGGGGAGCGACCGCGTAATGCGGCCCGACGCCATCCGGCGAGACGGTCCTCGACAGCCCGTCAGTGTTCGATTGCTGCCGCGGCCGACTCGGACATCAGGCGTCCGACGTACCGTCCGACGACGCTCAGCCCCGCAGTGGTAGCGGTGGTCGACCAGGTTGTCGGCGGTGTGCCACTCGTCGTCACCGCAATCGGGTGTCTTAGGGACAACAGGGCCCCATCGGTAGTAGAGGACGTTGGGCGTACGCATCCTCAGCCACGTCCGCGAGTGCGAGTGACGCAATCCGAATGCCGGGCTCATGCCCGGGAGTCTAGTCAGACGCGGAAGCGACCCCGAACCGACCGGGCACGAAACCCCCGTCGAATGGTCAGGACAATAGCCACCGGGGTTCTCAGACAGGTCATGAGTCGGCCTATTGCCCGGGAGGCTCGTTCACCGGGGCAGGGGGTTCGGGCCGGTCGCCGTGACCAGCCGCTGCGGGACCCAGTCGTCGACGTGGTGGACGCGGTCGAACGTCCCGCCCTCCAGCTCGACCACCGCCCGCAGCGAGCGGCGGTGGAACTTCACGTGGGTGAAGTCCTCGAACAGGACGTAGTACGGCTCGTTCGCCGGGCTCTGGAACTGCTGGCCGGTCAACGCTGCCCGGTGCCGACGGGAGAAGGCGTCGACCTCCTCGCCGACGACCACGCCGAGATGCTCCAGGCCCATCTTGTAGACCCGCTGGTGGACGGGCGGGATGAGCTCGATGAGCGGGACGACCTGGCCGTCGAGGACGCGGAGTGGCTCGGCGAGGAGGATCATGGAGATCGGCCGTCCGTTCCAGACGTTCTCGAGATTGGCGATCGCGTGCCGCTCGAGGACCGTCCGGAGGTGCACGTACTGGTCCCACTCGGGGACGCGGACCGCCAGGTGGCTCAGCTCGTAGGGCGCGATGTCGATGCCGCGCGCGGCGAGGCGGTCGCGCTGCAAGGCCGTGAACGCACGGTAGTCGCCGATGAAGTCCGCGATCGGGTCGGTCATCGGGTCACCTCCGGCGTCCTCGTACGGGCAGCATCGTACCGGTGTTGACTTTGGGTTGCTCCGGCGGACCTACCTAGGCTCATCCCCTTGATGCACTCATCGTCCAGGGCATGCCCGGCGCTCAACCACCGCCGCGGCAGCCGCTTGACCGGGAAGTACTCGAAGCAAACCTCTGCTGTTGGGCAGCCGGTCTCCTCCGCATCGCCTGAAGGTCTCTAGGCCTCGACCTTCGTTACCTCGACTCCAAGGCCATTGGGACACGAGACCCCTGTGCTGTGATCGGGGCAGTACATTCGCCTGCCATCGTTATCCGCTGGCGCCTATACGACCGCCAACGGATGGGTCGCAGTAGCTGACGGCACCTGGCTTGAGCGAGGGGCTATCCTCCGTTGGTCGACCTCCTCAAGTCCGTCTCACGAGATCGATGATGGAGCGGGCGATGACTCAGGGACGAACCTCCGGGCGAACCCAAGAGGAGGCGATCATGCACGTTCAGGTCGTGACCTATCGGATGGCCGACATCAGCGAGCCCGAGTTCATCGAGGCCAACAGGGAGTTCGCTGAGATGATGGCCGCCGTCCCGGGCCTACTTGCGAAGGTGTGGATGAAGGACCCTGATCAGAACCTGTTCGGTGGCTTGTACTTCTGGCGGGACCGAGATGCTTACGAGAGCTTCCTTGCGGGTGACCTGTGGGCCGAGGTCATCAATGACGACTCGATGTTGGACCTCGCGTCCGTCGACTTCGCGGTGATGCAGGGGCTGACGGAGGCCACCCAGCCGGGATTGAAACTGGTGTAGCGTCCGCCGGACGAGTTGGCGGCTTTTGTTGGTTCAGCTCCCGACCAGCCCGGGCGGGTGGGGTCCCGGGGTCCTAGTCGGCCCTCACGCCAACCCCAACCGGGCAACTGACGCCGGTCGAGTGATCGGGACAGTAACCCCGGGGATTCTTGGCGAGGTACTGCTGGTGGTAGTCCTCGGCGAAATAGAAGGCCGGCGCCGGCAGGATCTCGGTGGTGATGGCGTCGTAGCCGGCACGGGCGAGGGCCGTGGCGTAGGTGTCCCGTGAGGCCTCCGCCGCGGCTCGCTGCTCGTCGGTGTGCCAGTAGATCGCGCTCCGGTACTGGGTGCCGACGTCGTTGCCCTGACGCATGCCCTGGGTCGGGTCGTGGTGCTCCCAGAAGGTGCGGAGGATCTCGTCGCGGCCGACGAGCGCGGGGTCGTAGACGATGCGGACGGTCTCGGTGTGGCCGGTCCTGCCGGAGCAGACCTCCTGGTAGGTCGGGTTGGGGGTGTGGCCGCCCTGGTAGCCGACGGCGGTCACCCACACGCCGGGCCGCTGCCAGAACGCCTTCTCGGCGCCCCAGAAGCAGCCGAGCCCAAGATCGATGACCTCGAGGCCGTCGGGGTAGGGACCGACGAGCGGACGGCCGTTGACATGATGGCGATCGGCGGTCGAGATCGGATCGGAACGGCCGGGGAGGGCGTCGTCGGGCGAAGGGATGCGGAGCTTGGATGGGCTCGAGAAGAGGAACATGGCCGCAGTATGACCGGCCACGATGACGGTTCGGTGACTAGGGTGTCGCCAGCGAGCCCCGCTCGATCCGGACGTCGTCGAGGCCGGCCTCGACGATGTTGCCCCGACCGCCGTCTCTGGCCTCGACGACGATCCTGATCTCCTTGTCGGCCCAGGCATCGAGGGGGACCGTGACCCGTTTCCACCACGCGTCGTCGTCGGTCGGTGTGCCCTGCTCCTCGTAGACGAGCGTCCGCTCGGAGGTCGCGACGTCCTCGACGCTGACCCGGAACCAGTCGTCGGCGGGCCGCGAGGCGTTCGAGTGGGCGAAGTAGTAGCGGAAGCTCAACGGACCGGCCCCGGCCGGCACGAGGACGACGGGTGAGACGATCCGGCTCAGGCCGTCGAGATCGCGCGCCGACGCCGACGACCCGGCGGCCGGGCCCGTCGTGAGGGCATACGAGCCCGAGAGTGTCTTGTTGAGCTGCTTGGCCCCCCGCCACCAGACGCCCTGGGGGTTGCCCCGTCGCCAGGCACCCAGCGCGCTCGGGTTCGTCTCGAGGGTCCAGCCCCGGGACGTCTCGAAGTCGTCGTAGAGCGGGCCGCAGTTCGACCATGACTTGGCCGCCGCCGCCCAGGGGCAACCGGCCTGCTCCAGCAGGAACAGCGCCGCGCTTCGGTTCCTGCCCGTCTCCGACGCGATCTGCTCATCGGGCAGGTAGAGCGACGTCGAAGGCTCAAGCTCGAACAGGAATGCCATGATCCGATGACGACCGTACAGCCAGTCGAGAGCCGTGCCGGAGTGGACGTACCAGTCGCCGGCCTGCCTGGGCGTGTACCCGTTGCGGGCTGCCATCGCCTTGCCGAGGGCCACGAACGCCGCCCGGTCCTCCGAGGTCATCGTCGCCGGCACATCGGTCTTCGTGTACGAGTACGGCCAGGCGACGACGCGGCCGGTCGTGTGGAACGAGATGGACGCCCTGATCTGTTGCCGTCCCCCGACGACGCGGCCGTTCACGAAGTCGCGCAGGGCCCGCGTCTCCGGCGCGGAGAACTTCGCGGGTCCGCGGTAGCGGGAGTTGCGTGGGTCGGAGCTGGCGCCGCCGCAGCACCCCCAGAAGTAGTCGTAGTTGCGGTTGAGGTCCGTCCCGATGGCCGTCGATCCGGGCGTCGGTTGGCGGTTCTTGCGCCAGTTCTGGTAGACGCGGTCCTTGATGTTCCACGTCGCGCCGTCCGGGTTGACGGCGAAGACGATCCAGATCTCGCGGCGGTCGACGATCGAGGTCACCTGGGGGTCGGAACCGTAGCCCTCGGTGAGCCAGCGGAGCATCGCCAGGGTCATCTCGAGGGCCATGTGCTCGTCGCCGTGGTGGAGGCCCTCGAGGAGGACCTCCGGCTCGGGCTCATCGGTCGCGACGTTGTCGGAGATCTTCACCGACCACAGCTCCCGGCCCTGGTGGCTCCTGCCGATCGAGAAGCGCTCCACGATGGCGGGGTAGTCGGCCGCGGCCGCGGCGACCTCGGCCGCCATCTCCTCGTAGG
>Ga0209108_10001986_pt1 | contig 11855 bp, 10 predicted proteins | sample Rifsed10ft1_FD_184003 | JGI IMG/M metagenome (GOLD analysis project Ga0209108, IMG submission 184003) | Soil microbial communities from Rifle, Colorado, USA - sediment 10ft 1 (version 2) | ecosystem: Environmental > Terrestrial > Deep subsurface > Rock core/Sediment | place: Rifle, Colorado...
CCATCGTCCGGGCGCTCCACTTCGAGGCGGACATCATCATCCTCGACGAGCCGACGATGGGCCTGTCGCTGAAGGAAACCGAGAAGCTCCTTGGGTTCGTGGCGGGAATCCGGACAGCCGGCAAGGCGTGCATCTTCATCGACCACAACATCTTCCACGTGTACTCGGTCGCCGACCGGATCGTCGTGTTGGACCGCGGTCGGGTCGCGGGCGAATTCCCGACGAGCCGATACTCCCTGGACGAACTGATGGGCATCATGCGCGAGGTCGCGGCGACCGGCGCGTTCACCGAGGCCGTACGCTATCGACCAGACAACGGTGGGCCGGCGCCAGCACCCGGCGCGGCGGCGCGCTCGTAAACTCGGCCAATGATTGGCGCCGTGAAGCCGACCGCCCGTCGTTCCATCACCTCCTTCACGACGGCGTACGCCTCGCAGATCGGGATCACCGTCGCGTTCCTGCTCCTGTGGCTCGCCTTCGTCATCCTCGCCCCGGCGACGTTCTTGTCGGACCGCATCTACCTCTCGTTCGCCCAGACCACGCCGTACTTCGCGCTCGTGGCCCTGCCCCTCACGATGGTCATCATCGCCGGCGACATCGACCTCTCGTTCCCGTCGATCATGGCCCTCGGGATGGTCGGCTTCGTCTTCCTGTGGGAGGCGACCGGGAGCGTCGAGGTCGGGGTCGTCGCGGCGCTCGGTGTCGGTGCCCTGGCCGGGCTGTTCAACGGCGTCATCGTGACGTTCATCGGGATCCCCTCGCTCGTCGTCACGATCGGGACCCAGTTCCTCTTCCGCGGGCTGACGCTCGTGCTCGTCGCCGGGAAGAGCTCGGCGCTGGTCGCGACTCAGCAGGCGCCGTCCTACGACGTCCTCGTCGGGAGACTGTCCGGCATCCCGATGGAGTTCTACTGGCTTGTGCTGGCTGCGATCGGTTCGTGGCTGCTCCTCAACCGGCATCTCGTCGGTCAGAACACGTACACGATCGGCGACAACCGGCAGGCGGCGCAGCTGATGGGCATCCCGATCCGGCGGACGCGGATCCTGCTGTTCGTCCTGACTGGCCTCGCCGCGGCGTTCGCCGGGATGATGAACAGCCTCCAGGTGGTGAACTTCTACCCCTCGATGGGAGCCGGATACCTGCTCCCCACACTGGCGGCCGTCTTCGTCGGCGGCACGTCCGTCTTCGGCGGCCGGGGGAGCATCTGGGGCACGTTCATCGGGGCGTTCATGATCGGCGGGATCACCGCCGGCATCGTGGCCGTGGGCCTGACGGACTATTACGTGAACCTGATCTACGGCGCCATCATCCTGATCTCGGTGTCCATCCACGCGGTGCTGCAGCGACGGTTCGGCGACTGAGCATCGCCCGGGGTCGCTCGGACGGCCCACCCTGGCGGATGGTGCTGCCCAGGAGCACGCTCGTGCTGCCCAGGAGCACGCCGTCCTGCCCAGGAGCACGCCGTCGGCCCTCAGGCAAACGTGACTGATCCTGACGCTCAGCGAGCGTGGCCAAGGCGGAAATCTGTGTTGGTCACGCTTGCTGGGACGCGAAACCCAGTCATTGGTGAGTGAGGACTTGCTCCAGTGGAGTTCGCGCTGGCGTCCGCGGGTCGTCAAGCCCGGCGAGGGTGCTGCCCGGAGCACGCCGTCGGCCCACCAGGCGCCGCTGTCGCCCGACGGCAGGAGATCGAAGGTCCAGCCGTCGACGTTCGCGACGGTCGCCCCGCGCGTGACCACCGCGCCGTCGACGGTATCGCCGACGGCGACCCGGCGACCGAGCCTCGGCATCTTTCGTCGCGCCGCTCCCGGCGGAGCGAACGGACGGAGGAGACCAGGCTCATTCGTCCAGGTGCTCCAGAGGGAGCGAACCCATGGCGGAGAGCGCCGATCGGGCACGTCTGTCCCGCTTCCGCCGCCCCTACGCTCTGCACCGAGCAGATGGCGGTGGGTCGTGCGTCAGCGTCCGGCGAGGGTGCTGCCCAGGAGCACGCCGTCGGCCCAATAGGTGCCGGTGTCGCCGGACGGGAGGAGATCGAAGGTCCAGCCGTCGACGTTCGCGACGGTCGCCAGGCGCGTGACCACCGCGCCGTCGACGGTATCGCCGACGGCGAGGGAACCGATCGTCCGGCCGTCGGCCAGCGGATGGCCGGCTGAAGCGGTGAGCGATCGTCCGTCGGCGAGCTCGACACGGACGGCCGTGTGGCCCGAGCCGAGGGCGACGCGCCCGGTGTCGATGACCGTCGCCGCCACGCGGCGCCCGGCGCGGTCGACGGTCCAGACCGACATGCCTGGCCTGATGGCCTCGATCGTGACGTCTCCGGCCGGCGTCGCGATGCGCGTCCCGCGGACGAGGCAGATCGGGCACATCGGCTCGCCCGCCGGCGCATCCTGCTCGATCGTGATCGTGCCGTCCGGTGTGATGAGGCCGGCGACGCGGCGGCCCTCGGCCGCCCCGGGCGCCGGCTGCGCGAGATAGTCGAACCGGAACCGATCGGCCTCGGGTTGGAGGAAGACCGCGTTGAGCATCTTCCATTCGCGGTAGACGGTGAGGCGCTCCTCGTCGGTGAGCTGTGCGGTGGGGTCGACGCCGACCCGCGCCGCGACGATCGCGAAGGCGGCCGGATCAGCCGTCACCTCCGGCCAGCGCTCCTTCATCGCCACGAGCTCGTCGCGGCCGACCGGATAGAAGTCGGGGTCGCAATACCACAGGGAACCGAAGGCATCGATGAGGGTCGCCTTCAGCTCGATCTCCGAGCGGGGAGGTCCGGGAGACGGGCTGGGTGACGCCGCTGCTCCACATCCCGCGACGATCGCCAGTGCGATCAGGACGGCGGAGGCGAGCGAAACCCGTGTCACGCCCGCCCGACGCGCGCTCCGCACGCGCGGTTCCCCGTCATCTGAGCGGTCCCCGATCAGCTGAACGCGTAGCGCTGCTCGACGGAGTCGCAGGGTGGGCCGGCGCCGTAGCGGATGTCGCCGGCGGTGACGTCCGCGATACACCAGAACACCGTGTGGGAGCGCGCGCTGTCGCCCTTGTGGCGGCAGATCGCTGGGCTCGTGGCGTGGTCCGAGATGGCGGCACGCAGCCAGGCGGCATCGATCGCGCCCGGCGCGGCATCCGCGAGGAGCGCGCACGCTCGCTCGAACCGAACGCTCGACGAGACGGCGTACTCGGGATCGCCCTCGTACGACAGCATGCGCGGATGGACGTAGTGGTTGGTGTGGGCGAGCGCCCCGTGCTCGTCGAGGCCCCAGGTCTCGGCGTCCCCCGCCGAGCCCTCGACGTTCACGACGCGCCCGTCGCGGTGGGCAAAGACCGTGTTGTACGAGCTGGCGCGATCGGGCCGCAGGGCCATCGTCACCGCCTCGTCGATGCTGCGGGCGGTGAGCTGCTCACGGACCATGAGCAGACGCGAGACCCCGACGCGGTCGTCCGTCGGCGAGAGCTCGTTGCCGGTGAGCGAGAGCCCGGCGTCGTTCCAGCCGACGCTGATCCAGGGACCGATGCCGAGGCTGAAGACGACGGGCTCGCCGGGCACGCGCCACTCGATGGCGACGATATCCTCCTCGGCGGTCCGCGCGAGGTCGTTGTTGTGGCCGACCCACAGGTGGCCATCGGCGGTCGCCGGCGGTCCCGCCACGAGATCGGAGCAGCGTCCCGCGCCCGCCCGTGCGCCCGCCTGCGATGGGCGGACATCCCAGATCTCCTCGATCGAGGCGGCGAAGAGGGCCAACGGCTCGACGCCCGCGCCCTCGGCCGCGCCATCGATCTCGTCGACGAGCCACGGCGTGGCAGCGACGGTCACATCCCGGTGCGCCCTCGCGAGGTCGAGCTGCTCGCCGCGGGTGCGGTCGGGCGGAAGCGCGTCGTCGAACGCGACCGCGGCCCGGACCACGGCGGCCGTCGCCTCGCCGATCTGTCGGCCGACCTCGCGGTGCGTGCCGGAGACCTTGAGGATCGGGATCACAGGCTCAGTATGCGCGCGCTTGCCCCTCGGACGACACGCCTCAGCGGCCGAGCACCACCGTGCCTTCCGGCCCCGTCAGGCCGACGGTCCCATTCACGGCAATCTGACCACGCGTGACAGCCTCGAGAATCCGTTTGAGCTCCACATCTCCGGGGCAATGCTCCCCTGTGCCCATGGCGTCCGAACCGACGTCGATCAGGTCGATGTCGCCCGACGGCATGAACCGAACGTCCTGGGCGACGAATCCGCAGTCGCCTTCGGTGGTCAGGATCGAGTCGAAGAAGACCAGCCGGGGTGCCCACCCCACATCGGCCACTCCCGAGATGCTCAGGATCCGCCAGGCGCCCTCACGCAGGGTGTCCGCGAGGACGCGACCGGGCGTCCCAGCCGGCGGCAGCCGTCGTGCGAGATCGATTCGACCACCAGGACCGGTGAGCGCCAGGTGATCTCCAGCGACGGACCAGGTCTCGGCGGCCCGGAATGCCGTGAGGAAGGCCGCCTCGGTGTCGGCTGCCGGCCCCGTGCACGCGGAGGGGGAGAGGACGAGATCGCCGACATCGAACCGCCCGCCGTCGAGCGTGATGGCGAAACCGAAGTCCTCGCAGCCCGTGAAACCGTAGCCCGACGGACGACCGGCAAAGTCGAACTCGAGCATGGGCACCTCGCCCGGCGGCGGCGACCGGCCCGCGAGCGACGTGGCGCGCCATGCCGTGCCGGCGAAGTCGAACTCGGACTCGACCGTCTCCGACGGCTCGGGCGAGGCGGAAGACGTCGGTGAGCTCGAGGGATCAGGCGTCGCCGATTGGGCCTGCGACGGAGCGGGGGAGGCGGCCGGTGTTCGGCACGCGGCCAGGGTCAGCAGCACGAGAACCGAGGCAGCGGCAACGATCAACCGGCCTGATCGGTGAGCCGTGCCGCTCGTTCGCCGCGGGGTCCGCACGGGTCCGTCGGCGATCTCAGTCGATCGTGAAGTGGTCGGGGTCCTGGTAGCGGCCCGTCCGCTCCTTCTCGATCTGCATGAGAACGTCGTTGAGAAGCGACGAGGCGCCGAAGCGGAAGAGGTCCGGCGTCATCCAGCGAGGTCCCAGCGTCTCGTAGAGGACGACGAGGTACTGGACCGCCTCCTTGGCAACGCGGATCCCACCGGCAGGCTTCATCCCGACGAGGCGGCCGGTCGCCCGCTCGAAGTCGCGGATCGCCTCGAGCATGACGAGCGTCACCGGCAAAGTCGCGGCGGGCGTGACCTTGCCGGTCGAGGTCTTGATGAAGTCCGCGCCGGCGGCCATCGCGAGGATGGACGCCCGCCGGACGGCGTCGTACGTGCCGAGCTCACCCGTCTCGAGGATGACTTTGAGATGCCTCTCGCCGGCCGCCTCCTTGACCTCGACGATCTCGTCGTAGACGGTCCGATAGTCGCCCGACAGGAACGCGCCGCGGTCGATGACCATGTCGACCTCGTCGGCGCCGGCCTCGACGGCGGCCTTCGTCTCGGCGATCTTGATGTCGCGGAACGTCTGGCCCGATGGGAAGCCCGTGGCGACGCTGGCGACCTTCACCGTGGAGCCGCTCAGTGCCTCCTTCGCGTCGGCGACGAGCGCCGGATAGACGCAGACCGCGGCCACCGACGGGATCGACGCATCGCCCGGCTGGGGGTGGATCGCCTTGGCGCACAGCGCGCGGACCTTGCCCGGCGTGTCGCGCCCTTCCAGCGTCGTGAGATCGATCATCCGGATGGCGAGGTCGAGCGCCCACAGCTTCGACTCGCGCTTGATGCTCCGGCGCTTGAGCGAATCGACGCGCTCCTCGACGCCGACCTGGTCGACCGCCGTCACCCGGCCGAGCATCGCGCCCAGGCTCCCCGGGCGCGCATCCCAGGCGCGGATGAGCTCGTTGGCACGCTCGCGGGCGAGGGTGTCGGGTCGATCGGCCGTGACCATGGGACCGGCAGGATACACCCGGCCACCTGCGGGTCCCGCCCGGTCCGCCGCGGGACGCCCTGCCACCCGTCGGGCGTTCGCCGGCACGACCGTTTCGACGACGAACGCGGTCGTCGCGCCGTCGGGCGACAGGCGCGGGTCCGTCGGGATCGCGAAGGCGTACAGATCGTCGGGTCGTGGGGCTCTGGGCATGGGAGGCCCGAGCATAGCCGCTACCATCTGGCCGAGTGTCACCCGTGGCTTCCCCCGGTGGACCGACCACCGACCAGCTTTCGCTCGAGCTCGAGTCTTCGCTACCCGGGCTGCCGGCGGTGCTCCGGCCGATGATCGCTCGCCACCACCCCTCCCCGTTTGATTCGCCGGATCACCTCTTCGAGCCGTCGTGGGGCGGGCGCCGGGCCCTGGCGTTCCTCGAGCCGGCCGTGTCCGAGGCCGCCGACGGTACCACCGGCTTCGTGACGGCCGATGGACGACCGTCGCTGCGTCTGCTGGACCCGGGGTTGCGCGACCTCGCGCCGCGACTGCCGGAGCTGGCCGACATGCCGTCGCGGATCGACGCGCACTCGGCCATCATCGATGGGGAGCTCGTGGTCGTCACCGCGTCTGGCCGACCGGATCCGGGTGGGCTCGACGATCGCCTGGCGGGGAGGGTTGGGCCGGCCGTCGCTTACCTCGTATTCGACCTGCTCTATCTCGATGGCCGGCCGCTCCTCGCCGAGCCGCTCCACCGCCGCCGCGTGCTGCTCCGACGGGTGCTCGCCCCGGGTGAATCGGTCGTCGCGGTGCCGGCAATCCCGAACGAGGGATTGGCGCTCCACGACGCCGTCTCCGGTCAGGGCTTGGCCGGCGTCCTCGCACGCGAGCGCGCGTCGCCGTACCTGCCAGGCGTCCGCAGTCGTCTCTGGCGCTCGATCCCGGCCGGCCCGCACGCCGATCTGGCCGACGTCGCTGCCGCCGACGGCCTGATGCTCCCCGCCGTCGGCTCGCCCGTCCTCGCCCTCATCGCCCGCCTGCCCCTCCCCTTCCCCGACGACGACTGACCGCGGGCGGGCACCTCGGAACGTCGGTCGAACGGGATTCCGCTACAAGCGAACGGCTCGGGACTCCACGAGAACAGCTCGGGACTCCACGAGAACAGCTCGGGACTCCACGGACCGTCGGTCACCGGCAGTTCTCTGTCTGCAGGAGCGGAGCTGCTGTTTCACTTGGGGCTCCGACGCGCTCGAATCCGTCGCTTGCCGCGTCGAGCTGCTGCCCAAGCGCAGAAGCTGTCCGCTTGAAGCGGCAAGACGCCGGTGTCTCGCCGGTGTCTCCGTCAAATAGAACGGTTGTACTATCGTGGATAGATCCGTGGAGAACCCGGGTGCGGCCTGTGGATAGACGGCGGCGCTGCCGTCGACGGGATGTGGACGAATCCATGAGGACGCAACATGTGGTGCCCAAGGAGTGCCTCGGACCACAACATCTTGTGTTTTGGGGTTGACTGGCCCGTATCGGCGAGGTATCCTGCAAGGACACGCCGAGACGGGTCAGACCGCCCGATCGGGGTAGAGTCGAGGCTCGAGAGGCGACGGATCGAAGGGGTCCTCGCAGCTACCAGGGGAGCCGGAGACGAGGGAGTGAACGCGTCCATCAAGAGGAGTCCCAGACCATGGCCCGAGCGACTGCACCGGTTCCCGTGATGGCCGATCAGACTCAAGCCGAGCAGGCCACCAAGACGACGAGGACGACCGGTCGGCCGGGCAGGTCGGGGATCGGGCCGGACCCGCGCGGGCTCGGCGGCCCGTACGGCGCGAGCTTCACCGGAACCGGCGCCAAGGGCCTGAAGTTCCCGCGCCGCTGGACCCGCCCGGACATCCATCCGTACGACGAGATCACCTGGGAGCTCCGGACTGCCAACATCGCCAGCGAGTCGGGCAAGACCGTCTTCGAGCAGACCGACGTCGAGGTCCCCTCCTTCTGGAGCCAGCTGGCCACGAACGTCGTCGTCAGCAAGTACTTCCGTGGTCATGTCGGGACGCCGGAGCGGGAGCGCAGCGTCAAGCAGCTCATCGACCGGGTCGTCAACACGATCGCCGCCTGGGCCGAGACCCAGCGCTACTTCGCGACCGACGAGGACCTCGAGGCGTTCCGGGCGGAGCTCACTCATCTACTTGTTCATCAAAAGATGGCATTCAATTCACCTGTTTGGTTCAACGTCGGAATTGAGGAAAAACCTCAAGGGTCGGCATGCTTTATCAACTCAGTCGAAGATAGCATGAGTTCTATCATGGATCTAGCCAAGACTGAGGCAATGCTCTTCAAGTTTGGCTCAGGTGCCGGATCAAACCTGTCTCCAATCCGCTCAAGTAAAGAGCGGATGTCAGGTGGTGGGATCGCTTCGGGCCCAGTCAGCTTCATGAAGGGATACGATGCATTTGCGGGCGTGATCAAGAGCGGTGGGAAGACGCGGCGGGCGGCCAAGATGGTCATCCTCAATGCCGACCACCCCGACGTCGCGGAGTTCATCGATTCGAAGGCTCATGAGGAGCAGAAGGCCTGGGCCCTCATCGAGGCCGGCTACGACCCGTCCTTCACCGGTGAGGCCTATGGCAGCGTCTTCTTCCAGAACGCCAACCACTCGGTCAGGGTGACGGACGACTTCATGCGAGCCGTCGTCGAGAACAAGGACTGGACGACCCACGCTGTCCAGGGCGGGGCGCCGATGGATACCTACAAGGCGCGCGACCTCTTCCGGCGGATGGCCGACGCGGCCCACCTCTGCGGCGACCCGGGCATCCAGTACGACACAACAATCAATGATTGGAATCCAGTAGCGAACAGTGCACGACAGTACGCTACTAATCCGTGCAGTGAGTTCAGCTTCATCAATGATACGAGCTGCAACTTGGCTAGCCTAAACTTGATGCAATTTGTTGGTGAAGATGGTGAGTTCGATGTTGAGGCATATGGATACGCATGTCGACTGACGATCACCGCACAAGAGATCCTCGTTGACAACGCGAGCTATCCGACACCCAGGATCGAGGAGAACTCACACCGCTATCGACCCCTAGGTCTTGGCTACGCGAACCTGGGCGCTTTGCTGATGAGCCGAGGGCTCGCCTATGACAGCGATGAAGGTCGCAACTTCTCGGCTGCCCTCACGGCGATCATGACCGCCGAGGCGTACAAGCAGTCGGCAGTCATCGCTCGCGATCACGGCGGCCCCTTCGTCGAGTACGAGAAGAACCGCGAGCCGTTCATGCGGGTGATCCGCAAGCATCGCGACGCCGCCTACGAGATCCCATCGAATGGGGTGCCGGACGATGTCGGCGATGCAGCCCGCCGCCTGTGGGACGAAACTGTCGAGTTGGGCGACCAGCATGGTTATCGCAATGCGCAATCAAGTTTGCTCGCGCCCACGGGTACTATTTCGTTTATGATGGATTGTGATACTACTGGTATAGAACCAGATATCGCACTTATCAAGTACAAGAAGCTCGTCGGCGAGGGCTTCCTCAAGATCGTCAACAACACCGTTCCAGGGGCGCTCCGCAAGCTCGGATACACGCCCGAGCAGGCCGATGAGATCGTCGCCTACGTCAACGAGCGCGAGACCATCGAGGGGGCACCCGGCCTCAAGCCCGAGCACCTGGCGGTCTTCGACTGCGCCTTCAAGCCGGTCAACGGCGAGCGCTCGATCCACTACATGGGCCACGTCCGGATGATGGCCGCGGTCCAGCCGTTCCTGAGTGGCGCCATCAGCAAGACCGTCAACATGCCCGAGGCGGCCACCGCCGAGGAGATCGAGCAGGTCTACCTCGAGGGTTGGAAGACCGGGCTCAAGGCCATCGCCATCTATCGGGACGGCAGCAAGCGCAGCCAGCCGCTCTCGACCGGGAAGAAGAAGGATGGTCTCGATGTAGCAGAGTCGGCGGCGGTCGCAGAGCTTCAAGCGAAGCTCGCGGCAGCCCAGGTGGAAGCGGGTAAGCCGCACCGCCGCCGGCTCCCTGCCGAGCGGACCGCCCTGACCCACAAGTTCGATATCTCCGGCCACGAGGGCTACATCACGGTCGGGCTCTACCCAGACGGTCAGCCCGGCGAGATCTTCCTCAAGATGGCCAAGGAGGGCTCGACCGTCAGCGGGCTCATGGACACGTTCGCGACCGCGATCAGCCTCTCGCTGCAGTACGGCGTGCCGCTCCGCGACCTCGTCAACAAGTTCGCCCACGTCCGCTTCGAGCCGTCGGGCTTCACCGGCAACCAGGAGATCCCGATCGCGAAGTCGATCGTCGACTACATCTTCCGCTGGCTCGGCTCGCGGTTCCTCGACGAGAATGACAAGGCGAACCTCGGGCTCATCGATCGGTCGGCCATCGTGACCGACGCCCCGTCACCGTACGGTCTGGGCTTCGCTGCCGCGGCCGCCGCAGCGGCCGCCCTCGAGCCGGCGGCCGAGGAAGGCCCATCGGCCATCGACGAGGCGATCGAGACCGTTGACGCACCCGTCGCGGCCGAGGCCGTGGCGAACGCGGAGCCCGCCACCACGCCGGAGGTGTCGGTTCCCGAGGCCACCGGTCACACCAACGGGCATGCCAGCGGGAACGGCGGCGGAACGTCGGGGGTCACGCTCGATCTCGGCGGCACCAAGGTGAGCTTTCAGGCCCAGGCCGACGCCCCCAGCTGCGCCGAATGCGGCTCGATCATGATCCGCAACGGTAGCTGCTACAAGTGCCTCAACTGCGGCAGCACGAGCGGCTGCAGCTGAGGGGTAACAAGGTTGTATCGAAGGAGACACGCGATGGCCGGGAAATCCACGAGCAAGAAGGCTGCTTCGGCGGCATCGAAGGTCCTGCGCGACGGCCGGACTGGCAAGGCTTCCAAGACTGCGGCTGGGAGTGCCCTGGTCCAGCGCCAGCCCAAGCGGCGAACGAAATAGGACTCTGCGCGGGACAAAGGTCACCAAGAAGCAGCCGCTGACGATCAACCGGTTCGAGGAGTTCTTCTCGCTGGTCCCTTCGCGGGGCGACTCGGACCACTCCTGGACCGTCACCCGCGAAGAGATCGAGGCCCGCGGGTACGATCTCAAGGCCGTCAATCCGAAGGCGAAGGCCGACATCGATACCCGGACACCGGAGGAGCTTCTGGCCGAGATCGAGGCCCGCCACGCCGAGGTGGCCGAGGCCATCGCCGAGCTTCGGCGACTGTTGTGAATCTCTCCAGGAGTGATCTGGGGCCACCCACGTGCACCGTCGCCGTGAGACGCGGCCGAGTTCCGGTACGCGCTTCCGGGGCACATTAGCTGACTCGCGCCAGCCGACCCGAGGGGACGCCCGAGCGCAGCCACGCATGAATCGGGTGATCGCGAACCGCGTACCGTGCACCCGGAGCGCGGTCCGTGGGATCGAACGGACGCGAGTCGGATAACGTGCCAGCCAGGCGCGTACTGCGGTTCAGACAGCCACGGGCGGAGGCCACGGACATGCGGCGAGCCGAAGGAGTTCGATGAAGATCGGGATTCTGGTCCCGCAAGGGTGGATCGGCGAGTACGACGGGTGGGAGCCGCGCGACGCGTGGCGGCGCTCGACGGAGATCGCCCGGCAGGCGGATCGGCTGGGGTTCGAGTCGATCTGGTTGTTCGACCACTTCCACACGTTCCACGGCTCGCGGGACGAGATCACCTTCGAGTCGTTCACGGCGCTGTCGGCGCTCACGGCGCTCACGACCAGGGTTCGGCTCGGTCACGTCGTCATCTGCACCGGGTTCCGCAATCCGGCCCTGGTGGCAAAGATGATCTCGACGATGGACACCATCAGCGGCGGGCGGATGGAGCTCGGGATCGGGGCCGGCTGGAAGGAGGACGAGTGGCGGGCCTATGGCTACGGCTTCCCCTCGACGAAGGAGCGGCTGGCGCGGCTGGCCGACGATCTCGGCGTCATCGAGGCGATGCTGGCCGGTGACGAGCA
>Ga0209108_10001988_pt1 | contig 11849 bp, 11 predicted proteins | sample Rifsed10ft1_FD_184003 | JGI IMG/M metagenome (GOLD analysis project Ga0209108, IMG submission 184003) | Soil microbial communities from Rifle, Colorado, USA - sediment 10ft 1 (version 2) | ecosystem: Environmental > Terrestrial > Deep subsurface > Rock core/Sediment | place: Rifle, Colorado...
CGCGGGGGCGAGGACGATGAGCCGCCCATCGCCGTGGCCCGCGGACTTCGTCGCCTGAAAGTAATCGCTCTGCGCGGGCGCGATGTTGCCGAGGCCCGGACCGCCGCGCGCCATGTTCACGACCACGCACGGTACTTCCGATCCGACGAGATAGGAGAGTCCCTCCTGCATCAGACTGACGCCCGGGCTGCTCGTGGACGTCATCACCCGGGCGCCCGCCCCGCCGGCGCCGTAGACCATGTTGATGGCGGCGACCTCAGACTCTGCCTGGAGGAAGGCCCCCCCGCGCCGCTCTAACTCGCGCGCCATGTACTCCGGGAGTTCACTCTGCGGGGTGATGGGGTAGCCGAAGTAGGCCTGCACGCCGGCGCGCAGTGCCGCCTCGGCGATGGCCTCGTTGCCCTTCATCAGCATCCGGTCCATTTGGCTCACCTCATCTCCTCACGCGACCTTGACGCGTTCGGGCTTGAAGACGGTGATGACGACGTCCGGGCAGACCAGCGCGCACGCCGCGCAGGAGGTACAGCGCGCCTCGTCGATGAGCTCGACGGTGTAGAAGCCCTTGCTGTTCAGGCGCGAGCTCATCGCCAGCACCTTCGGCGGACAGAACTGCACACAGAGCTGGCAGCCTTTGCAGCGGTCTTCTTCAATGACGATCTTGACCACGCGATCCGCCTCCTAAGAGCGTCGCCTTCTCCGTCCCCGGCGCGGTCCGCCCGGGTTCATCCCAAGGCGGCCGCATGTACAGCCGCAGCGGCAGGACCTCAATCCCCAGGGCGATGGTCTCCGCCAGGGGTTCGCGCACCGCGACCCAGCGGACGGGCACGCCCAGGAGCGCCGCCGCCGCGCAGACGACCGCGTGCCCCTGTCGCACGACGTCCGCCGTGGTCTCCTCACCCAGGTGGGGCACGCTGACCAGCGCGGTGACGCGGACGTCTCCCGCGTCTTCCAGGGCCTGGCACATCTCGCCGATGCGCAGCGGCGTGCCCATGATCGGCCGGAACGGGTTCACCACCAGGAAGATCTCCGCGTCCTCCGGCAGCAGGGTGCGCACCTGGCGCAGGATGATCGCGCCCTGTACCTCCCCGCCGACGTCCAGGATGATGTGGCCCGGCCGCTGCAGAGATCCAAAGACCTGGGGAATCAGCAGGGGAAGATCGGCCCCCTCCCACTCACCCTCCGGGGCGACGACGGAAATCCCCGCCCGCGCGAGGACCTCCCGCACCTGGCGGGCGCGGAAAAAGGGGTCGACGATGTCCAGATCGACCAGGGTGACCGCGGACCCCTCCGCCGCCAGGAGAAGGCCGCGGTTGAGTGCAACTTCGGTCTTGCCACTGCCAAAGGGTCCGATGAAAACCTCGACGCGGCGGCGCATGAATATCCCGCCTTTGAGGGTACCGGCCGGGGCTGACGGGGGGTATCGGGCGCCAGCCTGATTCGGGTAGGCCAGGGGGAGGACGCGCCCGCGCACGGGTCCCCGAAGGGCCACGGAGAATCGGGCGACGGCCCGATTGTGACGCCAAGTCATGACCGGATACGGTCGATCGGGAGGGGTATTCATGATTATTGGCGTCCCACGGGAGGTCCGTCCGAGCGAGTACCGGGTGGGATTAACCCCGGCCGGAACCGATGCACTCCTCCGGCGCGGCCACACCGTCTACGTGGAACGGGGTGCGGGGGCGGGAGCCGGGTTCGCGGACAAAGAGTACCAGGCCGTCGGAGCGCAGTTAGCCTTCTCCCCCGAGGAGGTGTGGCGGCGCGCCCAGGTGGTCGTGAAGGTGGGGCGGCCGACGGCCGCCGAGCACGAGTACTTCCAGGGGCAGACTCTCGTCTCGTTCCTCCATCTGGCCGTGGCCTCGCCGGACCTGCGTGCCGCCCTGCAGCAGGGCGAGATGACGGTCATCACTTGCGAGACGATCCAGGCGGATGACGGCTCCTTCCCCGTCCTGCACCCCACCAGCGAGGTGGCCGGGCGCCTGGCGCCCATCATCGCCGGGTCATTGCTGGAAACGATGCTGCCGCACGGAGCGGACGATGACGCCGGGGGCCGGGGGATTCTGCTCAGCGGCATCCCCGGCATCCCACCGGCCAATGTCGTGATCCTGGGCGCCGGCGTGGTCGGCAGCAACGCCGCGCGTGCATTCGTGGGGCTGGGAACGGAGGTCACGGCGCTGGATCAAGACATCCGCCGCCTGGAGCGTCTGGACGAGCGGTTCCCCGGGCGGGTCGTCACGATGCTGGCGACGCCCTACAACATCGAGAAGGCGGTGGGGTACGCCGACGTGCTGATCGGCGCGGTCTATGTCTCCGGGCAGCGGGCGCCGCTCCTAGTCACGCGGGCAATGGTGCGGAAGATGCACCCGCGTGCCGTGATCATCGACTTCGCCATTGACCAGGGCGGGTGCGTGGAGACCAGTCGGCCCACGACGCACCGCGATCCCATCTACGTCGCGGAGGACGTGATCCACTACTGCGTGCCCAACGTCCCCGCGCGGGTGGCCCGCACCGCCAGCCATGCCTTCAGCAACGCCGTCCTGCCGTACGTCACGGCGATTGCCGACCTGGGCATCGATGAGGCCATCCGGTCCTCCGCCCCGCTGCGCCGCGGCGTCGCCATGCACGGCGGCGAACCGCCGGACGCGGAGATCGCCTGATGAGCATCGCCACGCTCTACCACAGCCGGGTCACCACCGCGGCAGAAGCGGTCGGGGCCGTCGAACCGGGGATGCGCCTTTACCTGACCGGCAACTGCTCCGTCCCCCAGACGCTGCTCGCCGCTCTGGTACAACGCGCCTCGTCACTGCATGACGTGGAGATTGTCCAGGTGCTGACGGTGGGGCGGGCCGACTACGTCGCGCCGGGGATGGAGCGGTTTCTCCGCGTGAACACGCTCTTCATCAGCGACAACGTGCGTCAGGCCGTGAACGAGGGGCGGGCCGACTTCACGCCGGTCCTCCTCTCCGAGATCCCCGGCCTGTTCAAACGCGGCCACCTGCCGGTCGACGTGGCGCTGATCCAGGTCTCGCCGCCGGACGAGCACGGGTTCTGCTCCTTCGGCATTGAGGTGGGACTCACCAAACCGGCGGCGCAGAGCGCCAAACTGGTCATTGCCGAGGTCAACCAGCGCATGCCGCGGACGCTGGGGGATAGTTTCATCCACATCTCCAAGATCGACCGCATCGTCCCGGTGGACTACCCGCTGCCGGAATTTCTGATGGCCGAATCCTCCCCGGTGACTGACCGCATCGCCCAGCACATCGCCGGGCTGATCCCCGACGGCGCCACGCTGCAGACCGGCATCGGCGGCATCCCCGACGCCGTCCTCAAACTGCTCACCTCGCACAAGGACCTGGGGATCCATACCGAGCTCTTCTCCGACGGCATCATCGACCTGATCGAGCGAGGCGTGATCACCGGCGAGCGGAAGACCATCCACCCGGGAAAGGTCATTGCCGGGTTCATGCTGGGGACGCACCGCCTCTACGACTTCGTCCACGACAACCCGGTGATCGAGCTGCACCCGACGGACTACGTAAACGACCCCTTCATCATCGCCCAGAACGCCCGGATGGTGGCCATCAACTCGGCTATCGAAGTCGACCTCACGGGGCAGATCTGCGCGGATTCCATCGGGCCGCGTTTCTACAGCGGGGTGGGCGGCCAGTTCGACTTCATCTACGGGGCCAGCCGCTCCGCCGGCGGCGTCCCCGTCATCGGCCTGCCCAGTACGGCGCAGAACGGCAAACTCTCGCGCATCGTGCCTATGCACAAACAGGGCGCGGGCGTGACAACCACCCGCAGCCACGTGCGCTACGTCGTCACGGAGTACGGGGTGGCCGACCTCTATGGCAAGACGATCCGCCAGCGCGCGCGGGCCCTGATCGACGTGGCCAACCCGGATTTCCGCGAGGAACTGGAGCGGGCGGCGCGAGAGCTGAAGTTCCTCTAAAGCAAAGGCCTGGCCGGGAGGACCGCAGGGCGTGAGATCGGAGGGTCGCGCTTTGTCCGAGCCGGTGAAGAGGAGCGGGAGCGCCTATGAAATGGCGCGTCTCCCGAAGGCCCGCCGACTGGTGATCGCCGCGCTGCGGGTCGGCGCCCACAGGCACATCATGCATGGCCTGGCCGAGATGGACGTGACCGGGCCGCGTCAGTACATCCGAGAACATAAGGCGAGAACGGGCGAGACACTCTCCTTCACGGCGTTCATCGTGGCCTGCCTGGCGAAAGCCGTCGAAGCAAACAAGCTCCTGCACGCGTATCGCGATTGGCGCAATCGCCTTGTCCTGTTCGACGAGGTAGACGTCGTGACGATGATCGAAGCAGAGACGGGCGAGGTGGCGATACCGCACATTGTGAGAGCCGCAAACAGAAAGACGTTTCGGGAGATTCACGACGAAATCCGCACAATTCAAACTCAGCCGGCCAAAAGCGCACAGCGATCAGGGATGCTCATACGGCTGGCTGACCTGGTGCCGGGTTCTGTGACGAACTTCTTCTTGCGGTTGATGCGCAAGAATCCACATTGGCTGAAGAGGAACTCTGGCACAGTCGTAGTCACCTCGGTCGGGATGTTCGCGGGCGGAGGAGGATGGGGATTCGGGATACTCCCCCTCCACACGCTCGGCATCACACTCGGCGGCCTTGTCGAGAAACCCGGCGTGGTGGGCGGGCGAATCGAGATTCGCGAATATCTGGACATGACAATTAGCGTGGATCACGACATCGTCGACGGGGCACCCGCCGCGCGCTTCGCCAGACAACTCAGAGAATTGATTGAAAGTGGCTTTGGATTGGAGATCAACGTGTGGCCGTGAACCGCGCCTGGAAGGCAGCACCAGATCGGATCCGGGGGCCTACGCCTCCTGCTGCCGGGGCTCCCACAGTGCGTTCACAATCAACCAGCGATCGCTGAACCTGGCCAGGTGCAGGTAATCGACGAAGGGATGGGAGACAACCTTCACGGAGGCGGTGTTCCGGAAGACGTCAAGAATGCTGACCCGGTAGGTCCGGTCGGCCGCCGGCGTTTCGGTCCCGTGCCCGTCCTTTGTATATGTAACCAGCATCGAGGCGTCCGTGTGCCGCAGCACCCACGCGCCGGTGTCCGGGTCACGCCTGACAGTGCGCTTGGCGAGATCGGGGTGTAGACATTGCCGCATGCGTTCCCCATCTGCCGTGTACCATGATTCGACGTAGTCCACGCTGCTGCGGGTGATGGCGGCAATGTCCTCTGACGGGAGAGCGAACTCCCACGGCAGGCGGGCTTTCTCCACGTCCATGATCTGCCTCCCTCGAACACTGCAGGCTTAGAGCGCATCGTAGCATAGACCGCTGCCCGACCGTGCCGGGTCTTGCCCGGCTTGCCACCCCCGCCGCCCGGTGGGAGACTGTTGGCAATGGACGCCCCTGAAGTGCGCTATGCCAGTAGCGGTGATGTCAACATCGCCTACTCGGTCGTGGGCGATGGCCCGTTCGACCTTGTCTTCGTGGCGGGCTCAGTGTTCTCGACCCAGGAGTACGCCTGGGAGGGGCCACCGGCCAGGTTCTTCCGCCAGCTCGCCTCGTTCTCGCGGCTCATCCTCTTCGATAAGCGGGGCACTGGGCTCTCCGACCGGGTAGCGAGCATCGCCGACCTGGAGACGAGGATGGATGACGTCCGCGCCGTGATGGATGCCGCCGGCTCGAAGCGCGCCGCCGTCATGGGCGTGTCTGAAGGCGGACCGATGACGGTGCTCTTTGCCGCGACCTACCCGGAAAGGACGGCGGCCACGATCCTCTATGGAACAGGCGCATCCTACCTTCGTTCCGACGATTACCCCTGGGCCTCGACCCGCGAGGAGCACCTGCGCCACATCGAGGAGCGCGAGCGGCGGTGGGGAACGCCAGAGTACATGGACTACCTGCTGGAGCGCTTTGCGCCGAGCATGGCCCGGGACGAGAGCGCCCGCCGCTGGTGGGCCAGATACGTCCGCACCAGCGCCAGCCCGCGCGCGGCCGCCCAGCTGTCGCGGATGAACATGGAGATCGATGTGCGCCATGTCCTCCCGACCATCCGTGTCCCGACTATGGTCCTGCACTTCAAGGACGACCAGATCTTCGAGCTCGCGGAGGCCCGCTACATGGCGGAGCGGATTCCGGGGGCCGAACTGGTCGTCCTCCCCGGCCGGGACCACGCCTGGTTCGTCGACCCCGAGCCGATCACGAGAGAGGTGGAGCGCTTCCTCCGGGGGATCCGGGAACGGGGTGAATGGGACCTAGCCGAGACCGACCGCATGCTGGCCACCGTCCTCTTCACCGATATCGTGGGATCGACAGAAAAGGCGGCCACCATGGGAGACCGGGCCTGGCGTGACGTGCTAACACGGCACCATGCTCTCGTCCGCCGGCATCTCGTCCGCTTCCGCGGCCGCGAGATTGACACCGCCGGCGACGGATTCTTCGCCAGCTTCGACGGGCCGGCAAGGGCAATCCGCTGCGCCCTCGCCATCACGCAGGGCGTGCGTGACCTAGGGCTGGACGTACGGGCGGGGCTACACACGGGAGAGTGCGAACTGGTCGACGGCAAGGTCGGGGGAATTGCTGTGCACATCGGCGCACGGGTCGCGGCCGAGGCGCAGCCAGGCGAGATTCTTGTCTCGAACACGGTCAAAGATCTCGTCGCCGGCTCAGGGATTCCGTTCCGCGACCGCGGCAGCACCGCGCTGAAGGGCGTACCCGGTGAGTGGCGGCTCTATTCCGTGGAGTCGCCAGCAGCCTCCTAGACCCCTCTTCCGATGGATCGGAAAGGTGCTGATCGCAGTCCTATCGAACCCGCGTCGTCCGGCTGCTGCCGCCGTTCGTCTCCTCCTCGGGCTCGCCGGGGATAGGACCCACCGCACACATGGAACGCGCACATCTGGTTCTGGCGGTAGTCCCTCTAGATACGCCTCCGCGGTTCCGCTACGCTATTGCCAATCCTGAACCGGCAAGAGGGGGGTGGATGCGGGTGAGGTTCGCTGTTGCAGTACTGCTGGCCAGTCTTCTGCTCGTGCCCTCCGGGGGCGTGGGGCTTGCGGCGCCTGCCCGGGACACGCTGGTGTACGCATCGGACATCAGCGACATGATCTCTCTCGATCCCGCGGTGGCCTACGAGTTCAGCGGCATCCTCGTGGCCCAGAACATCTACGATACGCTGGTCGCCTTCGAGGGAGAAGACCTGACCACCCTCAAACCACGCCTGGCTCGGTCCTGGACGATTCAGGACGCGGGCAGCGCCTGGAAAGTCACTTTCAAGTTGCGGACCGGCGTCAAGTTCAGCACCGGTCGGCCCCTCACGGCCAAGGCGGTGGCCTTCTCCTTTGACCGCGTGATCGGCCTGAACAAGTCCCCCGCCTTCCTCTTCAAAGATGTAGCCGGGTTGAAGGAAGGGGACACCAAGGCGGTCGGCGACGACACGGTGGAGGTGACGCTGCCGAAGACGGCGAGCCCACAGGCCTTCCTGTCGGTCCTGACCTTCACGGTCGGCGCGGTTGTCGATCCGGACGAGGCGCTGGCCCACCAGACCGGGAACGACCGCGGCGAAGCGTGGCTGCGCGATCACTCTGCCGGCACCGGCCCCTACATGCTGGAACGGTGGGATCCGGAGTCGCGGGCGATCATGGTCGCCAACCCCAACTACTGGGGCGCCAAGCCGAAGCTCTCGCGCGTGGTCATCCAGCACGTGCCGGAGACGAGCACGCAGAAGTTCATGGTCTCAGCGGGGGACGCGGACATCGCCGCCAACCTCACGCCGGAGCAGGCCCGCGAGATGGTCTCGGACGCGAACGTCAAGATCCAGCGCGGGAAACTCCTGCAGCTCGTCTACATCGGGATGAACGCAAAACACGCGCCGCTGGACAAGGTAAAGGTGCGCGAGGCGATCCGCACGGCCATCGACTACGACGGGATCGTGCGCAGCCTCCTGCGGGGGGAAGCCCGGAAGGTGCAGACGATCATCCCCGAGGGCCTCTTTGGGTTCAACGCCTCCGCACCCTTCCAGGCTAATCCGACGCGCGCCAAAGCGCTGTTGAGAGAAGCGGGTGTGAGCAGCGTCTCCGTCGAGCTGCTTGTGCCCACAGGTCCGGCTCCGGGCGGGGTCAAGTGGTCGGACATCGCCGCCAAGGTCCAGAACGACCTGGCGAAAGCCGGTATCACCGTGAAGATCAAAGAAACGGCGCAGGCGCAACTGCTGAACGTCTACCGCGCCCAGAAGGGGCAGCTGGTTATGATCCTCTGGGGTCCGGACTTCCCCGATCCGGATGGGAACGCCACACCCTTCACCGATTATGAGGCCAAGTCCATCGCCTGGCGCAACCAGTACAATGATCCTGCGGCCGCAAAGCTCGCGAAGCAGGCCGCCCTCGAGACCGACCTGGCGAAGCGGCGGGCGCTGTACAAACGCCTCACCGACAGGGTGCTGCACGAGGGGCCGTACGTCATCTTGTACCAGCCGACGACGCGCTTCGCTCTGCGGAAGAACGTGCAGGGGTTCGTCTGGAACCCCATGGCCTTTGCCGAGTTCAAGACGGTCAGCAAGTAAGATGTGAGCCGGTATATCCTCGGGCGGATCGCCTCCACGGGGCTCGTCCTCGTGGGGGTGTCCGCCCTTACGTTCTTCATCGCGCATGTTGTCCCGGGCGATCCCGTGCTGGTCGCGCTCGGAGAGCACGCCCGGGAGGATCAGATCCAGGCCTACCGTCGCGCGTACGGCCTGGACCGGCCGGTGGTCGTGCAGTACGTCATCTACATGGGCCGCTTGTTGCGGGGAGACCTCGGTGTCTCCATCCGCACCAGGCGGCCCGTCGCAGTTGACTTACGGCAGTTCCTGCCGGCGACCGTCGAGTTGGGCACCGCGGCCTGGCTCGTGGCCATGATGCTGGGAATCCCGGCGGGGATTCTCTCGGCGATCTTCAAAGATCGCGCGTTCGACCACCTCTCCCGCATCGCGGCGCTGATCGGGGCCTCCATGCCCGTGTTCTGGCTGGGACTGCTTCTGCTGGGGAACTTCTACTTCCGTCTGCACTGGTTTCCCGGCCCGGGGCGACTGGACATAACGATCGATGCCCCACCGGCGCGCACGGGGCTGCTGTTGGTCGACGCGCTCCTATCCGCAGATCCCATCGCGTGGGGGAACGCCCTACGCCATCTCATCCTTCCCGGTCTCACCCTGGGACTCTTCTCCACGGCGGTGGTCGCCCGGATGACCCGTTCCGCGATGCTCGAGGTGCTTTACCAGGACTACATCCGCACGGCGCGGGCGAAAGGGCTCTCCGCCTGGCGGGTGCACCTCTGGCATGCCCTGAGGAATGCGATGATCCCGACCCTGACCATCATCGGGATCTCCTTCGGCAACCTCCTCTCCGGCGCCGTGCTCACGGAGACGGTGTTCGCCTGGCCCGGGCTGGGCCGTTACGCCACGACGTCGGCGGTGAGCCTGGACTTCCCCGCAGTGGTAGGGGTCACGCTGGTTGCCGCGGTCATCTACACCCTGGTCAACCTGATCGTGGACCTCATCTACGCGCGGCTCGATCCACGGGTGCGCTATGACTGACCGCCCGCGGATCGCCCGGCGCCGCAGCGCGGCCACGCTCCGCTGGCTCCGCCGCAGTCCTCTGGTCACCGCAGGCGGCTTGGTGATCCTCCTCTACATGCTGGCGGCAATCACCGCGCCCCTTCTGGCTCCTCACCCGCCCCTGGCGCAATTGCTGGAGCGCCGCCTGGAGCCGCCGCAGCCGGGATATCCCCTCGGACTCGACCAGCTCGGCCGGGACATCCTCAGTCGCGTGCTCTTCGGCGCGCGACTCTCGCTACTCGTCGGACTGGTCGTCGTCACCGTGGCCGGCCTGCTCGGGACGACGGTCGGCGTGGTCGCCGGATTCGCCGGCGGCCGCATCGACAATGTCTTGATGCGGATCACCGACGTCTTCTTTGCTTTCCCTTCGCTCATTCTGGCGATGGCCATTGCCGCAGCCCTCGGCCCCAGCCTGATCAACACCATGGTGGCTATCGCCATGGTGACCTGGCCGGTCTACGCCCGCCTGAGCCGGGCACAGACGCTGGTCCTGCGACGGCAGGAATTCATCGAGGCCGCGCGCGCCCTGGGCGCCAGCGACGCGCGCGTGATCGCGCGCCACATCCTGCCCAACGCCCTGTCGCCCCTGATCGTCCAGGCCTCCTTCAACATGGGCGAGGCCATCCTCATCGCCGCCGGGCTGAGCTTTATCGGCTTCGGGGCGCAGCCACCCACGCCGGAGTGGGGCGTGATGATCAGCGAGGGACGCGATTACATCACGACGCAGTGGTGGGTGCCCACGTTCCCGGGCCTGGCCATTCTCCTGGCGGTCACAGGGTTCAATCTGGCGGGCGACGGCCTGCGCGACCTGCTGGATCCGCGCCTGCGGCGCGCCGGTTAACCTCTGGGGGCGGCTTCTTCTCTTCCTGATCCGGTCTGTGGGAAGTGAAAGGCGACCTTGAAGGCGGAGGTCTGGGCCTTGCCCATCGCCGTGGCGAAGGCCTGTGGGTAGGCCTCCAGCGGGTAGAGGTGGGTGAGCAGCGGAGAGAGGTCGACGCGCCCTTCAGTCATCCAGTCCAGCACGACCTCCACGGTACGGAGGCGGCGTCCGTTCCAGTGTTCCACCCCGTAAATGTAGCTTCCAGTGATGTTCAGTTCGTTGAGCCAGACCGGGCCCCAATCCACGTTGCGCGGCACGGAGGCCAGGCCGAGAATCAGCACGGTCCCCCCCGAACGAGTGAGCCGCAGCGCGTCATCAATGCTGCGCGATGAGCCGACGCATTCCACAGTCAGGTCCACCCCACCGATGAGCACCCGCTTGCCGAGCATCGGCCGCCGCAGGATCCCACTGGTGAGCTCGGCGATGGCCTCGTAGTGCGCATCGCCCCGTCCAAGTAAGACCGCGACATCGGCACCGAACCTTCGGGCCATATCCGCCTGGAACGGATACTTGACGAGCGCGACCACCCGCGCCGGGATCTCCAGCGCCCGCAGCGCGGCGATAGCGCACTGGCCGATCACCCCACCGCCAATGACCAGAACGGTCGCGCCATCGTGCGGCCGGTGGCGGAGCAACGGGTGCACGGCCACCGCCATGGGCTCGACCAGCAGGGCGTTGCCGTCGGTCACCTGCTCGGGCACAGGGAAGACCTGCGAGCGGTGCGCCACGAAGTTTTCGCCCCAACTGCCGCCGGTGTCGCGGCAGGCGCCGATGAGCAGTCCCGGGCTGATCTTCCCTTCGGTGAAGCGGAGGCACAGGTTGTAGTCGCCAGCGGCACAGTGCACGCACGGCGGGTCGATGCCGCGCGCGGCGCAGGGCAGCACCGGCTCGACGGTGACGCGCTGCCCCACCGCGAGATCCTGCACCGCCGGCCCGACCTGGGCAATGATCCCGACGTTCTCATGCCCGGGGACGAACGGAAAAGAGGTGTAGGCTGAGGTGACCATGCTCGTCTGCAGGTGGAGCATGGAAAGGTCGCTGCCGCAGATGCCGCCCAGGCGCGTAGTCACGCGCACCCACTCATCCGCGGGCAGCGGCGGATCGGAGACCTGGGTGAACTGCAGCGGGGAGAACCGACCCCACAGCGACCGCCGGCTGAAGACGCCGGAGAGCTTGGTCGCGGCGAACCGGGGGATGGTCGGGTTGAAGAGCAGGGCCCGCATCGGCGCTCAGGACTTCGCCACGGCGGCCCGGGAGGCCTGTACGCGCAGCGCGACGCCGGCCCTCAGGACATCGGCACCTGGCGGATGAAGCCCTCCTCCAGCCGGTCGAAGATGTCGGCGAGGGTATGCCCCGTGATGGTCAGCCCGTGGTTCTTCAGAC